>Ga0070713_100001861_pt1 | contig 13612 bp, 10 predicted proteins | sample LARL82metaG_FD_65465 | JGI IMG/M metagenome (GOLD analysis project Ga0070713, IMG submission 65465) | Corn, switchgrass and miscanthus rhizosphere microbial communities from Kellogg Biological Station, Michigan, USA - LAR L8-2 metaG | ecosystem: Host-associated > Plants > Roots > Rhizosphere ... | reverse complement strand
ACCACGAAGCGCGTCGTGTTGTGCTCTTCGTCCTCGATGTCTTCGGAAAGAATGTCGAGCCCGTAGATGTCGGCGGCGAGGCGCGAGGCGATTGCGGCACGGCTCTTGTCGCCGCGCTCGGCCACGTCTTTGGCGCTTCCCGCGGTGTCGGCCGCCACGATCGGCTTGATGCCGAGCTTGCGGATGATCCGCCGGCACTGCCCGAGCGCGTGGACGTGGCTCTCCACCGACTTGATGTCGTCGAGCCTGGCGCTGCGCGGCGCCATCAATTGGTGATGGACCGGCAAAAACCATTCGCCGACGATGAACAGGCCGGACTGCGGCAACAGATGATGGATGTCGGCCACTCTGCCGGCGACCGAATTCTCGATCGGGATCATGCCGAGATCGGCTTCGCCCGAAGAAATCGCGGCAAGCGCATCCTCGAAGGTCGGGCAGGGCAGTGCTTCCGCGTCCGGATAGGCCTCGGCAATCGCGATGTGGGAGTTCGCCCCCGGCTCGCCCTGGAATGCAATTTTGGTCAATTTGGTCATCGTTGGTGGTCCTGGCCCGCCTTGTATCAGCCACTCAGTTTTTGGCCAGTAGCCGCCGCGCGGTTTCGAGATCGGCCGGCGTGTCGACGCCGCGCGGCACGCTGTCGACGATGGCAATGTCGATCCGCATGCCGGCCTCAAGCGCCCGCAACTGCTCGAGTTTCTCCTGAACTTCAAGGGGCGAAGGTGGCAGCCCCACGAAGCGCTGCAGCGCGGCGCGGCGATAGGCATAAAGTCCGATGTGATGATAGCGCGGCCCATCGCCGTAAGGCGCGGTGGCGCGGGTGAAATAGAGCGCGCGCAGCCGGCGCGGCCCGATCGGCGAGCCGACAGCCTTCACCACGTTCGGGTTCAAGGCCTCCTCCTCGGTGTGGATTTCCGCGGCAAGCGTGGCGATGTCGACCGCCGGATCGTCGAGCGGCGCCAGCACGCCCCGGATATGGTCGGGCAGGATGGTCGGAAAGTCCCCCTGCAAATTGACAACGATCTCGGCGCGGCCGTCGGCATCGAGCTTGCCCATCGCCTCGTAAATCCTGTCCGATCCGGAAGGGTGATCGGCACCGGTCATCACCACCTCGCCACCATGGGCCACCACCGCCTTTGCAATCTCGGGCGTATCGGTTGCGACCGCGACCCGGCCGATCGCGGCTTCCTGGGCCCGGCGCAGCACGTGGACAATCATGGGCAGGCCCGCAATGTCCAGGAGCGGCTTGCCCGGCAATCGGGTGGAAGCCATCCGGGCCGGAATCAGTACCAGAATGCGGGGATTGGTCATCAGCGTGAGGTCTGGCGTGGAATGTCAGAACCGGGACACTCGACCCGGTCGATAGGGAAAGGGTGGGGATTGGGTGAAAGCTGATGTATTTATACGGGTTGCCAGAGCACGGGCAAACCGATATCTGGACGGGGCTCGGGGTGCGGTGCGAAGGCCCAATTCCTGACGCTCATTCGCGGCCGTTTCTCTCCGGCCAATAACCGACATTTTCCGGCCTGGGGCCTGCTCAAAAATGGACTCCTTCGAACTCAACAAGATTCTCGGTGCTATCCTGGGCACCTGCCTGGTTTTGCTGATCACGAGCTTCACCGCCAGCGCGCTGTTCGCGCCCGAGAATCCGAAAAAGCCGGGTTTCGAGATTGCGGCGAAGGAAGAGGGAGAAGGCCACGGCAAGGGCACGGCACCGGCTCCCTCCGAGCCGATCGAGAAGCTGTTACAGACCGCCTCCGTCGAGAAGGGCACGGCAGCGGCCAAGAAGTGCGGCGCCTGCCACGACTTCACCAAGGGCGGTCCCAACAAGGTCGGTCCCAATCTCTACGGCGTTGTCGGCCGTGACCGCGCCAGCGAACCCGGTTTCAATTATTCCGCCGCGATGAAGGCCAAGACCGGCAAATGGAGCTATGACGACCTGAACCAGTTCATCACCAATCCCAAGGGCTTCGTTCCGGGTACGGCGATGGGTTTTGCCGGTATTCCAAAGGACAGCGAGCGTGCCGATGTGATCGCCTATCTGCGGTCACTTTCCGACAACCCGGTTCCGTTGCCGACCGCGTCGAAGTAGCTGTTCGAAGGTTTCGTTACGGACTTTCACAGCAACCGGCCGGGCTCATGCCTGGCCGTTTTGGCCTTCCGGACCAAAAGACCAAAGCGGTTCCCGGGTTCGGAGGTAGTTTTGCCCCGTCGCATTCTCGTTACCGAGGCTTTTGGCCGCATGAGGGCTGCGATCATGAGCAAAAAGCAACTTAATCGGTCGAAACCTTGCCTTATATTGCCGCCTCAGTAGCGCACCCTGGTCAGAGGATCCTCCATTGGCACTTTCCCGACGACATCTTTTGCAGAGCGGGGCCTTTGCCGCGCTCGCTCCCGCGCTTGGCTCAACCGCTGGCCTCGGTCTGACCGGTTCTGCGAGAGCGCAGACACCGGTGGGCGAGCCCGCCTGGCGTCATGCGCTGTCGCTGTTTGGCGACGTCAAATATCCCGCCGACTTCAAGCGTTTCGATTACGTCAATCCGCAAGCGCCGAAGGGCGGCGTCGCGCGCCAGATATCGCTCGGAACCTTCGACAACTTCAACATCGCGGTCGCGGGCGTCAAGGGCTCGCTCGCACCGGCGGCCGCCTTGATCTACGAAACGCTGATGGAGCGTTCTCGCGACGAGGTCGCCACCGAATATGGGTTGCTCGCGGAAGCCGCGATGCATCCGGATGATTTTGCCTGGGTGACGTATCGTCTGCGCAAGGAAGCACGCTGGCACGACGGCAAGCCGGTGACGCCGGAAGACGTGATTTTCTCGATGGAGGTGCTGAAAAAGTACAGCCCGATGTACGCTTCGTACTATCGCCATGTGGGGAAGGTCGAGAAGACCGGCGAACGCGAAATCAAATTCACGTTCGATTCTCCCGGAAATCGCGAGCTGCCGCATATCGTCGGTGAACTCCTGGTCCTGCCGAAACATTACTGGGAGGGTAGCGACAACGAGGGCCGCAAGCGCGACGTCTCCGCCACCACGCTCGAGCCGCCGCTCGGTTCGGGTCCTTATCGCATCAAGGACTTTGTCGCCGGCCGTTCTGTCCGCCTGGAGCGAGTGAAGGACTATTGGGGCGCGAACCTCCCAGTGCAGGTCGGTCAGAACAATTTCGATGAATTGCGCTTCGAATTTTTCCGCGACAACGTCGTTGCGCTCGAAGCGTTCAAGGCCGATCAGGCCGACTGGATTGCCGAGAATTCCGCCAAGCAATGGGCAACCGCATATGATTTTCCTGCGGTTTCGGAAAAGCGCGTGGTCAGGGAAGAATTTCCGATCAACGATTCCGGCCGCATGCAGGCTTTTGCCCTCAATTTGCGCCGCGAACAGTTCAAGGATGCGCGGTTGCGTCGCGCCTTCAATTACGCTTTCGATTTCGAGGAGATGAACAAGCAGCTGTTCTATGGGCAGTACGCGCGCATCAACAGCTACTTCCACGGAACCGAGCTTGCTTCCTCCGGCCTGCCACAGGACCAGGAACTGGCGATCCTGGAAACGGTGCGCGACAAGGTGCCGCCCGAGGTCTTCACCACGCCCTATCAAAACCCCGTCGGCGGCAATCCCGAGGCGGTCCGTGCCAATCTGCGTGAGGCGGCGAAGCTGCTGAAGGAGGCAGGCTACGATATCAAGGACCGCAAGCTGGTGGATGCGGCCGGAAAGCCGGTGACGGTAGAGATTCTGGTTGAGGATCCCTCCGCCGAACGGATCGTGCTGTTCTACAAACCATCTCTCGAACGCATCGGTGTGACGGCTTCCATCCGCGTCGTCGACAATGCGCAGTACGAAAACCGGCTGCGCAGCTTCGACTACGACATGATCATCGATCAATGGCCTGAGTCGCTTTCGCCCGGCAACGAGCAGCGCGAATACTGGGGATCGCAAGCCGCCGACCAGCCTGGATCAAGGAACGCCATCGGCATCAAGAACCCGGCCATCGATGCGCTGATCGACAGGGTGATCTTCGCCAAGGATCGCGCCGAACTCGTGGCCGCAACCCGGGCGCTCGATCGCGTGCTGTTGTGGAATTTCTACGTCGTGCCGCAATTCACCTACGGCTTTTCACGCTATGCGCTCTGGGATCGCTTCGGCCATGCCGAATTGCCGAAATACGCCCGTTCCGGCCTGCCGACCTTGTGGTGGTTCGACGCCGAAAAGGCCGCCAGGATCGGCAAACGATCTTGATGAGATTTTCCCGCATGGCGCCCATTTCACGCCGGCACCTGCTCGCGCTTGGCGCAGGTAGCGTTTCCGCGTGCGTCATGCGGCCCGCAGCAGCGGCAGGCGCTGCCAGCGAAGCGAATTGGACGGACGCCCATGGCATATCGGTGTTCGGCGATCTGAAATATCCGGTCGATTTTCAACGCTTCGAGTACGTCAACGTCGCGGCCCCCAAGGGCGGGACGTTCTCGCTCATACCGTCGGTTCGCGCCTACAACCAGTCCTACCAGACGTTCAACTCCTTCAACGCCTACATTCTCAAAGGCGAAGGCGCCCAGGGCATGGACATGACCTTCGCACCGCTGATGGTGCGCGCCGGCGACGAACCGGATGCGATGTATGGGCTCGTTGCGAAATCGGTGCGGATTTCGCCTGACAAGCTGACCTATCGTTTCACGTTGCGCGGGGAGGCAAGATTTCATGACGGCTCGAAATTGACGGCCCATGATGCCGCATTCTCGCTGAATACGCTCAAGACCAGGGGGCATCCGCTGATCCTCCAGCAGATGCGGGACATGGTGAAGGCGGAAGCAGAAGATGACGCGACCCTGATCGTCACCTTTGCCGAAAAACGTGCGCGCGACGTGCCGCTCTATGTCGCAGGCTTGCCGATCTTCTCAAAGGCTTATTACGCCACCCGGCCGTTCGATGAATCCTCGCTCGAGGCCCCGCTCGGTTGCGGGCCGTACAAGGTCGGCAAATTCGAGGTCAACCGCTTCGTCGAATTCGAGCGCGTGAAGGATTGGTGGGCTGCCGGGCTTCCGGTCGCGCGCGGCAGTTACAACTTCGATGTCGTGCGTTATGAATTCTACAGGGATCGCGAGGTCGCGTTTCAGGGATTCACCGCCGGGAACTACCTCTATCGGGAGGAGTTCACCGCGCGGGTATGGGCGACACGCTATGACTTCCCCGCCATTCGCGACGGCCGCGTCAAGCGCGAGACGATGCCGGACGAAACCCCGTCCGGCGCGCAGGGCTGGTTCATCAATACGCGACGCGACAAATTCAAGGACCCGCGCGTGCGCGAGGCGTTGATCCAGGCGTTCGATTTCGAATGGACCAACAAGACCATCATGTATGGCGCCTATGCGCGCACCCATTCACCGTTCCAGAACTCCGACATGATGGTCAACGGTCCGCCATCGCCGGAGGAATTGAAACTGCTCGAGCCGTTTCGTGGCCAAGTGCCGGACGAGGTATTCGGCATGCCATTCGTGCCGCCGGTGTCCGACGGCTCGGGGCAGGACCGTTCGTTGTTGCGCAAAGCCTCACAATTGCTGCAGGAGGCCGGACTCGTCATCAAGGACGGCAAGCGGCTGTTGCCCAGCGGCGAAGTGTTCAAAATCGAATTTCTCGCCGACGAGCCGTCACTCGAGCCGCACCATGCGCCCTACATCAAGAATCTCGGCACGCTGGGGATCGAGGCGAGCTTGCGGCTTGTCGATCCCGTGCAGTACCGTGCCAGGGTCGAGGATTTCGATTTCGACATGACCATCGAGCGCTTTTCCATGTCCGCGACCCCGGGCGACGGCATGCGGCCATTCTTTTCCTCGCAGGCAGCCAGGACCAAGGGCTCGTACAATTTGGCCGGGATCGCGAATCCGGTCATCGATGCGCTGATCGAAAAGATTCTTGCCGCCGAGAATCGTGGCGAACTCACCATCGCCTGCCGCGCCTTCGACCGGGTGTTTCGCGCCGGGCGTTACTGGGTGCCGCAATGGTATGCGCACACGCACCGGCTCGCTTATTGGGACCTGTTTGCACATCCCGAGAAACCCCCGCGTTACGCCCAAGGGGTCGGCGCACCGGAAATCTGGTGGTCCGATGCTGGTAAGGCCGCGAGAGCCGAGCAGGCGAAATAAATCATGACCGCCTATATCGCACGCCGCATTTTGCTGATTTTCCCGACCATGCTCGGGATATTGTTCATTTCTTTCGTCGTGGTGCAGTTCGCACCCGGCGGCCCGGTGGAACGCGTGATCGCGCAGCTCTCCGGCGCCGATACCGGAGGCACCTCGAGGATTTCGGGTTCGAGCGGCGGCGATTTCGGCGCTCGCAGCCAGGTCGGCGCGTCGGCGGATGCGGTCAATTCGAAATACCGGGGCGCGCAGGGGCTCGATCCCGATTTCGTCAAGAGCCTCGAGAAACAGTTCGGCTTCGACAAGCCGGCGCCCGAACGCTTCGCGCTGATGGTATGGAATTTCGCGCGGTTCGATTTCGGCAAGAGCTATTTCCGCGACGTCAGCGTGCTGCAACTGGTCAAGGAGAAGCTGCCGGTTTCCATGTCGCTCGGAATCTGGATGACGCTCCTGACCTATCTGATCTCGATACCGCTCGGGATCCGCAAGGCGGTGATGGACGGCTCGAGATTCGACACCTGGACATCGGCCGTCATCATCGTCGGCTTCGCGATACCTGGATTCTTGTTTGCGATCCTGCTGATCATCCTGTTTGCCGGCGGTTCGTTCTTCAACATCTTCCCGCTGCGTGGATTGACCTCGGATGGCTGGGCGCAATTTCCCTGGTACTGGAAGATCATCGACTATTTCTGGCACATCACCTTGCCGATCGTCTCGATGTCGCTTGGTGCTTTCGCCACCATGACCCTGCTCACCAAGAATTCCTTTCTCGACGAAATCCGCAAGCAATACGTCATGACCGCGCGCGCCAAGGGCTGCAGCGAGCGGCAGGTGCTGTACAGTCACATTTTCCGCAATGCGATGTTGATCGTGATCGCGGGATTCCCGGGGGCGTTCATCCACGCCTTCTTCTCCGGCTCGCTTTTGATCGAAACGATCTTTTCGCTCGACGGGCTCGGCTTGCTCAGCTTTGAAAGCGTGCTCAACCGCGACTATCCGGTCGTGTTCGGAACCCTGTTCATCTTCTCGCTGGTGGCTCTGGTGGTCAATCTGATCTCCGATCTGACCTACATGTGGGTCGATCCCCGGATCGACTTCGAGGCGCGGGAGGTCTGATGACTGTCACCAGCGCCGCCGAGCTGAAGTTCCTACAGCGCTTGCCGCAAAGTTCCCTCGGGAACTTCAGCTCGCCAAGCGGCGCTGGAATCATAGATCTGGCGGTGTCCTTTGCTTTCCGAAGTTCGTACTGGTGGGCGCGGCAATGACCTACGAACTTCGGAAAGAGGACACCGCTCGGCCTCCCGTCGAAACCACCACGCGGACGCCGCTGGGCGAAGCGGTTCCGGTGACGCGCCATGGCTTCAAGGTTTCGCCGCTCAACCTGCGGCGCTGGCAAAATTTCAAATCGAACCGCCGCGGCTACTGGTCGCTCTGGATTTTCCTGATCTTGTTCTTCGTCTCGTTGTTTGCCGAGCTGATTGCCAATGACCGTCCGCTGCTCATCAGGTTCGACGGACATCTGTATTGGCCGGCCTTTGTCGGCTATTCCGAAACCACTTTCGGCGGCGATTTCGAGACGGCGGCCGACTACCGCGATCCATACCTGCAGAAGCTGATCAAGGACAAGGGCGGCACGATCATCTGGCCGCTGATCCGCTATTCCTACGATACCCACAATCTCGATTTGCCGACGCCCGCGCCGTCGAAGCCGACCTGGATGTTGACGGAAGCCGAATGCAGGGACGTGGTGGTGAGGAAGCACCTCAACAGCTGCCGCGATCTCGAATACAACTGGCTCGGCACCGACGATCAGGGCCGCGACGTGGTGGCGCGCTTGATCTATGGCTTCCGCATCTCGGTGCTGTTCGGACTGAGCCTGACCATCATCTCCTCGATCGTCGGCGTCGCCGCCGGCGGCGTGCAAGGTTATTTCGGGGGCTGGATCGACCTCGGCTTCCAGCGTTTCATCGAGATCTGGAACGCCATTCCCTCTCTCTATCTGCTCTTGATCATTTCGGCAGTGCTGCCCCCGGGCTTCTTCATCCTGCTCGGGATCATGGCTCTGTTCTCCTGGGTTTCGCTGGTCGGGCTGGTGCGGGCGGAATTCTTGCGCGGGCGCAATTTCGAGTACATCCAGGCGGCGCGGGCTCTCGGCGTCTCCAACGCGGTGATCATGTTCCGGCATCTGTTGCCGAACGCCATGGTGGCGACCATGACATTCCTTCCCTTCATCGTTTCTTCTTCGGTGATGACGTTGACCGCGCTTGATTTCCTCGGCTTCGGGTTGCCGCCGGGCTCGCCGTCGCTCGGCGAACTGCTGGCGCAGGGCAAGGCCAACGTGCAGGCACCCTGGCTCGGTTTCACCGGCTTCTTCGCGGTGGCGATCATGCTGTCGCTGTTGATTTTCATCGGCGAAGCGGTGCGCGATGCGTTCGATCCGCGCAAGAGTTTCAGATAGGACGCCGACATGGACGCCATCAACCAGCCTCTGCTCGACGTCAGCAATCTGTCGGTGGCTTTTCACCAGCCCAGCGGCACCTCGGCGGCGGTGGACCATGTCTCGTTTTCGATCCGCCGCGGGGAGTGCGTCGCGCTGGTCGGCGAATCCGGTTCCGGAAAATCGGTCAGCGCGCTCTCGATCCTCAAGCTGCTGCCTTATCCGACCGCGTCGCATCCATCGGGAAGCATTCGCTTCCAGGGCCGCGAATTGCTCGATCTGTCGGAGCGCGAGATGCGCGGCATTCGCGGCAACGACATTTCGATCATCTTCCAGGAGCCGATGACTTCGCTCAATCCGCTCCACACCATCGAGTCGCAGATCGGTGAAGTCCTCCAGCTGCATAACCCGGTCACTTCCGAGATGGCGCGGGCGCGCACGCTCGAACTGCTCAGCCAGGTCGGCATTCCCGAGCCGGAAACGCGGCTCGGCAGCTACCCGCATCAATTATCGGGAGGCCAGCGCCAGCGGGTCATGATCGCGATGGCGCTCGCCAACGAACCCGATCTGTTGATCGCCGATGAGCCTACCACGGCGCTCGACGTCACCGTGCAGGCGCAAATCCTGGCTTTGCTCGCCGACATTCGCAAACGGCTCGGCATGAGCCTGTTGTTTATCACCCACGATCTCGGCATCGTGCGCCGCATCGCGGATGTGGTCTGCGTCATGAACGGCGGCAAGATCGTCGAGCAGGGGCCTGTGGAGCAGGTCTTCACCGCGCCGAAACACCCCTACACCCGCGCGCTGCTCGCCGCCGAGCCGAAGCCCGATCCGGCGCCGCCGCGGCCGCTGTCTCCGGTGGTGATTTCGGCCGATGATCTCAAGGTCTGGTTCCCGATCAAGCGCGGCTTGCTGCGTTCCACGGTGGGGCATATCAAGGCGGTCGATGGCGTTTCTCTCGCCGTGCGCAAGGGCGAGACGCTCGGCGTGGTCGGCGAGTCCGGCTCCGGCAAGACCACGCTCGGACTGGCATTGCTGCGGCTGATCTCCTCCGACGGGCCCATCGTCTTCCTGGGGAATTCGATCCAGGGTCTGCGCTTCAAGGAGATGCTCCCGTTCCGCCGCGACATGCAGATCGTGTTTCAGGACCCGTTCGGCTCGCTGAGCCCGCGCATGTCGGTCGGCGACATCGTGGCCGAAGGCCTAACCGTTCACCAGAAATCGCTTTCGGAAGAAGATCGCCAGTTGCGCGTGATCCGGGCATTGCGCGATGTCGGATTGGACCCGGCGACCCGCTTCCGCTATCCGCATGAATTTTCCGGCGGCCAGCGTCAGCGCATCTCAATCGCGCGGGCCGTGGTGCTGGAGCCGAATTTCGTGGTGCTGGACGAGCCGACCAGCGCGCTCGACATGCTGTTCCAGGCGCAGATGGTCGATTTGCTGCGGGAATTGCAGCGCAAGCGCGATCTCACCTATATGTTCATCTCCCATGACCTGCGCGTGGTCGCTTCGCTTGCGAGCCATCTGATCGTGATGCGTCAGGGCAAGGTGGTGGAGGAGGGGCCGGCTTCGGAATTGTTCAAACACCCCAAGACCGACTACACCCGCGCGCTGTTCGCCGCCGCTTTCCGCTTGGAGAGCGCCAATGGCGACGTTGTCGCACAATAGCAGGCAGTCCTCTGAAGCGGGATGATCTTTAGTCGAATCGGTTTATCAGCCGATCTCGGTTCACCTCTCCCGCAAGGGGAGAGGGAGCGCACTTTCATAGCGGCTCCAGTTCGACCTGATTTCACCCCAATCGCTTGATCGACGTGATCTCGCTGCCGGCGGCCTTGATGCGCGCCAACGCCTCGCGCGTGTTCTCGATTGCGGTCGCCATGTGGTGCGCGTTGGCATGAACGATCGTGTTGGCGTCGCGCACGATCGCGACATGGCCCTTCCAGAAAATCAGGTCACCGCGCTTGAGTCGTTTCGCTTCGGCTTGCTCCAGGGCCGCTCCGAGCCCGAGTTCTTGCAGGTCGCTGTCGCGCGGGCAGCCGATGCCCGCGGCATTCAGCGCGATTTGCACAAGACCGGAGCAATCGATGCCGAAGCTGGTCTTGCCACCCCAGAGATAGGGCGTGCCGACGAATTGTTCGGCCACGCTCACGAAATCGCCGACATGGCTGCCGATCGCGCCGAGATGGCTCCGCGGCAGATACCAGCCCTCGCGAGTCACCGCGAACGAAGCCTCTTCGCGCAACACCGTGACCAACGAACCCATCGCCAGCGTATCCGTCGGCGGCAGTTTGATCGAGGCGCCGGGAAAGGCGAAGGTCCGTAAGGCGGTGACCTTGTGGGTCGCCCGGCTTTCGGGCTTTGCCAGAGCGCGATCCGGAAGCCAGCCGACATAGCCGTCACCAGAGAGTTGACCCCAGGCCCAGCCTTCGCCGTTGCGATCATAGATCATGGCGCGCTCGCCCTTGAGCGCCTGCGTCGCCAGTTCGGCGTCGGCAGAAGGCGCCGAGCGCAGCGGCGCGATCGCGTCCACAATCTCGAATTCCTCGCCGGCGACGAACCGTTTCGCCTTGACCTTGCCTTCGAGATATTGCGCGGCAACCTCAGGCCGTGCCGGCGTCAGGCGCGGATCATCCATAGCGTTCGCTCAAGAGTTTGTAGATCGCCCGCGCGGCCTGGCATTCGCCGCCCTCGGGGCGCGCCGGTTTTGCTGACGGCGTCCAGGCGAAGATATCGATATGCAGCCAGCTTTCCGCAAGTTCCACGAAGCGCTTCAGGAACAGCGCGCAGGTAATCGAGCCCGCGAAAGTGCCCGGTGCCGAATTGTTGACATCGGCGACTTTCGAATCGAGCCAGCTGTCGTAAGGTGCCCAGAGTGGCAGCCGCCACAAGGGGTCGTTCTCGGCCTTGGCGCAAGCCGACAGCTTTTGCGCCAGCTCCTCGTCGTCGGTGTAAAATGGCGGCAGATCGGGGCCGAGAGCCACCCGCGCCGCGCCCGTCAGGGTGCCAAGGTCGATCAACAGGTCGGGCTTCTCCTCGTCGGCAAGCGTCAGTGCGTCGGCCAGCACCAGCCGGCCCTCGGCGTCCGTATTGCCGATTTCCACGTTAAGACCCTTGCGCGAGGTGAAGATGTCGAGCGGACGGAAAGCGTTGCCGGCAACCGCGTTCTCGACCGCCGGAATCAGGACCCGCAGCCGCAATTTGAGCTTCGCATCCATCACCATCTGTGCCAGCGCGAGCACGTTGGCGGCCCCACCCATGTCCTTCTTCATGATCAGCATGCTGCTCGAAGGCTTCAGGTCGAGCCCGCCAGTATCGAAACAAACCCCCTTGCCGACCAGCGTCACCTTGGGATGAGCGGGGTCGCCCCAGGTGAAATCGATCAGGCGGGGCTTGCGCGGCGAGGCCATGCCGACCGCATGAATAAGCGGAAAATTCCTTTCCATAAGCTCGGCGCCGACCACGCAATTGAAATCGGCACCATAGCGTTGCGCGAGTTCCTGCGCTGCCAGCGCCAGTTCTTCCGGGCCCATGTCATTGGATGGCGTATTGATGAGATCGCGGGCGAGCGCGGTCGCTTCGGCGATCCTCGTGATTTCAGCGACGTCAACGCCATCCGGCGGCACCAGCCTGACCTCCAGCGCATCGGCTTTGCGGTAACGGGAAAACCGATAGCTGCCGAGCGCAAACGCAAGTGCCGCAAGTCGCGCATCCCGTGTTTCGGCATTGGCGAAGCGGTAGATGCCAGGAGGAAGCAGGCCCGGCAATTGACCGGGGCGGAACGGGTCGCGAAACTTGCCGTTCTCGCCGTCGAGGCCGAACAACACTTGCACGATCTCGCCATTGCCGCTTGGCAAGGTGAGGTGCGCGCCGGGCTTGGCCGAAAAGGCGTTGGCCCTTGCAAATTGCCGGGCCTGGGCGGGAAGTTCAGCCGAAATCGCATCCCAGCTCGACTTGGTCACGAAGGTGATGGGAATGGCGCGCGCCGCGGGCGAAGTCTCGAAAACGGAATGCATATTTGTCCCGGTGTTCAAGTGAACCAGAGGCTTGAGGCTTGGTCCAGGAGAGAGGCGACCGCGCAAGCCTTCTGAACTCTTACAATGGCATATCGCGCCAAACCAGTGGATTGGATTTGGCATTCGCCACGCAGCCAGCCGCAAAGCTCGTGGAGCGCGGATGGCCAATCCAAACCGCACCTGATCCTATGTTTTCTGGTGGTCGTGAGATTGCAACCTTCGCGAAGGTTCTAGCCGCAACTGGAGATGAATGTCAGAACCCTGGCACTGGAGCAAACGGTGCCCTCTACACGTTGTCGCGTCGCGATGGTAGCCTGCAGGCCTCAGGACGAGGATTGCGATGGATTTCCTGTTGAGTGCCATTGATGCCGTCGGGCGCGCTATCGAAGTGGTGTTGCTCTATGTCGAGAACCACCACTGGGTCTTCGCGTTTGCGGCCGGCGGTTACGTCTTTTACCTTCACGACAAGGCGGTGCACGCCAGATTTGATGCGCTGGAAAAGAGGATCGACGAAGTCCGCAAACGTCTTGCCGTCGAGTGGTAAGGCGCAGAGGGGAATTCTGGCTGCGGCCCGGAGAAGCCTGGGCCGTTCTTTGCCCTTGTTGACACGGCCCTGCCGCGGTGCCGCCTGAAAATCTCCTAATCGGAAGCTTTTGCGAGGAAAGACAGCGTTAACCCCGCGTTAGGGTTAACAGACTATTGCTGGGCGCATTCGGCTCGATCAGCCGCCAGATACCATGAGTCAAAGTGCATGCGTCAGCAGTCCAGTCTCGCCCGGCTTCTCGCAACCGCGGCCTTGACGGCGATCTTGGCCGCTGGGCTCGGCGGTTGTCAGACCATGTCCGACATCACGGGATCGCTGTCGTCGAAGCCCGAAGCCAGCCCCGAAGCCAACCCGCACCGCGCGGCGGAGATTTACGGCGAGCGTTATCGGTCCGATCCCAAGAATGCCGAGGCAGCCCTGGCCTATGGTCAGGCGCTGCGCGCCTCAGGGCAGCGCAGCCAGGCGGCAGCCGTGCTCGAGCAGGCGACCAT
>Ga0070713_100001860_pt1 | contig 13613 bp, 10 predicted proteins | sample LARL82metaG_FD_65465 | JGI IMG/M metagenome (GOLD analysis project Ga0070713, IMG submission 65465) | Corn, switchgrass and miscanthus rhizosphere microbial communities from Kellogg Biological Station, Michigan, USA - LAR L8-2 metaG | ecosystem: Host-associated > Plants > Roots > Rhizosphere ... | reverse complement strand
GCTTCGGCCCGACGCCCGGAAGGCTGGTCACCGGTGCAAACAGCGGATTGAGCAGGAGAGGGCGCATGTTTCGAAGCTAAGTCCGTTCCGGCTCGTGATGCCCGGCTTTATGCCCGCCTTCGCTGAAGCTTCGGCGGACTGATACCGAACCCGTCGAAGCCTTAGCGTAGACGGGTGCCGGGCATCCACGTCTTTTTTTAAGGAACGGAAAGTGCTGACAACCGTCGTTCCCATCGCTATATCAACCGCGCCCGGCACGTCCGGGCTTTTGGCGTTGGGATGGATTTTGGAAAATGACGGGATCGACACGATCGAGCGGCGGCCTCGACGACCGCCGCAAGCGGCTATTGTTTCGCTGCTGGCATCGCGGAACCCGCGAAATGGACCTCATCCTCGGCCGCTTTGCCGACGCTGCGATTGCCGAGCTTACGGATGACGAACTGGTCCAGCTCGAACGCCTGATCGAGGTGCCGGATCCCGATCTCTATGCGGCGCTGACCGGCGACAAGCCGCTTGCCGCTGAAGTTCAGGGCGCGCTGTTTGACCGCATCAAGGCGTTCCGCGCGGTGGATCACGGCGCATGAAGCCTCATGTCAAATCGCCCGCCGAATTGTTGGCGCCCGGCCGAGCGCTGACGCTCGCCAATGTCGCCGAGGGTGCGGAAGGCCTCGTCATTTCCGACCTCGCGCGCGCCATCGCGGCGCGGCCGAAGAAACCTGCGATCAGCCTTGCGGTGGTGTGCCGCGATGGGCCGCGCATGCAGCAACTGGCGCGGGCACTAGAATTCTTCGCGCCGGACTTGCCGGTCCTGCAGTTTCCGGCCTGGGACTGCCAGCCCTATGACCGGGTCTCACCGCATGGCGCGATCCTGGCGCAGCGGCTGACCACGCTGGCGCGGCTTGCTCGCCTTCAAGGCACCGAGAAGCCGCTGATCGTGCTGACCACCGTGAATGCCATCGTGCAGCGCCTTCCCGCGCGCGACATCGTCGCAGCGCAAGCGCTGTCGGTTGCCCCCGGCCATGTGGTGCCGATGGACTCGATTGTCGCCTGGCTGGAGCACAATGGCTACAACCGCTCTTCCACCGTGCGCGAGCCCGGCGAATATGCTGTGCGCGGCGGTATCCTCGATTTGTTTCCCGCCGGCCTCGATCAGCCTGTGCGATTCGATTTCTTCGGCGACAGCCTGGAATCGATTCGCTCGTTCGACGCCGAGACCCAGCGCACCTTACTAGACATGCGCTCGCTCGATCTGGTGCCGATCTCCGAGTTCCAGCTGGTCACCGACACCATCCGCCGCTTCCGCATGGGCTATGTCGCCGAATTCGGCGCGCCCGGGCGCGACGATCCACTGTACGAGGCGGTCAGCGAGGGCCGCCGTCATCCCGGCATGGAACATTGGCTGCCGCTGTTCCAGGAGCGGATGGACACGCTGTTCGATTATCTCGGCGATGCGCCGATTGCGATCGAGCCGCAAAGCGAGGACGCCGCGCGCGAACGCTTCAAGCAGATCGCCGACTACTACGAGGCGCGGCGCGAGGCGCTGGAGCATCCCGCGGGCGGCGCGGTCTATAAGCCGCTGCCGCCCGACCGGCTCTATCTGACCGAGGACGAATGGACCAAGCGCCTTAACGAGGGCCCGCTGGCGAGGCTGACGCCGTTCGCCGTGCCCGAGGAAAGCGCAGGCGTGTTCGACGCCGGCGCGCGCGCCGGGCGCAGCTTCACACCTGAACGCGCCGACAGCAATGTCAACGTGTTCGCAGCCGTCGTGGCGCATGTGCAGGCGCTCCAGGCCCAACGCAAGAAAGTCGTGATCACGCTGTGGGGCGAGGGCTCGCGCGACCGCATGGCGAGCATGCTCGGCGATCACAAGCTATCGAACGTCACCAGCGTCAACACCTGGCGTACCGTGCTGGCGACGCCGCGCAATGAGACCATGCTGGCCGTGCTCGGCATGGAATCCGGTTTTGAGACTGACGATGTCGCCATCATCAGCGAGCAGGACATTTTGGGCGATCGCCTGGTGCGCCCCCGCAAGGCAAGCCGCAAGCTCGACAATTTCATCTCCGAGGTTACGAGCCTCAGCAGTGGCGATCTCGTAGTCCACGTCGAGCACGGCATCGGCCGGTTCGTCGGGTTGCAGACGCTGGAAGTATCCGGCGCGCCGCATGATTGCCTGGAACTGCATTACGCCGCCGAAACCAAACTGTTTCTGCCGGTCGAGAATATCGAGCTGTTGTCGCGCTACGGCTCCGACCAGACCAATGTCGAGCTCGATCGGCTGGGCGGCACCGGCTGGCAGGCGCGCAAGGCCAAACTGAAGAACCGCATCCGCGAGATCGCGGGCGAGTTGATCAAGATCGCCGCCGAGCGGCATCTTCATGAAGCGCCGAAAATGCCGGTGCAGCCGCATGTCTATGACGAGTTCTGCGCACGCTTTCCCTATGAGGAGACCGAGGACCAGCTCGGCGCCATCAACGCGACCTTGAAAGACCTCGAAACCGGCCGGCCGATGGACCGGCTGATTTGTGGCGACGTCGGGTTCGGCAAGACCGAAGTCGCGTTGCGCGCGACGTTCGCGGTCGCGCTCGACGGCAAGCAGGTCGCGGTCGTCGTGCCGACGACGCTGTTGGCGCGGCAGCATGCCAAAACCTTCAGCGAGCGATTCCGCGGTTTCCCGGTCAAGGTGGCGCAGGCTTCGCGCCTGATTCCGCCGAAGGAACTGACGCAGGTGAAGAAGGGGCTCACTGACGGCGCGATCGATATCGTGGTCGGCACCCACGCGCTGCTCGGCAAATCGATCAAGTTCAGGGATCTCGGGCTCCTGATCGTCGACGAGGAGCAGCATTTTGGCGTCAGCCACAAGGAGCGGCTGAAACAATTGCGTGCCGAAGTACATGTGCTGACGCTGAGCGCCACGCCGATCCCGCGTACGCTGCAACTGGCGCTCACGGGCGTGCGCGATCTCTCCATCATCGCCTCGCCGCCGGTCGACCGGTTAGCAGTGCGTACCTTCGTCGCGCCGCATGATCCCCTGATGATCCGCGAAGCACTGCTTCGCGAGCGCTATCGCGGCGGGCAGGCGTTTTATGTGGTGCCGCGGATCGAAGACTTGGCCAGCGTCAAGGACTTCCTCGACAAGAACGTGCCGGAGATGAAGGCCGCGATCGCGCACGGCCAGATGGCGCCGACCGTGATCGAAGACATCATGTCGGCGTTCTATGACGGCAAATTCGACATCCTGCTCTCGACCACGATCATCGAGTCCGGCCTCGATATCCCGACGGCCAACACGCTGATCGTGCACCGCGCCGACATGTTTGGCCTGGCGCAGCTTTATCAGCTGCGCGGCCGGGTGGGGCGCTCGAAGCTGCGGGCCTATGCGCTATTCACCTTGCCGGCACAGCAGAAGATCACGGCGCAGGCCGAGCGCAGGCTGACCGTGCTGCAATCGCTGGAGACGCTCGGTGCCGGATTCCAGCTCGCCTCGCACGATCTCGATATTCGGGGCGCCGGCAATCTGCTCGGCGAGGAGCAATCCGGTCATATCAAGGAAGTCGGCTTCGAGCTTTATCAATCCATGCTGGAAGAGGCGATCATCAACCTCAAGGCCGGCGTCGCCGAGCCCGCCGCCGACCGCTGGTCGCCGCAGATTACGGTCGGCATGCCGGTACTGATCCCCGAGGAATATGTCTCCGACCTGTCGGTGCGGCTGTCGCTGTATCGCCGGCTCGCCGATCTCGATACCGACGAAGAGCTCGACAATTTCGCCGCCGAATTGCGCGACCGCTTTGGCGTGCTGCCGGACGAAGTGCGCTACCTCTTCAAGGTCGCCGCGATCAAGGGTTATTGCCGCAGGGCCAATGTCGAGAAGGTCGATGCCGGGCCGAAGGGCGCGGTGATCACCTTCCGCGACAACAAATTCGCGCAGCCGGATCGCCTCGTCTATTTCATCCGCCAGCATGGCCAGGCGGCGCGGGTGCGGCCGGACATGAAGGTGGTGTTCTTCCAGGACTGGGAAACGCCGGAAGAACGTCTGACCGGCACCACCGAGATTCTCCGGCAGCTCGCCAATCTCGCCGAGGACAGGAAGGCGGCGTAGCAGACTCGGCACACCATCCACGTCATTGCGAGCGAAGCGAAGCAATCCAGAATCTGCGGCGCCAAGAAGGTCTGGATTGCTTCGTCGCTTGCGCTCCTCGCAATGACGGTTTCGGCTAGGACGCAGCGCGATGCGCTTCGTCGTAGAGACGCGCGAGCAGCGACTTCGCCGAATCGTTCGGCATCAGGGTAGCAACCGTCACAATTGGCTCGGCGCGAACGTCACGCTTGCCGTGCGAGGTATGGCGCATCACGCTGGAGAGGCGCCGCGCAATCATGTGCGCGTTGCGCAGATCGGTCTCGGCAAAGACGACGATGACCGAACCGTCTTGCTGAATGGTGCCGAAATCCATCCGCCGCATCAGCCGGCTGATGATGCGCGCGCCGTCGCGCTGCGTGCGTTCATGGGCGGGATCGAACGCAAAACGCGCGACCGACAGGCCTGCGCCGCGCGAGGATGTCTGATACACGGCGGTTGCGAAATCTCGGTTGAACGCCTGGAGCGTCAACAGGCCGCTGCGCGGATCGAGCAAACCACCGGCGTCGATCGATCGGAGCGTGCGGGCGAGATGCGCCTCGAAGGCGTGCTGGCGGATCAGCGGCAGCGCGTTGGCGGCCACGCGCGCCGGATCGCCGGAGATGATCTCGAGATTGGGCAAATCGTAGTCGGGAGCGAGCTGGTTCGACGTCAGCAAGATCGGCAGGTTGCGGAAACGCGAGTCTTCGGAGAGCACGGTGAGGAAGGCATCCATCACCCGCGCCGTAAACCCTTCGCCGAGCACGATGCCGTCGATGTCGCGGTTGCTGAGGTGCTTTGCCGCCGCCTCGATGCTCAGCGCCCCGACAACGCCCATTCGTTCGCCGAGCGTCACCGAAAGCGCGGGATAGGCGGCGCCGCGGCCGATCAGGAGCACGGTGGCATCGCGCGCGGGATCGCTGTCGGCAAGCGCAATTCGATCGGGGCGATCTTCGGTTTGCCGGCGCATCACGGTCGCGTGCAGCGTCCTCACCCGAAGGGCTGCGTTGAGGCGCGCGATCAGACGGGTGAACTTGCCGTCATGTTGCGAGAACGGAAGGGCGTTTTCCGGTAACGCGCTTGCCGGATCGACGACGACCAGCGGCAGATAGGGCTTTCGGGCAGCAAGCTGTTTTGCCAAGGCGGCCAAATGCGGAACGGTTCCACCCGATGCAGCGGCGACGATGGCAGCCGGCTGCACTTTTTCGATCGCGCGCAAAGCGTCGGCCCAAGAGGCGTCGACCACGGGAAACATCCCGGCCTCGTCCAACGTGATCGCAAATGCCGGCCGTGGCGCATTCGATACGACGACGATCGGGCCTTGCTGGGACATCTGACAACTCGGGATGGAACGCACAGATCAAGAGCCCGCGATCCTAGTTCGCGGGGCTTAATGCAGTGTCAACGCGATCCGCGGGTCTTTGTTAAGGCATGTTGGAGCGATCCCGAAACGCTTCCACCATCAGCGGGTTAAGCCCTAGCTCGGCCAGCGCCTCGCGGGCGCGGGCATTGTCGGAGGCGCGTCCGGCGAGGCGGTGACCGCTCAGGCGGTCCGGCAATGCGGTGAGCAGCGCGCCCTGTCCCAGCCGCCGGCCCCATTCCTGCAAATCCTGCGACAGAAACCGATAGCCGCCGACGGCGACGACGCCCGAGGGCGGCGCGGTGATGCAGATCGCGCCGGTGGCGCGGTCAACCCGCGCGGCGTAATCGGTATCGACGTAATCGCGTGGCGGCTGCGCCATCAGGGAGTCGCCCTGCGGCGACGGCGGCGCGTAAGCCGACACCGCAACCATCGGTCCGCGCAAACCCAGCGTTCCCCTCGGCGTGAGCAGGATCTCGCCCGCGATCGACGAACCCGGCAGTTCGCGTCGCGCGCCATGCGGTCCCGGCATGATCGGCGCCGCCGCGCCATCGTCCGCCCGCCGCGCTCCGAACAGGCCGGCTTCGCCGAACAGATAGACATCGGTCAGCGACGCCTGCTGCGCAGGCCAGGCCGCGCTCGATGCGACTTGCTCGGGCGCGCGCCACAGGCCGATGACATTGCGCAAGGTCGGCAACCGCGCCGCGAGGTTGAGTTCGCCGAGCCGCAGCGCCAGTTGCGCCGGCGCAATCAGCGTGTCGCAACGGTGCTCGTCGATCTGCTGCTCGAGCACATCGCCTTCGAAGGGATGATGCAGCGCCAGCGTGCCGCCCGAGAGCAGCCAGACCACCAGCGATGAGGCAAGCCCGGCAAACGAGGTTGGCGCGAATGCGGACATCACGGTTGCGCCTTGCGGTATATCGCTCTCCAGCGACAGCGCGAGACCGCCGGCGATCAGGCTGAGATGCGCGCGCGGCACGGGACGAAAGCCTTCCGCGGTGACATCGAAGGAAACCAGCGCCGCCTTGCGGCCGTCCTGGATCACCGTGCGCGTCGTCGACGTCGGATTGGCGATCGCCCGGTCGAGCGAGGCCATGCCATCAGGCAAATCGTCGCCGAAGCCGCAGACATGGCGGATCGAAAACGCTTCCGCCGCGGCGTTCATGGCCAACTCCGCATAACCGACTCCATCGATCTGGCTCGATGTCACGATGGCGCGGGCCGCGGTGCGATTGAGCGCAGCGACGAGTTCGGTCTGGCGCCACAACAGCGGGAGCACCGCAACCACGAGGCCGGCGCGATAGGCCGCCAGAACGGTCAGCGCGAACTCGACCGTGTGCGGCAATTGCACCGCGATAATGGAATTGGCCGGCAAGCCCGACTCGATGAAATGCGCGGCGATGGCCGAAATGGCGCGATCGGCCTCCCGGTAGGTCAGGCGCTTCGGCGCCTGGGAGGTGATGCGCTGCTTGTTGAGGGGATCGAGCAGCGCCAGCACGTCCGGCTTTCGCGCCAGAATCCGCTGAAACAATGCGTCGAGCGTTGGCGAGGCGTTGGGCGGGGTCATTGCTTCGGGATCATTATTTCGATCGCGCGTCCGGCTTTTGCCACCAGGTCTCCGGCAGATACCCGGTCAACGCGGTGGCATCAGGCCGTTCTACCCGATTCCAGCGCGCGATCCATTGCTCGCCGACGTTAAACAACGGGATAGCGTAGAAGCCGGACATCAGGGTCCGGTCGAGCGCGCGAACTGCCGAGACGAAGGAAATGCGTTCGCGCGCCTCCAGCATCGCAGCGATCAGGGCGTCGATCGCGGGGTCCTTGGCGCCCATATAGTTGCGCGTGCCCTGGAGGTCGGCGGCCTCGCTGCCCCAGTAGAATGACTGTTCGTTGCCTGGCGACAGCGACTGGTCCCAGCGGGCGGGGATCATGTCGAAATCAAAGGCAAGCTTGCGCTGATCGAATTGAACGGGATCGACCACGCGCACCGATGCCTCGATGCCGGCACGCTTCAGGTCGCGCTGATAGGCGAGCGCCATCCGCTCGTGATCGCGTTGCGTCACCAGGATCTCGAAGGAAAGCGGCGCTTTGGTCGCGCGTTGCCGGAGCACCGTGCCATCGAGATCGTAGCCGGCCTGCGACAGCAAGGCGAGCGCCCTGCGCAGTGTTGCGCGATCGCGCCCGGAGCCGTCACTGACCAGAAGGCGGAAGCTGCCGTCGAGGATATCGGGCTCGATATGCGAGGCGAACGGCTTGAGCAGCTCGCGTTCGCGATCATCGGCGGGTCGGCCATAGGCCGACAATTCGGATCCGGCAAAATAGCTCGGGCTTCGCGTATAGAGCCCGAAGAAGTAGTTGCGGTTGATCCATTCGAAATCGAACAGCAGCGTCAGCGCCTGACGCACCCGAATGTCGGAAAAGGCCGGCCGGCGGGTATTAAACACGAAAAACTCCGACGGCTGCGGCATGCCGGTCTTGATGGTGTCGCGGATCACCTCGCCGCTGCGGGCAGCCGGAAAGTCATATCCTTCGTGCCAGCGCAAGGGCTCGGTTTCGACGCGGAAGTCATAAAGACCGCGCTTGAACGCTTCGAACTGGCCGTTCGCCTCACGATAGAAATCGAGCCTGACCTCGTCGAAATTCCACAGGCCGCGGTTGACCGGCAGATCGCGGCCCCAATAATCGGGATTGCGGGTCATCGTCACGCTGGCGCCGGGCTTGACCGCACTGACGCGGTACGGACCGGAACCCACCGGTCCGGTCATCGTGGTCTCCTCGAAGGTCGCGACATCGATGGCATGCCGGGGCAATACCGGCATCAGGCCGAGGATCAGCGGCAATTCGCGATCATTGGCGCCTGAAAGGTCGAAGCGGACCGTGAGCGGATCGAGCGCGTCGGCTTTCGTCACCTTGGCGTAATATTGCCGATGGTTGGGACGACCGTGGTCGCGCAGCAACGCCCAGGAAAAAAGTACATCCTCGGCCAGCACCGGCTGACCATCGGAGAAACGCGCTTTGGAATCGAGACGGAAAGTGACGTAGCTCCTGGCATCATCGGTTTCGATGCTCTTGGCGAGCAGCCCATAGAGCGTGAATGGCTCGTCATAGCCGCGCGCCATCAGGCTTTCGACGACGAACCCCCTGATTTGCTGGACCGCGAGCCCTTTGACGATCAACGGATTGAGGCTGTCGAAGGTACCGGAGAGCCCCCACACCAGCCGGCCGCCCTTCGGCGCATCGGGATTGGCGTAGGGCATGTGGATAAGCTCGGCCGGCAAGGCCGGGGCGCCATGCATCGCGATCGCGTAGGTTTCCGCGGCCGACAGTTTGGCCGCGCCGATCGGAAGCGCGAGGCCGAGCGAAAGCACGAGGCCCATCAGCGCGCGAACGGCTATGCGCCTAAAAGCTAACCTCGGAACGCACGGATTTGATTCGAAACGGCTCACATACGCGTTCTAGCATAGGCCCTGCGTCGGGCAGATCGCCTGTCCCAAAGATGCTTGTCGGCATTGATCTTTTCGTTTGCCGCTGTATGAAAGCGGGCGATCGATCCAGATCCAGGACCTGTCACGTATCCGCCTCAATTGACTAGGACACAGCCGCGCGAAGCGGCCAGATGTTGGCGCCTGCAACGGTTTCGGGTGCTCCCGTTCAGAAAGGGTTTTCCGCAATGAATTTCCGTATCTTGGCCGCGTTGGTACGGCCGCGCGGGCGGCTTGTCGCCCTGTTGGCGGCGACCGCGCTGGCGGTTCCTTTTGCGCTGGAGGCCCAGGGGCAGGCACAAGCCCAGGCTCCGGCACCTGCACCGGGCGCGCCGGCGCCGAAGGCCAAGGCCAAGGCAGCCCCCAAGGCCGCTCCGGCGGCACCGTCTGCCCAGCAGGCACCCCCGCCGGCAGCGGCACAGGCCCAGCAGCAGCCGGCACCTCCCGCGAACGGCCAGCCGGCGCAGGACCAGATGCCCCAGCTGATCTACGCGCCGTGGACCAAATTCTGCCTGAAGGGCCAGGATGCCAACGCCAAGCAGATCTGCTTCACCGGCAAGGACGGCCGTATCGAGTCAGGCCAGCCGGTGATCGCGGCTGTTATCATCGAGCCGGAAGGCGAGCCCAAGAAGATCCTGCGCGTCACGCTGCCGCTCGGCATGCAGCTCGTGCATGGAACCCGCGTCATCGTCGACAACAACCAGCCGGCGCAGTCGCCTTACGTGATCTGCTTCGCCAATGGCTGCATGTCCGATTACGAAGTGACTCCGGAAATGCTCGCCAACCTGAAGAAGGGGCAGAATCTGGTGGTACAGGCGATCAACGCCAACGGCGCGCCGCTGACCTTGCCGCTGCCCCTACAGGAGACCGGCGGCAGCGGTTTTGCCAAGGCCTATGATGGGCCGCCGACCGATCCGAAGGTGTTCGAGGAAAATCAGAAGAAGCTGCAAGAAGAGCTGCAGAAGCGCGCCGAGGAAGCACGCAAGAAGCTCGAGGCCACGCAAGGCGCGGGCGGCGCAGCTCCGGCTGCCAAGCAATAGCGGCCGCTCGATCGCGGACGAAAAAGGCGCCCGCCCGGGCGCCTTTTTATTTGCCCGATTTCAAGGGGCTCGAAGCTGGGTCAATTCAGCGAGGGATTGCGCGGGCGATAGCTGCCCGACTTGTCCTTCACGAAGATTTCGGCGACCTGGGAATGGCGGATCGGCTCGCCGGAATCGTCGGGCAAGAGGTTTTGCTCGGATACATAGGCGACGTATTCCGATTCCGAATTTTCGGCCAGCAAATGATAGAACGGTTGATCCTTGTGCGGCCGCACATCCTCGGGGATCGACAGCCACCATTCCTCGGTATTGTTGAATTCCGGATCGATATCGAAAATCACGCCCCGGAATGAAAACACCCGGTGACGCACGATCTGCCCGATCTGGAATTTGGCGGTTCTCGCTTTGATCATGCCTTGTCGAATAGACCATGATTGCGGCCGTTGCTAGGGGTCAAGGGTGAATTCCCCGCCATGACAGCCACGCGCGCGGAACCTTAAGCCCGCAAAATACGCGTGAAAAGACAGCCGCTTATGATTGATATCCTCAAGCTTGCCCCGCCGCATTCCGGTCTGTAGCGCTTTCACGCGACAGCTGCGGGGCGGGAACCGGTTCGAAAAACGCGTCAAAAAATAGACCCGCGAGAGGACCGCCACGACGATGCCAATCCCTCGCGCATCGCAAGCCGCCTGATCGGGCCGACCGCGCCCAGCAAATGCAAGCCTGCGGCGCGCAGCGGTTGCAGCGGCAGGAAATCATTCAGGAGCGACCGGTTCGCCCAGTCGATCGCGAAGGTCCGACTGATGACGTCGCCACGCCGCGCCGAGTCATAAGCCTTGAGCGCTTGTGGCGCGCCGGGGTCTTCCCCTGAGGCCAGCGCGTCGCGCACAATCGCGGCAATAACGGCGGCGTCGCGCAATCCCATGTTCAGGCCCTGCGCGCCAATCGGGGGGATCACATGCGCGGCCTCGCCGACCAGCGCTGTGCGGCGCTGCGCAAATTGCGCGGGACGCTCGATCGCAAGCGGAAACAGATGCCGTCCGCCTTCGACACGGACACGCCCGAAAATGGAATGCGATTGCTTCTCGGCCGCCTCGGATAGTTCGTCGTCGTTCAACAGGAACAGCCGTTCGGCTTGCTTCGGTTGCGCAACCCACACCACGCTGCAACGGTCGCCGGGCAGGGGCACGAAAACACAGGGACCCTGCGGCGTGTGGAACTCGGTCGAGACGTTGCGGTGTGGCCTTGAGAGGCCGATGTTGAAGGTGACCGCCGACTGGTTAAGTTCGCGGCGGCGCACCGCGATGCCGGCGGCCTCGCGACAGAGCGATTGCCGTCCGTCGGCGCCGATCACGAGCCGCGCCGACAAGGTTTTTCCGCTGCCGGTATGGACGGTGACGACACTATCGTCGGGCAGAATCGTATCGGCCTCGTCATCGAGCCGGGTCAGATCAGGCAATTCCGCCGCGCGCTGTTCGAGCGCCGCGATCAACGCGCTGTTCTCGATATTGTAGCCGAAGGCATCGAGGCCGATCTCGTCGCAGGAAAACTTGACCTCCGGCGCGCGGATCAGCCGGCCGGTATCGTCGACCAGCCGCATCGTCTTGAGCGGCGCCCCCTTGACCTCGCAATGGGGCCAGACCTCCAATTCCTGCAAGAAGTCGATGGAGCCGCCCAAAAGCGCGGTGGTGCGATTATCCGCGTAAGGAACGCGGCGGGCGATCAGCGCGGTCTGGGCGCCGGCCTGCGCCAGCGCAATGGCGGCTGAAAGACCTGCCGGGCCGCCGCCGACCACGACGACATCGAACGTTACCAGGACCTCATTCATCCCGTCACATTTGACACTGTCGGCGGCATTTTCAAGCCATCAAGGCCTGCAAAACTATCGCGGATTTGCGCGGCGGAACGCCGCAAGCCCCAATATGCAAATCGCAGCGATTCCTGATAGCACTGCGCACCCATGGCTCAGCATATGGATCAGCACTCCCAGCAGACTTCGCCGGCTAGCCGGGCGGCTGCATTTTCCGTGCATGTGTTCACGGCGCTGGGCGCGGGCATTGCCCTGATCGCCATGCTCGAGGCCGTTCGCGAGCATTGGGCGGCGATGTTCGTCTGGCTCGGGGTTGCGCTCGTCATCGATGCGGTCGATGGTCCGGTCGCGCGGCGGCTGGACGTCGTTCATGTGCAGCCGAACTGGTCGGGCGAGGTGCTCGACCTTGTCGTCGATTTCGTCACTTATGTCTTTGTGCCGGCCTATGCGATCACCGCCAGCGGGTTGCTGCTGCCCTTGGCGGCGCCGCTGCTCGGAATCGGCATCGTCGTGTCAGGCGCACTCTATTTCGCCGACCGCCGGATGAAAACCGCGGATAATCATTTTCGCGGCTTTCCGGGCTTGTGGAATATCGCAGCGTTCTATCTGTTTCTGCTGCATCCGGCGCCGGCATTCGGAAGCCTCGGCGTCCTCATCCTCATCGTGCTGACATTTGCGCCGTTTCATTTCGTTCATCCGGTTCGCGTGAAACGCCTGCGCTGGCTCACCTTGACGCTGGTCTCTCTCGGGGGAGTACTGGCGATCTACACCTTGGTGAATGATTTCGACGTCGGCCTGCCCGTCACGATCGCCCTGTGCGCGATCGGCCTTTATGTCGTCGGCAGCGACGCCGCGATCCGGCTCGTGAGGTCGCTCAAGGCATGATCGATCTATTGACGAGCCCGGAGGCGTGGGCGGGGCTATTGACCCTGACCGCGCTGCAGATCGTGCTCGGCATCGACAACGTCATATTCATTTCGGTCATTGTCTCGCGCATCCCACAGCCGCAGGCCAAACGCGCCCGGCAGATCGGGCTGGCGCTGGCGCTCTTGTTCCGCATCCTGCTGCTGAGCCTCCTGGTGTGGCTGATCGGCCTGACAAAGGCTGTGCTGACCGTAAAGGGCATGGCGTTCTCCTGGCGCGATATCATCCTGATCGGCGGCGGGCTGTTTCTGATCGCGAAGACGACCCACGAAATTCACGGCGAGGTGGAGGCGCGCGAGGAAGAGGGCGATCGCGCCTCGCCCGCCAGCGCCTTCCTCTGGGTGATCCTCCAGATCATCGTCATCGACATGGTGTTTTCGCTCGACTCCATCATTACCGCGATCGGCATGGCCCAGGATCTTGCGATCATGATCGCGGCCGTGGTGATCGCCTGCCTCATCATGTATTTGTCGTCGGGCCCGGTCGCGAGATTTATCGCGGAACATCCGACCACCAAAATGCTGGCGCTGGCGTTTCTGGTGCTGATCGGCGTGGCGCTTGTCGCCGACGGATTCCAATTCCACATCCCGCGCGGCTATATCTATTTTGCCATCGCGTTCTCAGTGGCGGTCGAGTTCTTCAACGTGCTCGCCAGACGCAACCGGAAAAAGGTTAAGAGCTAGCTTTGCGCGGTCTGCCGAGTTGACAAGCCGGCCCCAAATCGCTTTCGCTTCACATTAAGGCGAATGCCGAACGGAGACACCAGATGACCAAGGCCGTGCGCGTGCACAAGGTGGGAGGTCCGGAAGCCCTGGTTTACGAGGCGATCGATCTGGCGGCGCCGGGGCCGGGCGAGATTCGAATCCGCCAGCACGCCGTCGGC
>Ga0070713_100001859_pt1 | contig 13615 bp, 18 predicted proteins | sample LARL82metaG_FD_65465 | JGI IMG/M metagenome (GOLD analysis project Ga0070713, IMG submission 65465) | Corn, switchgrass and miscanthus rhizosphere microbial communities from Kellogg Biological Station, Michigan, USA - LAR L8-2 metaG | ecosystem: Host-associated > Plants > Roots > Rhizosphere ... | reverse complement strand
CAATGACGACGCCGCAAAAGGCCACAAAGCCCTCCGCCCTACCCACTTCTCGAGGCGCGGGAATCTGCGCCACAGCAGCCGCCGGGCCGCCGACCAAGACGAGGGTAAGACCCACCGTCAGCCTCGACAAGAGCCGCTTCCCCAGTTCGCGCTTATCCATGGAAACGCGCCGCCCGCATAAGTTCCTTCACGCAACATCTGTAAGCCGAGCCGGAATTGTTGCACCCGGATCACCAGGTACGCAAGCTACGCCTTCTGGATGGAATCAGCCGCTTCGTTGGAAGGATTGGTAGCGCTACCGGGAATCGAAGTTGTGACCCATTGAATTTTGCCAATAGACTGGGACTTTCTTAGCGCTTTTGCTCGTTAGACTTACCGCGACTGGAAAGGCCTCGTTTTTTTGACCCATCTGTTTTTGCACAAATAATGGTGAAATTCAAGTTCGTTTTTGAAGAAATTTTGGGACAAATTGGGACAAAAACCGGGTTCGATACCTCTGCGCTACCTCGGTAAGCAGAGGGAAAAATACGGGAAGCCAAATCCAGCCCGGACGGGCCCAACCGTCCTGCTGGCCGCAATCTCCTCACAAACTCCGGACGACACTCTGGCTGAGCGGAAGAGGCAGCCCGTCCACGATTCGGAAGGATGGCGACGAGTTCATCCCCTCAGCGACAGAATCCATGCGGCGGCGAAGCAGCTTGTGCCAATGGCAACGCCGATGGCAGGAATGCGAAACCAGTAAAGCAGGGCGAGAACCAAATAGAGGCAGCCGACCAGTGTCAGCACTGGAATAATGACGCCGACTGGGAGTGTGTTGAATCGAGACCCGGCCCAGAACGCCAGCCCTGCAACCATCAGCACACCAAGACTGTGGCTGAAGTTAAAGCCAACCCAAGCTCGCCACATGTCCGTGCGCCCACCCGACAGTCTGAGAGCCGAATTCGCCATCGCTTGTGCAACTGAAGGATCGGCAGGAACGAGTCGTCGCGGGTGGCGCAAATCGAGCAGAGTGTAAATGGCATGCAACGCGCCAAGCACCCCGAAGACTGTTCCGCCGAGGAAAAGCAGGATAGCGATCACTCTAACCCTTGGCATGTTCGTGTGCCGGGAGCGGCCCCGATTGACGCTGCTCGGATGTTCTTGGGTACGAACGGTTCCAGTAGTGATTTGAAGCGAGGACTTAGTCGCAGCCCTTCGGTTTCCCTCTCGAACAGCCTGCGAGGGTCCGTCGCTTCCTTGAGCGCGTAGCGGAGATACGACAGCCGCATGAGCCACAGCGCGTGGGGGATGTCCTGCTCGCTGCGGATGCGGAACGTGATCCAACCGGAATTCGGAACCCAGCGATGTTCTTCCGCTAGTCCTTCCGCCAGCAGCAGATCGTGGACCGCTCGCGTGAAGGGTATGTCAACCATCCCGTTCGTATGGACATGTCCGACCTCTGCATCTCCAAATTTGAACTCTCGCCCACCGAAGCGATGAGGATGGACTGAAACTGGCGACCAAGTGGAGACAACGTCTTCGAGCGCCTTTGCGTACTTCATCAGCCTTCTCCGTTTGCTGTTTCTTTCGATGGGAGAACGCACTTGGTCGATTCAGCTATCTGATCTGCCATAATCTCCCAATGTGCGGGCAGCCGTCTGATCTTGCAGGACACGTGGAGGACCCGGTGAGATGTCTTCGTATGGAGGTTGGGGCTCTCTTTTTGTGGGCAACGGTTTTCGCGGCACAGACATCGCCGTCTGGCAAGACTCTGGTGCCTACATTGCCACGGCCTTCGGGCTCGTTTGCTGTTGGACGGATCGGATTCGATTGGACAGATCGATCACGCAGGGAGGTCCTGTCGAAGGATGCAGACGCAAAGCGAGAATTGATGGTCTATGTTTGGTATCCCACGGAGACAGGAGGAAAGATCGGTAAACCTGCTCCTTACTTGCCGGGCGCAGCCGCGATCAACAAGTTGTCCGATCACGCACTATCGGGAGCCGATGGCAAGCTTTGGCCAGCGATCTTGTCCGGCAAGCTGGCATCGCACGCAATGGAAGGCGCGACTCCCGCGAGAACTCCTGCTCGATTTCCAGTACTAATGTTTTCGCATGGACTAGGCAGCCCTGTATTCCACTACACCGCCTTCATAGAAGAACTCGTTAGTCATGGGTACGTGGTGGCTTCAATCCAGCATACCTACGAAGTGAATGTAGTTGCATTTCCTGATGGGAGAACGGTCGCGCTGTCGCCTACCTCATGGAGTATTTACGGACCACAGCCCCCTGAAGTTTCTGAAGAGGAAGCTTCCAAGAAAGCCACCGCGTGGGAGAAAGAGAGAGACAATGTGTGGGCGGCTGACATAAGTTTTGCCCTCGATCAACTCACAATGCTTGATCGGGATCGAGGCTCGGTGTTTTTTGGCAAACTAGACTTGGCGCACGTGGGAGCGGTGGGTCACTCCATTGGCGGCCGGGCTGTTGGACGTGCCTGCCAGTTGGATCGTCGGATCAAAGCCTGCGTGAATGAAGATGGCGCACCGGATGAGGGGGCAGTCTTGAATTATCCCGGAGCGGACCCACCAAACCAGCCCTTCTTGCTTGAGGAGATTTTCGTTGCGCCTCCGACCGACAAGGAACTCGCCGACGCTCATGAGTCCCGCCAACACTTCAATCAATCGGTAGTCCAGCACGACTCCGCTATCGACAAACAACTCAGGCAGTGCCGAGACGGTGGCTATCGTGTCACAATCAAAGCCCCGGACAGTGACCACAACAGCTTTACGGATGTACCACTCATGGAATCGGCCGACGACCCCAAGGCGAAAGCTGCCGCACTCCATTCTCTCTCATTGATTGTCCGTGTAACGCTTGCCTTCTTTGACAAATACTTAAGAAACGAAAAGGACAGTCTGCTCGACACACTTCACGACCTTGGCCCGGAGATTAGTGTCAAACACTACTCGGCCGGAACTCCCTAGCCCTTTTGGTTGGCCCCGCACCGACGACAACGGCGGCCACTACTAGATATGCCTGTCCTGTGGGGTCGGCTACGGATATGAACGGAAAATGATGCGACGAACTCTTCTCCGAGCCTGCGATGATCTAAGCCAGCGATTCGCGCTTAATCGTCGTTGTGATCCGGTCGCAACGAGTTGGCATCTCGGCTATATGTCCGATACGTTTATGATGATGAGGGATGCGCACGACTGTTGAGTTCGCCGAGGCTCAAAATCAGCTTTTCACCTGAGGACCATCCGGCCCCGCGACTTCCGCGATTGTATAAAATTCTCTGGCATGGACGCATTCCCTGACTTTATGAAGAACCCTGCGAACCGTATTGCCCGGTTGAATCAGGCCACTCCCGGTGTCGAAGGATATGTGTTTGACGGAGCCGATGAAAGCCAAATGGCATTTTGGACATGCACCCAGACCGCAACTTCCGCCGCGCACGTACATGAATTCGATGAATACATGCTCGTGGTGCAGGGCTGCTATACGTTGCTGATTGCTGGAAAGCGCATCCCTATCAAAGCTGGTGAGGAGTATTTGATTCCTCGCAATGTGCGCCACGGCGGGGAGGTGCTGGCGGGAACAAGGACAATCCATGTATTCGGTGGGCATCGGGCTGATCGCGAGCGGCAGCCATGAGTCTGTTCGCCGACAATCCGGTCATTGTTCCAGATCGCGAGCTTGACGAAGAGAAGAAGCCCGGCGCTGCGGAGCCGCCGTGCATACGCTGCCCGCTCTGCGGCTGGTCGCCCCGCAAAGACGATAAATGGTTCTGCACCTGCGGCTACGAGTGGAACACGTTCGATAGTGGGGGTGTTTGCCCCGCCTGCCTACACCAGTGGGCGGAAACCCAATGCCTCTCTTGCAGCCGATGGTCGCCGCATTCCGAGTGGTACGCACAGTCGTGATTGTCGCGTCTGGGAGACGCACGAAACGAAACATCGAATCGTACACACGGTTCAGAAGTTCCTGCTGAACCCGCCGATCAAGCTCGCGCTTGCGGTTGGACTGCCCTTGCCCGGATATGCGTTGCTCGAAACGATAGGACGGAAGACAAGAAAGCCACGCCGCACGCCAGTGGGCGATGGACGTATCGGAAACGAGTTCTGGCTAGTGGCAGAGCATGGCATGAAGGCAGGATACGTCCGCAACATTGAACGTGATCCGCATGTACGTCTGAAGCTGCGAGAGGGATTTAAGATTCGATGGCACACGGGCACCGCCCATCTGCTCCCCGACGATAATCCGAGTGAGCGTCAACGCTGGCTGGCTAATCAGTTGCCAAGTAGTGCTGGGAATGCGAGAGCGGTGCGCCTTTTCGGGACTCAACTCCTCACCGTTCGGATTGATTTGGATGGATGATCTTGTGAAAGTTTTGTGCAGGTAGCTATGACTAGGGATGACATTCGGCTTCTATACGAGTACGACCGTTGGGCGAACCGCAGAGTGTTGAAGGCAGCCTCAACACTCTGCCATCAGCAATTTACCCGCGCTATGAGCGGCAGCGTTCGTTGCGTGCGAGACACGCTCCTGCACATCTTGGGCGGCGAATGGATTTGGCTCGCTTATTGGAGAAGCCCACCCGATAGTCCCGCCTCACTATCAGAATTGAGAGCGAGACGCGACGCCCTCTTCAGTCCTGAGGCATTTGCCAACGTAGATGCTCTCCAATCGAAGTGGATAGAAGTCGAGTTGGAGCAGTCCGAATTCGTAAATCGGGTGACCAATAAGAGCTTGGCGAAAATGCTCCCCTTTCGTGGAACGCGGCTCACCTTGATGCACCTGATGCAGCACGTCGTCAACCACTCCACCTATCATCGAGGTCAACTCGCGCTGACGATGCGGCAGCTTGGTGCTGAGCCTCTGGCAACGGATTTCCACGTATTTCTGGTGGAACATCTCCGCGATTGACTTGCCTTCAGGCAGCCTTCTCCACGGGAAGACCTGCTTCCATCCACCCCTGCTTGCCTTCGGGATAGTGCGCCACGTTCTTGTAGCCCATCGCCGCCAATTCACGGGCAGCGTATTCGCTGGCGTGTCAATGCGTGTTCGTACAGTAGGTGACGATCTCAGCATCTTTGTTGGGCAACAACTGTGGGGCAAGTTCTTTAATCTGTTCAGGTGGTATGTTCAACGCTCCGGGGAGATGGGCTTCTCGATAGCGTTCAGGCGCGAGGGTTTCGACTACCGTGATTTGTTTCTGGTCAAGTTTGGATTTCAGGTCTTTGGTGGAAATGGTGCTTTCCATGTTCAGTCTCCTCGGCGGTCTTGGGATTGGATGCAAAGTTGCAGATTCGTGGTTGCGGGCGGTTGGGACTGGGAGGTATCAAATCCTTGTGGAAGTTTAACGGTCAAATTCCCCAAGCTGAAGTGTCGGGGACTCGGCTCGGCAACAAACGCCGTACTGCTGCCAAAGCCGAAACCAAGGGCTATTCGCCAGCTTGTCATCGTGTCTTCGATTGGCAGCAGAGATGTCGCTTGCGCTGAGTGGCCTAATATCCGGCGCTTCGAACATTTCCTGTAGCTGCTCGATGTCGTCAATTATGCGTTCAACGTCCATGCGTCACAATATCCAACATAAGCACGGCAAGGGTCAAACGGAAGCGGTGACTAGCCTGAAATCCCTCGGTTTGTGACCAGATAAACCGCAAACCCTGACCGCTCTTCCACTCCGACGCTAGAATGTGGATTGATGTTTAAAGTCGCTAGCTGGAATTTGAATTCTGTGCGCTCTCGGCTGACCCATGTCACGGCATGGCTGAAAGTGCGCGAACCGGATGTGTTGTTGCTGCAAGAATTGAAGGGAACGGAATTCCCGTCCCAAGCCTTCAAGTCGCTCGGCTATGAAAGTGTAGCGGTGACGCAGAAAGCCTATAACGGGGTTGCGATTCTGTCGCGACATCCGATGAAAACGATTGCTAAGGCTCTCCTCGGAGACGACTCCGACAGTCATGCGCGGTTCTTGGAGGTAATCATCAGGGACATCCGCATCGTCAATATCTATGCCCCCAATGGCAATCCGATAGGGAGTGACAAGTTTTGGTACAAGCTAGCTTGGATGGATCGGCTGACTCAGCAAATGATTAAATGGAAACAGGACGATGTGCCCACGCTAATAGGCGGCGACTTCAACGTGATTCCTGAGGACATCGATTGCCACAAGCCGTCATCGTGGGAGCACGATGCTTTGTTTCAGCCGGAGCCGCGAGCCCGCTATCGTGCAATGTTGGGTATTGGCTATACGGATGCGTTCCGGTCGTTGCATGTGGGCGAAATAGGACATTTCACATTTTGGGATTACTTTCGACAGGCGTTCCAAAACAATCGAGGTATACGAATCGATCACTTTTTGTTATCCCCAACGCTGGCAGATCGACTGGAAAGCTGCGAAATCGATAAGGGACCTCGCGGGCAGGAAAAGCCCTCTGACCACACCCCCATAATCGTCACGCTGTCTGATCCGCCATAATCTCCAAAGCCTCAGTGATGACGTTTTTTGTAGGACTAACCACGGGAGGGCAGGAAAATGGAATACCTGATCGGTGTGATCCTAACCTTGGCTGTGGCTGCTTTTGCTTTCATCGTTGGGTTTGACCGCGAGCGTGCATTTTATTCAACGGTACTAAGCGTGATCGCATCCTACTATGCCTTGTTCGCTGTGATGGGAGGTTCTACGCGCACGCTAATCATTGAAAGCGTCGTTGCAGGCGTTTTCGTGTTGTTTGCCGTTCTCGGCTTCAAGGGGAACTATTGGCTAGTGGTAGCTGCTCTTATTGGTCACGGCGTCTTTGACTTCGTCCGTCACTTCTTCATCGACAACCCCGGTGTTCCGCAATGGTGGCCCGGTTTTTGCTTGGCATCTGATGTAGTTTTTGGTGCATGGGTAGCTGTGCTTCTGATTAGGCAGCGACAAGTAGTACATGGATCAACGGCGTGATGAGCCTTGTCTAAGCAACGTGCGCTCGATGAACACCGAATGCGATCAGCCGTGCTGGGATGTCCCTGACGAAGGGTATCCTAAGCGCAAGACGAAGCAGCGTAGGGATTCTCAACCCATTCGGAGAGCTAAACACGTTGGCGATGATGCGCTTTTGAACGGCAGACTGCGCGGCTTGGATGATTCTCGTCGGCAACTCTCTGTCAGACTGCACTTTCGCTAGTTCGCTCACTTCCACATGACCAGCTTTCAACGGCGATGCCAGCATGTTCGAAGCGACGGTCGCATCTTGAATCGCATAGTTGATTCCCACTCCACCCACTGGAGACATGACGTGCGCGGCATCGCCGATCAGCAGCAACCCCGGCTTGTACCAGCGCGGACAGCGGCTCGACTCAACCGATAAAAGCGAAAGCTGATGCCAGTCGGTCAACGCAATAACGTGCTTCGCAAAGCCTGGCTCGATAGCGACGATGGAATTGCGCAGAGCTTCCAACCCTGCTGCTCGGACATCTTGGTAAGTGCCCTTCGGAAACACGTAGCCTACTTGCCAATAATCGAAGCGGTCGAACACTGCGAGCATGCGACCATTGGCAAATCCGCCTCTCACGCGTCCTGCATCATCCTGCGGGTCTTCTGGCAAGTGCGGCAGCCGAAACCAAAGGATGTCCATCGGCGGCGATGTCTTGATCGGCTCGAACCCGGCGAGATGCCGGACTTTCGAGAATCGTCCATCTGCGCCGACCGTCAGCGTTGCACGTACCTCATGCAATCCATCAATGCTTCGGTAGCGCACACCCCGAATCGAGCCGTTCTCCTCAATAAGTGACTCCACATTAGCGGTCGTCCTCAAGCGAAACTCTGGATACTTGCTCGCTTCGCTCGCAATGAATTCCAGAAACTTGGTTTGCGGGATGAGCATGATATACGGGAACTTGGTCTTCAGCCTTCGAAGGTCAAACGGGTTGAAGTTCGTGTTTGCGGCTCTCAAGGTGGGGCCGAATACCTTCACGTGCCGCAGCTTGTGGAGCGGTTCTGCTAGACCTATCTGGTCGAGGATTTCCAGAATAGCGGGGTGGATCGTGTCGCCGCGAAAGTCGCGATCGAAATCCTTGTGCATCTCAAGCACCGTAACCCGAACGCCTTTTCGTGCCAGAAGCAGGGCGAGCATCATGCCGCCCGGTCCGCCGCCAACGATGCAACAGGTGGTTTGTTGCGAATCGAGGATGTGTTCGGTAGTTTCCGATTGCGGTGCCGGGATCACTTCTGTAGCCATAATGACCTCTGAACGCAAGCAGCAGAGACCGCCAATATACACCGTCCCCGATGCATCGCGATTGGCTCAGGGTTAGAATCTCTTTATCCGAATGCTGCCGAATCGTTGGAAGTCGCTCTCCAGAATAGAAGCTGATCGCCAGTATTTGGCGCTGCTGTCTCACCTGCCACTCAGCAGTATCGCAACATACCCCTATTCATAAGGCTCTCAAGGGAGACTCGGCGGCAACTGGAAACGACGCAAGGACTGATTGAGTACTCACTGCAAGCTCAGATAGTTGCTCGTAAGTTTTGGACGCTTTCTGCATGGGAGAATGAACCTGCGCTGATGAGATTCGTGCATCGTCCCCCCGCACTCTGAGATCATGGATGCCCTCGCACCGCACATGGGAAGAACCGCATTTATCCGCTGGACTGTGGGTTCCGCGCAACTGCCTTTGAATTGGCGAGATGCTATGAAGCGGTTTTACGATCAGCGACTCTGAATTGCATGGTCGTCATGCTGCTATTGACGCAAGCGATGACCCATCGGGCACGAGCACGATCTTGCCTATGACGCCTCCTTCGCCGAGCAACGCTTGCGCCTGTCCTGCTTCGGAAAGAGGAAATCGCTGCGCGACTATCGGCTTTATCTTCTGCTGTTGGAGAAGCTCAAAAAGCGTTGTCAAATCTTCTCGAAACAAGCTCGGCTTTAGCCGCTTTAGCGTCTGAATGCTGTAGGGGAGTACGCGCTTGCGACCGGGGAGAAGCAAGCTGCCAACAATGTACAAACCGAAGACGGCGATTGCACGAAAACGATGACGACCACCTGATTTTCCTGACGCCAATCGTCCACTGCGTAGTGAACCAGTAAGACCATACGCCACTACCTTTCCACCACGACGGAGAGCCTTGCGGGAACGCCAGATGTGAGTGCCGCCCATGCTGTCAAAGACGACGTCTACGCCCTCGCCCGTCAGGCGCTGAATTTCTTTTACGAAGTCCTGATTCTGATAATCAATCGGGATGCCGCCGAGGTAGGAAACCGCGGATGCCCCTCGTGATGAACAGGTACCGTACATCTCCAGCCCACGAAGCCGCCCAAGCTGCAATAGTGCCGTGCCGACCCCGCCAGACGCACCGTGAATTAAAACACGCTGACCCGGTCTGACCTTAGCGGAACGATGCAGCATTTGGAATGCAGTGATGTAGTTCAATATGAGGCTGACAGCGTCGGCGGCATCCAGCCCGGATGGCACGGGAACCAGTTCTTGTTGCGGCAGGCAGACGAAGTCCGCGTAAGCGCCGTGTATCGGCATCGCTGCAACCATCTGACCGAGTTCGATTCCAGAGACACCCTCGCCAAGTCGATCCACTACACCAATCAAGTCCCAACCGGGCGTGAAGGGCACCGAGGGCGTTTCGGGATGAATGCCCTCGCGTGCCATCACATCGGGTAAGGCGACGCCTGCCGCCAGCACTCTCAACCGCACTTCACCACGCTTCGGCTCGGGACACTCCTCTTCAACGACCTGCAATGCCTCAGGTCCGCCGTAGTGGGTGACAATGATTCGCGTGTGTCGCACGAGATGCCGATCCCCAAATGGGTTCGAATTATGTGCGAACCGCGTATTCTTGTCTGTGATCCCAATCACATGAGTGATCAGAGATGGCGAAAACAAGTCAGTGCAATTCTGAACAGCAGACTGAAACCCAGTGCTTCTCCTGTGCCCGCTGGTCGCCGCATTCCGATTGATACGCAAGCTGATCCGGCGCTCAACGAAGCAATTGCAGAAGTTCGTTCACGTTATCGCTCACTGTATGGCGGGCGGTGTCGATCACAATGTGTTTGCGTTGCCACGGTTCATATTCCCTTGAAATGACCTCGTCCCAACTGGGCAGTTTCAGACCGGGAATGTCAGAGACTCTGTTCTCGACTCTTTGCTGATGCTGCTGGGGATCGGAGCATACAATCTCGACCTCCACGGTTCTTGCCTGTGCACGATCCGCTACACCGATCCAAGCATCACGGGTTGTCTGAATAGGATTAACGCAATCTGCGACAACGGTTCTGCCCATGCGCAGGTTGTCCTCAGCGATGACGTATGCGACACGATAGCCCGCGTCGTCAATCGTCCCGTGCCCCGGAGGCGCGGATTGCCTGCTCAATTGAGTCGATTCGCACGTATACCGCATTCACTTCGCGGGCAACTTCCCGTGCGATTACGGTCTTGCCTGTCCCCGGAAGACCGCCAAAGGCGATTAGTGTCGTCATAAGAGTAATGCTATCGAGCTTTTGCCGAATGAAGTTTGCTTTCTTTAGCAGCATCCTTCCTTAGCTCATATACCATCCACCGTTGACTGAAACCGTCTGCCCCGTCATGTAGTCATTCATCGCCAGCATCACCGCCACGGATGCCACATCATCCACCGAACCAAAATGCCCCATGGGAATCAGGTTAGGACTTGCGTTCGGGTTACTGGTCACCATGTCGGTCTCAATCAGCGCGGGAGCGATGGCGTTGACGGTGATTCCGTCCCGAATGAGCGATGAAGCACAAGAGTGCGTTAGCCCTATAATTCCCGCCTTGGAGGCGGCATAGTGCGCTCCCACCGCCCCGCCCGTCTGTGCCGCGACAGAAGACAGGTTGATGATGCGCCCCCACTTTCTTTCCCGCATACCGCCAACTACCGCCTGCGTCACCAAGAAGACAGACTTCAGATTGACGGTGAGGACTTCGTCCCATTCGACTTCCGTAATTTCCTCTAACTTGCGCGGGTGAGCGATAGCCGCATTGTTGACGAGGATGTCGATGCCCCCAAGATGTGCCTGAACATCCGCGACCATCCGCCTCACGTCCGCAGAGACGGACACGTCGGCCTGAACCGCAATTGCCTTGCGTCCCATCCCAGTGATTTCGCTACAGACCGTATTGGCAGCATCGGCTCGTTCACGGTAGTTCACAGCGACATCGGCACCAGCCTTAGCGAGTGCGATGGCGACTGCGGCTCCGATTCCACGTCGGCTCTCGCCAACGGGCTACGAGGACTATCATTGGATATGAGCAGAATACATCCGGAAAGCCCCGACTCAGACCCTTGTGATCGGTCGGCAGCCGCCGAGTTCGTCCTTCGACAAGAGCCAGATGAGGAGGACGAAGAGGAAGAGGAAGAGGAAGGCGACAGCAAAGAAGATAACGATGATGAAGACACAGACGACGGCTACTCCGAGTGAGCGTCCCTTTATTCGTGTCATTAGGTAAAGAATGGAACGAGAAGAATTCGTCAACGTTGCAGAAGAAACCTTGGATTCGCTGCCGGAAGAGTTCCGCAGCCGCATAAAGAACGTTGCGATCCTCGTTGAAGATTTTCCTGCGAACCAGCGACCACCCAAGCTGGGGCAGCGCAGGCAACTGCTTCTAGGCATCTTTCACGGCGTGCCTGCGACCCAGAGGAGCGTTTTCAACCTCTCCACGGGACCGGATCACATCGTGCTTTACCAGAAGAATATTGAGGCGGTCTGCTCCAATGAGGCTGAGGTCCGACATCAAGTCCGCCAAACTCTCATACATGAACTGGGACACTATTTTGGGATGACCGAGGAGCAACTGAAGGATGTGTAGCGGCAATGGCATCGGACATTGGATCACGCACTCCCGATCATGCCCCCCGATTCGTCCGCTGCCAGTCGATTCGCCAACGTCCGCCTGCCATCGGAACCCAGAACAACTTTTTCAGTGCTGTGGACCGCGCATAGTGGTAGAGCACGGCGGCTCTCTCGTAGAACCCGCGAGGGTGCCACGAATCAACAAAGCCGAACTTCTTGAAGTCGAGATGATGGCAGAACTCGTGGCAGAGGGTGCTCAGAAACGTGCCGAACGACGTGACTTCTTTCCGCACTGCCGTTCGCATCCATACGCGGATGACTGAGGTTTCCGGATCGTAGTCACCGAAAAGCTCGAATGTTCCGCGTTCGCGGGTGCGTAGAGGTCTCGCGGCTAATACGCGGATGCCGCACGTCCGGACTTCATAGAAATCTGAGGCGGTCGCCAGAAAGTCGGTGCAGGTGTTCCGAACGTCCGACCCTTCCCACCTTTCATCGCTGACTCAATGGACTTTGTGATCGTAGGCAAACGCTCATTTTTTGGCAGGTCGAGAGTCTTCATCTGGTCACTTTCGAGGAATTGTGCCCGGTTTGCCTTTCGCGGTGGAGTGTCGGTCAGCATGGCACGCTTAGGTGGTTGGAAGTTCAGAAAATAATCTGGTCTGCGGGTTTTACCGTGATTAGGTGATCCCCAGCGCCAAAATCATCAAGCACAAAGTTGTGATGCGCGATGATGTTCGCTGCGGTCAGCACTCCGTTGTCTCGCGTAAGGTGGGCATCGCCTGCGAGCGTAACGTCATAGCCGAGACTCGTCGCACGTCGGCAAGTGGTGTCCACACAATACTCGGTCATTCCTCCAGCAACGATGAGGTTGGTAATGCCTCTTTTTCCAAGTTCGCCTTGAAGTGCTGTCTCGAAGAAAGAGTCTGATTCTCGCTTTCTGACGATGGGCTCCCCACCGACAGGGTTGAGGGAGGGGTGAATTCCCCAGCCCTTTGTGTGGGTCTCCAGTGGATGCCCCTTCGGGCCGTCATGCTGAATGAAAATCACTGCAATTCCCGAAGCGCGTGCCTTCGTGAGAAGTGTTTTGATCTTGGACAGAACACTGCTCTGGACTTCTGGAGGCACTAGCTCCACCAGCCCGACCTGCACATCTATGACCAACAAAGCTGACGAACGATCTTCCATTCGCCAATATTGTAGATCGTATCGTTCGCAGCCTTGAAATCTGTGGAGTCCCAGCAACGAGGAGCTTCACACGTTCAATTTCCAATATCCTCTCAGGGGAGCCTTTTGGACTTTCTGCTCATTTAGCAGCAGGTTCAGCGCGGTAATCACCGTGTCGGGTCGCTTTCGAAGCTGCTCCGCTAAGTCTCGCTCGCTGACGATCACGTCCCCGGTCGGGTACCGTTGGTGGGTAGTGTGGGCATAGGACGAAATTCTCTCAGCCAACGACCGCAATTCTTTCTTCTGTTTCCGCTCGATTCGCTTGGCTCGAATCACATCTGTTTCCAAAACCCGAATGCATATTGCAGCGATCCCAAGAGCACAAACGATCAATGCGACCCACCAGTGGAGCGGTACCGAGGAATAGACACTTGTGAGGAAATTCATGGAATTGATTGGCAGAATGCAATCGGATGCGGAAAGAATACCGTGCAAGCTAATTGCCGCGAAGATTACGAAGGTCTTAAAGGACGACCGTTCTCAGAGTCGAACCCAAAAGAGTCGCCGCAGCGAGTCAAGACACGCGCAGACTCTTAAGCGAGGCGCGAGCCGTTCCACGACTGATGTCCGGCACGATGACCAGTTCGAGAACGGTGACAT
>Ga0070713_100001858_pt1 | contig 13616 bp, 18 predicted proteins | sample LARL82metaG_FD_65465 | JGI IMG/M metagenome (GOLD analysis project Ga0070713, IMG submission 65465) | Corn, switchgrass and miscanthus rhizosphere microbial communities from Kellogg Biological Station, Michigan, USA - LAR L8-2 metaG | ecosystem: Host-associated > Plants > Roots > Rhizosphere ... | reverse complement strand
TGTGAATCTTGATCCAGAGCTCGCGTTCTTTGTCATGATGCTTGCTCAGCCAGCGGTAGAAATCGTCCGCCGTCTTGAATTCTCGAATCTTTGTAGAGTCGACTTTCACGGGCATCGAACAAATCGTAGCACCCGCTCCCCCCAATTGAACCCACTTCGGATGTGATTCCAAGCACAGCCTCGTTCATAGTTAAGGACTAGAGTGAGTTCGTCGAGCGTACGGCCCGTTTCACTCGGCAGAGATTCGAACTGCCGCCATTGAGGTGCCTTATGCTGATCTTCCTTTCGCTAGCACTGTTTGGTCTTGCCATCTGCCTGCTCTTCCTTCTGCCCTTTCTTATGGGAACGGAAATCTACAAGCGCTACGGCGGCAGCCGTGAGGTCACTTGTCCGGAGAATCACCATCAGGTCATAGTGAGCCTCGACGCCTTGCTTGCTGCGAGAACTAGCCTTGCCGGGAAGCCATCGTTGCGCATTGCCGATTGCACTCGCTGGCCGGAGCGTGCCCACTGTGGTCAGGAATGCATGCCGCAGGCGCTCGCTGTCAATGCCCACACCGAAAGAGAAGTTACACCCAGCGTGGGGCCAATTTTCCATCTTCCTGTCCTACTCGCGGCAATTGTCGCGTGGGTGATTGGGGCCTTCTGGCACTCCCAGTATCTCTTCCGAACGGAGTGGCGGGCGGCAGTCGGTTTCAGCCGTTGGGAATTGCATGAACTGGGTTGGCAACTGACTCCCCATCTGCTCACTTTCGCCGCCCCGTTGCTTTTTGCCTACGGCGTGGCGATGGTCCTTACTTGGATAGGAAGGCACGGGCCAATTGCTGGAGCATCGGTGTCTATTCTGATGTGGGCGGTGTTTGTAGTTGAGATGTTCATCTTCACCGATCTGGCGGGCCTCTCGCCACAGTTGGTGCGACTGGAACTCGGCTACACATTCATTGCCGCGCTTGTAATTGGTCTTACGATTGGTGAACTGAATGGAAAGCTCCTCAGCGGGCACGCACTGCAGTGAGGAGCCCCAAGGATCTGAGGTTTCGATGAAACTTCTCACACATCCCGGCCGGCACGGCACCAAATTACACGTGCTTCCCTCCGGAACCGCATTCGTGATGATTGCGGCCGCGCTGCTTACACTCCTTCTCTTGTTCTTCGTTTCCGTGGAAGCAAGATAAGCGGCGGGATGGCACGCGAAACTCAGAACTGCGCCAGCAACAGGAATTCGCGGTTGCCTTCGCTGCCGAGAATCGGAGAGTCGATTACGTCTGTGGACTTCGCGCCCAGCGACATTACGCAAGCGCGCACCTTCTCGATTGCCTGCAACTGGATGGCCTCGTCGCGAACGATCCCACCCTTGCCGACATTTTCTTTTCCCGCTTCGAATTGCGGTTTTACCAGGACGATGATCCTTCGCCCTTCGCGATCGCGAACGTTGTCCGCAAACGCCGCGCTCACGACCGCTGGAAGTACCAGTGTGGCGGAGATGAACGAAACATCCATGACAACCAGGTCAACTTCTTCTCCAACTCGCTCGCGCGTAAGATAGCGCGCATTGGTTTTCTCCAGCAGTCGTATTCGCGCGTCCTGCCGCAACTTGAACGCAATCTGCCCGTGGCCGGTGTCAACGCAAATCACACGTGCCGCGCCGCGTTGCAGCAGGCAGTCGGCAAACCCGCCGGTGGAAGTGCCGATATCCAGGCACATGCGGCCGCTCACGTAGATTTGCCAGTGCTCAAGTGCGCGCTCCAGTTTGACCCCACCGCGGCTGACATATTTCAGATCTTCGCCGAGCAGACGCAATAGTGCCGAGAAAGAAACTAATGTGCCCGCCTTCGTGACCTTCTGATCATCGACCAGAACATTTCCCGCGAGGATCAGCGCTTGCGCTCGCTCCCGCGATGGTACGAGTCCGCGATCAAAAAGCAATTTATCGAGCCGAACCTTTTCAAAATTCTCTTTCACACGAACGATATAGCACCCCTGCATGTGCAACTTGTACAAGCGATTGCTAAAAGGAAAGTTACATCTGTAGTTCCCCCCTTTTCCACAGAATTATGCACACGAGTGTTGAAAAGTTCGCAGTGCGTTAACGGAAAGATGGCCTGCAAAATGCTTTCGCTATGGATTTCGCCACACGGAGACAGAACCCACGGAACAAAATCTTCTCTGTGCCTCTGTGGTGAAAGCTTTTACACTCGCCGCATCCAGAAACTAGAAGGCCATACACGATCGCCGTCAGCAGTAGGGATGAAACGCCGCTTGGAGTGCGGCATTCGGCGGTAACTGTGCCGCCAATTCGGAAAGCATTCATCGAGGATCCACGAGCAGTGCGATTGCATGGCGCTGGATCCCCACAACACTTCGAATTTTGGATTGAAGCTCAAGAACGCCTGCAGCAGATACTGTTCCGACCAGAACCACAGGTTATTCAGCACGGCATGACGCGGATAATCCGAGGGTAAAAAGATATCGTGCACGTGGATCACGACGCCCGGCTTGAGTCGGGGCAGGATTTCAAGGTATTCACGCAGCACGTCACTGCCGGTGGCGACGACGTGGCTTGAATCGATAAAGAGGATGTCATTCGTCTGCAGCGTGTCGAACAGGTCTAGCTCGACATCTTGCACCGCTGCGGGAATCTGAGCCACGCGGTGGCTCCAGCCATTGGCAGGGAACCGTTCAGGATAGGGATCGACCGAAATCAATTGGCCGTCGATGTCGTCGCGCTCATAATTCTGTTGCACGGCCGCCGCAAGTACGCGCGTACTGAAGCCCGTTCCAATCTCGACAATGCGCTTGGGCTTGAAGTACCGCACCATTCCGTGGGCGACTTCGGCATCGACCGCCTCGAAATATCCGTTGTGGTAGTGGTACTCCCCAGCCTTCTCTTCGTCGGAGAAATGCCACTCTTCGCCATAGTCCGCGGCCAGTTCCTGAGCCAGTTCCATTTGCTTCCTCAGCTCAAACTTGCAGGCCGGGGGAGGCGAGTAGATCTGCCAGTCGCGTTTTTCCAGTTGTGCGAGGTCCGGTACCGGCCAATAAAAGTGATTTGGAGTGACGTTCACGCCGGCGCCTTGGAGCATGCGGAACGCCTTCGTTAGCAAAGGAAAGGTATACGGCAGATCATGCAGCTTGCGCGCGCAGTTCACGACGCACCGTTTGATCCAACTCTGGGTCAGAGCAGTCGCCTGCGGTCGAATCCGTAGACGAACCTGCGGGGAAGTGGTTCTGCTGACTGAATTTCCAACGCTCGCCACGGATAGCCTCGCCGTCCTTGGGATGGCGGGAGGCCGGATTAGGTGTATAGAAGGCCAGCTTTAACATCCCATTTATTCCCGCCTGATTACAAAGAAAGTAGGGGAGAGACCAAGGTGAACTGGGAGTACCGCAAAACAAAACCGGGAGAGTACCAGCTCTCCCGGTCAAAATGTGGGTTGCACAATAGCCTATCGGTTGATATTCGCGCTGTTTCGTTCTGCAACAATCTTGCGCGCATTCTCAGCTAATGCTCGCGCCTGCGGCAGAAGGTCGAGCCCCTTAACAACCTCAGGATCGCTCTCCGCCTTCACCTTCAACCCTTCTTCCTGGCCAAATGCGTCAATGAAGATTTCGCTCTTGATATTGGAGCGAACCCAGTCATTGTTCTGCACCAGGTCAGCTTCGGTGTAGGGAACATTGTCGGCTTCCATCGATTTGCGGAAATCCTGCAGCACGTTGTCGTCCACTTCGAAGTTCTTCGCCACCTTGTGGGTGGTTACATAGTGTTTGGCGAAATTGAAGAATGCGTAATGCTGCAGAAGCGTGTCTTGAAATCGGTTGCCCTTGGGCGCGTCGAACTTCACGTCGGGCGTAATTCCGCCGCCACCGTACACCGTGCGACCGCTGTCGGTGAGCTTCACTTCTTTGTTCGAGTTGTTGTTGATGTCCTCGCGATCGAAATAGTAGTCGTACAGTGAAACGTTGCTGTAATCGCGCTGAATCAAGCGTCCACTTGGGGTGTAATATTTCGCCGTCGTGAGCGCCAGGCCCGTGTCGTTCGAGAGCGGATAGACCGTCTGCACCAGGCCTTTGCCGAATGTCACTTCGCCAAGGATCAGCCCGCGATCATGGTCCTGAATGGCGCCGGCAACAATCTCGGCTGCTGAAGCCGTTCCGCGATTGACCAGCACAACCAGCGGATAGTCGCGTCCACCGTTACCGTGCGCAGCTGTGTAGCGACGCTCGGGTGACGAGCGGCCGTGATGCGAAACGATCAGTTGTCCCTTGTGCAGGAACTTGTCCGCAACCCCAACGCCTTCGTTAAGCAGTCCACCGGGGTTCTGACGCAGATCAAGAACCAGGCCCTTCAGCTCGCCTTGCTGATTAAAGCTATCGAGCGCATCCTGAACTTCTTTTTCTGTGGTCTCGTTGAAACCGGACACGTGCATGTAGCCGATTCCCGGCCGAATCAGGAAGTGAAGATCGACGCTGTAGCGCGGAATCTCGTCGCGAACCACCGTGAACTCGAGGGGCTTGTCGGCGCCTTCACGAAGAATCGTGATGTGAACTGTGGTGCCCTTGGGGCCTTTCAGCAGATCGGCTACGTCGCCGGTGGTCATATTATCAGTGGGCTTGCCATCGACGGCAGCGATGATGTCACCCGGGTGAATACCGGCCCGATACGCGGGCGTACCAACAAATGGCGCAATCACGATAACTTTGTTGTTGCGCGGGCCCACTGTCATGCCAACGCCGTAGTACTTGCCGCGCTGGTCTTCGCGAAGAAGCGAATACGACTTCGGATCAAAAAAGTTCGAGTGCGGATCCAGCACATGCAGCATGCCCGGGATCGCGCCGTTGTAGATGGCCTTGTCAGGACTCACCGGTTCGGCGTAATTCTGCTCGACGAGGTCGTAAACCTCGGTGAACTGCTTCAGGCTGTCGCTGACATCGGAGTCGCTGTCGTGCGGTACGACGGTGGTCTTCTGGGCAAAGAGCATCCCCAGGACTCCGCAGAGAGCCAGGAATGCGATGATCAGAATCGAACTGCGTTGAGAACTGCGGGCCATCTTTGATGTTCCTTCGGCCGGGCGGATGGAGTGCCCAGGCAGGCTGATTTCACGAAGTATAACATGCGAAAAACCAAAGGTTTAGACGCTTCCGCAAACCAAAGGTCACCGGCAAGTTACCTATCTACCTAGGATGCGGGAACATCCCAGAATGATGCGTTTTTCAGGGCAGAATAGCTAGGGAACAATCGATTAGAGAATTGAACCATCGGATCATTGAATCATTGGAAAAGCCGGGTGCGCTCAGGTTTTCAATGATTCAATGGCTAAATGATTCAATGATTCAATTTCTAGCTGGCCAGCTTGCGAAGGAATTCCTGCTCGTCCATGCGGTACTTGAAGGCTTTGCGGCCGTCGATGAAGACCACCGGGACCTCGTCGGTAAACCGCCGCCGCAGGTCATCGTCAGTATCGACGTCTACGTCGCGCCAGTGAAAACCACCTCGACGCTGCAGCTTGGAGAGACTCTCCTTGACAATCTCGCACAGGTGGCACCCTTTGCGGGAATACACCACCACTTCTCTAGGCATGGGCTTCGGCTGGGCACTCATAGGGGAGTGACGGGAGTCTAGCAAACTAGGATGCGCTTTCCAAGTGAAAGTTGATGCCGAATCAGCGTGATAAGGACGTATCAGCAGAACAGGATACAATTCCTTTTCTCGATGCAGAGTGGATCCAAAATCCTGCAAGGCAAGGTCGCGCTCGTAACCGGGGCAGCAAAACGATTAGGGAAGGCTTCCGCTTTGGCCCTGGCAGGGGCTGGGGCCTCAATTGCCATTACTTACCTGCGCTCGAAAGGTGAGGCCGACGAGACTTTGGAGGAGATCCAGTCGCTCGGCGTTAGAGGGATTGCGCTGCGCTGCGATGTGACCGATAAAGCCAGCGTTCGGCGTGCTGTGAAGAGCGTGGTTCAGCGCTTCGGCGGGATAGATATTCTCGTTAACAATGCCGGAAACTACCAGACCGTCCAATTCGAGCAGCTCTCGCTGAAGCAGTGGGACGCGATTTTTGCTTCGAACGTCCGCGGGCCATTTCTAGTCAGCCAGGAATGCCTGAAGTACTTGCGAAAACGGGAAGGGAAGATCATCCACATGGGCTCGCTCGGCGGCTTGCGCGCCTGGGCGACGCATGTACATTACTGCTCGTCAAAAGCAGCGCTTCACATGCTGACCAAAGCTATGGCGAAGGCGCTGGCGCCTGAGATCGCGGTGAACTGCGTTGCTCCAGGAATGATTGATCTGGGAGATCCGAATGCTGCTGCCTTCATGCGACGCATGGCCCAGCAAACTCCCATGCAGCGCAATGGCACCGGCGAAGATATTGCCGCAGCAGTCCTCTTCTTCGCCACCGCTCCCCATTTCATCACTGGACAAATTCTGTGTGTGGATGGAGGACTGGGGTTGTGAGTATTCCCATGTCGGGTCAGAGTAGAACTGGATTCTCGCGCGACGAATTGCACGGCGGTCCGTTACCAGCCCAGGAAACAGCGCACAGTCTAGATTCATAAGGGAACACCCCGATCTCAGCCCGCTATGCGGGCGGCATTTAAATAGCCCAGCGCATAAGCGCTGGGTAGGCAAAACCAATGAGCGAGTCCCGCAGGGACGGCACCTCGTGCTCTCCACGGCAGGCTGCGCTCATCGCTCAAGATGTGACGAAGTGCACCACAAAGGACATCATGAATTTAACGCATTGGACCGCGCTAGGGCTCCTCGCGCTCGCCTGTGTTGCGCAGGCGCAAACTCCGCAACACAAACTCAACTTCACCGCCGAGCCACAAACCTTCCCGCTCTGGGAGCATGGCGCGCCCGGAGCGCTGGGCACCGCAGACGAAGACACGCCGACAATCACTGTCTATCCTCCGCTCGACGCGACACGCTCCGGCACCGCAATCCTGATCGCGCCCGGCGGCAGCTACACGATGCTGGCCAGCAACCACGAAGGACGGCAGGTCGCGAATCTCTTCAACGGCATGGGAGTGACTGCGTTTGTGCTGAAGTATCGGCTTGGCCCGCGTTATCACCATCCCATCGAACTCAGAGATGCACAACGGGCCCTCCGCTGGGTGCGCACCCACGCGCAGCAGTACGGTTATCAACCGGACCGCGTCGGCCTGATGGGCTTCTCCGCCGGCGGGCATCTTGCTTCCACCGCAGCCACGCACTTCGATAGTGGCAAGCCCGATGCTGCCGATCCGATCGATCGCGTCAGTTGCCGGCCAGATTTCCTGATCCTTGCATACCCAGTGATCACCATGTTGCCGCCTTACGGCCACGAGGGTTCCGCCGAGAACCTACTCGGGAAGAACCCCGGTACCGAATTGCGCAGACAGATGTCGAACGAGTTGAACGTTACCGCGCAAAATCCGCCTACATTCTTGCTAAGCACGACTGCCGATACAGTCGTACCGCCGGAGAATTCGGTGAATTTCTATCTCGCGTTGCGCAAAGCTGGCGTTCCCGCTGAAATGCATGTATTCGAGCGAGGACCGCATGGCGTGGGACTCGACTTGGAAGATCCTGTCCTGGGCATCTGGCCAACACTACTCACCAACTGGCTTCGCGAACGGGGGCTGCTGACCAGATGAATATTGGCGCAAGTCTACGGAGGAATTGCCTGTTTACTGCGGCGCTGATGGCGCTTGCATCCACCATGGCCTTCACTCAGGAAGGTCCTCAAAAGGGGTCGAACGAAGTGCAAGTGTGGACCTCCGGCGGCCACTCCGTTTCCGGCGGCCGCGGAAACACCGGTATCTGGAATGCCGGCCTGCGCTACGGCTGGGTGCTCACCGATGCGCACCTTCCCGGATTTCTGAAAGGCCGTTTCGAGTACGCGATCGATGCGGTTCCCGCCTACCTGATCTTCCAACCTACCGGCACTGCCTACGGCGTGGGCGTCAATCCGCTGAACCTGAAGTGGAATTTCGTCTCCCACCGACGGTGGTCGCCTTACTTGGAGCTCAGCGGTGGAACGCTGTTCACTACCGCCAAGGTTCCGGCCAATACTTCTTCCGTGAATTTCACTTCAAGTGCCGCCCTCGGAACTCACATTCTCGGTCCCAAGTATTCATGGGCGATTGAAGCTCGCTACCTTCACATTTCCAATGCTGGCTTGGGCGACCTGAATCCGGGAGTTAACACGTTCGAAGTCCGTGTCGGCATCGGCAAGTTTTGGAAGCATTGAGATCCATGCCATACAAGACTCCTGTTTTCTATGAAATCCAAGGATCATTGAACTGATCACGTGAGCATGGTACTGTTGGCGTGAATACGCTTTATGACTCTGAAGTCAGCTCTCGAAGACCTCTCGCGCAGCACGCTGCGCGCGATTTCCGGCTGCTTGCAGAAACTGGAGTATCTGGCCGGGCTGCGCGCTCGCGGTGGTTACTCGCATTGGGGTTTTGGAAAGGTGTACGGCGAGTCCGCCGCGAATAAGGCGTTGAACGAAGCGCATAAGAATGCAGTGTCCCAGGTCCTCTCGACACCTCTCTCCAAACTTCTGGCCGATGTAGAAAACTCAACTGTCGCCGAAGGTCAGGACACGAAGAAATATCTGAAGACACTATCGGAAAAGGGAAATGTGCTGCTTCCGAGTGATCCTGGACCGGGTGCTGCACGCCATCTCAGCTCAGTGCTGCACGCTCTTTTGGGGCTCGAGAAGCATCGGGATAAGAGCGCCACTCGCCAAGCTTCATAGCAATTCCCACCACCTGCCCGATCACCTCCGCTTGCGAGTTCCTCACCACCTTGGGTTGAACCGGCGATAGCGGATGCGACTGCAAAATTAAGTCCTCTCTGCCAACGGTGCACCAGCAGCAGGTATAGCCTTCGCGAGTCTCAACGAAGTAGATCGGCCGTTCATATTCAGACCGCCACCCGCCCTCCGACACTTTATTGCGCGACTCGTCCACTTGAATGAAACTTCCCGGAGGAAGAATTGGATACATGGTGAAATCTTCGCTGCCAACGTAGCCGTAGGTGTAATCAACCTTGGAGAACTGCTCCAGGTACGCCAATGGAACGGTCCCCCACTGCTCGACCATGCGGCCGAAGTTCAGCGTTTTTTTCGGATCGAACGCCGGATCCAGCTTCACGGGAATTTGCACGACGTCGGTGTTGGCCAATGCGGTTGAAAGATGGGAGCGCGGAGGCGCGGCGATTTCCAGATCTGTAAGCGGCTGGCTCAGGTCAACACCATACCACGCCAATAACTCACGGAAATCTTTTCTGTAAATGACAGACAAAGAGTAAAGCCGATAAATGCTGGGGATTACACCCTTGGTTTCGAAATCGGAGAGCCGACTGATGGGAATCGAATACTCTTCATTGTTGCGGCGGTGCGCAATCTGCTCGCTCGCTGTCTCAATGTCGCGCATGGTGAGACCCAGCTTCTCACGAAGTACACGAAGATTGTTGCCTCCCGTCACGCTGGTTGACCCCCTAAGCGAATCCTTTCATTTGATCATAAGCCCAAGCAATGGGAAAACGCTCGAATTTTATGCGCTTATTGTAAAACTTGCTCTGGCGTGACGACCGGGTCCCAGGACTTATCTTTTCCATTTAGGGAATTGAGCGATGAGAAATCGTTTTCTGAATACACGACAAAACAAGCGCGCCAAGTTAGCGCTTGTTTCTACCATTATGTCCGCTGAAGGCCGTTAAGTTGGAAACCACCGTCAGCAGGCCCGCCTTTACAGTGAAGTAATGACGTTCCTTGTCATTTTCTAAACGTAGAAACTCCGGCATCGCCGCCACCATTGCCGCCATGCCGGTTTCTATTTTTCCGTGCAGCGGGAAAGCAAGATAGCGGCGGTTCTTTCCCGGGTAGCTGGTTAGCAAGGTCAATCCAAGCAGCGATGCGCCAGAAATCCATGCCGCGAGAGACGCACGTCGATTGCGCCGGAAGAACCACGCCCCGGCCGCTGCGAAGGAGCCTACGAGAAGATAGTCGGCAGCATGGTGCGCTTCTGCATTGAATAGTTTTGGAAGGCGGCGGGTCGCAACATCAGTCGCACTGGTGAGCACTGACATGTCATGTATCTCGCTTTCAGTTAGTCGAGAAAAATCCCCGTGAAGGAGTAGCCGAGGGTAACTCCCAGCAATGCAGCGACGCCGCACGCCAGGCCCAGGTGCTCCCGGGTGTTCTTCTTGACGTCGAGAGTGTCCTTAAGATGATCGCGCAGTTCTTCCACGGAGCTATGCAATCGTCGCCTCTCTTCGGCGGCTTTTTCTTCTAAGTCGTGCGCGGGCAAGCCCTTCATGACGCCCTCCTTGCTTCCGCCTGCAGCCAAGCTTTGTCGGCTTTGAGCACTTGAACCGTTCGCTTCGGGAAACGGCTATGACTCCGGAAGGCATTGTAAGCAAACAATAGCGCGGTACCTGCGAGGCAAAGCCACACGAAAGCTACAATGATGGCCGCGTAAAACCATGCCAACGGATTCCCAGCAAATGCGAAAGCAACCAAAACAACGGCGGCCATCGTCAATAGCAGAAACCCTGTCGTAAACAGCGCCAGCGCGATCAGGATGAGCGGCACCGCCGTCTTGGCCGCGCTCATGGTCTCCTGCAATTCGGCTTTGACCATGGCCACACGGGTGTTGACGAACTCTTTCACTTCATCCTTGATCTCCGCGATGATCGAACCAAGGCCGCGCTCACTTCCGCTATGGTAGTGAACTCCTTCGCCATTGCTGCCGTGAACTCCTGGTCTCTCAATCATGATGGCTTCTCCATATACGAAGTGCCGCTCCCGCTAGAAGGGAAGCGACGGCCACACCGGCCACAATCTGCATGGGTCGCTCTTGCGCCAGGTAGCGAAACCGGCGGCGTGACCGCTCAATCATGTCCGACATCGCCGACTGAATACGGCTGTAATAATCCTGAAATCCTGCGCTCAGCCGCTCCGAAAACTCAGGCACCGCGGTTCCCTCGTTGCTGCCGCTGATCTCAGGCGATCCGGGTAGCGGTTCTACTGGCATGGGCCATGGGACTGTCTCGCCTTTTGCCGGCGTAGTGGGTGGGGTTGGGTTCGGAAATGCAGAAACGGGTTCAGCCATAGTTCCCCCGAGTGGTTCTTTGCCATTTTCTTGGATGTCGCCCTGGAGAACGGCGTTTACAGGTTTTTGAGCGTCTCTCGCCTGAGGCTCACCGCAAAGGACAACAAAGCACCCGAAGGAAAAGTCTCTTTGATCGTGTGGCGGAGCTTGCCTGCTTTCGCCGAAGCCCCAGGGTGCAACGACGGCTGAGTTGCAGAAGCTCAGTCCGCGGCTTGCGACGTCTGCTCGGCCGAATGCACCAGGGGCATATCCACGAGATGCTCGCTAATAAACCACGCTTGCAACTCATTGGTGCGCAGGACGTCACTCACCACCATGTCATTCGTCCCTTGGTCTCCCAGCTTCGACGAGCGCTCGGCCAACTCTCGGCACTGCTCAATAATGACCTGGTGAGCATCGAGCAAGCGTGAGATCACAACCGGGACTTCTTCTCTCCCTCGCGGCGGCCGCTCAATCTTTGTAGTTTCAGCAACATCGGCGGCCATTGCGATCGCCAATCCTCCGAGCAGCTGAATACGCTCGGCAATCGTATCCACGACCTCGACTTGCTCTTCAAAATGCTTATCGAATAGAAGATGCAGCTGGTAAAACGTAGGTCCAGCCACCTGCCAGTGGGCCTTCTTGTATAAATCCCGCAGAGACATAGAATCGGCAAGCAGCTGATTGAGCTGCTCAGTCATCTCCAGCCGCACCGGTTCTTCCAGTTGCAGATGGATGGCGTGAGTGACGGTTCCAAACGGCTGAATCTCCGGCCCGCGCTGGTGGATGCGAGGCTCGGCATTCAGCACACCATGGCTTCCAGAGCTGTTTTTCTTAGGCATGATCGTCTCCTGGTTACTCCCTTGGATGATTGCTGGCGGTTGTGCGCCACGGAAATTTGTTGCGGCTACTTCAGGCGAAACTTGCAGGGGACTCAACAACCCATCCTGAATCAGGCTAAAATTGAGCTGTTCCCATGTCCTCACCCCGCGCAGCGCGTCCCGAAGCAGCTACGGCAGAACTGCCCGCCGTGCCTCTAACACTCGAAGGCTACAGCGTTTTGCACCAGATGATGCGCGTGCGCTGGGCTGCGTGGCGGCAGCTCCGGCAGTCGTTTAAGACGGAGATCGTCCACGAGGCCGCTGGCTTGCTCAGCAAGGCCGAGCAGAATCCTGCTGGACAATCGGCACTCTACTCGTTGCTTGGCCACAAGGGCGACCTCATGCTCGTCCACTTCCGCTCAGGATTCGACCAACTGAATCAGGTAGAACTCGACCTCTCGCGCTTGCGCTTGAGTGAGTACCTGGAACTGACCACGTCGTATCTGTCGGTTATCGAGCTCGGCCTCTACGAGTCGAGCATGAAGACCTATCGCGAATTGGCGGACAAGGGAGTTGAGCCGCACTCGGAAGAGTGGAAGCAGGCCATCAGCTCAACTCTGGTGCGACAGCGCGAAGCCATGCGCCCAAGGCTCTTTCCAGAGATTCCCAAGAACAAGTACATCTGCTTTTATCCCATGGATCGCCTGCGGGGCGAAGACAAGAACTGGTACACCCTGCCGATGGAAGAACGCGCCCGCCAGATGAACGAGCACGGTTTGGTTGGACGGCGGTACGCAGGCGAAGTTCGCCAGATCATCAGCGGTTCAATAGGCTTCGACGATTGGGAATGGGGCGTGGACTTGTTTGCCGATGATGCACTCGTTTTTAAGAAGCTGATCTACGAGATGCGCTTCGATCAGGTCAGCGCCGTGTACGCAAAGTTCGGAACATTCTACGTCGGCGTCCGCTGCAGTTGGTGCGCGTTGGGCAAACTGTTAAACGGCGAAGCGCCGGATTAGAATCTCGGATCTTTGGTATGTATCGGGGCACGGCTTCAGCCGTGCCGACTGGTAGCAGCAGAAATGGCGGCTTTAGCCGCTGAGCAAGCATGCCTACCTCAGGTCTTTGCGGCGTAATTCTTGCGGCGGGACAATCCTCCCGCATGGGACGCGACAAAGCCCTGCTCCCCTGGCCAAAAACTGACGCCACGAACCCCACCGCTCCCCGAAGCACTCTGCTTTCTTCTTCCATTCACGCGCTGTCCGATCCTTGTGACTTTGTTCTGGTCGTTGCCGGCGCGAACGCCGACAATCTTCGACCAGTCATTTACGGCTGCGGCGCAGATCTAGTCGTGAATCCTGCCCCCGAGCGGGGGCAGTTCAGCTCTCTCCAAGTCGGATTGCAGGAGGTCCTGAACCGCGGCCGTGACAGCGCTATGGTCACACTGGTCGACCGTCCTCCGCTACAACCTGAGACGCTCGCTGCCCTGGTGGAGGCATTCGTTTCTCGTGCTCACGGCACTTGGGCAGTTGTTCCGGAATACCAGGGCGCCCATGGCCACCCCATCCTGATCGGCCGAGAGATGATCGAAGCTTTCCTCAGAGCTCCCGCAACCGCAATCGCGAGAGAAGTCGAGCATGCGCATCAGCAAAGAGTTGCATATCTTGAGACCTCCGATGCGCTCGTCATCACAAATTTAGATACCCCGGAAGCA
>Ga0070713_100001857_pt1 | contig 13620 bp, 15 predicted proteins | sample LARL82metaG_FD_65465 | JGI IMG/M metagenome (GOLD analysis project Ga0070713, IMG submission 65465) | Corn, switchgrass and miscanthus rhizosphere microbial communities from Kellogg Biological Station, Michigan, USA - LAR L8-2 metaG | ecosystem: Host-associated > Plants > Roots > Rhizosphere ... | reverse complement strand
TAGCCACAATTCGCGGCAGACGCCGCCATCCCGGTAACGGATGCCGCATCCGCCAGTTCCGGCCAAAGTGAAAGTTCACACTGAGACCAGAGAGACGCACCGAGCTAGGGCCGCCCGGAAAGCTTTGTTGCGGACGCCGAAAGTCCAGCATCCCACGATAGCCTGAAGGTCCAAGCTGTGCGTATGGAATACGCAGTGTTGTCTGAAACGTGTCCAGTTCGAGTCTTCCGCTCCAAAGTTGCACCAGGGACAAACTGTACGACGAAAAAATCAAAGTCTTCACCCTTACGATCGGCGAAAGGCTCTCCAGACGGTCATTCGGCTTATAGGATCCGGCGAGCAGGTAACCGAAGTGGACAGAGGAATTTCCTGGATTCCTTTGCCGCAGCACGATTGCGAGTGCTATAGGAGCCGGCGCTGTTCCGAGCAGCGTTATCATCGGCGCAGTATTTTCTTCCGCCAGTACAATGTGTGTTGCCGGTGTTTGTGCGGCCTCGAGCGCGTGGCTAACCCTCAATATCCCGAGCAGCATGATTAGCCATTTATAAGTCACAAGATTTGCTTCTCTTCTCTAGAATTCGTGCTCTTCCCCGCGGCGCTGGCGTAAGGCACGCCGCCCCCTACCGAGACCCCCTCACCTTCGCAAGGAAACGACTCGGAACTGGACGTCGCTTTGAGAGGAACTGATTGCCACAGCTCTGATTAGGCTACTAGGACCCAGATTCACCAGTCTGTACTGTTATGCACACAAGTGAACCTGTCCCTATTTGTACAGATGTTCAACTCTCAACGCGTTAACCTCTTCCAGACCCTGATTCACCAGCGTCATCAGCTACGCTCGAATAAAAATGCAAATCCTCGCTAATTTTCGCATCGCAACCGTCTTGCTCGTGCTGGCAGCTTCCTCGGCACTCTTCGCGCAACGAAACGGCCCAGATACGCAACAGAATTACGTACGTGTCCTGGACGCGGGCCAGATCGTGCGTCAATCGGTCTCGGCTACCGAGCGCAGTTGGCAGGCTCGGGACCAATACATCTACATGCAGCACGATGACGATCGGCGGCTGGATTCGCTCGGGCAAGTGAAGTCTCAAAACGTCAGCCTCACCAGAGTGACTCTTGTCAACGGTGCTCGCCTCGAGCAGCTAGTGGAACACAACGGTCAGCTTCCATCGGCCGAAGAACAGAAAAAAAACGATCAGGATTTCGAGAAACTCAAGCGCGAAACGCCGGAAGAACAGACTGCGCGGTTCCGCAAGGACCAGGAAAACCGGTCTTTCCTCCGCGACGTCATCGAGGCCTTCGACTTCCGTCTTATCGGCGAAGAACTCGTCGACGGCAGACCGGCCTATGTGCTTCAGGTCACGCCGCATCCCGGCTATCGTGGGCGCGGCAAGTACGGAAGGATGTTCAATAAGGTAGAAGGCAAGCTTTGGGTCGATAAACAGGACTTTGGCTGGATCAAGGTCGACGGCCAGGTAACGCAGTCATTTTCGATGGGGTTGTTCGTGGCACGCGTGCTGCGTGGCTCGCACATCATTCTGGAACAGACTTGTGTCGGTGATGCAGTCTGGGTGCCGAAACGCCTCGAAGTTCGCGCAAACGCCAGAATTCTCTTCCTTAAGAGTCTCGGCATCGACAGAATTCTCACTTACTCCGATTATCGGCGAGCCGCGGACGCTCCATACTCGGTGAGCAGGTAAGCAGTGGCTATTTCCAATCGGCTCGATTCGATGGACTATCCGCGAATTTCCGCCGCTCTTTTTGCACAAAAGGATCTTTCGATTCTCCTTGACACCTCTACTCGATAAGAACAAGCTCATGTTGAGGTTTCGCCGTTTGAGGCGAGATTCCCGCTTCGTAGTCCAAACGTAGTTTCTCTAAAGGCTAAGCTCCGCATCGGGCGCTAAGAGGACAGAACCCCCTCGGTTCCTTTGTGTTCCCTCCCGCGGAGCCCGACTTCCTGTCCGACGTACAGGTCAACACACCCAAGACGCCAGCGGTTCACAGTCACACCACTCAAGCCCGACTCGCTTCGCGCGAGTAGGAATCTGCATTTTCTAAAAAGGGAGAATTACTTATGTCAGACACAAACAAAAATGTCGTTCGCCGTTTATTCGAAGAAGTTTGGAACAAGGGCTATCTGCCGGTGGCAGACCAGCTCTTTGCACAGAACTACTCTCACCATGACCCTTCGACGCCCGAGTTTGGGCGAGGTCCCGAAAGCGAAAAAAAGCGTGCGACTCTCTATCGCACTGCATTCCCCGACGTTCAATTGACGATCGAGGACATCATTGCCGAAGGCGAGACCGTCACGGCCCGTTGGTCCTGCAAGGGTACTCATAGAGGCGACCTCAGCGGAATCGCTCCAACGGGAAAACAATTCACCATCTCCGGAATAAGCGTTGCCCGCTTTACGAGCGGCAAGATGGTGGAAGGTTGGGTCAACTGGGACGCTCTAGGCTTGATGCAGCAGCTCGGCGTCGTAGCTGAACTCGGAAAAGACAAAGCCGCGTCCGCAACAACAAGATAACCGACTCCATTCAGCCAACAAACGGGAAGCCCGATTTCGCAAAATCGGGCTTTCTGTTCTTCTTTCTCCCGCAATGATGTAATTCCACCCATGCTCGCATCTTAATCCGACGTTGGATGGAACATCAGATAAACCGGATTTAATCAGGCTTGCGCGATCTAGAAAACTACATTACGCTGGCCCAGTTATCAGCGGTATCTTCCCTCCTCGCCCGCTATCGGTGGTTCCAGGTTCAATTCGATTCTTGTCATGAAGGATGACGTATGACGCGCCAAAACATTTGGACGATATTTGCCGTGGCAGTGATGCTGATTCTGCCCCTGACTGCCTGCAAGGACACAAAAACTCTGCAAGAGAATGAGCAATTGAAGGCCCAGGTGGCGGAACTTCAGAAAGAGAACGGCCAAGCAGGAAACGATCTTGAAACCATGACAGCTGCCCGCGATGCGTTGACGAAAGAAAACGAGAAGCTCAAGGCGGAGATTAAGACCCTGAAATCCAAGAGCTCTGGAAAGAGAGCTGCGAGTCGAAAGCGTCGTCGGAGCTAAAAGATCACAGCAGTTTTAGACCCGCATGGTCGTTAGAAAAGAAAGGCTAGGAACATGAAAACGTTTGAGATGCAATTTTGCTATCGAGATCGAAATGAAGGAACGGTGGAATCGACGGTCAAGGTGGCTGCGTCGAGTCTTCCTGGAGCCCTCGGTAAGGCGGTACGTGAGTTTGTGAAAGGCTTGGACCGGAAGCAGAGATTCGATATGAACAAGAATGGACTCGAAATTACGGCCAAGTCCATCGGCACGACCACAAAGGCGCAGGCAGAGACATCCGCAGCTGCCGCTAATGGGTGACCAGCCTGAAAAATCTCTATTACGGCGCCACCGATTCGAGTATCGCGGCCCATGGCAGCATTCGCGCCCTTCTGAAGTGGCTCGACGCCAACGGCCACTCCGAACACGGTAGCGACCGGCGTCACAAATGATCGCCCCGCGCTAGCGAAAATCGCTCAACAAAAGAGTGCTGATGAGAAGGATGGCGACAGAGGCGGCTCGGCTCCCAGGCAACGGACCACAAGAAGAAAGAAGAATGAAGAAAAACAGACTTGACTCATATCGGCCCTCTCATGGAAGGAGTTACGCGAAGAAGCCTGACGGTGCCGCGCCTTGATTCCGAAAGATGTGGAAGAATGCTAGAATCCGGCGCTACGATGACCGCGAGTGATCCCGATACTCAATATGCGCTTGGCAGTACCGACGCCGAGCATGAGCGTCTGATTCGGCAGGCTGCATGGCTCGCTCCTTACACCGAAAAATTCTTCCGTGAAGTAGGTATTGGCCCAGGACAACGCATTCTCGATCTGGGTTCCGGTGTTGGAGATGTAGCTCTCTTGCTGGCTCGCCTGGTCGGCCCCGCGGGCGAAGTGGTCGGGATCGAACGCGATGCACACTCGATTGCTCGCGCTGCGGCGCGCGTATCCAAAGGCGGACTACATCAAGTAAGCTTTATGCGGGGCGATGTCAGCCAGATTCCGGGCAGCAAACCCTTTGACGCTGTCGTTGGTCGTTACATCCTCATGTTCCTTCCCAACCCCGTCGCCATCCTGCGTTCACTCACTGAGTTTATTCGTCCTGGGGGAGTTCTGGCATTCCAAGAGGCGTCCTTCGCTAATTTTCTCGAGCATGCTGCTGCATTACCTCTTTGGGCTTTGGGAGGCGCTCTAGCGCAGGAGACTTTCAAACGCTCCGGAACAATTACGGACATGGAACCAGTCTTGCCACGATTTTTTCGGGAAGCGGGGCTGTCCGTAGTGTCCACGAAGACGGAAATAATATCCGGTGCAGAGGAGTGGCTTGCCGGTATTCTTCACAGTTTGCTGCCACAGATGAGGCAATTCAATCTTCCCCTCGCGCCGCTGGGCGACTTCAATACCCTTTCCGAGAGACTCAGAGCAGAGGTCGCGGCTTCGAATTCGGCCACCCCTTTGCCAGCTCTCGTCAGCGCTTGGGCTCTCAAACCACCTGTATGACCACTGGCCTCGTGCCACAGGCGAACCGGATAGGCTTACAAACATCTGCGGACCACCTGGTGAAGAAAGGTGAAGAGCGACGACCGACAGATCAGACGTGCTGATCAACGAGGATTGGGTTGCCGTCGGAATCCATCACCATAAAACTTGCGGGGCCCATCGTACCCCCGTCTGCCTCGCTCATTAACTCCACGCCTTGCGCCTCCAACTGGTTCTGTAGTTCGCGCACATCTGTGAAAGTATCCAACTTCTGCGCATTACTGTCCCAGCCAGGGTTGAAGGTTAACGTATTCCTCTCGAACATCCCTTGAAAAAGACCGATCGCGTGCCCTGCGTTCTTCAGGATCAGCCAGTTCCGCGAAATATCTCCGACGAAGACCTTGAAACCGAGCTTCTCGTAAAATGCCTTCGAAGCCTTGCTATCCTTCACAGCTAGGCTGATTGAAAATGCGCCGAGTTCCATCCTTTGCTCCTTTCAGTAAGTAGGTAGTAGCTGCCAGCCACTTTACATTCTCACGCACGAACCGTAGGAGAAAAAACCGTCTCCGCGTATCCACATCGGGGTCGAAATCCTAAATCGCCCTACGTTGAGCGCCAATTCTATGCTCCGAGCGCCATGCGCCATGTTGACTCGCTTCGTAGTGCGGCCTAATATGCCCACTCGACTGCATATATCAAATTTTGGCGCACGGTGCTGAAATGCAAATTCATAACCCCGGGTTAGGCACCTCCTCCATGATGATGAGTTCTGGAGCCAAACCCAAATTCCTATTCTTATTTCAGTGGTTCGCAGTCCTCATGGGTTTGGCAAGCACGGTGGCCGCATTGCCCGTGGCCGCGCTTTCCTTCGGATGCTATGGCGCCGCCATGTTCCTCGGGAGGGTTCGTCCGTTACGCGACGCGTATGAATTTCTCTCCCGGGCGTACGACCGAGTCCTCGACCGGCTCGGCCAAAGAGTTCTGCGGGACTCCCGAGACACTCCAGCGTTACGACTGATGGTCTCTCTTAGCCTTACCGCCGTGCCAATTTTCGTGATCCAACTCGTTTTAGGGAAACCTCGGCTGCTGCTGGCGATCGCGTTCTATCTTTCTCTTTACGGTCTCAAGTTCCAGCGGTTTGTGAGGATGTTCAGCGCCAGCCACTTGGAGGCACACCGGCGCCAGGGCTACTTTTCGGAAAAATGCAATAAAGTCTTCGGCCGCTACCTCGAATTCTTCCTGGGCTACTTGTATGGGAACATTCCGGAACTGGGTCGGACGGCTCATGTGCGTCTGCACCATCGAGAGAACAGCGGGCTCGACGACACTCGCACCACGATGGGCTACGATCGAACTAGCCGACTCGATTTCCTGTGGTATCTCTCGGACAACATTTGGACGGTCTTGGGGCTCGCTCCCTACGCCTACTTTAAAGCGCGAGGCGATGAAAAGAACCGAAGGCGCATGTTATGGGGAATGGCGCGCTACTATGCTTACTTCGGAGTTGTCTTTATTTACGATTGGAGAATTGGGACGATGTTCGTGTTGGTTCCTCTTCTCTGCATGAATTGCATCAACGCAATCACCGCATGGGTCCAGCACGCTTTCTGTGATCCACAACGTCCTGAGGATTATTTCTCTAATTCCGTGACCGTTGTGGATGAGGTGAACTTTATGAACGAAGGATACCACCTCTGCCATCACCACCGTGCTAGCCTTCACTGGACCGAGATGCCAGTCCATTTCGAGCGGATTCGCCACAGGATGAGAGAGGCTGGCTCGTTGGTCTTCCGGGACTTGGATTTCATGGGACTTTTTCTCGAGTTGACCCTCTTTCGCAGAATGGATGTGCTTGCCGAGAAACTTATCCCGTGGGAACCCATGAATCACGAGCAGCGATTGGCGTTGCTGGCGAAGAGGACCAGCTTCAAGACTCCTTGATTACGCAGTCTTTCTACCGAACGTGCACGTTAACGGCGAAACCTGTGACGTCGACCTTGAGATTTCTCAAACAGCAGATAGAAACGCACTGAGAGTGAATCACAGCTAGAACAACATGCGTTCGCCTTGACGTCGAGCGCGGGGGGAACTGCCACAAACCTTGCCAGCTCGTCAACTGACCGCAGCAACCGCGACACGTCGGGTGGCTTGAGGCCGCACCTGCGAAGCCCCGACGTTTCCATTCTCGCTCGACAGGCAGGTTGTAACACCGTTAAGAATTAAGGCGGGCCCTTGTCGGATTATATCCACATCCTGCTGGTTGCTTTCAGCGGTGATCGAGGTTGGGCCGCGATAGATGCATTGAGCTTCGCGAGCTCACTTGCAAAGAGGTAGTTTTCGGGAAATTCCGCGACGAGCTCCATAAGTCGTTTCCGGGCCACTTCTACCTTTTTCTCGCGCAGAGCTGCTAGCGCCAACAGAATCTTCGCAAACGGCCGGAGGTAGTGGCCATGATCTGCGACGATTTCGAGCTGCTGGATGCCTACTTTCTTGTCGCCGTGGATTCCAGTGAGGCCGAGGAAAAATTTCTTGAGTTCTGACAGACTCCCGACGACGTAATTCGCCATGCCCAGACCAAGATAAGCATCAGCGGCATCTGGGACGACCACCAATAATTTCTTGGCGTACTGATCAGCTTCTCGGGTCATTTTCAGGCTGGCGAGCTGCTGCTTATCGATAAGGCTCGCATAGTCGGCCTGCATGCCTACGCTCAGGGTCATCGCGAACAGGGCATTCGCGTCCTTCGGGTTTCCCTTCAATTGCGGTTGCGCCAAGTCCTGTGCCTGTTGGTCGGCTGCGAAGAATGCGGCGCGCAGTTTCGGGTCAGGTTCGAAAGACTTCTTGCCTAGAAAACGCTTGTCGTCCACGAAAAATTCGGACGTCAGGACGCCCTGTCGATAGCACTCCTCAAATAGATAGCTCGCCGCTTCCGAGGCGCTCCCAAGGGGATCTTGCGGATGAGACTTTCGCCAGGCCTCAAACTGGTGGCGGGCTTCGGCGAACTTCAGTTCGTAGAGAAAGCGAAAGCCGGCGTCGAGTTCCGGCGCCCCGAAGACCTTAGTCGGAGTCTGCCCGGAGTCTGCCAGCGTCGCTCCAACATCAAGGCCCCCTGCCATCAGCGCTCCGCATAGCAGCAAACAAATAACTGAACGGACGAGCGGAAACCGTTTGGCGCTACTCGCAGAGATACGCGTAGGTTTCATGCGAAGCAAGGAGGCAAGCATAATACAACCCGTCTCCAGTTCGCTTGGCTTTCATGCCAGTAAGATAATCAGCGCAGACGTACAGCTTTAAAGACGCCATCATCCAGGGATTTAGCACGAGTAAAATTTGGAGCTTGTTTCGACCTAGAACCTATTGCAAGTCCGAATGATATTTTTCGTTGTCGTCGCGGTGATGGCCGTTGGCTTCATTTTTATCATTTGGGGCATCAACCTCGCTATCGCTAAACCAGAAGTCGTAAAAACATCCTACATCGTAGCCGCATCTGGAATTATCACGGAATTCATCGGCGCCACTTTCATGGGTATTTATCGTTCGACAATGGCCCAGGCGAACCAATTTATGGAAGTCCTGGAGCGAATCGATACTGTCGGTATGGCTGTTCAGATTTTAGACGCGATTCCAGAACAGCAAACCGAATTAAAGAATGAGACCAGGGCCGAAATCGTGAGTTTGCTACTGAGCGTCAATACAAGATCCTGTTGAAGCCTAGGCTGGACTGACAGGCGCCGAGCAATCACATTTTCCGCCGCGAATTGTTGATGTATCTATTTTTCTGGCAACGTTTGCGCATAGAGAACAACGCCCCACGGACTCAGACTCATTTGCACCTCTCCCTGTGAAACCAATAAATCAGAGGCTTGGCTTGCTCCGCCACCCCAACGTGGCTCCGCCGAATCCAGCTTCATTTGCCACCGACCCACAGGAATCGGGACTGTTAGCTGCCTTGGTCTTTGATCGAAATTAAACATTGTGAAGATGTGGCTTGAAGCGCTCCATCTTCTAACAAGAATTGCATTTGAATCCACGAACTCCACAGCTTCCAAAGCGTCTTTATCGAGGCGGCCTAGCGCCGGGAGATCGCGTCGCAAGCGAAGCAATTCCTGATAGAAATTCAACAGCAGGCGGTGATGACCCTCCGTCCGCAACTTCCAATTCAGTATTGAGCGAGAAAATGTTCCATCCTCTTGAGGCTCGGCCATATCTCCGCTCCACCGCAGTTTTGTCAACTGCGTTCTTCTTCCGGTGCGCACAGATTCCACGAGCGCAGGATCGTCGTGGCTGACAAAATAAGGAAATGGAACTGGCTCGCCATATTCCTCGCCCATGAACAATGACGGGACATATGGGGAGAGTAGAACGGTAGCCGCGGCGAGCTTCAGCTGCTCAAACGATACAAGCTAAGTAAGACGGTCACCCAAGGCGCGGTTTCCCACCTGATCGTGATTCTGCGTGAACACCACGAAACGGTTGGCTGAAGTCTGCCGCGACGAACTCCCGTGACGCCCTTGGCGATATTTGGAATATTGTCCCTGGTACACAAACCCTTCTCGAAACGCGGAGGTCAAGTCTTTGATACCGGAAAAGTCCTGGTAGTATCCGTTTTGCTCGCCGGTGAGCAACACATGCAACGAGTGGTGAAAATCGTCGTCCCATACACCGTCCAGTTCCAGGCCTCCTGCATCGCAAGAACTCACGACGCGCGCATCGTTTCGATTACTCTCGGCGATAAGAAAGATTTTGCGATTCAACTGATGCGCCTTCGCGTGGACGAAGCTGCTCAATTCTTGCAAGAAGGGCCGCGCAGACAGGTCCACGATCGCATGAATGGCATCGAGCCGTAGCGCATCAACATGAAATTCACTAATCCATTGCGAGTTTTTCGATGAAATAGCGGCGAACGTTGTCACTCTGAGGACCATCGAAATTGACTTCCGGGCCCCACGGAGTTCGGTAGGAATCGGCAAAATAAGGACCGAAATCCGCCAGATAGTTCCCCTCTGGACCAAGATGGTTGTAGACGACGTCGAGCACCACGGCCGTGCCCTGTTTGTGGCAAGCGTTTACGAATCTCTTCAGAGCTGCTGGGCCGCCGTACGAGTTTTGCGCAGCATATGAACGTCAGCCTTATCTGCCTTTGGAGCCCAGAGCAGAAAGTTGCACACATTCCCTGGCACCCAGACAGCACCGAGAGATTTGTCCGTCTGCGCGGTCACAATATGCCGGCCCTTGTTTCGACAAAATCGCCACGAGCATAAGAATCACGATGTCAGGAGTTGAGAAATCCCCGCCAATGGAATCGCGACCCAGTTAGGGCGATTGTTCAGTTCATAGCCAAGCTCATACACAGCCTTTTCGAGCAGATGAAGTCGCAGTAAAGCGGAACGTTCATCGCGAGTCGGAGGAATAAAGCAAGCTCCGCTGGCACTCTCGAAATAAGTGCTCAAAAACCGGTCCGCAACGCACGCATACCATTCCTCTGCCCAGCTTCTCACGTCGAAATTTTTGTTTTCTGATGCTGTCACGTCCTGCGACGCGAGCTGAAAGGAAAATGCGGCGTAGTGAAAGGATCGCAACATTCCCGCGACATCTTGCAATGGACTGCGCTTGACTCGACGTTCCGATATCGGGCGCGCCGGCTCTCCTTCAAAGTCGATGATCACAAAATCGGAGCCAGTGAAAAGAACCTGGCCAAGATGATAGTCGCCGTGAATACGTGTCCGCACGGACTGGATCGGATTAGCGAGCGCCTCGTCATATCTCTGCAAGATCTCGCTCTGCCGAGCGGTCAAATCCTCTGCTTTGTCTCGTAGTTCAGGAGGTAGCTCCTGCAATTTCATTCCGAGAACCGCGAGATTCCGTTCGGTTAATGCCTGAAGGGTCTCTTTGAAATCTCGCTGAAACGCGGCCGTGAACGGTTCGGGCGCAAACGCTGGATCGCCCGCTTCTGAAGCCAACGCGAGATGAAGTTCGGCGGTCCTCTTTGCGAGAAGTTGCACTGCATCAAGGTACGGACGAATATGATCGAGCATAGGCGCTGGCAGACTCGGCGTATAAGCAGCGGGTTTTTCCTGTTGAGTCAGCGGTTCGGGATGTACGTCATAATACTTCCTGGCCTGCTTCCAGAAATCGGACAAGGCATTCAGCGTGAACTGCCACGCATCTCCAACATTAGGTACAAACGCCTGCAGGATGCCCATGCACATCTTGCTCTCGTCTTTGCATTTGTAATCTAGCCAGCCAGCGACCGCGGGAATATTTGGGAAATGCTTTCTTTCCGTTAGAAAGCGTCCAATTTCCAAGTCCGGATTGACGCCTTGTTCGACGCGTCGAAAAAACTTCAGAATTACGCGATCGCCGTAGATGATCGAACTGTTGCTCTGTTCCGCCTTTATGGCCTTCGGCTGCAAAGCGACCGTGGACTCTCCGCAGAGAACCTGAAAAACGCTGGTACGCTCGGCGTGGATTTCACCTTCGAAACCACGAATCACCGCTTGTTGCTCAATCGTCTCAAGAAGGGAACGCAGGAATTCGTCGTCTGTGAGCGCATTTCGTAGATGCAAATCTTTAGCGCGCGCGGCGCTGTACACCTTCAGTTCCGTCGCGGCGCTCTCGCCCATTGGCTCCCGAGAACACACAAGGGGTAAAACATACGTTTCGCCTGGCCCACTCATGTACGCGACGCGCACCAGTAGAATGAATCTTTCGAAGCGAGTGTTGCCAAAGGGAATCAGGTCGGCGATTTCTACGGAACAAATCTGGCGCGCTTTTCCGCCGAACCAACGCTGCTCAGAGAGATAACCGGACAACAGCGCGGGCAACGTAGTTCGCAATTCGCGAAAAACTTCATTCGCCTGTTGTGCGCTCAGAATGTCCTCCTTCCCCTATTCCATCAGACTCGAGTCTTGAGAGAATGGTTTACAAGGGCGATGGTTCTTGTTCCTTCTCACCTTCCTGCTGGTGTTTGTCTCCGAAGTGCCTCTCAAGAAACTGTCGAGCCAGGTCTCGCCCACCTATGCCAAAGGAGATCGCCAGCGCCAACATCGCGGCGCCGAAGAATATTGAAAACGCCGCGATGACCGTTCCCTTCGCCAGACCAATCTGCTCCAGAGCCATCGTGACGGTAAGAATCCAAATCACAAAGCGAACGGTTCCGCTCCACAATCGCGGCGAGCGATAGCCTGCATTTACCGCGCCGAGCAGGGCCGCTCTGGAAAGAAAGTTTGCAACCAGTACTCCCACAAAAAGAATCAGGATGGCCACGAACAGTTCGGGCAGGAGTTGGAACAGACGGGAAATCTGCTCATGCAGCACGGGAATATCGAGCACGCTGATGCCCACCAAGGCGAAGGCTAACCATGTGACCCAAAAGAAAGCTCGACTGAGAAGTTCGGAAATGGGAGGTAGGGCGGCTTTTCGCAGGACCTGCGATGCGCCGGACTCTTCCGACAGTCGATCGAGTTTTGTCAAGCGAATGATTGCTCGCACCATGTATTTGAAAAGCAAAGCGATCAGCCATCCAAGCGACAGAATGATAAACATGACCACGATTCGCGGGAGAAATTCGGCAATCATGTGGACCATGTTTTCGTAGGCTTGCTCTAGTCCTCGAAGAATGATCTCTTTCATGGCTTCACCTCGTTCATTTTGCCTTCCATCTTTCAATCAGGTATGGCCTCTGGCGCTCGAACTCCAAACAGAGGTTTTCCGAGCTCGCCTCGATATCTTCCGGGGACGAATCGTAATGCTCCTGCAGGAAGGAATAAATTCTTCCGCGGTAAAGGGGCACCAGCGCCTGAATCAAGTGCCCGCGGTCGATAGCGGCGCGATGATACGAGGCCGCAAACTCGCACAATGTTCTTACCCACAGCTCGTCTTTGTAACGGAAGTTCCGCTCGTCTTCCGTCGCAATCTGTTGGAGCTCTGCATGAGTGTCCGCGGCGAGTATCGATTTCAAGATGTCCGACAGCTCGGCAGCACCACCCAGAAATAACTCAAAGATTCTCTTTCGATTCACGCGGACTGGTTCCGACGTTAATTCGTGTTCTGGTCCGAACGTCGGCACCGCCTCAGACCCCGCGCGTTCCATCCAGAAGGATTGTTGCGATTCCAGACACCAGAATAGACTCCCCACAGTCTGGCGAACCGCCTTAACAATGTCCGTTCCCGAACTCGTGACGGAGTGCACCTTCGGTCCCACAAAGGACTGGCAACAACGCAACCCTGAAGAGATTGCAGTGATCGCCATCCAAGCCTCTGGTGATGTGCGCACCGTCTCCTCGTGCCACACATCCAGGTTGAGACAATGACTGCTGAGCCGGCCAGAGAAGCCGAGTTCAGTGGAATTCAGTTCGCGGATTCTTTTGCCAAACGCCGCGCGACCCATCGGATATATCAGGTTTCGTGCCAGCAAACCGTCGTTCTTGTGACGACTGTAAAGCGGAGCGACAAAATCGAAGCCCTCTCGATACGCAGGCTGGAGCAAGTTTTTTAACCATGTGGCGTTGAAATTGGAACTCTCCGGCGAGATCACCGCGCAGGCCTTTGCGCGCAACAAATCCGCAGCCGCTAGAATTGATCGAAATGCTGCGCCTTGCGAAGGTTGATTCGCATAACGTGTCGTGATCCGATGCAGAGTACGAAGAGAGCTCAAGCCTCGCGAATTTGGATTCCTCGGAGTCGGCGTGTTCAGTACCACGTCGGAAGTGCCATCCCGCGAACCGCCGTCGGCATTTACGATGACCACTCTTTCCCGCACAAAATTCTGCTGAAAACTTTCCTCGATCGTTTTTACTGTCTGGCCGATGGTATTCGCATTATTGTGAGACGGAATTGCAACGAGGAGGTCTACTTCGCCCACGCTCATGAGTTGGCGAAGGAAATTGTCATCGATAAAGGTTTCTTCGGCCAATGAGATCTCCACGGGTGCTTGCCCGCCTCACGCTGCAAAGCTCGAATTCAAGATGCCGTCTGCCACGGCCATCGGCGCGCATAATTAAATGCGGCGCAATCGAAACCAAAAAAACTGGTACGGCCCCAGAGTCAGCAAGTAGTACAACTCCCCGATGCGGGGAAAAAGGTT
>Ga0070713_100001856_pt1 | contig 13626 bp, 13 predicted proteins | sample LARL82metaG_FD_65465 | JGI IMG/M metagenome (GOLD analysis project Ga0070713, IMG submission 65465) | Corn, switchgrass and miscanthus rhizosphere microbial communities from Kellogg Biological Station, Michigan, USA - LAR L8-2 metaG | ecosystem: Host-associated > Plants > Roots > Rhizosphere ... | reverse complement strand
GCAGCCCCCTGCCCGGCTACGCAGGCTGACGAGCTGGCAGGCGAACAAGGCCTCGATTCTCGGCGCGCGCATGACCGCGCGGCACATGCCGCTCACCGCGCGGTCCGACTTCGCCGTCCTGGCCGCGCTGGAGGAATACGGGGCGCTGAGCCAGGCAGACCTCGGCCGGCGCCTCGGCCTGGACCGAAACGAGGTCAGCGGCATCGTCACCCGCCTCGCAAGCGGCCGCCACGTCAACCGCCAGGCCGACCCGGACAACCGGCGCCGCAACGTCGTCACGCTCACCGCCTCAGGCAAGCGGTACCTCGAGGAAATCCAGCGGCACGCCGATGCCGCCCAGGACGAGCTGCTCGCCGGCCTGAGCACCACCGAGCGCCGTCAGCTGAACGAACTGCTCGCCAAGCTCCTCAGCAGCCACCGGGCGCAACCGGCCTAGGTGCCCGTCGCGAGCCGTCAGGTTCGGGTGAACACGCGGCCGGCCATGTCGACGCTGGTGATCTTGCCGGATGCGCCGCGGCTGAAGTAGCCGCGCTGCCCTTTCAATCCGCCGTCGGTGACTATGTAGTGGTCTTGCTCCCCGCGCAATAGCGCGACCGGGGCGGCGGGCATGTCAGGCGGCAGTTCTGTGGTGGCGTTCGCCCGGACGTCGGGCTTGATGGCAAACTCGGCGGTGAGCGCTTTGCCGGTGTTGATGAAAGTGGCACGCATGATCTCGTTCTCATAGACGCCGGCGTACTCGTCGGCGACGCCCCGCTTGTAGCGCATGACTTTGGCCTTGCGCTCGGTCACGCCGGCGACGCTTTCCAATCCGGCCTGGACGATGTCACGGTTGAACGCGAGGCCATTGTCCGGTCCGCTGTTCGCGATCGTGACCACAGCGAAGTCCTTGTCCGGAACGATGAGCACTTCGGCGAACTGGCCATTGGCTGATCCGGCATGACCGAAGGCGCGGACGTCGCCGACGTCGCGCAGGAACCAGCCGATCCCGACCGCGTCGCCGAGTGAACTGCCGACGAGCTTGGCGGTCGGATTCCGCATCTGGCGCAGTTCCCTAGCCGGCAGCACCTGCCCGCCGTCACCGGCCAAGTGGAAATGAGCCCACGTCAGCAGATCGCGCACCGAAGCTGCGAGCCCGCCGCCCGGGTTGTTGGCCCTGGTGTCCTTCCAATGGTTGGCCACCGTGACGGTGCCGTCGGCCAGCACGTTGTGTCCCATCGAGACGGGGCCGGTGATCGCCTCCCTGGGAGCGAACGTGCTGTGCTCCAAGCGCAATGGCTCGAGCAGCAGGGTCGCGATCGCCCGCTCGTAGGTCATCCCGGTCACTACTTCGATGACCCGGCCCGCGACGTTGTACCCGGTCTGGCTGTAGGACGTGCGCGCGCCCGGGGGCGCGATGAGCTGCTGGTCGCGCAGGGCGGCTACGTAACGGGCCAGCGCGTTGTCGCTGTTGTCTGGCCGGTCGGGTGCCCGCCAGTCCAGTCCGGAGGTGTGGTTGAGCAGGTTGAGCACCGTGATCCGCGCCGCGGCGGAGGCATCTGCCACCGCGAAGTCCGGCAGGTACCGCTGGACTGGGGCATGCAACTCGACCTCTCTGTCCGCGACGAGGCGCATCATGGCCGTGGCGGTGAAGGTCTTGGTGACCGAGGCGATCACGAACGGCGTGCCCGGTTCGATCGGTGCCGGCTGGTTGAGGTCGGTGATGCCGTGGCAGGCGAGATACTCCTTGCCCTTGGTCCAGATCCCGACCGCGCCGCCGGGGATCTTGTGTTTGACGGCGAGCTGGGCCACAAACCCGGCCATTGGCGACTGACGCACGGTCAACCTTCCGACTTGAACTAAGTTAAAGAACACCATAACTCCGACCTGAACTTAGTTCAAGTAGAATAACGGCATGCCCCGCGACGCCATGACCCGAGACCAGATCGTCGAGAGCGCGATCAGTCTCCTGGATGAGGACGGACTCGACGGGCTCAATATGCGCGCACTCGGGAAGCGCCTGGACTCGGCGGCGACGGCCGTCTACTGGCATCTCGGAAGCAAGGATGACCTGGTCAGCCTGGCTGTCGACGCGGCCTGGCGCGAGATCGCGCTGCCGGACCCCCTGACAGTCGGCTGGCGAGAGGCGGCGCGGGCAATGGCAGCCGAACTGCGTTCCATGCTGGCGCGCCACCCGTGGGTGGTGCATACCTTCGGGACGTACCTGACTTACGGGCTGGGCAAGGCCCGCTACGACGACACCAACCTCGCGATCTACGAAACGGCCGGGTTCACCGCCCCTCAAGCCGATCAGGCCGTCACGACCGTGTTCACCTTCGTGCTCGGTCACGCTCTCGGCACTGCCGCCCCGGCTGCGTTGCAGCGCAGGCTGGCCAGGAACCACGGCGATCCCGAGCAGGCGATGCGAGACCGCATGGAGCAGGCCCGGCAGATTGCGGTGGCCTTCCCGCGGTTGCGGGCCCGCCTCGAGACGTCGGCGGCGGAGTACGCGTCAGCGCCATTGGACAGTTTCGAATTCGGCCTCACTGCGATCCTGGACGGGCTTGCCGCGTCGCTGAGGTGACTGATCACGCACCCCTTTCACCACGACCGACCCATCGCTCTGGTTCCTGGTCCTTCCCCTTCAGCCACGTTTCGGGATGAGGTCACGCCGGTCCTCAGGTAAAGGCTTCTGCGGGACACAGCGTGGCAGGGTAGCCAGGATTTTCGAACAAATCGCGGCCCCGTGTTGGCCTCGCCAGTGATAGTGCAAGTCCCTGGGCGAGAGGCGGCTATGTTGCCTGCCAGGCACTGGTGGCGGCGTCCCAGGCATGGCCGTGCGCGGCGCCGGTTGCGCGAACGTGATCGCCAGGGCGTGCTGGCACCCCTCGCTCCGTGACCAGACAGTCATCGCAGGCCGGCTGTCGGCAGGGCGGAGATCAGTTCGCCGGTTGTGATGATCGCGCTGGCGAAGAACGGCCCGGTGAGCTTGTGGGCGGCGTGCATCAGCTCCTGTGAGTAGGCTGCGGTCGCGTCCGTGATAAGCGTCACCGTATAGCCGTGCTCGACCGCGGACCGCGCCGTGCCCTCGACACAGCCGGGGGCGGTCATGCCGGCCACGATCAGGTGCCCGATGCCGTGCTGGCGGAGCAGCAGGTCGAGATCCGTGGCTGCGAACCCGTTCTCGGCCCAGTGCTCCAGCGCCACGACGTCGCCGTCGGCGGGCGCGAGATCGGGATGGAACTCCCCGCCCCAGGTGCCCGCCTCGAACGCTCGCATGGCGCGCATCCCGATGTGCGGCGGTGCGGACCGCTGCCACCCTTCGAAGTCGCCAGGACGCCACCGCCGGTGCGGCGCGATGAACACGCGGATCTCCGCTTGCCGGACCCCGCTGAGCAGTTCCCGCAGGTGCCCGACGGTCCCGGCTGACTCGGCCACGTCCTGCACGCGGGGCCATACCTTGCCGCCCTCGCTCAGGAAGTCGTTGTAGGGATCGACCAGCACGAGAGCGGTGTCAGTGCTGTGGTACTCGACCACTGTGGTCACACCGGTCCTTCGGTAGCTGGGCTCCTGTCGGCGAGTTCGCCTTCGTCGGCGCTGATGAGTTCGCTGATCGCGTCGAAGAAGGCGCTGATGCCAGGCAGGTTGGCGCCCTTGGCGCGAGAGGCGGCGAAGTCGGCGGGGGAGCGCCAGCTGACGATGTCCAGCCACTGGTCGTCCGGCAGGCGGATGAGCTGGGCGTCGAGGAACCCGGCCCGGTCGGAGCGGAAGTCGTCTAGCATCTGCGGCCGTGCGGCTAGCAGCGCGGCGGACTGGCCGGGCCGGGTCCGGAAGCGGGTCAGCTCGACGGTGGTCACGATGCCTCCGGGTGCTCGGCGCGCCGCTTGAGGGCCTGGTTGAGGGCGCGGAAGTCATCCTCGGTCTGGCTGATGGTCTTGCCTGCCAGCGGGACAAGCACGCCGCGGAAGGTCTCGGACTGGGTCAGGCGGGTCTGCCCGTCACCCAGGTCCTCCAGCGCGAACTGGTGGGTGCCGTCGAAGATGCCGGGCATGATCAGCCGGCCGATCCAGCGCAGCAGCTCGCCCGGCTGGGCGGCGAGCACCGTAGGCGTGAAGGTCATGGCCCGGCCCTGCGCGGGAACCATCCGGAGCGTGAGGGTTGCTCCCTTAGTGAGCTGCCCGGAGGCCTGGCGGATGAACGGATTCCACTGGGGGTAGGCGGCCAGGTCGGACAGAATGCCCCAAACCCGTTGCGGCGTGGCTGCGATGTCGATGGTGGTTGAGATCCGGCGCATCCGGTGACTCCTGACATGACGTGAGTTGCGTTGGTTGGGGCCTGGCGCAGGTCTTCCGTGACTGCCGCTGAAGTTTCACTTGGACCAGGCGGGCCAGTAGGAGCGGCTGGCGATGGTGGCGTGCTGGACGATCAGGCAGAAGTTCGTGGCGCCACGCGACAGCCGGTAGATACCTCCGCTGACCTTCACGTCACTACCTCCTGGGCGCGTCGAATCGGCCCGTGCGCCGGGCAGCGAACTTCATCCTCCGCCGCGTCGCTCACTGGCTCCTCACACTCGGCTAACACGAGGAGTTGAAGCGCTCCGCGCCGGAAAGCGCCCGTACCTTCCCGCCGGAGTCGGCGCAACCGTCGGCATGGCCCCTTGTCGTGGGTGGACACGAGCCGCCCGCCTGCGCCGGGGCTATCCGCCGCGCCGTGCGAGTGCGTCACGATCGATGGCGGCGACGGTCGCGTTGGCGGCCGCAACCACTGCGAAGGCGATTGCTAGCGTGTGATGGCCAATCGAAAAGACAGCAGACGTCACGCCGCCGAACACGATCGCTTTGACAGCGTGCACTCCGACGACCGGCAATTGGAACCGTGCTCGCGGGGCCGCGAAGAGTCCCCAGATGATTACCGCGAGGGCGGGCACCGCGATTGCGAGGGTGAGCCTGCCCGCGACGCCGCTTACGGTCTGGGAGCCCCACCAGGCGAGTCCGGCTAGCATTATCAGCTCCAGCAGAAACGCGAGTCCTTCGTTCGCCGCATGCAGCGCCGGGGGTAGAGCGCGGCCTGCCCCAGAAGCCTGCTCGCCATCGGGATTCATCGTTCTTCTCCTTCGCAGTCGCCGTTGCGGAGCATGACACGCTGAGGGCGGCCTTGCCGTGCACATCGCGCATCGCCAGGGCAGGCAACGCGGTCGCGGCTTCCCGCATGTCCCGGAGCAGGCCAACGTGGGAGGTAAGGCGACCGTTGTCGATTAGCCTGACGAGGATCGCCAGGTCCGCACCCTTGGTGCGTTCTGAGACAGGACTGATGAGTCCGATCCCATTGTTTATGGTAAGTCTGGCATGATGCGCTCACGATTTGATCATGGCTGGCTAACACCCCCGTACAGTCAGCGCCGCCCATATTTTGATTGCACCCGCGAAGCGTCTCGTCGTATTAGCAATTTATGAGCGGCATCTGAGTGCTTGGTGATGCTTGGGCGATAACATCGCAAAACATTTGTCATGTTTCGCGACTTTCTGCCATTCTAAGAAACTACCGGAGTTCTTATGGACCTTCAGGTCTTGCTACCTAGTCTCATAATCTTGCTCGTCATCCTGCTCTCGGACCTTGGACGGCACCAGGTCACCCCGATGCGGTTGCTCCGCCCGTTCCTGGGTGCCGCCGTCGTGATTCCGTTCTTCTTCAAGGGCAGTGCCACGTCCGGGAACGGCCTGGTGATCGAGGCCACCGCGACGGCGGCGGGCCTTGCCTTGGGCGCGCTCGCGGGCGCGCTTCTGCGGGTCTCTGCCGACCAGGCAGGCGCCGGCCCGATTTCGGACGGTGGCCTACGCTACGCGCTGGTCTGGATCGCGGTCTCAGCTGGACGCATATTCTTCGCCTACGGAGCGAGCCACATCTTCACCCGGCAGCTCGGCGAGTGGCTGATGACGAACCAGGTTAGCGTGGCCGCTCTCACCGACAGCCTCATCCTGTTTTCCGTGGCGATGCTCCTAGGGCGCACGGGTGTCGTAGCTGCGAAGGCCTGGCGGGTAGCCGTGCGTCCCGTTCTAGGCCCTCTTTACGAGGCGAAGGCGGACTTATGCACCCGCAGCCGCACGAGACAGCCGTTTCGAGATCGTGATCGAGGTTGATGACGTTAACGCGGCCTTTGTCCGGGCGCCAGAGGTAGCCGTGGGCCCGCGACGGGCAGGTCGAGTCGCTGGCTGCGCGCCCTTGGGGCAGACCGACTTCCGCCTCATCGATCCAGACGGCTACTACGTCCGGGTCACCTCCACTGGCTGAGCTGCGCTGCGAGCACCCGCCGAGTGGGACATGCGGGGACCACCTAGCAGTGTCTGGCGGTGCCGGGCAGAGAATTGCAGCGGACCGGCAGAAGCCCGGCCGCACCGGGGGTCGCCGATCTCACCGCCTAGGCCAAGAGGAAGCCGATAGGCGCGGCCTCATCCCGATGCCCGTTGGCCCGTTAAGTTACGGCGTGAATCAACCGCGATCCGTGGATCTTGCTCACTTGTGAGAGGCATGTGAGCGGGTTCTCGCATCCTGTTCTTCGGATCCGCTTCGATATCGCCGGAAGGCATCAGGGCCGGGTCCGCTTCAATCACATTCGCCTGGTTCGGGGGAATGAGCGCACGCCTGCTCGAACTTTTTGAGTTCCAGCTGCGCACTCTTCCGTACTAGAGCGCCTATGCATGGAGGAATGGTCAGTGAGCGCTGCAATCGAAGGCAAAGCCATCTTGGTGACTGGGGCCGCCCGGGGCATCGGGCAGGCACTAGTCACCGAGGCCCTGCGACGGGGCGCGAGGCGTGTGTACGCAGGAACTCGTCGGCCCTATACGCACCCGGACGCCAGGGTCACTCCCCTGGCGCTGGATGTCACTGACTTGGACCAGATCCAGGCAGCGGCCGAGCAGGTGGAGGCCCTCGACATCCTGGTGAATAACGCGGGCGTCTTCCTCTTCGACGACCTTGGCAACCGAGAGGCGGTCGACGAGCACTTGGCGGTCAACCTCTTCGGCACCTATCACGTGACGCAGGCCTTTCTCCCGTCACTGGTCAGCTCTGAGGGCGCCATCGTCAACATCGTGTCGATTGCCGCCTTGGCCCCCATCCCAGTCACCCCCGCCTACTCGCTTTCCAAGGCTGCGGCACTCAGCCTGACGCAGTCTTCGCGGATGCTACTCGCTGGGCAGGGCGTGCGGGTTCATGCCGTAATTACCGGGCCGGTGGATACCGATATGGTCCAAGCCCTTGACATTCCCAAGACAGCTCCGCAGTCCGTTGCGCACGCAATCTTTGATGCGGTCAGCAACGGCGAGGAAGACATCTTCCCTGACCCTATGTCCCAGATGTTCCGCGACGCGTGGCTGGCCGGGCCGGCCAAGGCACTGGAGCGCCAGAACGCCGCGCTCCTGCAAAGCCAGCCGACCGCGTCCTGATGCCATGCATGCCGAGGAGGGAAGCCGCGAGCGGTTACGAGGTCAAGAGGCAAATCAGGACCGGTTAGCGGGCATCGTCGCCAGAAGGGACTCTCATGACAGGTTTGACAGGCAAGACCGCGCTGGTCGTCGGCGCGAGCCGGGGGCTCGGGCGCGGGATCGCACTGGCCTTCAACAAGGCCGACGCGAGGGTGGTCGCGATCGCCAGGAACGAGGGGGCGCTCGTCGAACTGACTGACGCAACCACGGGCATCCGCGTCGAGGCCGCGGACGCCGCGAGCGAGAAGACAGCCGACGAGTCGATCAGCCGCTATCTCCCGGACATCCTCGTCGTGGTCGCGGGCGCAGTCCCGCTGGGCCTGCCACTGCAGGAGCACACCTGGGACACGTTCTCCCTGCACTGGGACACCGACGTCAAGATCGCCTTTAGCTGGCTGAAGGCGGCGCTGCTCGCGCCGCTGCGGCCAGGCAGCCGGATCGTGGTGGTTTCCAGCGGCGCGGGGGTCTTCGGGTCACCAGCCAGCGGCGGGTACGCGGGCGCGAAGGCCACCCAGCGGTTCATCGCCGCGTACGCCGGCGAGGAGTCACAGCGAGCGGGACTCGGCATCACCGTCACTGCGGTCATGCCTACGATGACGCCGTTCGGCGCGGTGGGGAGATCGGGGATCCAGGCCTACTCGGCGCGCAGCGGCAAGACCGAGGATGAGTTCCGCCAGGGCATGGGCGAACTACTGACCCCGGAAGTGGCCGGTTCGGCTCTGCTGGACCTGGTGATGCGCGATCCCGGCAGCGTCGCGCCCGGCTACCTGCTGACCCCCGGAGGGCTCCGCGACCTGCCCGCCCCGGCATAGCCGGCGTTCCGCCGGTTGCGGCTCAGCGCCCGTCACTAGCGGTCCTTCATGGCATGCAGGAGCGTCACGCCCGGCCTGTTAGCCAGATGTGACCGGCGTTTCCTAGCGTGTGGACCGTTCTCGTTCCCGCATGAGAGGTATGCAATGAATTTGCGTGCGAAACTCACCGCCGCTGGTCTCGCGGCAGGCGTGCTCGGCGCGGTCCTAACCGGGACCGCCCCGACCGCCAGCGCGTCGCCGCCGGGCCTGGCATCGTCGCGTCCGGAATGCAGCGTCGCGGCGCCCGGTCACCCGGACAAGACGGTCGCGATACCGTGCCCGGCCGGACACCCCGGGACCGCGGTAGCTACCGCGAGTGCCGTCGGGTCGCTAGCGGCTGCTCCGGACGTTACGCCGCCAAATTCCCAGTGCACGGGCCTCGGCAGCAGCTTCTTCGGCTGGTTCGGCGCGGCGCCCGGCAGCAGCGCCGACGGCGGCGTGGCCAATGACCTGTGGTGGGACGCCACGCAAAGCAAGAGCCCAGCCCAGATGCAGGTATATACCGGTAATGGGGGCGCCAACCAGCAATGGTGCGAGCAGTACGTGGGCTCCGGCGCGTTCATCTTCTTCGGCCGGTACGCCGGCCCGGGAACAATAGGGCAGTGCCTGACGGTCCTGAATGGCCATGGCGTCTACTCGCCGGGCAAGCGGGTGTACGCCGATACCTGCGATGCGCCACAGTTCGGCAGCCCGCAGGACCAGTTCTGGTACGTCTGCCCGCGGAGCGGGAATTCGGTAAGCCTGGAGCCGGCCAGCGCCACACCCTCGTCAGTCTGGCTGGATGTCTTCGGCGGCACCAGCAACAACGGCAAGAGCGCGTTCGTGCCAGGGAACCCCCTGCAGATCTGGACCGGCAACGGCCAGGACAACCAGCGCTTCACGTTCTTCCCCTCGCCCGGCGAGCCTAGCCTCACCTACGAGATCACCACCGGGATACCTGGCTGCTGAGGCCGGCTGGCCGGCCGCCGGACATGACGGCCGGCCAGCCGGCCGCATCCCGTGCGCGCTCATGGCTGATATGCCTGTGATCGTGAGGCACCAGGATCGATGCGCACTGCGCCTCGATCACAGGCATGATCAGGCATTATGCCGCTGGAGGGTAGTGATCTGATCTTTGATCACCGGCATAATGCCGCGATGGGGACACGACCTGCCGACCGCGAGCCGGAACCGAGGGTTCTTGTCAGGTGATCTATCTGTGAGCTGGCATATGCCAGGTCATCTGAGACACCGGCAGTGCTCCGTTCTCCTGTGACCTGGCATTTTTGTGGCTGGAGATTCCGGATCCTGAGTGTTGACTGGACGGCACCGGCGATTTGTCAACTGCCGATACCCCGTGGCTTGCGGCGTAGCGCCTCTGAAGCCTTCCGCCGCCGGGGGGCGAGCGGTGATGTTGCCGCCGCGAGACTGCCCCGTCAGATGCACACGCAGGATAGCGTCGAACGCTCCGGCTCGGTAGAAGTCGCTGATGCTCAGCTCGGATGAGGTTTATCGCGTCCTGGCGTACCGCGCGAGCACGGCGGCGCCGTGCTGCTCGGCCGACAGGCACTCCAGGTACGCGGGCTCGTCGCCGCCCGGGAAGAGGCGTTCGCCGGAGCCTAGAATGGTGGGGAAGATCAGCAGGCGGTACTCATCGATCAGGTCGGCCGCCATCAGAGCGTGCACGATGCTCAGGCTGCCAGTGACGATGACATCACGCTGCTCGCGGCGAACGACGTTCAGGACATCTCCGTCGATGACCTGCGAGTTCGCGTATGCCGAGACGTTGGTGAGCGTCCGGGAGGCCACCAGCTTCGGGACGGCGTTCATCCGCGCGGAGAACGGGCCGGTGCGTGCGGGCCACACCTGCGAGAACAGTTCCCAGGTGGTGCGGCCGAGCAGCAGAACCCCGTCGTCCAGCGTGCTCCCCAGCTGGAACTTGTCCCCGGCGACTGTATCGGGACCGTGCCGGAATGCCCAGCCGCCGGTCGGCGTACCCGCCCGTCCGTCTGGGTCGGACACGAAGCCGTCGAGGGTAATGAACTCAATGACGATAACGCTCACGATGATCTCCTACATAGCCACATGGACTACATGAGCCAGGGGACGGCCGACGCCCTGACGGCGATCCAGCATCATTGGCCTTCTTATTGATTACGGTCGTCGATACAGCTTGCGTCGCAGCGCTCACACCACGCTTAGAACCCGCTAAGACCACTGATGTCTACGACGCCGGTACTCGATGTACTGTGACGGTGCGTGACGCGGTCGTGCCTGAACGACCCGAGGACTCGAATAACGCCAACCCGGCGCGTCAAACGGGCCTGCTGCACGTTCGAAGAGGGAAACGAAAGCTCAGCCGTGATAAACCCCAGTCTGAAGAGACCGGCTGACCAGCCAGATGTTCTCCCGGATCTGGCCCGGACGCGATGGCCAATCGCAGATGGGGCCCGCCTCGGGCCACTCCATCCTTGTCTGTTACTCGGCACAATCTGCTCGACCGGATCGCGCGCTCAGCCACGAGCGCGTAAGGGCCGCGGCTTCTCCAGCGCTCTCACCAGACGGATTGACCCCGCGCTCCAGTGGCCCGGCGATGCTGGGCTCGCTGGGCGGCGAGAGCGTGGCGGCGGGCGTTCGCCTGGAAAGCAGGCAGCCAGCCAAGGCGGCAGCCAGGCCAGCCAAGCCGGCCGCAGCGAAGCCGCCCGCCGGCGCGGACAGATCGATCGCGATCCCCGCGATCGGGGATCCGAGCGCGACGCCGGCGCTCATCGCCGAGGATTGCAAACCCGTTGCCTCGCCCCGGACACTAGCGGGTGCCAGTCGGCTGACTGTGTCGGCCACCGTGGAAAGGGCGGGCGCGGTGAGGATGCCAGCACCGACGACGGCCACGCACAGCCAGCGCCAATCGTGGGCCAATCCTGCGAGAACCGTCACCAGTCCGAGCAGGCCGAGTAGCAGCGAGGTCGGCAGCGGCCTGGGCAGCGCGCCGTAGATCAGCCCGCCGGTGACGGATGTCATCCCAAACACGGCTATGACCACGGCGGCCCACGACAGCTGACCCGCCTCCTTGAGTGTCGCGACGATGGCCAAGTCGACTCCGCTAAGCAGCGTCGTGGTACCGAACGCCATCGTGAGGGCGGCGACCATGGGAGCGTTTACCCACTGCCGACGGCTGGGCCGTCCGGTCGCACCGGCGTCCATCTCGTCACCGGCACGGAGCGGCGGGTTGATCCGGGCGATCCCTGCCCCGCCGGCCACGATCGCGGCGCCGACCACCCACGCCATGACACCAGGCGACGCCTTCGCCGCGCAGAGGACCACCACCGGCGGTCCCACCATGTAGGACAGTTCCCCCTGCACCGATTCCAGCGCGAACGCGGCGGCACGCAGTCGCCCAGGCGTCGTCATCGCGGCGATCGCCTGCCTGGTCACCGACTGGGCCGGCACCATCAGCAGTCCGGCGGTGAAGGCGGCACCCAGCAAGATCCAATACGACAGTACCGGCATGCTCAGCCAGAATGCGATCTGCGCGACGACCGTAGCCAGTAGCGCGGCCCGCAACCCTCGCCGGTCGATCATGCGGCCCAGTAGCGGCGCACCCAGGGCCATCCCGGCGGTCAAGGCCGCCGCCACGCCGCCCGCCGCCACGTAGCTCATGTTCAGGCCCAGCACGACATACACGGTCAGCGCCATCACAACTGACGTGATCGCGACGCGGGCGAGCAGCGAAATACCCAGTAGCGGCGCCATTCCTGGCATGGCGAGCAGTCGGCGGTACCTGGTCACCAACGTGACGCTAGATCGTCCCGACTGCCATAGGAAGCGGTTAGATAGTTGGATCCGACATAATGAATGCTTATGGCTCAGGACCTTGAGACCGCATTGCTGCGCTCCTTCGTCACCGCAGTGCGAGCGGGCAGCATCAGCCGCGCCGCCGCGGCGCTCGGCCACACCCAGCCCGCGCTCAGCCAGCAGTTGCGCAAGCTCGAGAGGGCTGTCGGCCGCCCGCTGCTGCACCGGTCGCCGTCCGGCGTCTCGCCCACCAGAGCGGGCGAGGAACTGCTGCCGTACGCCGAGCGCATCCTCTCGCTGGCTGCGCAGGCCCTAACCGAGGCCGGACGTGCGCTGACCGGGCATTGCGGTATCGGGTTGCTCGAAGACCTCGCCGCGACCCAGCTCCCCCAGGCCCTCGCCGACCTTGCCAGGCTGCACCCCGGCGCGACGCTTGAGGTACTCAGCCTGTCCAGCTCGGCGATGCGGGAGGCCTACGACACGGGCCACGTCCAGATCGTCCTCGACGCGGTCCCCGACCTTCCGGGTCCGCCGCGCTGGACGGCACGCCGCCCGCTGGTCTGGGCCGTCGGCCAGGGTGTCGACGTAGCGGCTAACCCGCTGCCGGTGGTGCTGTTCTCGAACCCGTGCAGCTGGCGCACCTTGGCCTTGGAAGCGCTGGAGCGCGCCGATCGGCGCTGGCAGGTGACGTTCGAAAGCAACAGCCTCATCGGCGTGCTCGCCGCGGTACGGGCCGGGCTCGGCGTCGCGGCGCTCATGCCTGCCAACCTCGAACCAGCCATGGCCCGCCACCATGCCGACACTCTGCCCACCCTGCCAGATGTGGAGTTCGGCCTCGCACGCCATTCTTGGACCGAGGGTGACCTGCTGGTCGACGCAGTGGAGACCGCCCTGCGGCGAATGGTCTAAGCCGTGGCTGCCGGCCAGCGGGGTGCACCCGCCGCTCAGCTTCCGCTGATCTTATCTATGTGTGAGGAAAATCTGAGTCGGTCCTCGCACGCTAGTCGAAGTCCGCATCGAGAACGCCAGAAGGCGGCGAAGTCAACGGGAAGGACCATGGTGACGTCGCCACCACGAATAAGACTCCTAGTGAGGTAGCTTCTGATGCGTGGCCACCTTGAGCCGCGACGAGTTTGCCAAGGTCGAGTTCGGCGAGTGGCTGGATGCTGAGGGTATGCTGCTCGGCCGGCGGAGCGATGAGTGGTTCGCCGCGCGTTGGAATCCCCGGAATGGCGAGTTGGTGGACAGGCTGAACGGCATGCCCGAGTACGTCGTGTCCTCGACCGTTCAAGCGCCCAAGTGGATCAACTCGACCGTGCTCAAGGGCGACGTGCTGCACGAGGTCTCGAAGCTGAAGCAAGGGCTGGACGGGGACATCGTCGTTTGGGCCAGCGGTCAGCTCGTGCGCACGCTGATGGAGCATGGGCTGGTCGACGAACTCCGGCTGATGGTCTTCCCGGTCGTGCTCGGGGTCGGCGAGCGCCTGTTCGGCGGCACCGGCGACAAGGTGCCCCTGCGCCTGGTCGCCAACCGAACCGTTGGTAATG
>Ga0070713_100001853_pt1 | contig 13633 bp, 10 predicted proteins | sample LARL82metaG_FD_65465 | JGI IMG/M metagenome (GOLD analysis project Ga0070713, IMG submission 65465) | Corn, switchgrass and miscanthus rhizosphere microbial communities from Kellogg Biological Station, Michigan, USA - LAR L8-2 metaG | ecosystem: Host-associated > Plants > Roots > Rhizosphere ... | reverse complement strand
CAAGTATTCGACGATGCCGCCAATCGTGGTCCTGGTCGCAAACTGATACATGATACCGGCCTTGGCGGCCCACTCATTCGCGACATCCTGAAGGCATTGCTGTTGTGCAATGCCGCCGTTTACTGGTACCGACGTCGCTCCCGTGGCAGTCAAGAATGCCGAGCAGTTTTGCCCAGCGGGAGGAACGGAAAAGGGAACGCCATACGCGCCGGCGAGATCGCTTTGGCGGTTAACGTTCTGATGCCACTCAGTGGCGGCGGTCATATAAAGCGGGCCGTTGGTGTAACTGATATTGGCGCTGACCGCATTGTTGAACGCGCCATCGCTGCACGAGATAAGTGTATTTCCGCCGCTGGTCGGATCGTTGCCGCCGGAACAGTCGGGTTCGCCTTGGGGAATATTGCTGCTGTCATTGTTGCGGGTCTGACCCGGCGAGAACAGCACATTGAACTGGAGTCCACTCCAGTTCGGCGACTCGTACCAGACCGAATGGCTCAGCCGCGTGCCGAACTCGACACGATTGTCGCCGCCGCTGTTACCCATGACGACAGCGTAGTCACCCCAGGTGCCGACAAACGGATTGAACGCCGCCGTCGAATTTTTGTAAGGCGCGTCGGTCTTGCCGATCTTGATGGCACCCCATTGCCCCGAAGCGAGCCCGATATAGCTGTTTCGGCTGAACAGGGCCCCGTTTACTCCGTTGGCCAGTTTGGAATTGTCTTGTCTGTCGCCGGGCGTCACCGAAATGTCGATCCCGGCTTCAAACTGGTAGACGAAGTTGAAGTCATGCAGGGGCAGGCGTTGGAAACCGCGCACGCCCAAATAGGAAATGTTGGTCGAGATGTCAGGCATCCAGCCGAAATTCCCGACCGGAGAATCTCCTCCTCCCGCTGGAAATGGCGGCACGGCTATCGGATTAACTGGACCCGACTTTGCATTTTTTGTCGCCGCATCCAACGAAACGTCGAATTGGCCATAGGTGGTAATCTCGCCACCCGGTGTGTAGAACGTGATGTCCTTGCCTGGCTTGCGCTCAAGGAACCGGTGGCCGTTGCTGTCGATGTCGCCCAGTCCGGGTATTGAAGCGACACGAGCTTTGGCCCGGGCGTCGGCTGCCGTTGCCTTTGCCTGAGCTGCTTGCGCTTCCGCCTGATTTGCCTGTTTCTTGGCGGCTTTGGCGTCGGCGGCATTCTCGGCCTGAACGGCCATCAATTTGTTGACGGTGCGCGTGAGCTGTTCCACCTGCGCGCGGAGCGCTCTGAGTTCCTCTTCGCTCGTTTCTGCTTTTGCGGTTGTACTCAGTCCCAGTATCAATGCAGACAGTGAAATGCTTGCGAACAGCCGTCGACGGCGCGTTGCGTCCCCCATGGTGGTCCCCTGCCCAATGCCACACTGAAATCGATCTATTGTTAGCGGTTTGGGCGCGACGGACGATTACCCTGTCGTGGCGGTTGCCTACGTCTTTGTAGTTATTGTCTGCAAACAAATTGCAGAGCCTGAACTTGCTTCACGGCGCGACGTCTTCCTCACTCTCGTCGCGCTGGGTGACGAGCCGAGTTTAAACAACACTTTTCGAGACAATGGTTTAGACGGGAGCGATCGCATCCCGCAGTGGACGGCCTGCGATGACGCGACCTTGCCATGGGAGCTTGTCGGCCATCCTCACCAGATCGACCAGCGTTCTGGCCTTCATCTTGTGCATAAGATGACTGCGGTGAACCTTTACCGTGAATTCGCTGATCTTGAGCCTCGCGGCAATTTGCTTGTTGGGACGGCCGCCAACAACTTCAAGCATGACTTGCCGCTCGCGCGACGTCAGCAACGCAAAGCGGTTGCTTAGTTCCAGAGCAGTGGCTTCCGCCTTTCGCCGCAGCCGATGGCGATCAATGGCTGAATAGATTGCATCGATAAGATCCTGATGACGAAAGGGCTTCATCAGGAAGTCGACCGCGCCAGCCTTGATGGCCCTGACCGACATCGTCACGTCGCCGTGTCCTGTAATAAAGACAATGGGAAGATCGACATTTGACTCCACAAGCTCGTCCTGGAAATCGAGGCCGTTCAGGCCCGGGAGCCTGACGTCCAGCACAATACAGCCGGGCGCATCCGGCCGTTTGAAGCGAAGGAATTCCTCGGCCGTGCCGAAGGTTTGAACAGCAAGCTTGATCGATCGAAAAAGGCTGTCGAGGCCCTCTCTCACAGAGGGATCGTCGTCGACTACGAATACAATCGGACCAACTTCATTCATACCCGGCAGAACCACCATTAAAGCCAAAACTCATGCATGCATTTTGCCGCCCGCCGGCAATGTGAAATGAAACGCCGCGCCAGTGGGATCGTTTGGCGTCGCCCATATTCGGCCCCCGTGTGATTCAACGATCGAGCGGCTTATGGCGAGACCCATCCCCATGCCATTTTGTTTGGTCGTGTAGAACGCATCGAAAAGACGATCGGAGTCTTCCAGTGCAAATCCGGTGCCGGTGTCCTGAACCGTTACGAGCACATTCTTCGGATCGCGCTGCGCGCACCTTATGACGAGTAGTCGCGGCCCCATGGAATTTTGATTCACGGCCTCGATCGCATTGAGAAGCAAGTTCATAACGACCTGTTGCAACTGAACCCGGTCTCCCTGAACAGCCGGCACATTATCCGCGAGCCCGGTCTGCAGCGATATCTGATGCTCCTGAATTTCTCTGTCGAGGAAGCCGAGAGTCGAATGAATGATCTCATTGATTTGAAGCCAGGCTCTCTCGGGCGGGGAACCCTTTGTGAGGTTGCGAACCTGGACGATGATTTCATTGGCTCGATCGGCATCCTGAGCGATGCGCGTGATATTTTTTCTTGCCTCGTCGAGATTGGGCGGCTCCGCTTCAAGCCAATTCAAGCATGCGTTGCTATGGACTGCCATTGCAGCAAGCGGCTGATTGATCTGATGGGCGATCGATGTGGTCATTTCTCCAAGGGTCGTCACACGCACAACGTGCGCGAGCTGCGAGCGCGCCTGATAAGCCGTTTCTTTTTCAGCCTGGATCTTCGCCGCAAGGTAGGTCGTCGCAGCGATCGCCACCACACTGATCGCCGTATTCGCAATTCCGGCCTGCGATGGAGTGACGTCAATCGTCAGAATGTCACTCAGGAGTATCAGGCCGATGCAACCCAAACCGACGAAAACGATGCCGCGCTTTGTGCAGAAGCGCGCCGCGATGAGCACGATCGCTGTGTAAAAGACCGGAAAGGCAATTTCCGACTCTGTGGTTGTGTCAGCTATGAAGATTCCCGCCGCAAGCGCGATCGCTACAGCCGGCAGTAACGACGTGGGTGTTATTTGATATTCGTGAAATTTCATCCGGGCCCCTTGTCGACTTTAGACTCGCGGATGTCGCCGTTGTCATAAACGGACTGTAAAAAAACTTGGGCTGGGGATGGCTTAGCCAAATTATGCTGCACCGCAGACGTCGCGACTGCGCATGAGCTTGCAATGTCCCAATTTTCTCAGGCAGAAACTGCTTGCTGCTATCAGCGGAGGTACTGCACAACCAAGTCCCTTCGCGATGACGCAATAAGCGGTTGGCTGGCGCCAAGCGTGATCGATTTTCTCTATTGCCATTGTCCACGCGGGCCGGCTCGCATGATTTCGTTTATGGATTCGCATCAGAATTTAATGCAACCGATATGAGCTTGTAACATTCGTTTTCCGAATGCTGTGCAGTGGAACGACGACTACTTTTGCAGCCGAAGGCGAGAGTGCTAGGTTTCACTGACTCGTGGCGCACTTCAGGAATGATCAGCAATGATCAACTTGGCATCGTGCAAGCAAATGAAGCGCGGCGTTCTTTTCCTGGCTCACGTCGTGGCTGTGGCAACGATAGTGGTGGCAGGGGCAGCCTGTGCCTCTACGGCTGCGGACAATCTCGGCGCCGCTCAATCCGGCAGAACTCATTCGGCCGCCCGCCACAAAAATCCAAACTATCGTGTCGACCAAGCCAACTACTTTGGCAATTGGGGCTTCGCTCCAGGCGGCTACTACTGGGACCCAAATTATATGTGGCGCCGTTCGCGCGGATTTTGGGACACCAACGCACCGGCTTGTCCGTTCCGATCCTGCTAGGCAGGCTCGCGGCCCCTGAAGGGCCGTGATGTCAAAAGGAAAAAAATCGCGCAGGGATTTGAATCAAAAATCAAAAAGTGGGTGGCGCGCCCGAAGAGATTCGAACTCCTGACCCCCAGATTCGTAGTCTTATCATATTCAATTCCCTGACATTCCTACACTTTCCCTGAGCGATAAAAACTCAATTGTTTTAAGCGTTTTGGCTTCTACGCTGCTATCGGGAAATTCCGGTGGATACCAATTCGGTGTTGCCCCGGTGTTGCCCCAGACTGAATCGCAGCGAGCGAGCCAGATGACCAGTCAACGAATTACCAAGCGCACAGTGGACGCCCTGAAGCCCAACGGAAGCGAGTTCACCATTTGGGATGACGCTGTGTCCGGCTTTGGTGTTCGTGTGCGACCCACAGGCGGAATGTCTTACGTGGTCGTCTACAGGACCGGCGTAGGTCGTGGCGCGCCAGTGCGGCGCTATACCATCGGCGCAGTCGGGAAAATCGCACCGGATCAAGCAAGAGCGCGGGCTAAGGTCGTCCTAGGCTCGGTGGCTCACGGCCATGACCCCGCCGGGCAGAAAACTACCGAACGCGGCGTGCCCACCGTTGCTGAACTCGCGGATCGATTCATGGCAGAACATGTCGAGCCAAAGCGCAAAGCGGGAACGGCGGGATATTACCAAGACATCTTGTATCGGCTCGTAAAGCCGGCGATCGGCACCACCAAAGCCGACAAGGTCACCCGGCAACAGGTCGGTAAGCTTCATTCGTCGCTCGCCGATACTCCGTTCCAGGCCAATCGTGTACTCGCGGTGGTCGGCAGTATGTACGCATTCGCGGCACGGGCCGGTGTCGTGCCCGAAGGGACCAATCCGGCACGGGGGATTGAAAAATTCAAGGAGAGCAGCCGCGAACGCTTCCTGACGGCAGTAGAGCTAGAGCGACTTGGCAGCGCCATCCGCGAGGCCGAGACGACGGGCATCCCGTGGACAGTGGATTGCTCCAAGCTCCAAGCCAAGCATCTGCCGAGGAGTGAGAAGCGGTTCACGAAAATCAATCCGTTCGCGGCGGCCGCGCTTCGGCTACTGACCTTCACCGGTTGCCGCCTAAGGGAAATTCTTAACCTCCGTTGGGAGCACGTCGATATCGAGCGAGGATTGTTGTTCCTCCCTGACAGCAAAAGCGGCAGGAAAACAGTGATTTTGAACGCTCCTGCGCTCGCCATTCTGAACGGTTTGGAGCGAATGGGACCTTATGTCGTGCCTGGCGATGATCCGGCAAAACCGCGTCCCGATCTCAAACGCCCGTGGGACACCATCACAAAGCGTGCTGGTCTTGATGGCGTCCGCCTCCACGATCTGCGGCACACCTATGCAAGCTTTGGCGCCGGTGGCGGGTTGGGCTTGCCAATTATCGGCCGGCTGCTGGGGCACACTCAGACGGCAACCACCGCCCGCTACGCACATCTCGACAATGACCCGTTGCGTCGCGCATCAGAGTCCATTGCAGGACGGATTGCTGCCGCGCTTGACGGCAATAGCCAAAATCCTGTGGTGCCAATACAGCGGCGAGCCAGCGCATAGCGCGCCATCTCACAGAACAGCGCCGCTTTACCTCGAAAAGCGGACATGTGCAGTGCAACTCGGCACGTCCGCTAAGTGCCAAAAGGAGACATCATTCTGATCGTTTTCGATCCAGTGCAGTTCGAACGCGCGTGGCCAGCTGCGCCTGCGAAACCGGTTTCTGCAAAAGATCGACCCCTTCGTCCAGGCGCCCCTGGTGGACGATTGCATTTCTTGAGTACCCCGTCATATACAGAACACGTAGCCCCGGTCGCAGACTCTCTGCTTGTTTGGCCAACTCGCGGCCATTCCATCCCGGCATAATGATGTCAGTAAGTAACAGGTCGACGGTTCTGTCCGTTCGCAAGAATTCGAGCGCGGCTTCAGCGTTCGGCGCAGCGATCACTCGGTAATTCAGACCACGCAATACGTCCGTCAAGTAAGCCCGCACATCGACATCATCTTCTGCAACCAAAATAGTTTCAGCTCCCTCAGCGCCGAGCGGAGCTTGATCTATTTCGCCAATTTCGTCCGGCACGCGAGCAGGCAAACGTGGCAGGTAAATCTTGACGGTCGTCCCCTGATTTAGCTCGCTGTAGATTTTTATGTGACCGCCAGACTGCTTGACGAAGCCATAAACCTGACTCAGACCGAGACCCGTTCCCTGGCCGAGCTCTTTCGTCGTGAAGAATGGTTCAAAGGCACGATTAAGCACCTCTGGGGGCATGCCGCCCCCAGCGTCGGACACGCAGATAACGACGTACTGGCCTGTTGGCAGCTCCGGATTCAGTCGGTTGTAATTCTCATCAACCCAGATGTTCGCACCCTCAATCGTCAGTTTCCCTCCGTTGGGCATTGCGTCCCGTGCATTGATGGCAAGGTTGACCAGCGCCGATTCTAGTTGGTTTTGATCGACTTCTACCCACCACAGACCGGCTGCCCCTACAGTTTCCACCTGCACTCGCTCACCCAAAGAGCGTTGGAGAAAATCTGTCGACCCGCTGAGAAATTTGTTGACGTCGGTCGGTTTTGGATCGAGCGCCTGTCGACGCGAAAAGGCGAGCAGCCGTCCCGTCAGCGCAGCGGCTCGTTGGGCCCCTCGCATCGCATTGCTGAGTGCCCGACTGAGAGCCGGGTTGATCGGAGGTTTAAGTGATTGGTGCTGCGCGCTCTCAAGATTGCCGATCACGATCATTAAGAGGTTATTGAAATCGTGGGCAATGCCGCCGCTCAATTGACCAACCGCCTCCATTTTTTGCGCAAGGGCGAGCTGCTGCTGGACGACTTGGAGCTCTTTCTGAGCTTCCAGTCTGTCCGTGATGTCGCGCGTAACTTTAGCAAATCCGATAAGCTTTCCCGCTTCATCGGAGATTGCATCGAGGACAACGGATGCCCAGAACTTGGAGCCGTCCTTGCGGACTCGCCAGCCTTCCGCCACGTATTTTCCAGTTTTGGCAGCGGTCTCAAGCGCGCGTTGGGGAACGCCTGCGTTCTTATCTTCTTCAGTGTAAAACGTGCTCAGATGTTTGCCGATTATTTCAGACTGGGTGTAGCCCTTGATCCGTTGTGCGCCTGTATTCCACGTAGCGATAAGTCCGTTGGCGTCGAGCTGGAAGATTGCGTAGTCGACAACGGCTTCTATGAGGCGTCGGTACTGGTCCGAAAGCGCTGATTCCTTTTTTTTCGCCATCAATTCTCCGAAATGAAAAAATCACTGGTCGATAACCCGCTCTATCAAGAATGAGTTCCCTTTTGGCACCATATCTGACTTTTGTCCGGAACCATTGCTGAGTGAAATAGACACGTCGGTAACGCAAACCATGTGCAGTCCAAATGTCCGCTTTGGGTCAAAATCAGACATCGTCATGCGCCTGCGTGATGTCCGCTTTACCCCCGAGAGCGGACATGTGCAGTGCAACTTAGCATGTCCGCTAAGTGCCAAAAGCAGACACGTGCGGTACACAGGGGCGTGTCGCTTTAGCAACGAAGCGGACGTCGCTCGGCGACGGTTTCTAAAGGGGGGATGGCCTTCGTTTCGCCCACCTGCCAGCGCGCCCAGCGGGTCAGGATGACAGCGCCAGATCAGCGCTCTTAATCGTATAAACGTGACCGCAGTCTTCGCACTGAAAAAAGTGTATGGGTGCACCGGCCCTGCGGTTTCCAATTGTGTGCCTAAACTCAAGTTTGCCGCCACAGTGCGAACAAGGCTTGTCACTGATGTCTTCAGGTTTCACTGCCACCCTCAAGGTTGGGCGGAGGGTGTTCGGTGTTCATCTGACTGAACGTGGCCGCAGTCCTTGCACTTAAAAAAATGCACGGGTGATCCGGTTGTCGGACTTTCGCACGTGGCCTTAAATTCCAGTTCGCCGCTACAACGCGGACAACGCTTGTTTTGGGTATCGGTAGATTGCAAAGCCGTGCCCCTGGTGTAGTCGCGTCAGAACTGGATCGCCAAAGGGTCTATGGCATCCACTCAACATAGCAGGCCAAAAAGCTGGCCATCCGTGCCCGAAAACCGGACTGCCTAGCAATTGGGCTGAGGGACAACACTCAAAGGCACATATCCTGCGGTGCACCTTTGCAAAAAAAGCAATACGGCGGTGTCACAGTAGACCGATAGGATGGTTTATCGCCCGCTGGGTGGGGACACCCATGACAATACAAAATGACCACGATCACCATTCCGACTATGGACCGGCGCAACTAGCGCTGTTTGGCGCAGCGGTGTTTGTGCTTGTCGTCTTCGCTTGGACCCTCGTCCGCTAACGCAGAAAGCGGCTAGGCCTGCTTCTTGTTGTTTAGTGGTGTCTTGTCCACCAGATCATTTTCGCGCCCGTCAGCAATGGCGGCAAGCTTTCGCCACTGCCGCGCCGCCACCAAAAGATCGCGGCGAAGTCCTGGTGGCATTTGCTCGGCGCGATCTTCACACTGTTTCGCATTGGAGCGATAAGTTTCAACGTCTATCGGCATGAGGTTTCAACATTTCCTCAGCCTAGATGTTCCTTGCTCGCCAACAGCTTCGCCTTTACTTCGCGGTCAGCCGCAGCGCCCCTATAACGATGATCGTCACCAACGCTACAAGGACCAGAATTTCCACTGAACCGTCACCACCGTCTGGCGAAAACCCTAAATGACTTTCGATAAAGTTCTTGGGTCCGGTGTGGACGTGCTCCACCGCAAACAGGACTGCGGCACCCACCACACCGATGGTTGCTAAACCAACCGCTACGCCGGTTTTGTCCATTGTCCACCCCACAACGCACAAAGGCGCGCAACGCTACATTGTCGATTGGGACGATTGATGCTTGGACCTTGGTCCAACCGGTTCGTTCAAAAGCGTCAAAAAAAGTAGGGCCGCTAGTCCTTGGCTATAGCAGCAGCTCTCTGCAATTGTAGTTGTTCGTCCTGAGTCAGCTGCATTGGCCCGAGGTTGACGGTCAGCTTGTCGATCTTGCCGTCGAAGGCGAACGGCACTTGGTAGTCCTTATCGTTGACGCCTGTGCGGGTGTCGACTCCGATGTCGAAGGTCTCGTCAGACACCTGCAGGAAAGCGATCGAGTTGGCTTGCTTCCCTGTGGCGACGACCTTGCCGTCCACTTTCAGCTCACCGCTGCCTCCCTTGGCAATGCCGGGACCTTCATAGGTGTAGTCAAAAACAATCGTGTGCTTGCCCGGGGTAAGTGCATCCGCGCCTTCCCAGCGGTACTGGGCAAGGATGAGCATGTTGTAGTTGAACACCGGCTTGCCGTTGAGCAGGTATAGTCCCCATCCGCCCCAGCGGCCCCCAGTCGTGGCGAGCATTCCGTTGCCGCCGCCCTGTGGAACATCGACTTCCGCAGTAATCTTGTATGACCTGCCGATGACGTTCGGTGAATTGGCGGTGGGAATGCCGGGAATCACGCCCGTGTACGTGAACATCGTCTGGCCGGCCGTCGCACTCGGCCGCGGCTCGACCGCCCGTGCGAATGATCTGTTGTCCAGTGGAAGCACCTGGTATTTGGCCGCCTCTTTTACAAATAGCGTCTGCATTTCCTTCAGCTTGCCGGGCATCTTTGCCGCGAGATCGTTGGCCTGGGAGTAGTCTTCCCTCAGGTTATACAATTCCCATTTGTAATCGCTGATGGGCGGCAACGGCGCGTTCAATATCCACGGCCCGTGCGGCGGCGTCGTGTTGGCGTACCAGCCGTCACTATAGATTCCGCGGTTGGCGATCATCTCGAAGTACTGGGTCTTGCGCTTCGAGGGCGCATTCGCATTGGCCTTGTCGAAGGTGTAGGCCATGCTCACGCCCTCGATCGGCTTTTGCTTGATGCCATTGACCATCTCCGGTGCCTTCACACCGGTTGCTTCGAGGATCGTCGGCACAATGTCGATGATGTGGTGGAACTGGTGGCGAATTCCGCCAGCGTCGTTGATGTGACCGGGCCAAGAGATCGCGAGTCCCTGGCGTGTGCCGCCGAAATGCGACGCAATCTGCTTGGTCCACTTGAACGGCGTGTCGAATGCCCACGACCACGCAACCGCCATGTGTGGATAGGTCGCCGCCGAGCCCCAGGCATCATAGAACTTAAGTTGCTCGGCGATCGGGAAGTCGAGGATGCCGTTGTAGGACGTCCACTGGTTCGGCGTGCCGGACAGCGTGCCTTCGGGGCTCGTGCCGTTGTCGCCGACGATGTAGATGATCAGCGTATTGTCGAGCTTGCCCATATCCTCGATCTGCTGGATGACGCGGCCGATCTCGTTATCGGTATAGGCCGCATAGCCGGCGAACACTTCGGCCTGGCGCGCAAACAATTTTTTCTGATCGGCCGACAGGGTGTCCCACTTCGGCAGGCTATCCGGCCAGTCGGTGAGCTTTGCATTCGCGGGGATTACGCCTAAACGCTGCTGGTTGGCGAAGATCTGTTCGCGCAAGACATTCCAGCCCATGTCGAACTTGCCCTTGAACTTGTCGATCCACTCCTGCTTGGGGTTGTGCGGCGAGTGGGTTCCGCCGGGTGCGTAGTAGATAAAGAACGGCGTTTCGTGCGCCGCCGCATCAAGTTGCTTCAACCGCGCGATGGCTTCGTCTGCCATATCAGTGATGAGGTTGTAGTCCGACTTTCCGACCCATGGGAAAATCTGCGTGTGATCGCGGAACAGATACGGCGTCCACTGGTCGGTCTCGCCACCCTGGAAGCCGTAGAAATAATCAAAGCCCATTCCCGACGGCCATTGGTCGTAAGGACCGGCCACGCTGTACTGGAAGTCGGGCGTGTTGTGGTTCTTGCCGAACCACGCGGTGGGATAGCCGTTGCCCTTGAGAATTGCGCCGATAGTCGCATTGTCCGGACCGATGATCGAGTCATAGCCCGGAAAACCCGTCGAGAGTTCGGTGATGACACCGTTGCCCGTCGAGTGATGGTTGCGGCCGGTAAGCAACGCCGCCCGTGTCGGCGAACACAGCGCGGTGGAGTTGAATTGGGTGTAGCGCAGCCCGGTCTTTGCAATCCGGTCCAGCGCCGGCGTCGGGATGACACCCCCGAACGTTCCGCTCACGCCATAGCCCTGGTCGTCGGTCATGATCAGCAGCACGTTGGGGGCACTCTTGGGCGGCACGAGGCGCGGCGGCCACCAGGTTTTCGATCCCTCGAGAGTCTCCTTGATCACACCGCCGAATTTTGGCGGTGGCACCGGAATTTGATTCCCCTTGATCGTAGTCGTGGCGCTCGGCGAACCCGGCGTGCCGGTGACCTGCTGGGCCAACGCAGACCCCAAGCATGCCATGATCGCGACAGTAGAGAGCAACGACCTGCAAAGATGATGCGATTTCATGATTTTGTTTTTCCGACTCATTTGGCGACAGCAACAAATGACGTGTGCAGCTTTAGAGCGGTCGCAGCTGGAGTGAAGAGACACCGAGGGACACATCGAGGCCAACCGATCCCTCGAGCGAGACCGGCTGAAGCGCTATGGTGCGCCCAGAGCCGCCGACCAGAACGTTGGCACCGACGCCGAGACCGACAGCAACATCGCCGCTCGCGCCCACATACTCGCCAGCAAGCGCGCCGAACGGAATGCCGATCGTGGGAGCAAGTACAGCCCAGCCAAATACACCACCTGCGCTGATACCAATGTTGAGCCCGATCATATTGAGTGCGCCCGCATAGGCCTGCGGCGGAAGATTTGGCGCACTCGGAGTGAACCGGCACTCCATCGACTGGTGGCCGGCAACAATGAAGCCGATGCTTGGGTTGACCACGCATCTCAGCATACCAGCCTGCGTCCATGACGGCGGGGCCTGGGCGCCGACAGGCGCGGCAAGCAGTGCACCCAGCGCAAGTGCCGCCACGGTCCAACAGATTTTCAACATCGAATGACTCCATCAAATTGGTATTGGTCGCGCTATGCCGCCCACATCAGTAGCAAGGCGGATAAGGGTAGTAACCGCACAGGGGGCGAGCGTAGGCGCCGTAGGCAGCCGCCGCACCGTAGGCTGCAGCGGCACCAACGGCGGCTGCTCCAGCGTAATAGGCGCCGCGATAAGCGGTGCGCCGGGCGACGCCCGCATAGGAGAACGGCGTTAGTGGTCTGCCGATGATGTCAATGAAAACAGATGCGGGGCCATCAGCTCCGGTCAAATTTCCCTCAAGGACATCGACATCGAACGTGAGGCGGTCGCCCTCGAGTTTCGGCGTCTTGAGCACCACTACGGCATCGCGAATGGTAGCGCCCTCCTTGCTAAACGCAGATACCGTTGCATTCGGGGGATCTTTCGCAAAGTTGTCGCTGCCGGTCGCCCAATCATCAATGATATTGCTCGTGAGGTCGTGACCTGCAGCACGAACAGGCCGGTCAGCGAATACGATTGAGTTCGGGGATATACCGGTCAGTACCAACTTATTGCCCTGCAAGCTGACGCCACGTGAGTTGAAAACGATCAGTGACGGAACGACCTCTGGCTTGCTTACACCACCAATGGTTTTTTGAAGTGGCACGTGTGGCGGAGCGCCTGTGGCAGTTTGTGCAAGCGCAAATCCCGGCGCACAAAATAATCCGGCGACAGCAATGATCATGGACGCAACGCGGCATTTTCTCATGACATTCTTCCCTTTCCTCTGAATCGAGGATCAGCTTGCGTGTGAATTGGGGGGGTGATTCAGGCAGCCGCGTTTGGCGGGCGCCGGATAAATCGCTTGTGGTCAGTTCGCACTGCGAGACCTTGGACGGAAGTGTCGGAGGAACGATATTGGACTAAAGGGAAATAACCGCCGTGTAACTTTCGCGAGCAGTCGAATATGGGCATCTCAAAGCAAAAGGCGCTGCGGATGTTTGACGCGTGCTGTGCCCTTTAAGTGACAGCCAATAGGGGGCGATTGTAATTAAATGGCGCAACCGAAAAATTTTTTGGTATTCCGTTCGGGGCGCGATGAAAAACTTATTTGTCGAAAGCTTAACCTCCTTTGCCATGGCACTGGGGATTTGCGGCAGCGCGATCGCTGCCGACATTCCGATGCCCACAAAAGCGCCTGTCTCTCCGGCTCCGGTTCTCAGTCCGTGGAGTTACAGTGCCACATTCTATGGCTGGGTGCCGTTGCTGAACGGGTCGTCGACGATCAAAGGCCGCACGACCGATGTCGATGTCGGCTACAGTGATCTGGGGGATCTTATTCGCCGTTCAGAAATCCCAAAGGATCTCTTTGCATTCATGGGGTATTTCGAGGCGCGCAATGGCCGCTTCTCGGTTTTCTCTGACCTCGTCTACCTGAAGATCGGATTAAACGGCAGCATGACGCATTCGCGCGGCGTCGACGCACTCAACGCCTCAGTCGGGGCCTCTGCAGGTCTAAAGTTCGAGATGTTCATTGCCGAACTGGCGGCCGCCTATGAAGTTGCGCGCTGGGGAGTGACCGGCGCGCCGGGCTCCGGCACCGCAATCGATGTTTTCGCTGGCGCGCGCGCATGGTGGCAAAGAGCCGATGCTAGCTTGG
>Ga0070713_100001852_pt1 | contig 13636 bp, 9 predicted proteins | sample LARL82metaG_FD_65465 | JGI IMG/M metagenome (GOLD analysis project Ga0070713, IMG submission 65465) | Corn, switchgrass and miscanthus rhizosphere microbial communities from Kellogg Biological Station, Michigan, USA - LAR L8-2 metaG | ecosystem: Host-associated > Plants > Roots > Rhizosphere ... | reverse complement strand
ATCAATGCACCGGTTGGAAAAGCACCGATCGGTCCGGCGATTCGCGGCAAACGCGGCTATGCGACTAGCGCCTTCGTCAAGGAAGCCCTCAGTCGGGGAGCGGACGAATTCAACTATAAGGAGCGCATCGCTCAAACCAAGAAGAGCGGGACGAAAGTCCGCGGCGTGGGCGTGGCGTTGGGATGCTATGTCGGCGGGACCATCGGTTTCGATGGCTTGCTGTTGATCAAACCCGACGGGCACATCTGCTTCCAGTCGGGCATCGGCAATCTCGGAACCGAATCGGTGATCGACGTTCATCGCGTGGGCGCCGAAGTGCTCGGTGTGCCATGGGAGAAGTGCGATGTCTGCTGGGGCTCGAACTCGAAGAATCTACCCTGGTCGTGCGTATCGGGTGGAAGCCAGACCACGCACTCCATGACGCGCGCGGCTCATGCCGTGGCCATGGAGGCCAAGCAGCGGCTGAAGGAGATTGCCGCGAAGAGTCTTGGCGGTACCCCAGAGAACTACGACGTCGCCAACGAGAAGGTGTTCCGCAAGGGCGGCGGCGCCAGCATGACCCTGGCCCAGGCTGCGCAGAAAGCTATCCAAATGGGTGGCATTTACGACGGACATGAGGCGAATCCGGACGTGAACCGCTACACGAAGCAGGCAGCAGCGGCACTGGCCGGTCAAGGTTTCGTGGCGTCGGCACGTGACAAGTATCCGCGCGACGGCCAGACCCATTCTTATGTCGCCAGTTTCGCCGAGGTCGAGGTGGATCTGGAAACCGGCAAGTACCACATCGTCGATTTCATGACCTACGCCGACGTGGGCACGGTTCTGCACCCCAGAGCCTTGGGCGGGCAGGTGCTGGGCCGGTCGGTCCTGGGGATCGGGCACGCGATCGGGCAGAAGTGGGTGATGGACCCCGCTTATGGCGCGACGCTTTCCCGGCGATTCCACCACAGCAAGCCGCCGACTATCCTCGACCTTCCGTCGAATATGAAATGGGCGGCCGTAGACCTTCCCGATCCGGAAACTCCAGTTGGTTCGCGCGGTATCGGCGAGCCTCCCGTGGGTGGCGGTTTTGCCGCTGTCCTGAACGCGCTCACCGATGCTCTTGGAGATGACGTTTTCCGGCGCGCGCCGGTGAACGCCGACACTATTATCGCTTCGCTCGAAGCGGGCCACCCCATGCAAGATCCGCTGCTGGCCCATATTTGATGGAGATGAGAAAAGGAGAAGAGCCATGGCTGTAATTCGAGATATCATGCCCGCTTTTGACCTGCTTCAGCCGACCTCGGCCGCGGACGCCCAGAATCTCCTCGCCCAACATGGACGGGACGCCTGGGTGCTGGCCGGAGGGCTCGATAGCTTCGACTGGCTCAAGGACCGCATCAAGAAGCCGAAGGTCGTGGTCGACTTGAGCGGTATCGCCGAGCTCAAAGGAATAAAATCGACGGCGGATGGCGGCGTCGAGATCGGCGCCATGACCACCCTGACCGAGGTGGTGAAGAATCCCATCATTAAGGAACGCTTCGGTCTGTTGGCGGAGGGCGCCGAACTGGCCGCTTCCCCACAGATTCGCAACCAGGGCACCATCGGCGGCAACGTGTCGCAGGATGCGCGTTGTCATTATTACCGCGCTGGATGGCCCTGCTATCGCGCTGGCGGCAACATCTGCTACGCCGACACTCCGACCGGGCGCAACCGCGAGCACGCGATTCTCGATGCGGATCGCTGCGTGGCAGTAAACCCGTCCGACTCGGCTCCGGCACTAATCGCACTGGACGCCAAGTTCGTTATTCGCACGTCCAAGGGCGAGCGCGTGGTGGATGCGGAAGACTACTTCATCGGTCCCGACATCGACATCACGCACCTGAACATCCTGCGGCCGGGCGAACTGCTTACCGCTATCCGGATTCCACCCACATGGGCCGGCTCACAATTCTTCTTCGAGAAGGTACGCGACCGCAACGTGTGGGATTTCGCGCTGTTGAACGTGGCTTCGGCCATGGTAGTAACAGGCGGCAACATCGAGCGCATCCGCATCGCGGTAAACGGCGCGGCTGCCCGTCCGCTGCGATTGAAGTCAGTGGAAGACGCAGTCCGTGGCAAACCGAAGAGCGCCGCAACCGGCGAGATGGCCGGCAAGCTGGCGGTTCAGGGAGCAATTCCGCTGCAGTTCAATGCCTATAAAATTCCGTTGATGAGAAATCTAGTAAAGCGCGCCGTGGGGGGCGTGGAGGTGGCAACTTGGGCTTAGTACAGTGGGCAACAAGTCCGTGGGGACAGGATGTCCCGATTCACATCGTATGGGGCTTGATCTATGTGTGCGCGGTCGGCGGATTGGCGTTTCTGATCGTGCATGCGATCTACGTCCGGTATTTCGCGAAAGAGGAAGTGTTCGCGGGTGGCGCGACTCCTGAAGTCGCTGCCCGCGTACCGGCGCGTGTCCCCAGACATTCGCTAGCCGCGCGCCTGTTTCACTGGATCATGGCCGCCGCGATGTTGACGCTTCTGGTTACCGCTTTCCTTCCGAAGGTGGGCGTCCAGTTTAGCTGGGTAACGTACCACTGGATCGCCGGCCTGGTTTTAACGGCGTCGGTTATCTTCCACATCATCCACGCCTCGTTCTTTCTGGACTTCTGGTCCATCTGGCCGGACAAAGCCGATATGGAAGATGCTTCGCACAGACTAAAGCGCTTCATGGGCCAAGACGCTCCACCGCCGCGAAGATTCGCTAAATATCCGCTCGAAAATAAGATGTATCACGGGATCATCGTGCTGACCGGCTTGGCCGTCATCTTGACCGGCGTGTTCATGATGTTCCGCGTCAAGACCGCCATTTTCCCGCGCAATCCGTATCTGTTCGGCGACATGACATGGGGTCTCATGTATGTGCTGCATGGTTTGGCCGGCGTGGGATTGATCGCGCTGATCATGGTTCACATCTACTTCGCGCTTCGGCCGGAGAAGTTCGTGATCACCAAGTCGATGGTTTTCGGGGATATGCCGAAGGAATATTATCTCGAGCACCACGATCCCCAGCGATGGGCTGTGGAGACCAACGGTTCTACGACAGCATCCAAGAAAGCGAAGGCGTCAGCCTGAAGCATGGATGACGTCCGCGAACGCTGCAACGCGATCGAGGAGTGTTACGAGTTCATGCTGGCATTCGCCGCGCAAGGACTTCCCAGCGACCAAGGCAGCGGATCGGGATCGCAGGTCCGGGAGCAACTGTCTCGCGCCGTCGAAGCTCTATCCGGTCTCGCTAACGCGTATTCGTCCGCTGTAAAGCAGGACGGCCAGGCCGTCGAACCCTATCGGGCTTTCCTGACGGTGCTGGATCGGGACGCGAACGATTCTCTCGCCGCCATTGAAATGGTCCGGGCCCAGCCAGTAATCAGTTCGCAGGTGATCGACAATCTGAACGCGTCCATCCACCTTCGGGCACTGCTGACGGACCTGTTTCTCATCGACGAGACTTTCAAGCTCCAGCAAATTTCCAGGAAACCCGCTACCACGACATAACTGCTTCCTATGAATACACTCACTAAACTGTCCCTGACGGCTTTGTTGTTGCTCGCCGGGACCGCCACACAGATTACCAGGGCACAGGTAAAACAAGCGAAGAAGACCGGCGAGAGCACCGCCAACCTCAGGAATCCGGCGCTGATCGAGCGCGGCAAATACATCGTCGAGAGCGTGGCCATGTGCGAGCGCTGCCACACTCCTCGCGACGAGAACGGCAACCCGGTGCGCAGCAACTGGCTCAAGGGCGGCCCCATCCAGCTGACGCAAACCTATCCGACGCCCACCTGGGCTACGCGAGAACCTCGAATCGCCGGAGCGCCCCCCGGAACCGATGAGCAGTTCATCACGCTTTTGACCACCGGAATCTCACGGACTGGCGCGCCGCCAGCGCTCCCCATGCCGCCTTTCCGCATGACCCGGGAAGATGCCGAAGCAGTGCTGGCTTATCTGAAGTCGCTGCGCTAACGGCTACCAGAAATAAGTAGCGACAACTTTGGGCGAGGCCGGCGTCCCGGAAATCACTTTCACGTGCAGCACGAACTGTAGATTCTTGTTCTGCCAACCCTTGGGTGCATCGTGCAGCGCTTCGGCCAGGTACTCCGGCGTGGTGATTAAATCCGCGGCTGCCTCGGTGCCGTATTGCGTGATTCCGGCTACCTCCACCAGCATGGCTTGCGTGTCCGGATGAAAGACGCGCGTCACGATGGCGTAATCTTCCCCCGTGCGCCGGTCGGGAGGCAGATCGGGAAGCGACCACCCAGTGGGCTTGCCGTTATCGGTCACCATGCGCGGACGCCGCTCGGCATCGATGAAAAACCGAAGGTCCTTGCTGATCTCACGCCAGCGCGTGTAGGAGTAGCCAATCAGCACCGTCGCGCTGCGCAGATCCTGGAAAGAAACGTCGCTGCCGATCTTGACCCGGTAAGGATGCTGCACGCGGTTGAGCAGCGCGGATATTCGGGCCACTGCCATCAAGTCGCCGCCGCCGACAAACTGATCGGTCAGCAGGACGAAATCCTCATATCGAGTAGGCCGCTCCGGCGCCATCTTCGGATCGACGCCATAAACCGGTACGTAGGCAGCAGACAGCAGTAAAGGGGCGGAGCCGCGCAAGACCGGCGCCCAGAACTGATCGACCACGGTGGAGGGAGCGCGTAGCTTGATCCAGACCGCGGCCGCGATAACGATCGCCAACAAGACCGGGATGAGTTGAAACGCCCATCGCCTTCGGGAAGGCGCCGGCGAGATGGCTGGCTCAACCTCCACGTGCTTCGGTTCGGCGACGACCGCCTGCGGCTCGGTGCGGATGAATTCCGGTACATAGGTACCCGCTGGAAGCTCGATCCGAATCGCCTCGTGTTGTCCTTCGGTAGCGTAATATACGCTCAGCCGCTTGCGGACCTCACCGGCTTTGACTCGCACCGTGGCGTCATCGCTCGGATCGTAGCTGGCCGACCGGCTAAATACGTCGACACCGATAGTGCGCTCCTTCAAACTATCGGCCTGGCCCTCCAGCGTGCGCTCCACGACGTAGCGCAGGAAATCCTGAGAGCGGCGGCTGGAGCGGAAACCGTGGCTTTGCAAGACACGATCCAGCGCCTGGCGAACCTGGGCCGGCTCGGCTTTGTGATCGTTGAGTTCGTTCTGCCCCGTGGTTCCAATTTTACCAACGGATTAGCGGCGGCGCGAAATTCCTTTTAACGTTGTTCAAGGGAAGCGGCCGGATGCAACCGGCGAATTGGGTAGAAAGACCTCGGAGGTCTCTGGTGTTGGACGACGTTGGAGCGCGCATTTCCTTCCGGCGTAGCCAGGGTTCCGGAGCCAACTGAGATGATGGCCTCGGAGGTATAAGAGTCCGGACCCGATATATCCAGGTACCAATCGCCGGCTGCAACGCCGCTAGGGATTGTTACGTTCACCTGATACAAACCGACCAGTGTAGGCGCCAGACCGGCATACGCTACGGTTGCCGCCAGATTGTTAACAGAGGCAGTAATCGTATTCGTGGTTGCGCTGGAAACGCCGGGTGCGCCAGCTGAAATGCTGGGAAGCACATCGCCCAACCCAGTGACGTAAACGGCGATCGTCTCGCCCACTTGCGCCGGATGCGATGGCGATACGAGCGAGCCATCGACATGCTCAGCCGCCGCGTATCCAATGCCCCCCGCAGGAATGGTGAAGAGACCGGGAGTGGTGGGGTTTACCAATTCGGTCACCACGTTCGACGAGCCTTGGTTATTCACCACCTGGATTTGCGCGACCGATCCCGTGGTTTCATAGGGTACGATCGCCGAGACCTGACCGGCACTTACATAGTAAATGGGCGCAGGACGGTTATTGATCAGCACTTGCACGCCCGCAAGCGTCGTTGGAAAGGGAACGGTAGAGGCAAACTGGATCGTGTCTGGCCCGATGTTGGCGCCGTACAGTGTGATCAGTTCCCCGCGGGAAACGCCGGCCGTAAAGGGCGCAGAGCTGGCGGCGTTCACAATGCCAATCGGACTGAGATAGACACCGGAGTTGCCGGTCAGCGCAGGCGCGGGCAACGCGACCGACAGACTGGGAAAAGGACCGATCCCTACGCCGATGCGGACTCCGCCGGCGCCGATGGTTTCTTGCGTCGAAAAAAACGTGTCGGTGTAAGTTGTACCAGACTGATAGCCGTCGGCATAGGTGTAGCTCTGTGCGGAACCGGCGCCCGATTGAATGCGCTGATGCCCCAACAGCGTGTTGGAATTGGCCGTGAAGAACGACCCGTAATAGGTATCGAACCCAACCGAACCCGTGGTATTCGCCTGTGAATTATCTAAGTCCATACCGCCCTGATAATACAGGCTGCCCGCTCCCAATCCCGATCCTGACGTCCCCGTGCGTACCCCCACGATCATGTCGAAGTTCACGGGCGAGCCGCCGAAGACGAAGCTGCCGTCGGGGGTCGAATACAGATACTCTTGTCCCTGGATCAGCGCTGAGCTGGAACTTGAACTCGGGAAAGTCACGACGAATGCATTGTTGCTGACGATGTACCGGACGCCGGAGAGGGATTGGTTGGTAGCTGTGGAACTGGTCGCGTAAGCGCTCAGATTCACTGTGCCGATATTGCCAGACCCATTAGAAGTCATTTGGAGCGCAGCATCATAGGCGAGACCGTTAGTCAACGTGCCGTTGGGGTCGATGTAAGCGAGGGAATAGGATCCTTGTAGAGTCGAGACACCTTGCGAAGTCACTGGAGCAGCGATGAAAAGATCGTAGACCCCGCTCTCCGTACTGCTGCCGATGAAGACGCCGTTCGCGCCCACCGCTCCGTAGATCTGACTGTTGAGCAGCTGCTCGGAGATGAAACCGAATCCGCTGGCCGAGATGGTGTAAGTCCCGGAAGAAGGCGAGTAGGTCGATACTCCGCCCTGATTGTAGTCCAAGATCTGGGCGCCCGAAATGGTGTAGGTTCCGCCGGAAAAAGTGATGTTGCCGTACACCGCCGCCTCATCGTTAGAGGTGTAGATCACTTCTCGGAAGTAATACTTGCCGTTCAACAGGCTGTTACCGCTGCTATCAAAGTTCTGAGCGTTAGCGGAGGCGCTCAGCGCGGCTATGGAGAGGAGGACCAGTCGGCTCGAAGTCATTCTAGGTATTGGATGTATCCAAGATTTTATCGGGTACGGGGAGGGTGGCACGGCATAGCGGCATATGAGTAAAGTTTAGTAAATCCGCGTGGCGTCATGTACCCGCAGCTCGCGGGAGAGCCGTATAAGAATGTTTAAGAATGTTATAGTTGGACAGATCGCTTTTGCGCGTACGATTCTCCGGGAGGATTGTTTGAAGATATTGCTGGAAGCCGGTCGTCTTTCTGCCATCACGGCATTTCTAGTGGTGACCTGTATGCAGGCACAGCAGCCTCCGCCGCAGACACAGCCCGGCACGCCTGCAACAGCCGCTCCCGAAACAACCACGGCTCCGGAACGGCCCCCAGCAGCTGACAAGGGCACTACGGTAACGCTGCAGAATCAAAAAGACTTGCCTCCGCAGCCGACTGGCCTCTACGCTCCCTGGTCGGCCGAGATCTTCTATTGGCTGACATACGCCAGCCCCTCCCTCCATGGAGGCATTGCGGCGGGCACCGACTTCGAAAGCCTCGATTATCCAGGCCGCGGCAAGTACACCCCCGGCGTCGCGCTGAGCTTCCCCGTGTCCAAAACGGGGATGTTGAACCTTTCCGCTTTTATCACCAAAGGAACTAGCAACACCACTCTCACCCAGGCTGCCAATCTGTTCAGCACCAGCTATGCGGCGGGCGATCTTCTGACGGCTGACTACAACATCAAAGACATCAAAGTGTCGCTGCAGGACCTGTTCTTTCCGTTTCCCCGCAAGGAAGGCCAAAAATGGCGCATCAAGACGCTGTGGGAAGTGCAATACGTCAACATGAAAACCAACATCAATGCACCGTTTGCGCCCACCACCGATAGCTCGGGCAATGCTCTGGTCAATACCGCTACCGGTACCCGCTCGGTCGTATACCCGACCCTGGGCCTGGGAGCCGAACTGCATCCGACACGAAACCTGGAATTTGAAATCAAGGGATCGGGTTTCGCCATTCCGCACCACTCGACCATCGGTGACACCGAGGCATCCGTAGGCTACCGCCTCGGAGCGGTGGAGTTGCTCGCCGGAGGAAAGTTTTTTCACTTCAAAACCTCCGTTCAAAACGCAGAGTATTTCAAAACCACGTTGTACGGCGCGTTTGCTGGTCTTCGCTTGTATCCCAGCCAATTCCCTTGCTTATTTTGTCGAGGAAAATCGACCACTGCGAGCACCGATAACACCTCCGAAACTCCGGCGGAAGAAACCACCGTAAGCACCACTAAGACCGGCACCAGCACATCTTCCTCGACACCGACCCCACGCGCCTACGTGCGGCGATTCTCAGCCGGGCCCACACTTTCGGTGCTAGGGCTCTCCGAAATTCCGAGCAACACTAGCAACGTCACCAACTCTTCCACGGTGACTACGATGTACCAGACTAAGGACGCATCGCAACGGATCGGTTACGGGCTCACGACGCAATTGGCGATCACCGATCATTTCGCGGTCGCCATCGGAGGTGTCTTGCGGCGAATCGGATACCAGTTCACCACGACGGTGACGACCAGCAAACCGACGGTGGTCGGCGGTGTCGTAACTACAGTCACCACCAGCACTAACACCCACGAGGACACGCGCACCCGCCTGATCGACGTCCCCGGCGTGCTCCGCTACTACAGCCGCGGCCGGCACGATCCGGGTACTCGCTTCTTCTTCGAAGGCGGCGGTGCCTGGCGAAAGGCCGACCAGATCCGCACCTCGATCGACTCCTCAGACGCCAGCAGCGTGCTAAGTTGCTGCACCACCACCCCGGCTACGCCAGCGCATTCGAGCGCTTTCGGTATCGTGGGCGGCGCCGGAGCCCAGTTTACGGATGCCTTCGGAATTAAGGTGGTGCCGGAAGTCCACTATACGCGGTGGATGAGCCCGATTTTTTCGGCATTCACTACCCACACCCAGCAGAACGAGGTGGCAGCCGGATTCTCGCTCACCTTCTAAGACTGCTGAATCAGAAGTTCATCACAAGACTCGCGGTGGGGCGGACGCCCTCGTCCGCGCCGGAGCCCTGGTCCGGCCTTTGCCATCACATGAGAAACGAGGGCCGACGGGGCGTCGGCCGCGGACCAGGGGTCCGCCCCACATCCCGAATTATTCAATGAACTTATGACTCAGAACAGTAGACTGTTAGCACTGGTCACGATCGGACCGGCGGTTTTCGAACTGCTCTGACGATCTTTAGAGCATCCCTCACGAGGCTACCCTGATTATCTTTTTAGGTGCCGCTAACCACCTCAGAACACATACGTTCGATGCTGTACCGAACAGCGCTGCAACTGTTTTGAACTGGACAGCCTCGCGATTCCATCGCAACATGGCCTCGCGTGCCAGATCTTCACCTCAGAATTCTCTGCATTGGGGCGCATCCCGACGATTGCGAGCTTCAATTCGGCGGAACGGCCGCGAAGTTCACCTCCCTTGGCCATGCGGTGAAGTTCGTTGCGCTGACCAATGGCGACGCGGGGCATGCGGTGTTGAGCGGAGCCGATCTGGCGGGAGTGCGAGTGCGCGAGGCCGAAGAAGCCGCCCGGCGTTTAGGGATTGACGCGACCGAGGTGCTGGATCACCATGACGGGCAGTTAGTCCCCAGTCTGGCGACCCGCTGTGAGATCGTCCGCCAGATTCGGAATTGGCGGGCCGATATCGTCCTCACGCATCGCCCTTATGACTATCACCCGGACCATCGCTATACCGCGCAATTGGTTCAGGATTCGGCCTACCTCGTTGTAGTTCCCAATATTTGTCCCGACATCCCGCCCTTGCCGCGAAATCCGATCTTCCTCTACCTCGAAGACCATTTCCAAAAGCCGGTTCCCTTTGCGGCCGACATCGCCGTCGACATCAGCGACGTTTGGGCGCGCAAGATAGACGCGCTGGATGCCCATGCCTCTCAGTTCTACGAATGGCTGCCCTGGGTGGACGGCCGGGTTGAGCAAGTGCCGCCAGATCCTGCCGCTCGCCGGCAATGGCTCAGTGACAACTGGAGCCGGCCACCCTGCGGACCGGCCCGCGCGGCACTGGCCAAGCGTTATGGAGCCGAGCGCGCCCGCGAAATTCAGCATGCAGAAGCGTTCGAGCTTTGCGAGTACGGGCGTCGTCCATCAACGGCTGAGCTTGAGGAAATATTTCCCCAATGAGAGCCCTGATCGCGATCCTACCGCTTTTCACTGTTCTTCAGGCACAGCCGAGCCTATATCTCATGCCGATGCCTGCACATGTTGCGCTCGATCAAGGAAAACTGACCATCGACGCCAGCTTTCGGGTGCGTATTACGGGACATACGGATCACCGTCTCGAAGGCGCCGTCAGCCGCTTCGTCGCGCGACTCTCCCGACAGACTGGTATTCCGATGGCTGGCGGAGGGCGGCCGACGCTTACGATCGAAAGCCAAAACGCTTCGCCGGACGTGCCAGTGCTGGGTGAGAACGAATCGTATCAACTCGAGATCACCCCCACCGGCGCGCGCCTCTCCGCCCCGACCGTTACTGGCGCGCTTCGCGGTTTGGAGACGTTCTCGCAGTTGGTCGCGCCCGACGCTCATTCGTTCTCCGTCCCTGCGCTTCACATCGATGATCATCCCCGCTTCCTTTGGCGTGGGCTTTCGCTCGATGTCTCGCGGCACTGGATGCCCTTGCCGGTGATCGAGCGGAATATCGACGCCATGGCCGCGGTCAAGCTGAATGTGTTTCATTGGCACCTGTCCGATGATCAGGGCTTTCGGGTGGAGAGCAAGGCTTTCCCGAAGCTCCAGCAACTGGGCTCCGACGGGAAGTATTACACGCAGGCCGAAGTGCGCCAAATCATCTCCTACGCGGCGGAGCGCGGCGTCCGCGTGGTACCCGAGTTCGATATTCCCGGCCACACCACCAGTTGGCTGGTGGGATATCCGGAGCTGGCCAGCGCTCCCGGTCCCTTTCAGATCGAACGCAAGTGGGGCATCTTTGAGCCGACGCTCGACCCCACGCGCGATGAAGTTTATACGTTTCTGGACACTTTTATCGGAGAGATGGCCGCGCTCTTCCCCGATAAGTATTTCCATATCGGAGGCGACGAAGTTCTGGATGCAGAGTGGAAACGCAATCCCGCCGTCCAGGATTTTTCGAAGAAGAACGGCCTCAAGAACACCCTGGAATTACACGCTTACTTCAATCGCCAGGTTCATGCGCTGGTCACCAGGCACGGCAAGCAGATGATCGGTTGGGACGAAGTGCTGCAACCGGGCGTGGGGAACGATATGGTCATCCAATCCTGGCGCGGGCAGCAATCCTTGGCAGATGCGGCACGCCAAGGCTACCGTGGAATTCTTTCGTTTGGCTATTACCTGGACCACTTGAATCCGGCGTCGTTTCACTATCTGATCGATCCGCTGGGCGGCGCCGCAAAGCAGTTGAATGAACAGCAGGCAGCGTTAATTCTCGGTGGAGAAGCCTGCATGTGGACCGAATACGTCACCGAGGAAACCGTGGATTCGCGCTTGTGGCCTCGCGCCGCGGCGATCGCGGAACGGCTGTGGTCGCCTGTCAACGTCACTGATGTCGACTCGATGTATCGGCGCCTGGCCAGCATCAGCCGATGGCTCGACTGGACCGGCGTGGAGCATCGTTCCGGTTATCAACGCATGCTGGACAGGCTGGCCGGCGGAAACCCTGCTCCGGCGCTGCGTGTGTTGGCTGACGCCGTGGAGCCGCTCGGAATCGACCAGCGGCAGGCTGCGCGCCATTACAATCACGATGTACCTCTCAACCGCCTGGTGGATGCCGCCCAACCTGAAAGCGAAAGTATCCAAATGCTGGAGGAGGCGGTCCACCGTTTCGTAGCCAATCCAGACCAACATCGCGAGGAGGCCGAAGAGATCCGCCTCGCCATGAGTCAATGGAGCGCGAACGACAGACGACTTCGTCCACTTCTTGCTGCCAGCGTGCTGTTGGCCGAGGTCGCACCCCTTTCAGAACAACTTTCCAAGGCTGGTAGCATCGGCCTCGAAGCCCTCCAATATTTGGAATCGGGTGAACCGGCGCCGACGAATTGGCTGGCGGAGCAAAAGCTGGCTCTCAAGCAGATGGAGCAGCCGACAGCGGAAGTTGAGTTGGCAGCCGTGCGGCCTGTTAAGGCGCTGTTGGAAGCAATCTCCCGGCCGTCCATCAAGACCGATCAGGCCGGGCAACCGAGGGCAAATGATTGAATCTGAGTGCGTTCGATCTGTAATGAACGCATCCGTAACATATGGACAACCGTTCTGAACTAGACAAGGTTAGAAATGGCGCGCAGCATGGCAAAAGCATGCGTTGCTCGAACCGTACGCGTATCGACGATTGCGAAGGAGTTGCAATGAACACTAACATCACACGAATTCTGCTGGGAACGATCGTATTTCTGTTGGTAACGGCGCTCTGCTGGGGCCAGGGATCTACGGCGGCCATCACCGGGCAGGTCACCGACCAATCGGGAGCCGCCATCCCGAGCGCCCAAATCCAGGCGAAGGATCTGGATCGCGGGACCACTTGGCCGACCCAGAGCAACGACGCCGGTTACTACAATCTGCCGCGGTTGCCGATCGGCAACTACGAAATCCGGGTGGAAGCAAAAGGGTTCCAGACGACCGTTCAGCGGTCGGTTGAGCTGGTGCTCGACCAGGTCGCCAAGATCGACTTCCAGATGCAGGTTGGGCAGGTCACGCAGACCTTGGAGGTAACCACCGCCGCGCCGATCCTTCAGACCGAAAACTCGCAACTAAGTACGGTGATGCAAGGCCCCGCAATCCAGAGCCTGCCGCTCGAAACCCGCAATTATAACCAGCTCGCGTTGCTGATGCCCGGATCGGTGACCACCAGTCCGGCAGCTTTCAACACCGGCCAATCGACGTTCAATGCCGGCCGTCCATACATTAATGGCAACCGTGAGCAGGCCACTTACTATCTGCTGGACGGCATGGAGAACATCGAATTTGTCGACAACAACGTGGCGTACTCGCCCAACGTCGATGCCATCCAGGAATTCAACGTAGTGACCAACAATCCAAGCGCCGAGTACGGACAATTTCTTGGTGGCGTGATCAGCGTAAGCACAAAGTCGGGGAGCAACGCATTCCACGGAAACGCCTTCGAGTTCCTTCGCAACGACTTTTTCAACGCCAACGAGTGGTCCAACAACTTTAACGGCCTTCCCACCCCGCGCCAACACTGGAACGAATTCGGCGGCACCCTGGGCGGCCCGATCAAGAAGAACAAGCTCTTTTTCTTTGGTAACTATGAGGGTTTCCGTCAGGCCCTAGGCCAACCGGTGTCGGGTGTGGGGATCCCCGAACCCTATATCGTTGGAAACGGTGTCACCGGCCAACTGCCGTGCAGTGCACTTTCTGGGTTCCCCCCGGGTACTCCTTATCCCGGCTGTCCCGCCGTGGCATCAGGCACACCGGGCAGCGCGACGAACCCATTTCAAGGCGTGCCCATCGGCAGCGGAGCGACCGGGCAAAACGCCG
>Ga0070713_100001851_pt1 | contig 13639 bp, 13 predicted proteins | sample LARL82metaG_FD_65465 | JGI IMG/M metagenome (GOLD analysis project Ga0070713, IMG submission 65465) | Corn, switchgrass and miscanthus rhizosphere microbial communities from Kellogg Biological Station, Michigan, USA - LAR L8-2 metaG | ecosystem: Host-associated > Plants > Roots > Rhizosphere ... | reverse complement strand
GCCGGCGAGACATTGCAGGCGGTGATCTCCGGCAGTGCCGAGATAGGTATCGGCGTTGGCACGCCAGGTGCGTTACGCGTTTTCGCCAAGGGCGGCCCAGTCCGCGTCTTGGCTGCGGGCTACACCGGCGTGGAAGATATCTATTGGTTCGTACCGACCAATTCGCCGATCAAAAGCGTCAAAGATATCACTGACAAAAACACTATCGCCTATTCGACCAACGGCTCCACGTCCGACAGCGTTTTGCGCGCGCTGATCGCGCACTACGATCTCAAGGCGAAGCCCACCCAGACGGGAGGACCGCCCGGCACATTCACGATGACGATGTCGGGACAAGTTGACGTCGGCTGGTCGGTCGCGCCGTTCGGGCTGAAAGATTTGCAAGCCAATGCCATACGCGTCGTCATGCGCGGCAGTGACGTACCGTCCATGCGGAACCAAACCGTGCGCGTCGAAATCGTCAATGCTGATGCACTCAAGAACCGACATGACGTCATGGTGCGATTCATGCGTGCGTATCGCGAGACGCTTGACTGGATGTACTCAAATCCGCTGGCCGTGAAGTACTATTCTGAACAGATGCAAATGCCCGAAAGCCTGGTCGAATTGCAGCGCAACGAATTCAATCCGAAATCGGCACTGAATCCGGATAACGTATCGGACATAGACCTTGTGATGCAGGACGCGATCGCGGGAAAATTTCTGGACAAGCCGCTCACTCAGGAACAACTCGCGGAGTTCATTCAGATTCCGCCGCGCTAATTCAGTTTTTTCGTTCGGTTGATGGACCCGCGGAAGAATCAACCTTCTTGTTCTTTTTTGTCTTCGGCTGTTGCTCGCGATTGTCGATGGCTTGAGTGGTAGCTCCTGCGCTCTGACCGCCATCGTGTATCCGTCGATCATACTGCCCGCTTACGCTGCTTTGAATGTGATTGTGTTGAGCGTGCGCAAAGGAAGCTGGCGACAAAATAACCAATACGGCCACGACGCAGAGTTTGATTTTCATCATCATTTTGCCTGTTGTACTGCTGCGATAGTAACCCGCATCGTTTGTCTGGGCGACTCGCATCTGCGCTTTCGCGCCAATTATCGGACTGGCGATTAAGGGTCTCTCGCGCGTCGAGACGGCCTGCCAGTTCAGTTTTATCTTATGCAGCGGCGGATTCCTTCGACGGCATGGGGTGCGTACCGGCTTTTTGCGGCAGTAAGAGAACACAGACAACTATGAAAGCTGCAATGACAGCGGAAGCGAGCGGCCGACTGAGGTTGAGACCGCCGTCGCTGACTGGCTTGTCGAGAAAATCACCGACCGTTGCGCCAAGCGGCCGCGAAAGAATAAACGCTGCCCAAAACAGCGCAACTCGCGAAACATTTGTTGAGTAGTAGGCCACGGCGAGAATGGCCAGACCTGCACCAAATAAAAGCGCACCGCCTTTATAGCCAAGGCCGCCAGTGTCGGCTGCCCAATCCCCGAGAGCGGTACCAAGTGTTTGCGAAAACGTAATCGCTGCCCAGTAGAATGCCTCAACTTTCGGCGTGCTTACTGTATTCACAGAGATCGTGCCTTGCGACCAGTACCAAAGAGCAAGGATCGCGATCAGGCATAGAAAGAGCAGCGTCGAGCCCCCGGTGTAACCAATTCCAAGAGACCGGTCGGCAAAATCGGCCATAGTCGTTCCGAAGGTGGTCGAAGCGACAATGGTTGCCCAATAGAGGAAGGGATGGAATTTCGTGGCACGGATTTGCCAGAGCACCAGCGCGACAAGTACGCCGAAAAAAAGCACCGTTCCCGCCAGATAACCCCAATTCAAAGTCATCGTGACCGAGTCGCCGCCGGTTTCGCCTAAGGTTGTTGCAGCAATTTTGATAATCCAGAAAGTAAGCGTGACTTCAGGCACTTTGCTCAATGTTGGCTCGTTCATGGCGAAACCTTTTCGACCGTTGGCCAGGGAATCCGATGAGATGAGCGCAATTGCGTCGGCAAGATCCCTGCGGATTACGCCGTTATTCGAACCGGAACATGAAAGGTTTGTAATTTCGAAGACTTCAATTCAATCGATTCGACGCAGCGGCACTGACATAAGTCCCCAGCTCGCTACTTTGGTCTAGGCTAACGGGCCGATTGAAAGTCGGCGTGATCCTTGAGACGGACAACTCGTTTACCGAGGTTTTCTCCTCGGTACAGTCCGGCGATCGACCCTGGACAGTTCTCGATCCCGTCGATGACATCTTCCCGGTAACGAAGGCTGCCGTCGCGAACCCAATCGGCCAGTCGGGCCACGGCCTCTTCGTAGCGGTGCTGATAATCGAAAATAAGAAGGCCGGCCATGCGTGCCCGCTTCACGAGCAAGTAGCGCTCCACGCGCGGTCCGGTCGGTGGCGGGTCCCAGCTCGATACCGAAGCGGTGCCACAGATGACAACGCGCGCACCCATGGCAAGCTGGGGCAAAACTGCGTCACTAATAGAACCGGCTGTGTTGTCGAAATAAACATCGACACCGCGCGGACATGCCTTGGCCAGCGCGTCGCTCAGTGCGCCAGCCTTATAGTCAATGGCTTCGTCGTATCCAAACTCTTCGCGGCACAGTTTGCACTTGGTCGCGCCTCCGGTAATGCCAACAGTGCGGCACCCCATCAGCTTCGCAATTTGTCCCACCGCAGAACCAACCGCGCCTGCGGCCGTCGAAACCACGACAGTATCGCCGGGGCGTGGTTGACCAATATCGAGCAGCCCGAAATACGCCGTCACTCCGTTCAGCCCAAGAACTCCGAGCGACAGTGAAAGCGGCAAGTCCCGTTCTTTGACCTTACGCGTAATCGTGCTGCCGTCCGAAACTGCGTACTCCTGCCAGCCAAGCATGCCCATCACAGCATCGCCATCGCGGTAGTTCGGATGGCGCGAGGCTACTACCGTGCCCGCCGAAAAAGCCCGCATGACTTCTCCGATTCCGACCGGCGTCGAATAGTTTGCGACGGCGGACACCCATCCCCGCATTGCCGGTTCAACCGAAAGATATTCGTTGCGGACAAGGAACTGCCTGTCGGCAATGTCCGGCAAAGGTGCGGTAGCAATCTCAAAGTTATCTGGCTGCGGAATTCCGGTCGGGCGTGATTTCAGTCGGACCTGGCGGTTAACCTGTGACGTCATGATGCCCTCCGAAGGCGGCATCGTAACGGATGCCCGTCAATCAAAGAAAGGTGGAAAGAAACCGCCTTGCCCTCCTGCACTCCGAGCGCAGATCAAACTATCTCTGAACAAACTGACAGGAAAATATTCGGAACGAAGACGCGTGATTCAGCGTTTTTTTGGCGTTTGGGGTCAGAGGAGAGATGAACATGAAGAAGCTACTTATCTCGGTGCTGGCAACAGCGCTCGTCGCGACTTTCGCGATATCGGCAGAGGCCGCCGGTAACAAGCACAAGGTGTCTGCGGATGTCCAAGCTTCCTGCAAAGCTCAAGCAGCCAAGAAGTATTCCGCCATCCATTTCATGAAGCGGCGGAACTTCGTGAACGACTGCGTAGCCCAGCACGCCAAGGCAAGCGCTCCCAAGGCCAAGTCAACGACCACTGGCCAAGCGCCAAAGCAAGCTCAGTGAGCTGAAAGCCCCGCTTCGGCGGGGCTTAAGCTTCCTGCTCCATCGTCACCGCGACATCGGCGTTGGCCGAAAGCCGGACTTGGGTGCCTTCGACTTCAGCAATCAGGCTCGAGTCAATGTAGTGATGGTGACCCTTGTGTCTGCCTTCTCCACTATCGCTTTTGATTAGCTTGATACGGTTATTCTCTACCCGATCAACCGTGCCGACGTGGACGCCGTCAGCACCAATGATTTCCATATGTTCTTTAATCTTGCTCATGTCAGGCATGCGACGCTCCCGCTGTGAATCACAGACAACGTGCCAAGCACCGATTAAGTTCACTCGCTGAGGCAGCGGTTTTGCGTGCAAAAAGTCATGTCCGCCCTAACTCCCAAGAGCGGGCATCGGCTGGCGCTCCGGAAACACTTGCACTGCGCCATCGTCCTCAAGGTTCTTAGTGCGTTGCACAATCGATTCGCGTTGCGAACCGCTCCGCCATACTGGAGGATTGGGCGACCGGATGTTGCGCGCAAGAAAGTGCTGCGCGTCGCAAATTGGGGGAGACGGTCAGCCCGTGTCGCGCGCGGCGGCACACGGCCAACTCAGGGGGCTGCAAATGAACGGCAGTGGCAAAGGGCTTAGCGAAGACTGGTTATCGCTCATCATCGGTATCGTCATTTTCGTGCTTTCGCTGGGCCTCCTTGTAGACCTGGACCTTCTCGGCTGGGTCGTGACAACAAGCGTGTGGACGGATCTCGGCACGGCGCTCGCACCGGTTTCGAAGGCTTATGCGGGGCTGGGCGGCGTCGGCTCGCTCATCGCGACCTATGTCGGCTTGCTGCTCCTGATGACGGCGGGCGCCGCGGCCATGGGCGCTGACGTCCTGCGCTTCATCCCGAAATTCACCGCTGTGTTCGTGATCGCCTATGCCTGCTGGATCTTCGGCAGCTGGGCCCACATGGCGCTCAACACGCCTGACGCAATGCAGAAGGCTGGCATCACCTGGTCGCTGCGGCTGACGAACGAGGGCGGCTTCGTCGTTGCACTGGTGGCCGGGTTGATCATCGGCAATTTCATGCCGGGCCTTGCTGCATGGATGCAGGAAGCAATCCGGCCGGAACTCTACGTCAAGATCGCCATCGTCCTTCTTGGCGGCTTCCTCGGCATCGTGTCGGCGGAAAAACTCGGCCTTGCGACGTCGCTGATGTTCCTCGGACTCGCCTCGATCGTCGTCGCCTATCTGATTTTCTGGTCGGTGGTTTATTACGTGGCGCGGGTATGGTTCGGCTTCAGCCGCGAGTGGGCGGCACCGCTGGCCTCGGGCATTTCCATTTGCGGCGTCTCGGCGGCGATTGCAACCGGCGGCGCTATTCGCGCGCGGCCGACGGTTGCCGTCATGGTTGCATCACTGGTGGTGGTCTTTGCCGTGATCGAACTGCTCATCCTGCCGGCCCTCGCCAATCATTTCCTCAGCGGGCAACCGCTGGCGGCGGGTGCCTGGATGGCCCTGTCCGTCAAGACAGACGGTGCCGCAGTAGCCAGCGGCGGCATCACGGAAGCGCTGATCCTCGCAACGAACGCGGCGCAAGGCATCAAGTATCAGCCGGGCTGGATCCTGGGCACGGCCGCCACGGTAAAGGTGTTCATTGATATTTTCATTGGTGTCTGGGCGTTCGTGCTGGCGTGGATCTGGACCAAGCACATTGACGTGCGGCCGGGCGACACTGTGCGCGTCCGGGAGATTTGGGACCGCTTCCCGAAATTCATCATCGGCTATGTGCTCACCTTCATCATCATCCTGCTGGTGGCGCTCTCGGCCTCTCCACCGATCGTCGCCAAGGTGAAGTCAGCGATGGGCCAGGCCAATACCTTCCGCGGTATTTTCTTCGTGCTGACCTTCTTCACGATTGGCGTGCTGAGCAACTTCCGCAAGCTGTGGGAGGAAGGCATCGGGCGTTTGGCCGCTGTCTATTTGCTGGCGCTTTTCGGGTTTGTCATCTGGGTTGGCTTGGCGATCTCGCTTTTATTCTTCGCCGGGGTGAAACCGCCGCTCGTGAGCTAACAGGGGGATACCATGCAGCAACAACAGCAACCCAAAATCGCCGATGAAATGCGCAAGATGCACGCCGAGCCGCTCCTGCCGATCGAGAAGAAACTGATCTCCTGGAGCCTCGGCCTCGGCATCGTGCTGCTCATCGTGTTGGTCGCGATCAGCAGAATATTCATCCACCCCTGAGCAATTGGGAATCGACCCGAGCGTGTTTTAAGGCAAAGGCCAAAAGCAGACATCGGTGCTTATTCGATTAGCTCGTCCGCGCGCTCAAGCAGCGGCCCCGGGACCATTAGACCCGATGCTTTAGCCACCATCCCAACGACCTTGTGGTCGCTTTGTGCGAGATCGATTCTGGCTCGACCTGCCAAACAGCTGGCACCGTAAGACAAGTTTCTATGCAGGCTCTGCGCTACAGCAAGCATTAAATCCTTGGGTCCAGCGGGACCGGATAGATGCAGCGCTATTTATTTGAGCTTCTCTACGAAAGCGGGAAACCGATGACGTTTGCCGCCATCCGCCGCGCGGCAGCTGGAGAAGATTTTGTCTTCCGGTTCACTGTCGAGCGATCGTTGCACCGCAACTTGAAGCGCATGGTCGACAGCGAAGTGATCGTCGCCAATGGTGACCGTTATAGCGTCCATCCAAAAATCTTAGCCATAATGGCCGAAGGGTGAACGACTCCCGTTGGGAATTGGGTCGGGAGGGGCAACGGCGTCAAAGACAAGAGCCCATATATGCGCCCCTGCCGGCGCCGCTCTGTCCGTACACACCAGCCTGGTGCGTGCAGCGTACGGCTCGATCCTGAAAGGTCTCGGCGCCGCCGGGGCCAGCGCCAGGCGTGGTCGGCAAATTCTGAAACGTTCGCCCCGTCTGTGGAACGTAAACTGACGACGGTATGCTTCCAGTCGGCGGGTTTACGATTCTCGATTTGGGAATACGCGCGTGCTTGACCGTCCCATGCGGTGATTTGTATTTCGGTGCAAGCCAAGGTTCCGGCTGTTCCCGCTTGGACGCTTGGTGTTTGGACGCTTGGTGTTTGGACACTTGGCGCTTGGACCCTTTTTCCGGGACCATAATACTGTAGTTGTCGCCCAAGATGTCGCGCGTTTGCGCAAGCGTAGGCGCCGCCAACGCCGTCGAAAGAAAAATTATTATAATCATCGAACGTTCGCGCATCATTGTCGTTAGAATAGAAACACACAGCACGTCTCGACTAGTTGGCCTTTGATCCAATCTCCATGTCTGCTTTACCCCCAAAAGCAGACATGTGCGGTGCAGCTACCGATGTCCGCTAAGGGCCAAAAGCGGACATAGCGTGCCTGGTGATGTCCACGAGGTCCCTTTATTTCCTGCACCAGCCGAGCAGTCTGTCGCTACCGCACAGCTTTCGTTTTCACCGGCGCGGAAAAGCCGCATCGAGAGCCGCATGGCATTGCGGGGAAACCACACGCTTGGCGGTTCTCAGGCATCCGAGAACATTGCCTCGGCCCGCGGCGACCGCCTGGCAATGCTGCACTGCATCTCTATCACAGCTACGCACAACATTGTTGGCGTCTGCAACACATCTTGGGGGAAGTTTTTCTTGGTTCTTTTGCAGGCACTCGAGCATATTGTTTGCTTGCACTGGCATGCCGACGCAGTGTTTTTGAAGTTCTTTGCCGCAACCAGCTGCCCTGCCTTTTTTCGCTTGAGCAACATCAAACTGGGCGGAAGAAACAAGGACGGAAACAGAGAGAAGCCACGTGATCGCCGCGATGGCGCTAAAGCGGACGGTCTTTTGCATGATTTCATTCTCCCAAATGCAATGATCTCGCAGTCAGTCGAACGCTGTTGTTTGGGATACTTTGGACCAACGAATTCCAAAATCGTTTGACCCAGATCAAAGCGAAAATCGAGACCAGTGGCACGACAATCCACCTGCGATGTTCGCTTTGGGGCACAGGCGGGCGTGTTGCGCCGCAAATAGCGATGTCCGCCCCAACGGCGACCGCGCTGAGGTCTGCTCAAATCGTATCGTTAGTCCGATCTATCACTTTGTTGCAGCCTTGATCCGTCCAGTGCGTTTGGCTTTTACGAGTGTCTCAAGGTCCTCTTCGGTTTGTTTTGAATAGCTCATCGCAAATTTGGCGATCGCTTCGTCAAGCGCGTCGCTCTTGCCGCAATAGCCTGCGATGGTCGCCGGATCACCCGACTTTGCGTGAGCCAATGCCAGCGCCCAACCACAAAGGCCACAATAGTGAAGAAATGTATCGAAGTTGTCGAACGCCGCATCACCCTTCAATTCGGCAAGTTGACGGACATAAAAATCATTTCCATCAACCCGGCCCCACCCCAAAAAGATGTCGGGCGAGCCCTGGGTCAGGCGTTGTCCAAATACCACCCTGCGGCCCTGGTTAGTGAAGGGCAATTTGAGATCAGCATACGGCTCAAGAACAGAGCGCTGCGCTTGTTTGACCTGGAGAAAAAGGGAATCGTTACTTTCGATGCCCTGTAGCAGCAGAACCCAACATCTCGTCCCGACACTTCCGACACCCACCACTTTGCGCGCAAAGTCGACAAATTGATAACGCGACAACAGCACCTTTCGATCGTAGCTTAGCGAGTCGACGTAAGCGCGGAGAATACGATCCAGCATCAGCTTTATCGGGGTGCCTGAATCGCTGCGCGTCTCGTGCACGATCAACGGAACGTCCTCAATGAAGCGATGCCTGCCGTTTACCTGCTCGGTCAATTTCTCAAGCGGGCGGATGTGCCGCACTTTGTCAATAATGTTGTAGGCGATCCGGCGCGCTCCCGGTGCCAAACCGTTGAGAACGGCGCGCTCGTCAATGCGGTCATACCAAACATCCAAATATCCCATTTCGGCATATTTACAGATGCGCTTTCGGTAAAGACGCACGCATTCACGGGCGGCCTGTTCGGATTTCGCCTTGTCTCCACCCATGAATTGCGTTGCGACGACCGCGCTGGCGGTCAATCGCTTCAGGTCCCATTCCCAGGGGCCGACATAAACTTCGTCAAAATCGTTGATTGAAAAAATCAGATTGCGTTCAGCTGAAGCGTAGACGCCGAAATTTTTCACGTGAGCATCGCCGCAAGCCGCAACTCGCGTACCCGACACCGGTGACTTCGATAAGTCACTGGCCATGATCGCCGCAGCCCCGCGCAAAAATCCAAATGGGTTTGCAAGCATGCGACCATAGCGAACCGGTACGAGAGCGCGCACGCGCGACACGTTCTGTCGCTCCAGGATTTCGATAGGATCCGGCCGATTTTTTCGCTTTTCGTATATTGCGAGTGCGGCGCGCGGGGTCTGTTTTCGCAATGCCTTGCCCCATGCCATCCGTTCGCTAACAGAAGGCCGCCTCACCATGAAACTGTCGACCAAAGCGCGTTTTCCGTGCGCCCTGATCATACGGTAGAAGCTGGAATTGGCCTGCAGACTACGCGCGTTCATGAGGCACTCTCTCGCATCCGAGAATGTATCGGCCATTGATCTTCATCAAGAAGGCTCTGCCGCCTGAGCGGCAAGATACCACCCAAACGGACTGTTTCCGTTCGAAAGGATGCATTCGAGCATCTGCGTCGGACAAGCAAAGTCAGAACGGTTGACGACAATGGCAGAGATCGCAAACGACGGTCGGAATGCAACATCATGGCTAAGTTGGCTCTCCGCAACGAAATGGCTGAGTAGTTATCGGAGCGCCTGGCTGTCGGGTGACCTGGCAGCAGGCGTCACGCTCGCCGCTTACGCCATTCCGGTATCGCTGGCCTACGCGACGCTCGCAGGGCTGCCTCCACAGGTCGGTGTATATGGCTATCTGCTCGGCGGTCTCGGATACGCGCTTTTTGGATCCTCCCGTCAGCTGGCGATCGGGCCGACGTCCGCCATCTCACTGATGGTGGCCGGAACGGTCGGCGCAATGGCCAACGGTGACGCCGAACGTTATTTCGAAATAGCCAGTCTTGCGGCATTCACCGTGGCAGGTCTGTGTTTGTTGGCTTGGCTGTTTCGGTTAAGCGCGCTTGTTAAATTGATCAGCGACAGCATCCTTGTGGGATTCAAAATTGGCGCCGGTCTGACCATCGCAATGACTCAGTTACCGAGTCTGTTCGGCGTGGCCGGCGGCGGTCACAATTTTTTCGAGCGAATTGTTGTCCTGGGAGGACAACTCAACCAAACCCAGTATCTGGTTGTCGCGATTGGGATTATTGCCATCATCCTGCTCGTGATGGGTGATCGCCTTTTTCCGGGAAAGCCCGTAGCTCTTGGTGTTGTGGCGCTCGCAATTATCATTGCGACGGCGTTTGGCTTCCAGGCCTTGGGCGTGCCCACTACCGGCAAGATTCCCGCAGGTCTTCCTGCATTGTCGGGACCAGCCCTAAGAATCCGCGACGTAGAGGGGATTCTTCCCTTGGCGGCTGGTTGTCTGCTGCTCGCCTATATCGAGGGCGTGTCAGCCGCTCGCACATTTGCCGCGAAACATGGATATCCGTTGGACCCGCGTCAGGAGTTCCTCGGACTTGGTTTTGCAAATTTGTTCGCAGCGACCGGCCACGGTTATCCTGTTGCAGGCGGTTTGTCTCAGTCTGCGGTGAACGACAAGGCAGGTGCGCAGACTCCGCTCGCACTGGTCTTCGCATCGGTGGCGCTGGCGTTGTGCCTTCTTTTTCTCACAGGATTTCTGGAGAATCTTCCGAAGGCCGTGTTGGCGGCTGTCGTGCTGACCGCAATTTTGGGTCTATTCGATTTTCGTTCGTTGCTGCATATGTGGCGCGTTAGCCGTCTGGATTTCTACGCAGCGGCGATAGCCCTCGCAGGTGTGCTGCTTTTTGGCATTCTCCACGGCATCCTGCTCGCAGCTCTCGCGTCGGTATTGTTGCTACTGGCAAGAGTGTCGAGTCCTCATGTTGCATTTCTCGGCCGGGTGCCCGGCACAAACAGCTATTCGGACATGGCGCGTCACCCTGAGAACGAGGCGCTCGTGGGTACGATTGCCTTTCGTCCCGAAGCGTCACTGATCTATGTCAATGCCGACACGGTCCTCGAAGCTGTGCAGCAGCGTTTAAAGACGACTGACAATGTTCGTCTCGTGGTCTGTGATCTTTCAGCCTCACCCTATATCGATCTCGCAGGGGCACGGATGCTGCGCGAGATCGGGGCATCGCTCTCTGCTCGTGGCGTACCAATGCGGATCATCGGCGCTCACGGGTCAGTGCGCGATCTTCTTCGCGCTGAGGGCATGGAAAAAATGGTCGGAAAATTGGATCGTACATTGACCGTCGACTCTCTGCTGAGCAGCTTGAATTGACAGACAGACAATCTTACCTCGTCGGAGCTAGCGAGTCGTACTCGTATCCATGTCATGAAAACAGTCGACATCATCTATCGGTATGAGGCGAGAGACACGTCTGCTTCTCTTCGACCATCTCACACAGATGCAGCTCTCCGTCGTCTGGAAGACGGTAACAAGACGTTCGCTGCTCTTTTTGGAAGCACGGCAGATCAGAACGTTGTCCAGTGCATCGTGCCAGTTGATTCTCGAGAGCTGGGGCTATCGTCGAACGCCGGGGAAGGACCAAAACAGCATCCCTTTGCTGTCATCCTGGGATGCTCCGACGCTCGCGTCCCAATCGAACTCATATTCAACGAGGGGCCAAACGACCTCTTTGTCATCCGCGTTGCGGGCAACAGTCTGGGCACGGAGGTTCTCGGAAGTCTGAAATACGCAGTCGATAATCTGAGTCAAAGCCTGAAGTTGATCGTGGTCCTCGGGCACAGCGGCTGTGGAGCGCTTACAACGGCCGTGGATGTCTTTTTAAATCCCAGCGGTTATCTACCCCTTGTATCCAAACACTCGCTTCGCAGTATTCTCGATCGCCTTCTTATTGTCGTTGATGCTTGCGCGAGAAAATTGAGCGCAACCTTTGGTGCCGACGTTGTTCGGAAGCCCGGTTACCGACGCGCGCTCATCGAGGCTTCAATCGTCACCAATGCTGCGCTCGCCTCCTACTCAATCCGACGCGAACTTGGGGACAACAATTTAACGGGATTGAAAGTCGTATATGGCGTTTATCTCTTGGATACACGCGAAGTCTGGTCACCAATCAGGGAAGTATATTCGGGGCTTGCCACAGCGCCTGACAGTGACGCGGCGTTCTCTCAGTTAGGCGATGAAATAGCTCGTTCAAAGCGAATTGCATCGTTGATTGAAGCAAACGAATAGTGTCCGCTCAGTGAAACGATCCACGTGAATTCATCGGATGTAGTGAAAACAACTGGCTGCGGCAAACACAACGATAACGAGAGCCAAAGCGATAAAGACGGCTCGCGTATCTTGCTTCATGACCACGAGACCTAGTTTTGGGGAGATTGGAAGTGTCGGTCACCCAACACTATTGTCTGCGTGGATAATCGGCCTACCGCAACGTCAGGAAATCCTATCCTTTGGTCGAGGATGATGGTCGTACTCAAAGCCGCGGGACGTTGTGCAAGGCATGAGCAGCTGTTGCACCCAAGGCCAATGTGACTTCGAAGCCGGCCCGACTAGACTTGCGCCGAAGGCGGGTTTTGCATCGAACAGGTTCGAGCCTGCTCACCTGCCTCGCGGAGAATGACCGATGGAAAGACTGATTGATCTTTTTTGCCACGCCATCCGCATCTCAGACCCGCTCTCGATCAAGATTGCTGTCGGGATTGTCGGCGGCGGACTTCCACTGATCTTCATGATCGCGATCCTTACGAAGCTCGGGGAATTCTGGGCGAGGCAGCGCGAAGCCACCGTGTTCGGCACGCCGGGTGAAAATGCTGTCGACAAAGAAAGCGATAGCCGTCGCTCTCGCTCCGCCCGGAAGAAGCAACCGGTTCGAAAAACAGTGTCTTGAGAACGGTTGTCTGCTTGGCCCAAAGGCGGGCATTGCGAGTGCAAGAGGTCCACCAAAGGCCAAAGCGGACACCAATATAGATTTGAAATTGTAAGGCGGCCCCGAATTTTAACTTCGGGGCCGCCGCGCAATGGTCAATTGCCGGTTGGCAATTCGAGTTTGAAACCATCCTTTGCAAGTTGCTCGCGTAGGTACTGGAATCTCTGATAGTTGGTCAGCGTAATCGGCCCCGAATAGCTTTCACTTTGCAGCTTTCTGGGCGGATACTTCACATAAGTCGCCATCAGTTTGTTGATTGCATCGCTGATCGTTATCATGACCCAGGTGCGCTCAGTGTAGTTGTTCATGAAGATGTCGTAGCGCTCTTGCGGGTCCTGCCACAGGTCGAAGACCTGAGGAACGGTGGCGACGTAAGATTCCGCTCCCTTCCAGCCGAGGTTGGAATCAACCGCAAGACCGCCAGTTTTTGCACCGTCATCACCGCGCAGGTTGAAAACGGCCTTGTAGTTGCCGGAACGGGCGGCGCCCGGGCTCAGTTCGTTCTCGGTGAAATAGAACCACTCCTTGCGTGGCGACTTCCCGGTGCCAAACAACACCGGCGATAAGTCGTAGCTGTCGAAAATAATCGGCTGCCCTGCACGATCATTCTCTGGAAGTTTCACGCCAGCGAGCGAGGCGAAGGTCGCCATGTAGTCCAGTCCGCCGACGATCTCGGAGTTTTTCGAGCCGCCCTTGATCCGCGGACCCCATGCGATTGAGGGAACGCGATTGCCTCCTTCACGCACGGTGCCCTTGGTCCCGCGGAATGGCGTGTAGCCAGCGTCAGGATAGACGTCCTGCCAGGCGCCGTTGTCCGTGGTCCAGAACACATAAGTGTTTTTGTCGAGGCCAAGTGAACGCACCTTGTCCATGATGCGGCCGATGCGCGTGTCATTCTCCACGACCGAATCCGCATATTTGCTTTTTGACAGCGACTTCAGCTGGAATTCGGGTGCCGGCATGTTCGGCTGGTGCACCTTCATGAAGTTGACGCTCATGAAGAATGGCTGAGTCGAACGTGCGTTACGGTCGAGATAGTCGAGCGAGGCCTTCTCGACGTACTCGTCAAAGAACGGAATGCCGAC
>Ga0070713_100001848_pt1 | contig 13655 bp, 10 predicted proteins | sample LARL82metaG_FD_65465 | JGI IMG/M metagenome (GOLD analysis project Ga0070713, IMG submission 65465) | Corn, switchgrass and miscanthus rhizosphere microbial communities from Kellogg Biological Station, Michigan, USA - LAR L8-2 metaG | ecosystem: Host-associated > Plants > Roots > Rhizosphere ... | reverse complement strand
CTGTCCCAGGACGGCAAGGCGATGAAGTACTTCGAACTGGCCCCCTTCGAGGTGCGGGTCACGGCCGAGACGGTCGTCCGCGCGCTCGCCAACGACCCGCCGGACCTCGCGGAAGACCGACAGAACACGGAGCGAGCTCTCGACGCGAAAGAGAGCGACAGGTGACGGACATGACAACAACAACACTGGCCTCAGGCGGTACCAGTTACACCGCGATCGGCATCCTCCTGGCGATCTTCGTGCCCATCTTTTCCGCGGTAGCGATCATCTTCTGGAGCTGGTTCCGGCTGCAGCGGCACCGTGCCGACGCCGTCGCGATGGCCTCCTACCGCAAGCTCGCCGAAGAGGCCGTGGCCAGCATGGCCGAACTGCGCAGCGAGATGGCCAAGCTGAGCGCGCACGTGAGCGCCGTCGAGCAGCTGATGCGAGACGTCGGATGAGCACCGTCCTGGCGCTGCGCCGCGACCCGGTCCGGCTGCTGCTGTCCCGCGGCCTGTGGGCAGGGGCCTGGTACCTGCTCGCCTACCAGGTCGCCGGCTGGGTGCTGTTCGCGATCGCGCTGAGCGTCACGCTCACCGGCGCGGTGCTCTGCGTCACGCTGGCCGGCATACCGCTCTTGATCGGCGCGGCCGCGGTGATCCGCTGGTGCGCGGACGTCGAGCGGGCACGGCTCCTCCCGTTCTGCGGCGACCTCGGGTCCCACTACCGCGAGCAGGCCGCGTCCGGCCTGCTGTCCCAGGTCCGCAGCCGGTGGCGGGACCCCGCCATCTGGCGGGATATCGCCTACCTGGTCGGCATGCTCGTACCGCTCGTCACGCTCGACCTGATCGTGCTGACGGTCTGGCTGACACTGCTCGCCGGCATCACCCTCCCGGCCTGGTACTGGGCTCCGTGGCAGACCGTCCACGGCGTCCGCTTCCACGGCTACCAGCTCGGCTACTTCCCTAACGGCCCGCACGGCCACCCGGCCTACGGCTTCTACGTCGACACGCTGCCGAAGGCACTGCTCGCCGCGGCCGCCTTCGCCGTCGCCTTCCTGCTGTTCAACTACGTCCTGGTGGCGACCGCCCGCGCGCACGTCGCCGTCGCGCGGAACCTGCTCGCCGCGCCCGAGGACCCGCTGCGCGCCGCCCGCGAGGTACTCGGCCGTCCAGGGCCGCTGTCCGTCGCGGAAAGCTCCGCTCACCCCGGCTTCGCCGAGGATTCATACCGAACGAGCGGCCGGTGACTGTCCCCGCCCACGAGGGTCCAGCTCGCGGGCGGGGATCAGACCGCGACTCATCCGCACCACGAATACCCGTCTCTCCACGCCAGCAGAAAGAAGGCTGTCATGCGCCAGCCGCGCATTCCAGTATCCCCCACGGAACCCGGTTACCAGCAATATGACCCGCCGACGGCCGCGGAACCGCTCCCCGGAGACGGCATCGCGGACCGGCCCAACCTCACCGAACGGATCGCCGGCTGGAGCGCCGGGCACCGCAAGACCGTCGTCATCGGCTGGCTGCTGCTCGTCGCCGTCGTCTTCATGGGCGGCCAGGCGCTCGGCACCCGCCACGTGGCCCAGTACGACGTCGGCCAGTCCGGCCAGGCGGAGCGGGTACTCGACCAGGTCGCACCCGCACGGGACAACGGCAGCCCGGAGAAGGTGCTCATCCAGGCGACGGCGCCCGGTGCCACCTTCGCCACCGACCCGGCCATGCGCCAGGCGGCGTCCCAGGTCGCGGCGGCGCTCGCCACCCTGCCCGGTTACGCGGCGGACATCAGCACCCCGCTGCAGCGGGGCGGCCAGGTCCTGGTGTCGAAGGACGGGCGCAGCGCCCTGGTCACCTTCCAGATTCCTGGCAACGTCACCGATACCGACAAGGCAGTGACGGCGCTGCAGCACGCGGTCGCCGGGGTGCAGGCAAGGCACGCGGACCTGCAGGTCGCCGAGACCGGCGACGCGAGCATCGGCGTGGCGATCAACGGCGCGCTGAACTTCAGCAAGGCCGAGGCGACCTCAGTGCCCATCACGCTGATCCTGCTGCTCACCGTGTTCGGCGCGCTCGTCGCGGCGGGCATTCCCGTCCTGCTCGCGCTGACCTCGCTGACCGCCGCGATCGGCGCGCTGACGGCCGTCAGCCACTGGCTGCCGGTCAACAGCAGCACCTTCGAGGTCGTGGTCATCGTCGGCATGGCGGTCGGCATCGACTACGCGCTGTTCTACCTGCGCCGCGAGCGGGAGGAACGGGCGCTCGGCCGGTCGTTCCCGGAGGCGCTGCGCATCGCGTCGCGCACCTCGGGCCGCGCCATCGTGGTGTCCGGCCTGACCGTGATGGCCACCATGGCGGGCCTGTTCATGGTGGGCGGCGGGCCGTACAGCGGGATCGCGCTCGGCACGATCACGGTGGTCGGCATCTCGGTGGCGGGCTCGCTCACCGTGCTGCCCGCGCTGCTGGCCTGGCTCGGCCCGAAGGCGGACGCCGGCCGGATTCCGTTCCCCGGCCGCAGGCGGCCTGGCCGTCCGAGTTACGGGGCCCGGCCGTCCAGGGTCTGGGGCGGGCTCGCCCGCCGGGTGGTCGCGCGGCCGCTGATCTGGGGCGGCATCGCGACGGTGGCGATGCTCGCGCTCGCCGCGCCCGCGCTCGGGCTGCGGCTCGGCCAGCCGGCCGTCGACGCGCCGAAGAGCGTACCCGTCGTCACCACGATGGACGCGGTGCAGCGGGCCTTCCCGCAGGCGCCGGCGCCCGCTGAGATCGTGGTGACCGGCCGGGACCTCGCCGGCCCGCGGGTAACCGCCGCGGTCGACGAGCTCCGGGCCCGCGCCGCCCGGGGCGGCCCGGTCAGCCAGCCGGTCACCGTCACCGAGCTCGGCGGCGGGCGCGCCCTGCTCATCGACATACAGCTCGCGGGCAGCGGCACCGACACGGCGTCGAACAGCGCGCTGCAGACGCTGCGGAACCAGATCCTGCCCGCCACCCTCGGGAAGGTGCCAGGCGTCAGCTACGCGGTGGGCGGCGACGCGGCCGGGTTCTTCGACGACCTCCACCAGGAGAACTCGAGCCTGCCCCTGGTGTTCGCGTTCGTCGGCGTGCTCGCGTTCGTCCTGCTGCTCGCGGCGTTCAGGTCGCTGACCGTCCCGCTCGTGTCGATCGCGCTCAACCTGCTGTCGGTCGGCGCGGCCTACGGCCTGATCACGCTGATCTTCCAGGACGGGCGGTGGCAGGGCCTGCTCGGCTACACCGGGTTCGGCGGGATCATCTGGTGGGTGCCGCTGATGATGTTCGTGTTCCTGTTCGGGATCAGCATGGACTATCACGTGTTCATCCTGAGCCGGATCCGCGAGCTGTGGGCCCGTGGTTCCTCGCCGAAGCAGGCGATCACCGGGGGCATCGCGTCGAGCGCCGGGGTGGTGACGAGCGCCGCGCTGATCATGGCGGCGGTCTTCTCCATCTTCACCACGCTGCCGCTGGTGGACTTGAAGATCCTCGGCGTCGGGACCGCCGCCGCGATCCTCATCGACGCCACGGCCATCCGCGGCATCCTGCTGCCCGCCGCCCTCGCCCTGCTTGGCGACCGGGCGTGGGGCCGCCCGCGCCACGCCGGGCACGCCGTGGATGTTCCCGGGCCAGCCCGGGTACCGAGCGGGCTGGACCGCTAGCAGCAGCCAGCGCTCGCCGCCCTTCACCAGGGCGGCGAGCGCTGTGCGGTCGCCTCCCGCGTGTTTCCCCGCTGACCGGGCGGAAAGTAACGGTGGGCATGACGTTGCCATGCAATAACGCAACGCCAGGGAACAAACGCTGGCCCGCCGTGTCCGGCTCCGCTAGCTTGGAGCGGGAGTAGGCGGGATGGGGGCTGAGGGGTATTTTGACGGCGAATGCGGGGCAGCGGGTTATGCGAGGATCGGCCGTTCCCTGGTACGGCTCCCGGTACCGGCGCTGGGTGCTTGACTCGCTGCGGTACGTCGACGTGCAGGACCTCGCGATCGGCGGGGAGCATGTCCCGGAACTGAGCGATATCTACGTCGATGTCGCCCTGGTCACCCGGGACCTGGAGCAGGGTTCCGGCGGCTCCCTCGGCCGGGTTGAGGGCACCTCGGAGCGGCAGTCGCTCAGCGAGCTCCTCGACCGCCGCTCGCGCGCGGCCCTCGCGCTGATCGGCCTGCCGGGCTGCGGCAAGAGCACCCTGCTCGCCCACACGGCGCACCGGAGCGCACGGCAGACGGTGCTCGGCCGCCTGGGCCGCCGGCGCCTCCCCGTCCTGCTCGCGCTGCGGGACCACGCCAGCTCGATCCTGGCCGATCCGGGGATCTCGCTGCCGGTCGTGATCCGGGCCATGACCAAGGGCGGCGCGGCGGGCAAGGAACCCGCCGGGTGGTGGGAGCGGCAGTTGCGCCGCGGCCGGTGCCTGATCCTGCTTGACGGCCTGGACGAGGTCGCCACCGCCGACGACCGCCTGGCCGTCGCCAAGTGGGTGGAGCGGCAGGTCGCCGCCCACTCGGGCAACCAGTTCGTGATCACCGCGCGCCCCTACGGCCTGCCCGACGAACTGGCCGCCCAGGTCGACGTCCTGGTGGTCCGGCCGTTCACCACGGACCAGGTGCAGCTTTTCCTCGACCGGTGGTACCTCGCCGCGGAACGCCACGCGACTGGCGCCTCCGACCGGTCGGCGCTGCGCGCCGTGGGGATGCGGGCGGCCGAGTCCGCCGCCAGGCTCAGCTCACTGCTCCGGGATCATCCGGCCCTGCATGACCTGTCGGTCAACCCGCTGCTGCTGACGATGATCGCGACGGCGAACCGGTACCGCGGCGCGCTGCCGGGCAGCCGCGCCGACCTCTACAGCGAGATCTGCCAGGTTCTGCTTTCGCGCCGCGGCCAGGCCGGGGACCTGCCCGAGTTGCTGTCCTGGCCGGCCAGGCAGGGGCTGCTCGCCACGCTGGCCTACTGGATGATGCGCGACCACGTCAGCGAGGTGCCCGCTGACCGCGCCCTGGAGATCCTCGGGCCCCAGTTGGAGCGCTTCTCCTCGTCGATCACCGGCGAGGCGTTCCTCGAGGACATCGCCCGCAACGGCCTGCTCGTCGAGACGTCCTTCCGCCGGTACGCCTTCACGCACCTGACGTTCCAGGAGTACCTGGCCGCCCGGCACGTCAGCGCCGTTCCCGACCTGGTGAAAAGCCTCGCCGACAACGTCAACGACGTCTGGTGGTACGAGACCATCCTGCTGTACGCGTCGCACGCCGATGCCAGCCCGATCGTCCGCGCCTGCCTGGACAGCGGCACGATCCCCGCCCTCACCCTGGCCTTCGACTGCGCCGAGGCAAGCACCGAGATCGATCCCGACCTGCGCTACCGCCTGGACCGGGAACGCCGCCGGACTTATGAGCCCGACTGCTCACCCGCGCACCGGCGCCTGATCGCCGGGGTTCTCGGGGCGCGGCTGGTCCGCCAGGCCCGGACCACCGCCGCGGGAGCACGGGTCTGCGTGCGGGCCGTCCCCGCCGACCTGTACTGGCTCTTCCTCGCCGACACCCAGGCGGCTAAGCCGGACATCCGGTGTGACCCGCTAGCCGACCAGCCCGCCGTCGGCATCTGGGGCGCCGAGGCGCAGGCCTTCGTCAAGTGGCTGAACTCGATCACCGCCCCTGCCACGGGTATCGAGGTCAGGCTCCCTTACCACGATGAACTCCAGGACCCGGCCGTCGCCGGCGACCTGGAGCGCCACCTCCCGGCCTCCGTGACGTCCGCCTGGACCCACACCCGGCAGGCGCCGGCCGCCGCGCCGGGCCTGTGGCTCCGCCCCGGGCAGCCCCATCCGCACGAGCTGACGGGTGCCGCCATCCGCGCGGCGGTCGCTGACGACATACGGAACACCAGCCTGCTGCCCCAGGTAGTCACCGCGGCGGTGCTCGACGTCGCGCTGAACATCATCCGCGACCTCGATGACATCCGCGCCCTCACCGGCGCTCTGGCCGGCGACCTCGCCGCCCGGGCCGGCTCCGACGGGCAGGCCGTCGACCTCATGCACGCGCACGCGCACGCGATCGTGCTGACCTACACGCACGCGCTCGACCTCAGCCGTTCCGTCCGCATCGTCCGCACTCGTGCCGCGCCCGACGCCATCAGCGGGCACGATGTCAGGCCCGCACGTGCCCTGGCCGAGTCCATCGCCCGCGACCTGGCCCCCGAAATCGCCCTCGCCCGTACCTACGCCGAAGAGCTTGCCGCCGCCATCGACAGCGACATGAGCATCCTGTCCGCCTTCGACCGCGACTTCGACCTCACTCAGGCAAGTGAGCTCGCCCGCGCGCACGCCGCGGAACTTTCCCGTGCCTACGCGCTCGCCCGCATCCCGGACGCCTCCGCTGCCGTTCTTGCCTGCGACTTCGGCCTGACCGGCACTCCGGTCTTCGATCCGGCCCTTCCGCTACCTGAAGTTCTCGGCCTCCCGCTGCACTGGGCGGGTAGCGGGACGCTCGCAAACACCATGCTCGACGTACTCGCCGGCCTCCCGGCCGCAGCCGCCGCCGGGGGCACGACCCGCCTGCCCGCCGACCCGGGCCAGGCATTCGCGGACGGGCTCGCGTCCCGGGCCCGGATGGACGAGACGACGCAGGTCAAGGCGGCCCTAGGCAGCTCGCTCAGCGACGTGCTCAGTGAACTGGCGGCGTCCGCCTCCGTCAGGACAGACGGCTCGGCCGACTGGAACCAGGTAACCGGCCTCGGGCGGCTGACCGACGCCAGCGCCCCGATATTCACCGTGCACCAGCCCCCGACGGCGGCCGAGGCGGCCGCGCTGCGGGCCGTCGCCCTCGCCCTCGCCAACGGCCCCGCCATCGGCCGCACCGACCCTTCCGGCATCCTGCGAACGGTCGCCGCCACCGTCACGCTGGTCGAGAAGCGGAGCAAGGGCGAGGCCACCGCCGGCGAGGCCATCGTCCTCGCCCTCGCCTAGCCCCCGTGCGGTGACAGCGTGAGCGCCTGCCTCCGCTGGTGCACGGTGAGGTACATCAGGCCGTCGGGGCCCGCGGTGAACTCACGCAGGGAGCGGCGCGGCAGCCAGGCGAGCGAGCCGGCGCGCAGCTGAATGGTGCTGAGCTCGGTGACTAGCTGCCCCGACCCGGATAGAACGTGGACCAGCACGTCGAGGCCGGGCCCGTGGTGCGCGCCGATCGCGGCGCCGGGGGCCAGCGTGATCACGTTGGAGTCGAGGTCGCGCTCACGCATCTGCAGCTTCCAGGCCACCCCCGCCCCCGCCGCGTCCGGCGCGCCGAGCCCAGTCGTGTCGGCAAGCAAAGTGGTGTCGGCCAGCACCCGCGGCAGCGGCGTCGACGCGCGCTTGGTGATCCGGATCCGCCAGTCCCGCGGGTCCCGGGCGACGTACTCCCATGAGTACCCGCCGGGATACTCGATCTCGAACTCGTCGCGCAGGTGCCGGGGGTCGTGGTCGTTGACGAGCAGCAGCGACTCGCCGACCGGCACGCCGGCGTACGCCTGGAAGATCGCGGGGTGCTTGTCGGGCTTGCGCAGCGTCCGCACGTCAATCTCGTGCTCGCCCACGGATGTCCCCTTCCGGTTAGTTTATACAAACTCGTATTGTATAAATTACCGGGCATGAGTACGCCGTGAGGTCCGGGGCAGGCCAGTGACCGTGGCATCGCGCGCGTTCGCATCCGGAACGGGGGCGTGCTGCCCCCGGCACCATGGCTGCCGCCTTCTAACCCGTAGGCGTGATGTGCATGAAGATCCAGGTCAAGCGAATCTACGACGAGCCAGCCTCGACCGACGGCGCACGCGTGCTCGTGGACCGGGTATGGCCCCGCGGCATGCGCAAGGAAGCCGCCCACCTGGACGAATGGGCCAAGGACGTCGCGCCGTCGGCCGAGCTTCGTACCTGGTACCAGCATGATCCGGCCAAGTTCGGCGAGTTCCGGCAACGGTACATCGCCGAACTCGCCGCGCCGGGCCCGCGCGAGGCGCTCGCCCGGCTCCGCGACCTGGCGGCAAGCCGGCCGGTGACGTTGCTCACCGCCACCAAGGACGTGGCGCTGAGCCAGGCGGCGGTACTCGCCGGGCTGCTCAGCTAGTGAACTCCGCGAGCGTGCGCTCGGCCTCGGCGAGCCAGGACTGACGCGCGGCCAGGGCCTCCTCCGCCTTGCGGACGCCGGAAGCGTCGCCGCGCGCCCGGGCCTTGGCGAGCTGTGCCTCCAGGGACTCGATCGCCGCGCGGAGCTGGCTGACCGTGCCCTCGGCGCGCGCCAGGGCCTCGGGGTTGGACCGCTTCCACTGGGTTTCCTCGGCGCGCCTGACCGTTTCCTCGACCCGGCGCAGGCCCTGCTCAAGCTGGTCCCGGGTCTCCCGCGGGACCGGGCCAGCCTGCTCCCAGCGCTCCTGGATACCGCGCAGCGCGGACCGCGCCGCGCGCCAGTCGGTCACCGGCAGCAGTGCCTGCGCCTCGGTGAGCAGCTGCTCCTTCACCGACGCGTGCGCCCGCAGCTCCGTCTCCTTCGCGGCGAACACCTCCGAGCGGGCGGCGAAGAACTTGTCCTGCGCGTCCCTGAACCGCTTCCATAGCTCGGCCTCGTCGTCGCGCCCGGCCCGGCCGGCTTCCTTCCACTGCCGCATCAGGTCGCGGTAGGCGGACGAGGTGGCGCTCCAGTCGGTCGAGTCCGCAAGGGATTCCGCCTGCTCGACGAGCTTCTCCTTGCGGGTGCGGACGGTCTCGCGCTCGGCCTCCAGGGAGGCGAAGTAGGCCTTGCGCCGCTTGGTGAACCCGTTGCGCGCCGCGGACAGCCGCTTCCACAGCACGGCCTCGACCGCGCGGTCCGCGTGCGGTGCCGTCTTCCACTCCTCGAGGAGCTCGGCCATCCGCTCGCCGCTGGCCTTCCAGTGCGTCGCCTCGGCCGCGATGTGCTCGGCCTCCTCGACGATGCGCTCCTTGACCCCGCGGGCCTCGGTCCTGGCGTGCTCGCGGGCGGCCTTGACCTCCTCGCGGCGCTGGTCGACCGCGCCGGTCAGCGCCTCAAGCCGCACGCGCAGTCCGTCGAGGTCGCCGAGCGCGTTGGCGTCGGCCACGGACTTGAGCAGCCGCTGCACGGTGGCCTGCGCCTGGGCGGGAGCGATCTCGGTCGTCGACATGCGCTGCTCGATCAGCGCGACCTCGGTCTCGAGCGACTCGAACTTGCGCCGGAAGAAGGCGATCGCCTCCTCCGGGCTCCCCGCCGCCCACGAGCCGATCACCCGCTCGCCATCGGCGGTACGCACGTAGACCGTTCCGTCGGCGTCTACCCGACCCCAGGGATCGTTGGCGGTGGTCACGGCGAACCTCCTGGTTCATCTGCTGCCCCAGGCGGATGCCCGGGGCGATGTGCTGCTCAGCTCTTCTTGATAGTCACGCTGTTGATAACGACTTTCTCCTTGGGGACTCCGCCGCCGGCCGAGAAAGTACACGAGGTACCGGCATTGGCTACTTTCTGGAGGATATCCAACCCCGAGGTAATCGTCCCGAAAGGCGTGTAACTGGGGGTCAAGGTGGTGTCCTTGAACACGAGGAAGAACTGGCTTCCGTTGGTGTTCGCACCGCTATTGGCCATCGCGACGGTCCTGGCCTTATACGTCGCGCCGGTCAGGTTTTCGTCGGCGAATGAATACCCGGGGCCGCCGGTGCCAAGCGTGGGCGAAGAGCACGACAGCTTCTGCGCTGCCGCGACCGTCGGGTCGCCGCACTGCAGCATGTAGAGGGGGGCGCTGTTGGACACCCGGTGGCACTGGGTGTTGTTCCAGAAGTTGGTCTCCGCCAAGTGAACGAACGAGTTCACGGTGCAGGTGGCCTTCGAGTTCAGCAGGTTAATGACGACCTTGCCGAGGTTGGTATTGATGGTCGCCGTATAGGCGGCCTTGTAATCAGGCGTCACGGAAGGCATGCTCGGCTTGCCCGTGCTTGACGACTGCGTATAAGTGCAGTGGGTCGCGGGCTCGGCGACGGCGGCGGCCGACGTGCTGGCCGTGGCGGATGCGGACGCCGATGCCTTGGCCGACGCGGACGGCGTTGCCTTCGGAGTGCCACCGCCGGTAAACGCGATGGTCAGGCCCGCGATGAGGCCAATCACACAGGCAACGGCCAGGCCGATGCCGAACCGCTGACGGAGCTTGCGCTGCCGCGCGAGCCGTACTTCCCGCGCGCGCTCATACCGCTCGCGAGCGCGCCGCCGTTCCCGCTCTCTGCTGCCCGCCAAGGGGTCCGCCTCCTAATTCTGCCGATAAGCCCGCAACGTCCCCGTTGGGGGCGTTAGCGCACGATCGTTCGCGCATCGTACCCGGCCGCCGTGCCATTGCGGAACTGTCGTTATGAGTTCGCTGCTCTATCTTCCTGCCGGGCGAACCCCTGTACCTCGTTATCGGTTCGCTGCAGCACGCGCTGAGTCGGTAGCCTGGTTTCGTGCTAGTGACCGGCTTCCCCGCAGGCGCCTTCGCCGCCAACTGCTACCTGGTGGCGCCAGCGCCCGGCGAGGAGTGCGTGATCATCGACCCGGGACAGGACGCGGAGCGGGGGATCGAGGAACTACTCGGTCGCTACCGGTTGAAGCCTATCGCGGTGCTGCTCACGCACGGTCACATCGATCACATGTGGTCGGTGGCTCCGGTCTGCGGTGCGAAGGGCGTTCCCGCCTACATCCACCCGGACGACCGCGAGTTGCTCGCCAATCCGGGCAAGGGGCTGGACCTGCTGCTGGGTCAGCAGCTATTCGGCGGGATGACGTTCAGCGAGCCGGACGACGTCAAGGAACTGTCCGACGGGGAGAAGGTCACCCTGGGCGGCGTGGACTTCGCGATCGGCCATACGCCGGGGCATACACCGGGCTCGGTCACTTTCCGCAGCGGCGCGGATGACCTTGAGGACAAGCCCGCTTCTTTTTGGCCTGACGCGGAGGGCTCAATTAGTCAGGCCCGTCAAAAAGAAGCAGGCTTGCTGTTCACCGGCGACCTGCTGTTCGCTGGCTCGATCGGCCGCACCGACCTGCCCGGCGGCGACCACGCGACGATACTCAAGTCCCTGGCGCGCACGCTCACCCTGCCCGACGAGACGATCGTGCTCCCCGGTCACGGCCCGCAGACCACGATCGGCGTCGAGCGCCGCGGCAATCCTTTCCTTACCGGACTTCAGCCGGCCCAGAAGGGGCTATAACCACCATGAGCTTCCAGGCGCCGAAAGGCGTCCAAGAGTACGTACCGCCGCGCAGTTCCCTGTTCGCGCAGGCGCGCGAGGCGTTCACCGAGTCCGCCCGCCGCGCCTGCTACGCGCCCGTCGAGACGGCGGTCTTCGAGGACACCAGCCTGTTCGTCCGCGGCGTGGGCGAGTCTTCCGACGTGGTAAGCAAGGAGATGTACACGTTCGACACCCGCGGCGGTGAGAACGTGACGCTCCGCCCGGAGTTCACCGCCGGCGTGGTTCGCGCGGTCCTCCAGTACAACCTGCACAAGGGCCACCTCCCGGTGAAGGTCTGCACCAGCGGCCCGGCGTTCCGCTACGAGCGCCCCCAGGCCGGCCGGTACCGGCAGTTCTACCAGTTCGACCTGGAGGCGATCGGCACCGAGGACCCGACGGTCGACGCCGAGACGATCGCCGTCGCCTATGACGCGTACCGGTCTCTCGGCCTCACCCAGTTCACGCTGCTGCTCAACTCCCTTGGCGACCAGAACTGCCGGCCCGTCTACCGCGCGGCCCTGCAGGACTTCCTGCGCAAGCTCGACCTGGATGAGGACACCAGGGCGCGGATCGAGATCAACCCGCTGCGCGTCCTCGACGACAAGCGCCCCGAGGTCCGCGAGCAGACCGCGAGCGCGCCGTGCATCGTCGACTACCTGTGCGGCGACTGCAAGGCGCACCACGACACGGTGCGCGCGCTGCTGTCGAGCCTGGACATCCCGTTCGAAGACGCGCCGCGCCTCGTCCGCGGCCTCGACTACTACATGCGGACCACGTACGAGTTCGACCACGCGCTGCTCGGCGCCCAGTCGGGCATCGGCGGCGGCGGCCGCTACGACGGGCTTTCCGAGGACATCGGCGGCCCGCCGCTGCCCGGCATCGGCTTCGCCGTGGGCCTTGACCGTATAGTGCTAGCCATCGAGTCCGAGCGCGGCGCGGACGCCGCCCAGGCGGTGGCCGGCTGCCAGGTCTTCGGCGTGGCCCTCGGGGAGGACGCGCACACCGACGTCCTGACGCTCGTCACGGCGCTGCGCAGGGCCGGGGTGCGGGCCGACATGGCGTTCGGCCGCCGGGGCCTCAAGGGGGCGATGAAGGCGGCCGACCGGTCCGGTGCCCGCTTCGCCGTGCTCATCGGTGCGGAAGAGAAGCGCAACGCTACCGTTGCGATCAAGGATCTCAAAGACGGGGACCAGCAGGACGTGGCGGCGAGTTCGGCCGTCGAATGGCTGGTTAACACACTGGCGGGAAACGGAGAAGCGGAATGATCCGGACCCATGAGGCCGGCACGCTGCGCGGCGAGCACGCGGGGGAGCAGGTTGTCCTGGCGGGCTGGGTCGCTCGGCGGCGCGACCACGGCGGGGTGATCTTCCTCGACCTGCGCGACGCGAGCGGCGTCGTGCAGGTCGTCTGGCGCAGCGACGAGGAGGCGGCGCACGACCTGCGGGCCGAGTTCTGCGTCCGGGTGACCGGCGAGGTGCGGCTGCGCCCGGCGGGCAACGAGAACCCCGAGCTGCCCACCGGCGCGGTCGAGGTGGCGGCGGCCGAGGTCGAGGTGCTGTCCGAGGCCGACCCGCTCCCCTTCCCGGTCGAGGGCTCCACCGACATCTCGGAAGACGTCCGGATCAAGTACCGCTACCTGGACATCCGCCGCGAGGAGACCGCCCGCAACCTGCGGGTCCGCTCCACGGCGGCGTACCTGCTCAGCGACGTCATGCGCGACCACGGGTTCGTGAACGTGGAGACCCCCTACCTGACCCGGTCCACCCCGGAAGGCGCGCGTGACTTCCTGGTGCCCGTGCGGCTGCGCCCGGGCAACTGGTACGCCCTTCCGCAGTCGCCGCAGCTGTTCAAGCAGCTCCTCATGGTCGGCGGCCTCGAGCGCTACTACCAGCTCGCCCGCTGCTTCCGTGACGAGGACTTCCGCAAGGACAGGCAGCCGGAGTTCACCCAGATCGACCTGGAGATGTCCTTCGTCACCCGCGAGGACGTCATCGGCGTCGGCGAGGCGATCGTGTCCACCCTGTGGCGCGAGCTCGGCGATTACGAGATCCCGCTCCCGCTGCCCCGGATGACCTACGCCGACGCGATGGCGCGGTTCGGCTCGGACAAGCCCGACCTGCGCTTCGGCACCGAGCTCACCGACCTGAGCAGCTATTTCGCCGGCACCGAGTTCCGCGTGTTCCAGGCACCCTACGTGGGCGCGGTCGTCATGCCAGGCGGCGCTGCCCAGAGCCGCCGCGAGTTCGACGCCTGGCAGGACTGGGCCAAGTCGCGCGGCGCGCGCGGGCTGGCCTACGCCGTCATCGCCGAGGACGGCTCCATCACCGGCCCGGTCGGCAAGAACATTTCGGATACAGAACGAGCCGGACTGGCCAAGGCAGTCAGTGCATCCCCGGGCGACGCGGTGTTCTTCGCCGCGGGCGCCGCCCGTCCCTCCCAGGAACTCCTCGGCGCGGCCCGCCTGGAGATCG
>Ga0070713_100001847_pt1 | contig 13661 bp, 10 predicted proteins | sample LARL82metaG_FD_65465 | JGI IMG/M metagenome (GOLD analysis project Ga0070713, IMG submission 65465) | Corn, switchgrass and miscanthus rhizosphere microbial communities from Kellogg Biological Station, Michigan, USA - LAR L8-2 metaG | ecosystem: Host-associated > Plants > Roots > Rhizosphere ... | reverse complement strand
AACCTCAATTCTTTTCAAAGCGGCTTTTTTACTTTTCAAAGCTCTCCAGGATGGGCCGGACTTCTTCTTCCATTTTGGCTTTGCGAAGGCGCTCGGCTCTCACGATGGAGGTCAACCTCGCGGCCGACTCCTCGAGCTCCCGGTTGATCAGCACATAATCGTATTGCTTATAATTGCGAACTTCCTCGGCTGCGCCCTTAAGGCGACGCTGGATCACCTCTTCGGTGTCTTGCGATCGTGCACGCAGGCGTTGCTCGAGAACCTCTCGAGACGGTGGAAGCACGAAAATACTGATCGCCTCCGGAATCGCTACTTTCAATTGTCTCGCACCTTGTACGTCGATGTCGAGTACCAGGTCTTTGCCCTGGTGGACCGCCTGTTCGAAGGTGCTGCGGTTGGTACCGTAATAATTGCCGAAAACCTCTGCAAATTCAAGGAATTCGCCGTGCGCCAGGCGAGCCTCAAACTCGGCGCGGGTGATGAAAATATAGTCGACGCCGTTGGTTTCCGAGGGGCGCGGAGGACGGGTGGTGTAGGAGATGGAAAAGGTGAGCGCCGGGACGGTCTTGAGCAATCGATGGACGAGCGTGGATTTGCCCGAGCCCGAAGGGGCGGAAATGATGAAGACGCTAGTCATTCGGCGGTCACTCGAGGTTCAGCGCCTGTTCCCGGATTTTCTCGATAGCGGCCTTCCCCGCCAGCGCCAGGTCGGTAATCCCCAGACCCAACTCGCCGATGCCGTTGGTCTTCGACAGCACAGTGTTGGTTTCGCGATTCATCTCCTGCAGCAGGAAGTCGATCTTCTTGCCTACTTCGCCGCCGGCATCCAGAAGCTCGTTCAGCTGCCGCGAATGAATCTGCAGGCGCGAGATCTCCTCGCCGATATCGCTGCGGTCCGCCAGGAGTGCCGCTTCCTGTGCCAGGCGCTGCGGATCGAGCGCAAAAGTGCCAAGCAGCTCCTGCAATTTTTCGGATAGGCGGGTTTGGAAAGCAGGCTGCGCCCGCGAACGGATCGCTTCCATTTGCACCGCACTATCCGCCAGAACACGATTGTGCTCGCGGATGAAGGTAGCCAGCTCCGCGCCTTCCCGCGACCGGAATTGATTGAGCTTTTCAATCGCCTCTTCGAGCACCGCGAGCAGCTCGCCTTCGATTTTAGGATCCGCCTCGAGATCGCCGCCGGAGCCGAACATTCCGGGAAGGCGTAAGGCCTGATTCAGGTCGGGTTGCGATGCGATTCCCTCGGCAGACGCGGCTTGCCGGAACGCTGTCAGATAGGCACGCAAGAGCGGAGCATTCAGCCCACCCGGAGCGCCATTGCCGGAGCGCAACAGCGAACAACGGATGTCGACATGGCCGCGGTGGACGGATCGTTTCAGCACTGCTCGCATGGCGCCCTCGAACGGATCGAGGTCGGCTTCGAGATGAAAGTGCAGGTCCAGACCGCGATGGTTCACACTCTTGAGGTTGACCGTGATTTCGCCATGCTCGGTGGCTTTGTGGACCCGGGCGAAGCCGGTCATGCTGCGGATGCTTGCAATCATGGGTTCAAAAGTGGATCCGGTTGCAGAAATTGAAGGTCGTGCAGGCGTTGGTAGATTCCGCCATGATTGACCAGCTCTTCGTGCGTTCCGACCTCGGAGATGCGGCCTCGATCCACGACGACGATCTTGTCGGCACGCCGGATGGTGGACAGCCGGTGAGCAATCACGATTACGGTGCGATTGTTCATCAGGGTTTGGAGCGCGCGCTGCACCAGAATCTCAGACTCGGTGTCGAGATGTGAGGTGGCTTCATCCAGGATCAGTATGGGCGCGTTCTTGAGCAATGCCCGGGCGATCGCCAGCCGCTGCCGCTGTCCTCCGCTGAGTTTTACGCCGCGCTCGCCGATAATCGTGTTGTAACCCTGCGGCATTCGCTCGATAAACTCATCGGCTAGGGCATTTCGAGCGGCCGCCTGGATCTCGTCGTCTTTGGCTTTGGGCTTGCCGTAGCGGATATTGTTCGCGACGGTGTCGTTGAAGAGAAATGTTTCCTGTGCGACCATCCCAATCTTTTCGCGCAGCGATGCCAACTGCAGGTCGCGCACATCCTTCCCGTCGATCCGCACCGCGCCGCCGGTAACATCGTAGAAGCGCGGTACCAGGTTTGCGAGCGTGGTTTTCCCCGCCCCGCTGGGGCCCACCAGCGCCAACACTTCGCCGGCGCGCACTTCCAGTTGAACGTCGTTCAGCGAAAATCCCTCGGGGGCGTTGGGATAGCGGAAACTCACATGATCGAGCAAAATGGCGTGCTGAAATTTGGCCAGCTTGGTCGCGCCCGGCTGGTCCTGAATCTGGCGGTCGTCGTCGAGATATTCGAAGACCTTCTGCGATGCGCCCAGCGCCTGCTGGAAAATATTATGAATGCCGGTGAGCCGCTTGACCGGCTCGTAAAGCATCAGCAGCGCAATGACGAAGCTGGTGAATTCGCCGGCGGTCAGCGCTCCGTTCTTGATCTCCAGGCGCGCGTAGGTGAGGAGCCCGACGATCGTGATCGCGGCGAAGAATTCGATTAGAGGGGACGAGAGCGCTTGCTGGGCAACATAGCGAAGATTGCTGGATTTCAGGCGGTGGGCCGCAATTCGAAACCGATTGGACTCGATATCCTCGGTGCCAAACGACTTTACGACCTGGTGACCGCTGAGGGTCTCTTGAAGAATCTGGTTCAGCTCGGCAGCGTCATCCTGGGCGCGTCGCGTGGTGCGCCGGATGCGCCGGCCGATCCGCAGCGTGGGCACCAGCACGAAGGGAAGCACGGTGAGACTCACGCAAGCGAGCCGCCAATCTTTTTCCACCACAACCCACAACAGAAAGATCACGGAGAATGATTGCCGCAGCCAATCGGCCAGCATGTGTGAGGTGGCCACCTGGATCTTTTCGAGATCGTTCATGATGGACGACATGAGACGGCCGGTGGAGTTGGACTCGAAGAAGTTCGCGTCCTGACGGAGCACGCGATCGAAAACTTTTTGCCGGAGGTCGGTGACGGCGGCGAAACCCACGTAGTTCACCATGTAGTTGCCGAAGTAATCGCACAGACCCTTGATGAGGAAGGTGGCGAGGATCGCTACCGCCACCATAGTCCAGACATTGTGGATGCTAGCCGGCAGAATGTCCTGAAGATAGATGATGTGATTGAAACCCGGGACGCTCACCAACGGCACCAAAGAATCGGCGGAATCAGGTTTCAGCACGCGGTCGAAGATTGGACCGATGAGGACGGCCATGAATCCCTGCCCTGCGCCGACGGCCGCCATCAGGACCACCGACAACAGCAGCGGTGCGCTATAAGGCCGGACGAAGCGGAGGAGTCGGCGGAATTCGCTCATTTGGGTAGTGGCGCAAGCACCGTTTCGATCGCTTGGACGGCTTCGGAGATCCCGATGGAGTTGATGCCCGCCGGGTCAGTCAACACCGAGGATTCGGTACGCCAGGGTCGCCAGATGTCCGGGTCCGAAGATCCGAATAAGACCACGACGGGCAATCCGAATGCAGCCGCCATATGCGCGGGTCCGCTGTCGTTGCCGACGAAGAGTGAAGCGCCCGCGAGCAGCGATTTTATTTCTTCCAACGACGCGCCGGCGAAAGTTCGATATTGTGCGAAGGCGTCCAGGATCTCGCCCGGCCCGGCGATGAAGACCGGCTCCAGGCCGAGCCGTTTGTCCAAGTGTTCGGCCACTGCGAGGAAATTGGAGCATGGCCAGGTCTTGTCGGGCGCCGAAGCCATCGGGTGCAGGACGGTGTATGGGCGGATGCTCGACTGCGGTTTCACGAACAATCGCGCTCTCTGAATCTCGGCCGGCGGCACGCCGAGGTAAAACATGGCTGAGGCGACGTGCTCGGCGGTATGGACCTTGCGGTCGACGTGGAGAATCTCCTGGGCACGTGGAATTTGGACGTTATAAACAGGTCGAAAGCGGAAATGAGCGAAGCCCGCGCGCCAACGAGACCGGCCCGCGATAGTGAGCCGCACACTGGTCGCACCGCCATGAAGATTCAGGGTCAGCTCCGGGCGCCAGCGGGATATTTCCGATGCTCTCGGAGACAGAATCGATTCCAAATCCGGGTTGCCGCTGAAGACGGGAGCGAAGGCATCTTCCACCACCATCGCGATCCGCAAGTCCGGCCGGGCCTGTTTTAGCAGCGAAATCGCCGGAGTGGTAAGCACGCAATCGCCTAGCGATCGCAAGCGGATGACGGCGACCCGCGCGCCGGGGGAAAGGCGCTCCAGCACATTTATCATTTCGGAAAGGTCCGCTACTCCTCGACCTTCGCTTCATCGATCAGCATAACGGGAATCTCGTCGCGAATCGGATAAACGCGTTTGCATTGGACGCACTTCAGCCCGCTCTGATCCGGCTTCAACTCCACTGGAGCCTTACACAGAGGACAGACCAGGATGTCCAGTAGATCTTTGCTAATCGGCATGATTCTTCAAGTTTAGCTTCGATTCAGTTTAACAAGTCCTTGTCTCTTCCATTTAGCGGCGGCTCTCGGAGATGCCGGACAATACGACGGGAGGGCGGTCGGGAAACTCGGCAACAAGCGACAGGCTGCCTCCCATGGCTTTCACAGTTTTCTGAAGCGTGGACAGCAGAAGGTCGCTGCGCTTTTCTAGGCGTGATACACCGTCCTGGGTGATTCCAAGGGCCTTGGCCATGCGAACTTGCGTCAGCTTTCGCGCCCGTCTGAGTTCACGTAAGGTCATTTCCTCAGCAATCAACTCGACGGCGCGCGCTTCGATTCGCTTGCGCTGCGCGGGGCTTGATTTCCGAATTTTTTCATTCACATTGACAGCCATAGGTTACATTCCTTTTCGCTTGATTCTCACCAGATGGGCATCGAACCGGTCATCAGCCTTCAGGATCAGCTCGCGATAAAATCGCTTTTCGCTGCCTCCGTATTTATCCCCTCCGATCAGCAGAATCGCCTTTGGTTTAGGATCAAAGGCAAAAGCCACTCGCCATTCACCGCCTGCTGCATTGAAGCGTAGCTCCTTCATGTTCGAGTGGCGGGAGCCTTTCAACGTGTCAACTCGTGGCCGGCCTAGGCGCGGCCCGAACCTCTGGAGAAGGCGGGAGAGCGCCAGAATCTCAGTTTGTACTTGCTCATGTAACAAGTCGAGCTGGCTCAAACTCATCGCCTATCTCAACGGCCCAAGTCAACAACTATATTATGATCTAGACGTAATATGTTGTCAAATGCATATAATAAACGGTTGTAGATGTACCTGCGCGTAGTGTCCTAGATTTGGGACACGACCTACCTGGGCGTCGATGCCTTCGGTGTATGATGACGGCTATGCCAGATGTCACCATGGTTCGCGCGCTCGCCCTGTTTGCGATCGCCAGTGTCGGGTTCCCTCAGCCGGAGCCGCGCGTTGTGGCACCGATGCCGCCGGCATTGCGCAACTATCAGGCCGTGACGCCCGAGCGACTCAAGAATCCGGAAGATGGCAACTGGCTGATGATACGCCGCACCTACGACGGCTGGGGCTACAGCCCGCTCCGCGATGTCACGCCCGATAACGTCAAGCGCCTGCAGCCGGTCTGGGTATTTTCAACCGGCGAAACGAGGGTCCACGAGGCTGCGCCCATCGTCAATAACGGGGTCATGTTCGTATCGACACCGAATAATCAGGTGATCGCAATCGATGCCAAGTCCGGAAATTTGCTGTGGCGTTATAGGAAGCGGCGCCCGGCGGGAGCTTCCGTGCCTCACGAGACCAACCGCGGCATTGCGCTTTTGGGCGATCGAGTCTACGTTGCAGCGGGCGAGGCCGTACTGGTGGCGCTGGATGCGAGGACGGGCCAGGAGGTATGGACTACTACGGTAGCGGACAACAAGTCGGGCTACTACATTACGCTCGCGCCGCTGATCGCCGGTGGCAAGGTGATGGTGGGAGCATCGGGCGGCGAGTATGGCATACGCGGCTTCGTCGCGGCCTTCGATCCGGACTCCGGCAAGGAGCAGTGGCGCACTTATACGATTCCGGCGCCGGGAGAACCTGGGAGCGGCACTTGGCCGAAAGGCGATCAATGGAAGACCGGCGGAGGGTCCGTTTGGGTGACCGGGAATTACGATCGGGAGACCAACCTGGCTTATTGGGGAACCGGCAACGGCGGGCCATGGATGGGCGACCAGCGGCCGGGTGACAATCTCTACACCGCGTCGACGTTAGCGATCGACGTCGCGACCGGAGCTATCAAGGGTCACTTTCAATACCATCCCAACGATTCCTGGGATTGGGACGAGGTTTCGCCGCCAATCCTGGTCGATTTCCTACGTGGCGCGCGCAAAATCAAAGGCTTGGTCGACGTCGCACGCGACGGCTATCTGCGGTTTCTGGAGCGGACCGCCAACGGGCGAATTCATTTCATCGAGGGCAAGCCTTACGTGACGCAGAACGTATTCAAGGGCCTGGATCCAGAAACCGGACGCGCCGAGGTGGATTTGGATCACAAGCCCGGCACCGGCAAGGAAGTGACGTACTGCCCGTCGTTGTGGGGCGGCAAGAACTGGCCCCCGATCGCGTTCAGCCCGGCGACGCGAATGATTTATGTCCCGGCCAATGACAATCTCTGTCAGACCTCCATGGGCAAAGAGGTAGAGTACGAAGCCGGCCAAACCTTCACGGGCGTGAAACTGGGTTTCTCGGTTGCGCCGGGAGCCGATCACATCGGTGAGGTACAGGCGTGGAATGTAGACACCGGCCAGCGGGTATGGACGCACAAGTTTGCCAAGTCGCCGAATTGGGGAGCGATGTTGGCGACGGCGGGTGGATTGGTGTTCAGCGGTGGAACCAACGACCGCAAATTTCACGCTTTCGATGCGACCACCGGAAAGCTGCTCTGGGAGTTCCCGACCAATTCGGGGATTCTGGCGCCACCTACGTCATTCACGATTGACGGCAAGCAGTACATCGCGGTGCTGACAGGCTGGGGAGGCGACTCACTGAGCATGCAAGTCAACTTGAATCGCGTGTTTCCAGGCGAATATCCAGAAGTGCCGGAGGGTGGGGCGGTCTGGGTTTTCGGGTTGGAGCCGAGCGCGCCCTGAAGATCGTGCGCGTCGTAGTGGCTCAATTAGCGCAGTCCGGAGTATCGATATGTCCGCAAAGCTGGTACTCGCATCATTGGCGATCGCATTCGCCGCAACCGCCCAGACGACTCTGAACTTATCCGAAGACCTCGTAAGGCTGGGGATCGCATCCGGCAACATGGTCCCAAACGACCCGACCACAGATGCAGGGCCACTCTTTTTTCGAGCCGTTTTGTATGCCAAGAACAATCAGTTCGGCAGGGTGATTGCGGATCCAGGCGCCTATTATTTTCAGAGCTTGCAGTACCTGGTATCGACGTCTACGCAGTACGGCGGCGCCCATGTCGCATGGGACAGCCTCAGCAACATAACCATTGATCTTCAGGGATCGGATCTTTACTTTTCCAATCCTCTGGTAGGCGGAATGAGCATTACGAATAGCACCAACGTTGTGCTGGAGAACTTCACAGCGGATTACGACCCGCTGCCCTTCACGCAGGTCCGGGTGACATCAGTGGATGCGGCGCACCGGCAGATTCAGTTCGCCGTCGATGGCAATTGGCAGAATCCGAGTATTCTAAATCCGGTCTTCGGTCTTCCTCCGAATAATTTCCAGGCTGTGGAAGTTCACATCTTCCGCAACGGCCGGTCGATTCCGGGCGTGCCGCGCATGAACGCCGCTAATCCGGTAGGCAACACTCAGTTCACGATCGCCCCCGACCCAACCAGTTACGCGACCAGCTCTGTAATCGGACAAATCCGGCCTGGAGACATCGCGTTTTTGGGGATGCGGTATGGAGGCAGTCCCGTTACAGTGCTCCACTGTACTGGTTGCATGATCCGCAACATCAAAGCCTATTCCGGCCCGGATATCGCCTTTAACATTTCCTTCGCAGAGTCAAGCGTTTTGGAGCGTCTGTATTCCATTCCGAGGCCGGGCACGGACCGGCTGGTTAGCAATTATGGCGGCATCTTTATGGCGGACCCGCTACCCAACAACCAGGTTCGGCTGAATCGGATGATCCGGACGATGGATAACTCGCTCGAGTACGACAACACCGTAATCGGCACGGTCACAAGCCAAACCGACAGCCGAACTTTCGTGCTGTCAGGATCATTGACAAGTTTGTTGTCGTATGGACTCAGCGTTCCAAACGGGTCAGCAATTTCTTTCCAAAGGGTTTCCGACGGAGCCATCGTGGCTTCTGCGGTCACGACCTCTCCGGTCGTGGGGCCCTATTCCGGCAACCAGGCAACCTTCAGGTTCGACCGGGACTTGCCAGCCAGTATCGTGGGAACGGTCATGGTAGGCACTGACCCGAGCCTTCGCGCCGCAAATGCGGTTATCGAAAAAAATGCCGCCGAAGAGGAGACCGATTGCTGTAATGGGCTTTTCGTGGGTGGTGGCGCTAACAGCGTGCTTCGCGGCAACTACGTTCATCGCTCCGCGATGTCAGGCGTACTTATCTCAAACGATTTGCGGCCTGGAGGGTTCAATTCTCCGCCGGCGGCAAACTTTGCAGTCATGAGCAATGTTATTGATGGCGCCAATTTCACCCGGACCGGTTATCCTACTCTCCAATTGGGCAGTGTCGTGGTTACTGGCACCGACGCCCCCAACCTCCTCACTACCAGCCCGCATCAGAACATTTCCGTAACCGGGAACTTTATCGCCGATTCCGGGAGCGCCGCTGTGTGGCTGGGAAACACGACCAATGGTACCGTAACCGGCAATTACTTCCTGAACCCGAATACCAACCCGGCCGTGGAATCGGCGGTGTCTTTTTTCGGCCCTGCCAATCAGCCGCTGGTTGTCCAGGCCTCGCAGAACGTGGTCGCAAACGGCAACACGATTGATCAGACCTCGCGAAGAGCGTGGATCACCGACGAACAATTTCGTGAACTCGCGGCATACGCGCCCGGCAGCACGATCCGGCTGAACGCGTACGAGATTGGCACCACGTTCGACGCTCCGACGATTACTCTGACGGACGCCGACGGCGTTGTGACTCCCTTGGCGATTCAATCCTCAACGGCACATGCCCTCGACGTACAGATTCACGCGGCAGCGGCGCTCGGCGGCGCGCATGTGACGGTGGTTGCGGGTGGATTGAAATACTTCGGGACGCTTTTCATTGATAGTCAGGACAATGTTCCAGCGTTGAATGGCTGCACGTACGAGATGAGTCCCGCCGCGACCTCCACCGGCGCGAGTGCCGCCAGCCTTCCTGTGCTGGTGGTGACGCAGGCGGGATGCTCGTACGGCATAGCCTCCTCAGATTCATTCGTGACGACAGGTGCAGCCGGTTCAGGAACAAGTATCGTTTTGATAGGCTTCACTGCAAATTCGGGAAGCCCCCGAAACACCACTGTCGAGATCGCGGGTCAGCCGATTGCGATCACGCAGGCAGCGGCAACCGCGGCTCATCCAACGATACAGGCAATCGTCGACGCGTGGACGTATTCCGCGGGTCTGGCGGCGGGCGAGTGGGTTACGATCACTGGCTCCGGATTCACGACAGGGCCCGCTCGGGTGTGGAATCTGGCAGGAGCGCGGGCGTTGCCGCTCAGTTTAGGCGGCGCCTCGGTGACGTTCAATGGAATTCCGGCCGCGCTCTACTACGTCAGTCCAACGCAGATCAATGCTTTGGCACCCTCAGGGATTGCACCTGGCCCGGTTCAAGTGGTGGTGCAAGTAAACGGCCTCAGCAGCAACCCCTTCACCATCACTGCCAGTGCGACACGGCCCGCTGTGTATGCACTGCCGACCGCAGATGCCAAGTTCTTTTTTGTCACGGCCGCACTCGCGGGAACTGGGATGCTTGTTGGCGATAGCGCGGTCGATCCCCGCGTGCTGCGAGGCGCGAAATCGGGTGACGTGCTAGATCTTTATATGATCGGCTTAGGCGCCACGGCGGATCGCTCGAATTTCATCACCGATCGTGTATTCAGCGGCGCGTTTCCATTGAGCGATGCGGTGACGGTTACTATCAACGGCAAGAACGCCCCCGTGGCGTTTGCCGGGCTGACCTCGCCTGGGCTTTACCTTGTACGCATCACCGTTCCCCCAGACCTTGCCCCCGGACCGGAACCGATACAGGTATCGATAGGCACGGAAAGGACGCCATCGTCGCTCATGATCTTGGTCGCGCCGAGCCCCTAAGGTCTCTGAAGAGACCGGCCTGCCGAAATTTATGTCAAAGCTTCTCCGCCGGCGCCCGAAGGCCGCGCCGCATTCCGCGCGGGAGCACCGCGCACGTTATTCGATGCCTCGATGTCACGCCCGATCCGCTTGGATGAATTCGAGTACGGCCCAGCTAGCATCGGACGACGAGCCTGGGCGTTTGAGGAAGCGTTTTAGAACGTAAAGCGCATCTGCAGTTCGAGCCGCCGGTTGTTGCCATTTTCAGCGAAGGCTCCGAATCCGCCGGCCGTCGAAGTGGACTGGCCGAAGAACGGCGACGTCAGCGTACCGTTGATCGCTCCAGGATTGACGTGATTCAGAATATTGCGCGCCTGCACGGATAGCGTCAAATTGTACCTGCGGTTCGTTCCGCCGCCTCCGCCACCGCCGCCGAACATGCCCGGGCCGCCCATCCCCATGCCGCCGCGCATACCGCCACCGCCCGGGGGGCCACCATGAACACCGCGGTCGCCACCTCCGCCGCCTCCGCCTCTCGGAGCGGCCGAGCCCTCGCGGGCCGCGCCGAAGCCGAAAGTCTTCGCGACGCGGAGGTTAAAGTTGATCTGACCGGGACTGCGGCCAAAGTTACGCGGGAGAATCGTTTCCCCGGGCGCGGGATTCGGATCCAGCAATCCGTAAGGCGTGCTGATGACTCCGGGACCGGCATTGGTTGCGATTCCGGGCCGCGCCGTGAACAGCGTGGTGCCGTAAGGATCCGTTCCGGACGTGATGTCGAAAGGCGCGCCCGAGCTGATCATCACAAACGGAGCCAGCCGGATATCCCACTTGGTGGTGATGTTGCCGGATATGTGAACGCGATTATGTATATCGAAGCTGGAAGGACCGTACTCGCCGGCCATGCTGTAGGGATTCGCGGTCAGCGTACCGACCCCGTCAGTGTTGCTGAAGGCGCGGCTGTACATGTAAAAGCCCATCAGCGATAGCTTGCTGTTGATCTGCGATCGAACCGTGGTGATCAACTGATTTTGATTAAACAGTCCCGCCGATTCCATCAAGAGGATCGGTCCGGCGTTGCCGTAGGGAAAAACGCCCGTGCCCGGACCCGTATAGGTTCCAAGGAGGGGTGCATTGATGTCCGCGGAACGCAGCTCATGCAAGCCGTGCGAGTTCAGGTATGACACAGACACGGTGGTGTTTTTCGGTAACTGGCGCTCAACGGTGAAGGCGGACTGCAGGATGTATGGAGCCCGGAGATTGGAAGCGATCTCTTGGATGCGCTGCGTGGTGGCGAATTGGCCAAGCTGCGCAATCGACGGAATAGTCGGGTAAAAATCGGGATTCGTGACCACATACTGCTGCTGTGTAATGCCGTTGTAGCGTTCCGCCGTCAACACGTTCTGCTCGCTGAAGCGATCGTAGAAGATGCCGAATCCGCCGCGCAGGACCAGTTTGGGTCGCGGGTTGTTTTTGCTTTGTCCGGGCGCCCAGGCAAAACCAAAGCGCGGCGCCCAATCCCGCCAGTCGTGGATGTTGGTCTGGGTTTCATAGCGTAGACCGAGGCTGAGCGTAAAGTTCGGCTTCACCCGCCAGTCGTCGCCGATATACGCTCCAATGTCCACTTGGTTGAGGTTTGCGAGCGGGTTGCCGGCCGCGATGCTGAGCTGCGAAGCACCACCGCCGAGCATACGAATCGTCGTCGGGTCCAGTCCGAATTTCTGAAGCGCCAGGGTGCGCTGGTAACGATCGAGTGAAGTGATATCCTGGCACGCCGGATTCGGATTGCGGGGATCACACACCAAGCCGGGCGTCACAGGCTGGAAATTCGAGTTCAGAATGGGCGCATAGCCGCCAAAGAAGGAATACGTGCCGCCGAAGTTACTGGGTGAGATGTTGTCGATCGTAACCGCGCGCACTCGCAGGCCAAATTTCCAGCTATGCGCCCCGTTGGCGATGGTGGTGTAGTTTTGCAATTCGTAATGATTCTCAGTATCGACTGAGTGTCCGGTTTGCGATCCGCCCGCGTTGAAGGCACCCTGCACGCTAATCGTGGGCAGCGTGGTGTTAGCCAGCTGATCCATGTTGGTGCGATACAACTGGAACCGCGTTTCGTTGATCACCTTGCTGCTGAGTACGGCCGTCTCAGTGGCCTGTAACGTGTGATCCGTCGACAACCGGTGAACCCCGCGGTCGAGCAGGTTCAAATTACCGACGCCTTGATCCTGAACGTCGTTGCGGGTGAAGCCGTATCGAAGAGTCAGCGTATTGTTCTTGCTGAGCTGATAATCGACGCGCGGGCTGATGCGCAGGCGATTCTGAGGCGCTTCAAAGACCGTATTAAACGGATTCTCGGCCAGCGTATTGGGATCGAGCGTGAAGGCGTTGATGATATTTCCGTTGTGAATGTCTCGCTCATCGACATCCACGAAGAACGACGCTTTCTTGCTGAGCGGACCGCCCAGGTTTCCGCCGTATTCGCGCAACAGGAATGGCGCCTTTTGCTGCGCGTAAGGATTACGAGAGTTGAAGACGTCGTCGCCGAAATTGAAATACGTCGTGCCGTGATACTTGTCGGTGCCGGGCTTAGTGAGGATCTCGATTCGCCCGTAGCCGAGCTTGTCGAATTCCGGAGAGAAGGGGTTCTGGTTGATGCGGATCTCGCGAATGGAATCTTTCGAGGGCAGCGTCCCGCCGGTGAAACCATCGATGTAGATCTGTCCTCCGCTTGGCCCGGCAGACGGGCCAGCTAGCGCTTCCAAGTCAGCCTGCAGATCGTCGGGATCGTCGGACAATGCATCCAGGTCGGCGCCGCGCAGCACCAATGCACCGGCATTCTGAGCTGGATCGACGCTCACCGACGGCCCGGTATTTTCCTGCACCGTGACTTCCTGCTTCTCGGCCGCTACGCGCAGTTGAAGATTCAGCGTGGCCGGCTGCAGTCCACCGCTGACATCCACGGTAGCGGGCTGAAATTGCACCAAACCCGGCGAGGATGCTTGCACGGTATATTTTCCCGGCGGAAGGCCGGTGATCGAATAGTTGCCGTTGTCGGCGCCCGTAACCGATTTGACCGGGCCCGAGGCGTTAGAGACCGTGACCCGCGCGCCCGGAACTAAAGCGCCGGATTCATCGGTGACCACTCCTCGCACAACTCCGCTGCCCGGCTGGCCATACATCGTGACCGAAAGAGCCAGGGCCAGCAGGCATAGCTGTAAAGTTTTTAGCATTTCGTTCCGTTTCGTCTGAGATACATGACGGCTCATTGTTCCGGCATGTTCATTTCGAGATTCCAAGAGCCCAGGTTGACCTGGCCGGCGGTACGAGGCGCGGCCGCTAGGAATGGCTCTACTCCGGCAACCAGAGACATGGCGGTGATTGCCGAACCGTCCGCTGCCTTCGAGCTGGAGATGATCAGTGCATCGCCCTTTTTCAACTCC
>Ga0070713_100001846_pt1 | contig 13663 bp, 12 predicted proteins | sample LARL82metaG_FD_65465 | JGI IMG/M metagenome (GOLD analysis project Ga0070713, IMG submission 65465) | Corn, switchgrass and miscanthus rhizosphere microbial communities from Kellogg Biological Station, Michigan, USA - LAR L8-2 metaG | ecosystem: Host-associated > Plants > Roots > Rhizosphere ... | reverse complement strand
CGCCGCCCCCGCCACCCCAGTCGCCGCCACCACCGCCGCCCCAGTCGCCGCCGCCACCGGACCAGCCACCCCAGTCGCCGCCACCACCGCCGGAGTCCTGCCCGTCGTCCCGGCCGGCGTCGTAGCCACGGTCGTAGCCGGCGTCGTAGCCGCCCCCGCCCCAGCCACCGCCGAAGCCGCCGGACAGCACCGAGCCGAGCAGCACCGTCTCCCAGAACGGGAACGAGTACCACCCGCCGGGATAGCCGCCACCGCCGCCGTAGTAGTACGGCGCGCCCGGCGTGTATTGCGGGTAGCCCTGGTAGGCCTTGTCGCCCACCTGCACCTGCTGCGGACTCGTCAGCTGGTCTCCGTACGTCGGGGCGATCGGCGGCAGGTCGGGCCCGGGATCGAGGCCGAGCTGCTTGCGGGCCGTACGAGCCGCCTGCAGGCCCTCCAGCGCCGTCCGCCGCGCCACGTCGAACTCGGCGTGGGTGTCGGCGTGGGCCAGCTGCGAGCCGGTCGCGGTGTAGCGCTCGGCCGCGTCGACGAGCGCCTGCCGGGCGACCGGGTCGTCACCGGGGTTGAGGTTCTGCACGTCGGCACCGAGCCGGTCGTACAGCGAGAGCACCTCCGCGCGGCGGCCCTCCATCTCCTTCTGCTTGCGCCGGCGCCGGCTGACCGCCCAGGCGCCCGCGCCGCCCGCGCCGAGCACACCGATCGCGCCGAGGACCCACGGCACCGCGCTGCTGCCGCCGGAGTTCTTCGTCGCGTCCGAGGCCCCTGCGGCGGAGCTGCCCCGGCAGGCCGGGCTGCCGGACAGCGGCCGGGACTGCAACCCGGTCACGAACGACTGGATCATGTTGGTCACGTCGTTGGTCTGCTGCAGCTGGGTCTTGTTGGCCTCGACCGAGTCGCGCGCGACCGCGCTCGCGGCGCCCGCGCAGAACGCCGAGGAGGCCGCGTTGAAGTTGTTGCCGGCGACGACGCCCACCGTCATCGGCGAGTCGGGGGCCAGCGCCTTGCCGATCCGCTCGGCGGCGCCGAACGCCTTCGACGTGCTGCCGTAGTCGGCGGCCGGAAGCACCGCGATCTTGATCGGCTTGCTGCCTATGGCCTGGGTGACCGCGCCGACGTCGATCGCCGGATCCGTGACGCCGGGCGCCACGTAGACCGGGGCGGACCGCAGTTGGCTCACCGCGTCGTCGACCGCGTCGGCGTGCGCGGCGGGCGCCGCGACCAGCAGCGCCAGGCAGGCGCCGGCGGTCCCGGCGGCGAGGGTGAAGAAGCGGTTCACGCCGCCAACGGTAGACCCCACGGCCGACCGGCCGGCGCCGCTGTCCACAGGGTCGGTCAGCGCGCCTCGGCGATGAACCCGAGGACGGAATTCGCCACCAGCTGCACCGCGATCGCCGACAACAGCAGGCCGGCGATCCGGCTGACGAGCACGATTCCGCTGTCCCTGATCACGCGGATGATGCCGCCGGAGAATCGCAGGGACAGGAACAGGGCCAGGTGCACGGCGAGGATCGCCAGCCCCAGCGCCACGTAGTCGGCGATCCCGTCCGACCTCTGTACGAACACGATGGTCGCCACGATCGCGCCGGGACCGGCGAGCAGCGGCGTGCCCAGCGGCACCAGCGCCACGTTGACGTCCTGCACCTCTCGCGGGTCCTCGGCCCGGCCGGTGAGCAGATCCAGCGCGACCAGCAGGAGCAGCAGCCCGCCCGCGCCCTGCAGGGCCGGGATGCCGATCCCGAGGTAGTCGAGGATCTGCTGGCCGAACAGCGCGAACGAGATGATCACACCGAGCGAGACGAGCACGGCCAGCCCGGCCGCGCGGGCCCGGCCCCGCATCGTGAAGCCGCCGGTGAGCCCGAGGAAGACCGGGATCGTGCCGAGCGGGTCCATGATCACGAACAGGGTGACGAACGCCTCCCCGAAGAACCGCGGATCCATATCGTGCGTCAGCCGGTCAGCGCCGGCGCCCCGGTCGCCAGCGACAGCAGCTTCTCGTACTGGTCCGGGGACGTGCTGCCGCCCCCGCCGACCCGCACCCGCTTGTTCGTGCCGTGGTAGTCGCTCGAGCCGGTGACCAGCAGCCCCAGCTCCGCCGCGATCGCCCGCAGGTGCTCGCGGTCGGCCTCGGTGTGGTCGGGGTGGTCGATCTCGAGCCCGGCCAGCCCGGCGCGGGCCATCGCCCGGATCGCGTCGTCCCCGACCACCCGCCCGCGCATCCGGGCCAGCGGATGGGCGAACACCGGCGCGCCGCCGGCCGCGAGCACCAGCCGTACTCCGGTCAGCGCGTCCAGGTCCTCCTTCGGCTCGTGGTACGGCGAGCGCGAGCTGAGCAGCGTCGCGAACGCCTCGTCCACCGAGTCGACGATCCCCGCCTCGACCAGAGCCCTGGCGATGTGCGGCCGGCCGGCGGAGGCGCCCGCGGCCAGCTGCGCGACCCGCTCCCAGCGCACCGGCACCCCCGCCGCGGCCATCCGCTCGGTCATCCGCCGGGCCCGGTCGAGCCGGCTGGTGCGCAGCCGGTCCAACGTCGCGGCCAGCTCGGGATGCTCAGGGTCGGGCAGGTAGCCGAGCAGGTGCAGCTCGGTCGACCGGCTGCCGTCCGGCGGGTTCCACCGGCAGGACAGCTCCAGACCGCGCACCAGCGTCAGCCCCTCGGGCAGCGCCGCGGCCGCCGCCGCCCAGCCGACGGTGGTGTCGTGATCGGTCAGCGCGACCACGTCGAGCCCGGCCTCGCCGGCCGTGGCGACCAGCTCGGCCGGCGTGTCGGTGCCGTCCGAGGCGGTCGAGTGCGTGTGCAGGTCGATGAGCATCCCGCCGGAGACGGTACGGCCCGGCGCGGCCGCCCTCCCTGCAGGGGTGCTGACGCTCAGTCGTCGGCTGGGTCGGGTCCCGACGGCGCCGTGTCGCCGGGCCGGCGCGGCGGCAGCGGCTCGTCCGGCCGGACCACCTCGTTGCGCCCCGAGCTGTCCCCGCGGCGCGGCTGGTGGATCTGCGGCAGCTGCCCGGACGGGTCGGACGGCCGGTACGGGTCCTCGTTCCAGTCCCGCTCCCCGTACGACGGCGGTTGCTCGTACGACGGCGGCCGGTCGTAGGACGGCGGGTCGTACGAGGACCGGGAGCCGGGGTCGTTCGGGCCGTTCGGGTAGCCGGACGGGTCCGAGCCGCGGCCGTCCCAGCCGCGGCCGTCCCAACCGCGGTCGTCCCGGTCACCGTCGTCCCGGTCACGGTCGTCACGGTCCGCCAGCAGCGTGTCCCGGTCGGCCAGGATCGCGTCCAGCTGGGACGGGACCGAGATGGGCCGCTCGTCGGGCAGGTCGCTCGGCCGCCGGCGGGAGAACCGCCGCCGGAACCGGCGCCTGGCCTGCTGCTCGTTCTCCTCCTCGGCCATCCGCTGGGCTGTGGTGACCAGCGCCCCGGGCGCGCCCTTGTCGCCGCCGAAGAGCAGGTCGGAGATCTGTTGGTAGAGCCGGTCGGGGTGGGGCACGAAGTCGATCGTGGACAACGCCTGGTCCTGACCTGCGCTCTCGACCACGAACTTCCCGTAGCCGAAGGTCATCCCGCTCGCGGACCGGTGGTAGGTGAGGTCGGTGACCTTCACCAGCGGCATGATCGCCACGTTCCGGTAGAAGATGCCGGTCAGCAGCAGCAGCCGCTTGTCCGTGACGATGAGCGTCTCGTTGTACCAGTCGAAGAGCCGCCAGCCCCAGCGCAGGAGGACGAACACGCAGAACCAGATCAACACCGTCCCGACGTAGTTGACCCCGCTGAGAAGCCGCGCGAGCAGCACGCCGATGATCAGCAGCACGATGGCCTGGAGGGTGTCACCGGCCAGGAAGGCCCAGTGCCGCCGGGTTTTGATCGCCACCCGCTCCATGGGGAGCAGGTATTTCGAGGGATCGGGCACCGAGACCTACCGGACCGGCAGACGGCGAGGGGCGAACCTGCTCATGCTGACCGCGCTCAGACCGACGGCAGGATGGTCGGGTTGAACAGCACCCACGCCGTCAGCGCCGAGATCAGGCCGAGGATGAAGACCGGCAGGGCACCGCTGCGGAAGTACGGCACGAACAGCACGAGCGAGGCGAACAGCACGATGCCGGCGATGATCGACCGGAAGCTGTTCCCCCGGGTGCCGAGCAGGTCGGACAAGCGGCCGACCTGAGTAGCTGCCCAGCTCAGGGTGGTCGACCCGGCCGACACGATGGAGTCGAAGACCTCGCGACCGGGGCCGCTCGACAACCCGGCGATCAGCGCGAGCACCAGGACGAGGACCACGAAGCCGGCCGCAATGCCCTTGAGGGCGTTCATGCGTGCACCTCCTCGGCGAGCCGGCCCACGGCGACGAGGGCGCCGCTCGGCGTGTTCAGGTTCACGTCAGCCATACCTCCGGACTGTGCCTGACCTGCCCGTCCCCGTCAGTAGCAAATAGCCTACGGTACGTGCCTGCGCCGGGACCAGCGCACGCGCCGATCACCCGATCCTCACGGTTGCCGGTCGATCCATCCACGTCAAGTTAAGGCTTACCCCCGCTCGGCAACGAGGGCCGCTCCACCCGTGCACGGCCGGCGGCGGGCCGCGCGGGCCGCGCGGGCCGCCGCCGTACGGTCACTCAGCGGAACAGCCGCAGCGGCACCGCGTTCGCAAGAGCCGCCGCCCCCGCGTCGTTCGGGTGCAGGTGGTCGCCGCTGTCGAGGTCGGGCCGGATCCGCTCCGGGTCGGCCGGATCGCGCAGCGCCGCGTCGAAGTCGATCACGCCGTCGTACGCGCCGCTGGTCCGGATCCAACGGTTGACGACCAGCCGCGCGGCCCGGTTCGCCGGCGTGTCGAAGCCGAACGTGTCGTTCGCGAACGGCGTGATCGTGCCGCCGAAGACGAGCATCCGCCGCTCGTGCGCGCGGGCGATGACCTGCTGGTAGCCGGCGATGAGGTCGTCCGTCGTCACCCGCTCCGACTCCGGCGCGATCGTGCCAGGGTGGCCGAGGTCGTTCACGCCGAGCAGGACGATCAGGTCGCGGGCGCCCGGCTGCGCGCCCACGTCCCGGTCGAACCGGCGCAGCGCGCTCTCGCCGAACAGCGCCGCGAACGCGTCCGCGCCCGAGCCGGGCAGCGGGTTGGGGTCGTGCAGCAGCCGGTTGCCGCTGATCCCCTCGTCCAGGACGCCGAGACCACGCAGGCTCGGGGTGGCCTGCAGTCGCCGGGCCAGCACGTCCGGCCAGCGGGAGTTCGTGTCCGGCGTGGTGTTGGCGCCGTCGGTGATCGAGTCGCCGAGCGCGACGACGGCGCCGTCCCGGGCCGGCGCGGCCACGCTCACGCCGGACAGGAACCACCACTGCTGGAACGTCGCCGTCGGGGTCACCGCGGGCCTGCCGGTCACGTTGCCGGCGGCGACCACGTTGTCCTGGAAGGAGAACCCGTGCGTGGTCGTCGCCCGGGTCCGCCGCGGCAGGTAAAGGCTGACCACCAGGTCCCCGCCGGCCGCCATCGCGAGCCGGACCGGGTCGCTGACCAGCGGCGCACCGGCCGGTACGGCTGCCGAGACGTGGCCGGCGAAGGTCAGCCGGCGGTCGCTGCCCGGCGCCACCGACCGGCTCGGCTCGGTCCCCGCGGCCCGGCCGACGTGTGCCTCGCCGATCACCAGCGGCGCGGTCCCGAACTCGTTGCTGAACCGCACCCGCAGCGCGCTGCCGCCGAGGCTCAGATGCACGGTCTGCCGGATCGTCTGGTTGCTGAAGACCGTGTCGCTCGCCGGCGGGACGGTGGTCGGCACGCTGGCCCAACTGCCGACCCAGGTGCTGGCGGGCTGGTGGCCGGCCGCGGGCGGGTCGGTCGGGCCGGCGGCGTGGGCGACGCCGGCGGCCAGCGCGCCGGCCAGCACCAGCGCGCCGGCCGTGGCCAGGGCGGCCTTGGCGCGGATCATCGGATCTCCTCCCTGCCGGTTACGGCCGCACGGCGACCGCGTGGAAGACCTGGCTGCCGAACGGGATGTCCTGCGGCGTGTGCACGATCCGGCCCGGGCACAGGCCGCGCGCGGCGAGATCCCGGGCGATCAGCGGGACGGCCTGGATCGTGTTCGGCGGCCAGTCGTGCATGAGGATGATGCCGCCGGGCTGCAGGGTGTGCGCCGCGGCGACGATCTGGTCGACAGTGGCGCCGTTCCAGTCCTGCGAGTCGACGGTCCACAACACCTCGAGGACGCCGATGCGATCCTCGTCGGCCCGGACCTGGTCGTCGGTCTCCCCGAACGGCGGCCGGAACAGCCCGGGCTCCCGGCCGGTGAGGTCCCGCAGCACCCACTGGGTGCTGGCGATCTCCTCGAACGTGCCGGGCTCGCCGAGCTGGGTCAGGTGCGGGTGGGTGAAGGTGTGGTTGCCGATCCACATACCGGCCCGCCGCTCGGTGCGGACCAGGTCGGGCTTGGCCTCGGAGTTGTTGCCCTGGTCGAACATCGTCGCGCGCAGGTGGTTGGACGTGAGCGCGGCGAGCAACTGGTCGGTGGTGGCGCTGGGGCCGTCGTCGAAGGTGAGCCCGACGTAGCCGCTGGTGCAGGAGCCGCTCTGGACGGCGGCCGAGGTGGAGGTGGGAGCCGGGGCGGCGGAGGCGGTCGGGGCGGCCGCGGTGAGGCCGGCGGCGGCGAGGCCGGCGAAGAGCAGGGCGGCGCCGCGGCGCAGGGAACGGGCGGTCATGAGTCCTCCCGGATGTCTGGAACGGGCCCGGGCGGCGGCGGCCGCCCGGACCCGGGTCTTGCGGTCAGCCTCGCGGTGGCCCGAACGGCGCGAGCGCGAGGTCGAGACGCACCTGGTCGTACGCGGGCTTGGGCTGGAAGTTCTCGTCCCACAGCGCGGCCGAGCCCTCGCCCGGGAACACCCCGGGCACCCACTGGTACTTGTCGGTGAAGCCCCAGACCGTGAACGAGAGGCAACGCCGGACCAGCAGGCAACCTTGCAGCATCGCGCTGTAGCCGGCCGACTGGGCCGCGCTCTCGGTCGCGTCGACCGGCAGCACGCTGCGCACGTCGGCTTCGGTGATCGCGCTGTCCATCCCGGCGTCGGCGAACCGGCGCAGGTTCTGCACGATCCCCGTCGGGATCGGGAACTGGGTGTCGAGGTGGCCTTGCGCTCCGACCGCCTGGACCGGCACGCCTTCCGCCCGCAGCGTGGTCAGCAGCGCGAAGACCGCGTCGCTCTTGGGGTTGAGGCCCTCGATGTTGAAGTCGTTGTAGAAGAGGATCGCCCTCGGATCGGCCTGGTGTGCCCAGCGGAACGCGTCGGCGATGTAGCTCGGGCCGAGCACCTGCAGCCAGATCGTGTCCCGCAGGGTGCCGTCCTCGTTGAAGGCCTCGTTGACCACGTCCCACGCCCAGAGCCGGCCGCGGAAGTGCCCGACCTCGGTCATGATGTGCTGCCGCAGCACCGGCCGAAGCTCGGCCGCGGTCCAGCTGCGCGAGGTCAGCCAGGCCGGCAGCTGGTTGTGCCAGACCAGCGTGTGGCCGCGGACCTTCTGCCCGTGCGCGCGGGCGAACGCGACGAGCGTGTCTGCCTGGGTGAAGTCGAAGTGGCCCTGCTGGGGCTCGACCACCTCCCACTTCATCACGTTCTCCGGGGTGACCGTGTCGAACTGGGCGCCGACCGCGGCCCGGTACGTCGCGTCGTCGGCGAGCGCCGAGGTGTTCACGGCCGTGCCGACGCGCATGCCGGTGTGCGCGGCGAGCTGGCGCAGGGTCGAGGTGGTCGGGTCGGGGACCGGGGGCGCGGCGGTCGCCGGGGCCGTCAGCGGCCCGGCCACGAGGGTGGCCCCGAGGAGTCCGGCGAGCAGCGCACCGAGTGCGGAGGGTCGTCGCATGGAGGGCCTCCAGATGCCGATCGAGTTCTCGAAAGTTTCGAGCGTGTTAATCGGTCATCCGGCACCGTAGGAGCCTTGTGTTGCCGATGTCAACGCCTGTTCGGAGGGAAGGCGCGCGACACGTTCTGGGACGGCCTCGACAACTTTCCGAAACTCGACTCGACGGCCGGTACGCTTGCCGGGTGCAGCCGGCTGGTTCGCGTACGACGCTCAGCTCGGTCGCCGCCGCGGCCGGCGTGTCCCTCGCCACCGTGTCCAAGGTCGTCAACGACCGGCACGACGTGGCCCCGGCGACCCGCGAGCGGGTGCGCCGGCTGCTCGAGCAGCACAATTACAACCGGCCCGGCCGTCGCCGCGGCCGGTCCCGCACGGTCGGACTGGTCATGCGCGCCCTCGACAGCGAGTGGGCGGTCGAGATCATCCGCGGCGTCACCGGCTCCGAGCTCGACGTCGTCGTCTCGACCATGCCTGCTGGTGCCGCCGCGGCGACCTGGGCCGAGGACGTCGCCGCGTCCGCGCGGGCCGGCGTCATCGTGGTCACCTCGCAGTTCACCTCGGCGCAGAAGAGGGTCTTCCAGCGGGCCGGCATTCCCTGCGTGGTCATCGACCCGGTCGACCTGCCCGACCCGGACGTGCCCAGCGTCGGCGCGACCAACTGGGGCGGCGGGCTGGCCGCCACCCGCCACCTGGCCCAGCTCGGGCACCGGCGGATCGCGGTGATCGGCGGACCGGCCGGCGTGCTGTGCGGGCGGGCGCGGATCGACGGCTACCGCGCCGCGCTGGACGCGGCCGGCCTGCCGTTCGACCCCGAGCTGGTCCGGGAGGGCACCTTCCGGCACGCCGGCGGGTACGACGCGGCGAGCGCGCTGCTCGCCCTGCCCGACCGGCCGACCGCGATCTTCGCCGGCAGCGACGAGCAGGCGTTCGGCGTGATCGAGGCGGCCCGGGTGGCCGGCCTGGCCGTCCCCCGCGACCTGAGCGTGGTCGGTTTCGACGACCTGCCGATCGCCCGCTGGGCGGCGCCGCCGCTGACGACCGTGCGCCAGCCGCTGGCCGAGATGGGCCGCGTCGCCACCCAGCTGCTGGAGGCGCTGATCGCCGGCCGCGACCCGGACGCGTACCACGTCGAGCTGGCCACCGCGCTGGTCGTCCGGGCGTCCACCGCTCCGCCGCGGTCGCGCCGGTGAACGGCCCCGACCGCACACCCGGACCGGGCGCTCTTCCCGGCGCCGACCCGGCCGCCCCGGCCGAGACCCCGGCCGGGCGGCCCGCCGCGGCCGAGACCCGGGCCGGGCCGGCCGAGACCCGGGCCGGGCCGGCCGAGACCCGGGCCGGGCCGGCCGAGACCCGGGCCGGGCCGGCCGTGACCCGGGCCGGGCCGGCCGTGACCCGGGCCGGGCCGGCCGCTACGTCCGGGGACCGTGAAGGGCGGCCGGCTGCCGCGGCCGCTGGGGACACCGGAGCGGCGCGGCGGGTGCCGTGTGCGGGCGCGATCGTGCGGGACTACGCCGGCCGGCTGCTGCTGATCCGGCGCGGGCAGGAACCGGGGCGGGGGCTGTGGTCGCTGCCGGGCGGGCGGTGCGAGCCGGGCGAGGACGCCGCCACGGCCGCGGTCCGGGAGGCGTACGAGGAGACCGGGCTTGTGGTCGCCGCCGGCGCGCTGGTCGGCCGGGTCGAGCGGCCGGGACCGGGCGGCGTGACGTACGTGATCGACGATCTGGCCTGCGCGGTCACCGGTGGGACGCTGCGGGCCGGGGACGACGCCGACGACGTCCGCTGGGTCGGCCCGGCCGAGCTGGCGACGCTGCCGGTCACCGACGGCCTGCTCGACGCGCTCACTCGGTGGGGCGTAGTTCAGCCGGGCTGAGCCGGTCCACGGGACAGATTTTGTTGTAGCCGGTACATTCGGAAGCCGGCTCATCTGAGGCTCGCCCAGGCCCGGACCCGAGGAGGTGACGCGGTGCGCAACGACCACCCTGGCAGTACTAGCCGCGTCCCGCATACGGTGCCCGTCGGGCCGCGCGGCTGAGCACGGCCGCTTCCAGCCCGACCGGCGATCCTGCCGCGGGGCGCGCACCCCGCCGATCCCTCCCGCGCGCTCCAGGAGTCCTGCCGTGTCCATGCTTTCCCACCTGCGCTCCCCGCATCTGCGCCCGGCCCGCCGGCTGGCGCGGACCGCGGCTGCGCCGGTCCTCCCGGAGCGCAACCGCGCCGACACGCTCATCGACTGCGGCGTCTACGTCGACGGAATCCGCCGGCCCGGCCGCTGCGAGCCGAGCGTCATCGACGACGTCCGGCGTACCGGCGAGGGGTTCGTCTGGCTCGGCCTGCACGACCCGGACGCGACCGAGCTGGCCGAGCTCGCGGAGCGCTACGACCTGCACCCGCTGGCCGTCGAGGACGCCCTCTACGCCGAGCACCAGCGGCCCAAGCTCGACCGGTACGAGGACACGCTGTTCGCGGTGCTCAAGACCGTCCGGTACGTGCATCCGGAGTCGCCGGCCGTCGACGTGGAGGTGGTGGAGACCGGCGAGATCTCGGTCTTCGTGGGGCGCGACTTCGTGATCACGGTCCGCCGGGGCGAGCCGCGGGGGCTGAAGGGGCTCCGCCGGTCGATGGAGCAGGACCCGGAGCGGTTGGCGCTGGGGCCGTCGGCGGTGCTGCACGCGATCATGGACCGGATCGTCGACGACTACGTCGGCGTGGCGAACAGCATGCAGCAGGATGTGGACGCGGTGGAGTCCGCGGTGTTCGGCGGGCCGGGCCGGTCCAAGCGGGACGCCGAGCGCATCTACGTGCTCAAGCGCGAGGTGCTGGAGCTGCGCCGGTCGGTCGCGCCGCTGCAGGCGCCGCTGCGCACGCTCTCCGAGCGGCCGGTGCGGCTGGTCCACCCCGAGATCCGGGAGTACTTCCGGGACGTCGAGGACCACCTCTCCCGGGTCACCGAGCAGATCGGCTCGTTCGACGAGCTGCTCACGACGATCATCCAGGCCAACCTGGCCCAGGTCACGGTGGAGCAGAACGAGGACATGCGCCGGATCTCCGCCTGGGTGGCGATCCTGGCTATCCCCACCGCGGTCGCCGGCGTCTACGGCATGAACTTCAGGGACATGCCCGAGCTGACCTGGCGGTACGGGTACCCGTCCACCCTCATCCTGATCAGCCTGATCTGCTTCGTCCTCTACCGGGGGTTCCGCCGCAACGGCTGGCTGTAGGAGGCGCGGAAAGGGCCGGCCGCCCGGGGGGAGGACGACCGGCCCAGCGCCATTCGGTCTGATCAGCCGCCGGAGAAGGCGGACCGCACCTCGTCCTCGCGCTGCGCGTAGTTCTTCGCCGCCTGGTCGGTCGACTGCGAGAAGAACGTGGTGCTCTCCTTGACGTCGCGACCGGCCTTGTCGAGCTTCTCGTGCAGGGCGGCGGCCGACTGCGCGGCCACACCGACCCAGCCCGAGTTCACGACGCTGGACACGGCGTTCTTGAGGAACGCCAGGTGCCCTTCGATGTTGTCGGCACCGGTGGCGATGCGGGTGGCGTCGGCCTGCAGGGTCTCCGCCGTGACGTTGAAGCCGTTGGGCATTGGTCGTGTCCTCCGAGAGAAGATGAAGGTGAGGCAGAGACCTAGAACATGCTCTTGATCTTGGACTCGGCGTCGGAGTAGGCCTGGTTGGCCCGGCCGACCAGGTCGCCGAACTGGCCGATGGCCTCCTGGACGTTTTTCTGCGCGGTCTCGAGCTGCGCGTAGCGCACGCCGAACTGCTCGCGCGCAGCACCCTCCCAGTACGCCTGGGTGCCGTTCACGGTCCGCTTGATGTCCTCGATCTCGGTGAGGATCTTCTGCGCGGCCGAGCTGACCTGGCTCTGAAGCTCCGCGAGGGAGCCGAAGTCGACCTTGATCTGGCCGGACATAGCGTGTGACCTCCATGATCGTCGCCCTCCCCACCGGGAAGCGCGTACCGGATGGCGCACAGAGAATAAGCGGATCTGTGGCCAGATTGGAAGGGTTGGCGAAGAAAATCTTCTACGCGGCTTATGTCCGGATGTGCCGCCAGGACTCACAGGGCCGAGCGGAGGTCCCACAGCTCGGGGTAGAAGCGCAGCCCGATCCGGCCGCGCAGGTAGGGCGCACCGGTCGAGCCGCCGGTGCCCGACTTGGTGCCGATCTGCCGCTCGACCATCAGCACGTGCCGGGACCGCCACCGCGCCCACATCGAGTCGTGCTCCACGAGCGCCTCGGCCACGTCCCACAACGGCCCGTACGCCGCCCGGTCGCGGCTGACCGCGATCAGCGCCGCCCGCCGCGAGTCCTCGGTGGACGGGTCGAAGCCGGCCTTGGCCAGCAGCGCGAGCAGCCCGTCCCAGAGCGTCGGCTCGGCCAGCCGCCGGCGCAGCCGCTCCACCTCGCCCGGGGTCGCGTCGTGCAGCCTGGCCACGTACGCGGGGTCCTTGGCCCCGGACAGGAACTCGATCTCCCGGAACTGCACCGACTGGAAGCCGCTGGCCGGGGCGAGCGACGCCCGGAAGGCCAGGAAGTCCTGCGGGGTCATCGTCTCCAGCACGTCGACCTGCTCGATCAGCACCCGCTCGACCGCGTGCGCCCGCTGCAGCCGCAGCCGGGGCAGGTAGTCCTCGCCGGCGAGCATCCGGTCCCTGGCGTCGCCGAGCTCCCAGAGCAGGAGCTTGAACCACAGCTCGAAGACCTGGTGGACGGTGATGAACAGCGGCTCGTCGTGGGCCGGCGGCGAGGCGATCGGGACCTGCTGGTCGAGCAGCTCGGGAATGCGCAGGTAGCTGCCATACGACAGCCGCCCGCCCTCCTCACCGAAACGCCGGCCCCCGTCCATGGCGCCGAACCCTATCCCTGGTGCGGATACCGCACGTCGGTCGGCGGGTTGAGGTTCTCCTTGATCGTGCGCGGCGAGACCCAACGTTGCAGGTTGAGGATCGAGCCGGCCTTGTCGTTCGTGCCGCTGGCCCTGGCCCCGCCGAACGGCTGCTGCCCGACCACGGCCCCGGTCGGCTTGTCGTTGACGTAGAAGTTGCCGGCCGAGAAGCGCAGCACCCGGTCGGCCTCGACGATCGCGGCCCGGTCGGTGGCGAACACCGACCCGGTCAGGGCGTACGGCGCGACGTCCGCGGCCTGGGCCAGCATCGAGGACCAGTCGGCGTCGTCGTAGACGAGCACGCCGAGGATCGGCCCGAAGTACTCGGTGGTGAACACCTCGTTGGTCGGGTCGCTGCTGGTCACGACCGTCGGCTGGACGAAGAAGCCCTCGCTGCCGTCGGTGCGCCCGCCGGTGATCACCTCGGTCGCGGAGTCCGAGCCCAGCCGGCCCAGCACCCCGGCCAGCCGGTCGTACGAGCGGCGGTCGATGACCGCGCCGCCGAACACCGACAGGTCGGTGACGTCGCCGTACTCGATCGTCTCGGTGGTCTGCACGAGCCGGTCGCGCAGGCCGCCCTCCCACAGCGACCGCGGCACGTACGCCCGGGAGGCGGCCGAGCACTTCTGCCCCTGGTACTCGAACGCGCCCCGGACCAGGCCGGTGACAAGCGCTTCCGGGTCGGCGCTCGGGTGCGCGACGACGAAGTCCTTGCCGCCGGTCTCACCGACCAGCCGCGGGTAGCCGGCGTAGCGCTCAAGGTTGCCGCCGACGGCGAACCAGAGCTTCTGGAACGTCGCGGTCGAGCCGGTGAAGTGCACGCCGGCCAGCTGCCGGTGGGTCAGCGCGACCTCGGAGACGGCCGCGCCGTTGCCGGTGACCAGGTTGACCACGCCTGGCGGCAGGCCTGCGGCCTCCAGCAGCCGCATCGTGTGGTGCGCGGC
>Ga0070713_100001844_pt1 | contig 13670 bp, 12 predicted proteins | sample LARL82metaG_FD_65465 | JGI IMG/M metagenome (GOLD analysis project Ga0070713, IMG submission 65465) | Corn, switchgrass and miscanthus rhizosphere microbial communities from Kellogg Biological Station, Michigan, USA - LAR L8-2 metaG | ecosystem: Host-associated > Plants > Roots > Rhizosphere ... | reverse complement strand
GGCGAAGGGCGAGCCCTCCAGGAACGGATCCTCGGGCTGGCCCTCGGTCGCCACCCGGGCCGGACCGGGCAGCGTCCGCCCGAATTGCTCCGCGGCCCGCTGCACCGACGACCCGGCAAAAAACCGATCCGCCGGCGTACGTCGAACGAGCTCCCATTTGGCCGAAAAATAAGCCTCCAATCCCGAATGCCGCTCGAGGTGATCCTCCGCAAAATTGGTCCACAGCGTCGCGTCCGCCCGGAAATGCCGGAGCGCCTCGGCCTGGAATGAACTGACCTCGCATACGGCGGTCGCCTCCGCAGCGCCCCCGGCCTTCTCCGCCGCAAGCCGCGACAGGGGCATCCCGATGTTGCCGGCCGCATGCGCCTCCCGGCCGGAACCGTTCAGCGCCTGGGCCAGGAACTCGGTCAGGCTGGTCTTGCCGTTGGTTCCGGTCACCGCGACGATCTTCCCGCGCCAGAACAACGCCGCGAAATCGATTTCCGCCAGGCAGACGCAGCCCGCCGCGGCGGCCCGCTTCAGCCAGGGATGATCCGGCGCAAATCCCGGCGAAAAGACGACGAGCTTGTGCCGGAGCGCGGCGGCGGCCGTGAATTCGGTCCCCTTGGCGTCATAGACGGCCCCGGCCGCGCCGGTCGCCGCGAGCAGCACGCCGATGCCCGCGCCGCTCACCCCGCCGCCGAAGATCGCCACCGGCGCGCCCAGCGGCGCGCGCATGAAATCGGGAGCTTGAAGCATCATCGGGAATGGATCGCGACGTTCACCGGATTTTCAGCGTCCCGAGCCCCGCCAGCGCGCAGATGAGCGAGATGACCCAAAAGCGCAGCACGACCTTGGTTTCGGGCCAGCCCCGCTTCTGAAAGTGATGGTGGATGGGGGCCATGAGGAAAAACCTCCGGCCTTCGCCGTAGCGGCGGCGCGTCAGCTTGAAATAACCCACCTGGAGGATGACGGACGCCGCCTCCCACACGAAGACGCCGCCCACGATGACGAGGGTGAGCGGCTGCTGCACCATGAAGGCCATGATGCCGAGCAGGCCGCCGAGCGCGAGCGAGCCGGTGTCGCCCATGAACACCTCGGCCGGATGCGAGTTGAACCAGAGGAACGCCAACCCGGCCCCGACGATGGAGCCGCACACCACGGTCAATTCGTCCGTGCCCGGCACGTGACCGATGAGGAGATAGCCGGCGATCTTCACATTGCCCGCCGCATAGGCCATGATGCCGTAGACGAGCGCGACCGTGATCGTGCAGCCGATGGCGAGCCCGTCGAGCCCGTCGGTCAGGTTGATCGCGTTGGAAAAGCCGACCAGCCAGAAGTAAACAAAAACAAAGAGCGCCGCCAGCGGAAGGCTGGCGATCACCGGGTGTTTCACGAACGGCACCCACAATTCGCGGATTTTCTGGGAGCTCATCGGATGCAGCCACAGGAGGGCCACCGCCACGATCGTGATCAGTGTCTGCCAGAGGATTTTCTCCCCCGACGAGATGCCATCGCGGCTCTTGTGCACCACCTTCAGATAGTCGTCGCGGAAGCCCACGGCGGTGAGCCCTGTGAAAGTCACGAGCGCGACGAAAACCCATATGTTCGGCGCGGCCCAAAGGACCGAACTGAGGAAGACGCACCCGAAAATCAGCAGGCCGCCCATGGTCGGCGTGTTCTTCTTGTCGAAGCGATGGGCCAGGTCGCCCGTGCGGTCGTCATCGTAGTGCTGGCCGAACTTGAGCTGGCGGAGCCGGCCGATCAGCCAGGGTCCCGCGAGAAAGCCGATCAGCGCCGCCGTCGCCGCCCCCAGCAGGGTGCGCACGCTGATGTAGCGCAGGACGCGCAGCGGCCCGAACACATGGTCGTAACGGTAGAGATAGCTAAGCATGGACGGTTTCGGCGATCGCCGCGCCCGACAGGGCCCGTTCGAGCTGGTATCGGCGGCTGCCCTTGACGAACACCGCGCCTTGGAACTCCGCAAGCCGCGCCGCGATCGGCGCAAGCGAATCCGCGATCTCGATCCGGTCCGGCCGGTTGCCATGCTCGAGCGCGCCCTCGCGGACGGCCTCGGCCTCCGAGCCGATGATCATCAGCCGGTCGCCTTCCCGCAGGTGCAGGAAGCGCCCAAGCTCCCGGTGATAACGCGGCGCCTCCAGCCCGAGATCCTCCATGCAGCCGAGGATGAACAGACGCGGCTCGCCGGGAGGCGCCACCGCGCAAAACGCCTCGATCGCATCCGCCATCGCGGCCGGGTTGGCATTGTAGCAGTCAAGGTACAGTCTCCGGGCCCCGTCGAGTCGCCATTCCCCGCGCAACGGAGCCGCACTCCAGGCCTCCAGCCGCGCCTGGATGGCATCGGCCCGGACGCCCAGCCACAAGGCGGTGCAGATGGCCAAGGCCGCATTCTGCGCCATGCCGTCCGAAACCCGCCGAAACGTGAAGACAAGCGGCGGAGGCTTGCCGTAGGCCAGCGCGACCGCCGTCGTTCCCCCGCGATGGGTCGTCGTGAAATAGACGCGGTCCTTGGGAGGCTCCGCCGGGCGCAGGACATCGGCGGCCTCGACCACAAGCTTCCGCACGCCCAGGTCGCGAAAGGGCCCGAATTCCAGGCATGCGCTGGGAAACACCGCCACCCCCGCTGGACGGACGGCGGCCGGCAGCACCGCCTTTTCCTTCGCCACGCCCTCGATCCCGCCCAGTTCGGCCAAGTGCGCGGGCGCCACCAGCGTGACCAGCGCGAGATCGGGCTCGATCAGGCCGGCGAGCATGCCCATTTCGCCGGGCGCGCTGATCCCCGCCTCGACGACCGCATGACGGTGGACTTCCGGATCGAGGCGAAGAAGCGTCAGCGGCACCCCGATGTGGTTGTTCAAGTTGCCCTCGGTCGCGAGCACGCCGCCGTCGGCGCCGCCGAGCAGAAGCGTGAGCAGCTCCTTCGTCGAAGTCTTGCCGGCGCTGCCGGTGATGCCGATCACGGCCCCGGTGAACCGGCGCCGGTGGGCGCGCGCGATCGCCTGGAGCGCGGCGAGCGGATCGCCGACGACCAACTGGGGCAGGACGAGCGCCGGATTCGGAAAGGTCACGATGGCGGCGGAGGCCCCCTTCAACTGGGCGGCGCCGAGGAATGCGTGGCCGTCGCGCCGGATCGTCTTCAGGGCCACAAACACCTGGCCCGGACGCAGCAGCCGCGTATCGACCGTGAATTCGGTGAGCGCTTCGGACGGCGTCTTCGTCCAGCGGCCGCCGGTCCAGCTTGCGAGCAGATCGGGAGCGAAGGCGTGCATTCAGGAGATTCCGGAGGTTCGCAGCGCCTTGACGCCGATCAGCTCGCGCACGACCTGGCGGTCGTCGAAGGGAATGACCGTGTCGGCGAACTCCTGGTAGCCCTCGTGGCCCTTGCCCGCGATGAGCAGGCAGTCCCCGGCCCTCGCCACATCGAGCGCCAGGCTCATCGCGCGCCGCCGGTCCTCGACCCAGGCGATCTTTTCGGGCGCGGTCACGCCGGCGCGCATGTCCTCGAAGATCTGGGCGAGCGGCTCCCCCCGGGGATTGTCGGCCGTGGCAAAGGCGGCATCCGCATGCTCCTGCACCGCCCGAACCATGAGCGGCCTCTTGGCGCGGTCGCGGTTGCCCCCGCAGCCGAACACCACCAGGAGCCGCCCGGGCGTGATCGCCCGCAGCATGCCGAGCGCGTTGCGCAATGCGTCGTCGGTGTGGGCGTAATCGACGAGGACGTTGAACGGCTGTCCCTCCTCGATCCGCTCCATCCTCCCGGGAACGCCCGGGAAGGTCCGAAGCCGGGCAAGGAACACCGACGGATCCCTCCCGATGCTCCAGGCGGCCGCCGTCGCGGCGAGCAGATTGCTCACATTGTACCGGCCGATGAGCGGCGAGGCGACCTCCCGGGAGCCGCCGGGCCAGACAAGGCGGAACGCCGTGTCTCGGAAATTGAGCGACACCGATTCGGCGCGGACGTCGGCCCGGGGATGCTCGCCGAACGTGACGAGGCGCGTGGCCGCTCCGCCGGATGCGAGCCGGGCGGCGAGCCGTTCTCCGTGCGGATCGTCGAGATTCACGACGGCCGCCCGCGGCGCCGGTCCGGTCCCGCCGGTGAAAAGCCTCTCCTTGACCTCGAAATAGGCGTCGAGCGTCCGATGGTAATCGAGATGGTCCCGGGTCAGGTTGGTGAACACCGCCGACGCGAACTGCAGGCCGAGCACCCGCTGCTGCGCGATCCCGTGCGAACTCACCTCCATGACCGCGTTTCTGCAGCCGGCATCCCGCATTTGCGCCAGCATCCCGTAAATGTCGAGCGACTCGGGCGTCGTCCGGAACGACGGGACGGACCGGGCGCCCAGATCGTAGTTGATCGTCCCGAGAAGGCCGACGCGCTGATCGCCGTTCAGGAAGTGCTTGATCAGGTAGGTGACGGTCGTCTTGCCGTTCGTGCCCGTCACTCCGACCACGCCCAGGTCGCGGTCGGGAAACCGGTAGTGGCGCTGGGCGACCCGCGCGAGGGCCTCCCGCGCGCTGGCCACCTGGATGAAGGTGACCTTGGCCGGAGGATGGGCGGGCATCCTTTCGGCGACGATCGCGGCGGCCCCGCGGCTCACCGCCTCGTCGACGAACGTGGCTCCGTCCGCGCGCAGCCCCGGAAGGGCGAAGAACAGATTGCCCGCCATCACCCGGCGGCTGTCCATGGAGAGCCCCGAGATCGGGCGGTTGAGCGCGCCCTTGACGGCGATCGTCTCACCCGCGTTGAACAAGTCGGAAAGTTTCGGAGCCATTTTGAATACGCGGTGGTCTGCAAGATACTCGCGGGTGCGTGGGCGCAAGGGCCGGGGTTGGAACGCGCGGACCAGCGCGGGGTTCTGCACGAGATAGCCGATCACCATCGGCCTCCTTCCATGGCGAGGGTCCGCAGCATCGGATTGTCGGTCGGAGGCGGGATGTCCAGGTACGAGATCAGCCGCTCCCCCAGATGCTTGAACACCGGGGCGGCGACCTTGCCTCCGTAGGCCACATGGCCCGGGCAGCGCGCGTCGGCATCGTCCACGATGACCGAAATGACCACCTGGGGGCGGGTCGCCGGGAAAAAGCCGATGAACGAGGCGACGTGATGAGCGGTGGAATAGCGCAACTCGGTCCGGCCCGAGGCCATTTGGACCGGCAAGAGCTTCTGGGCAGTCGCCGTCTTGCCCGCCACTTCGTAGCCCGGGATCGCGGCTTCCGGAGCCGTGCCGTCCGAGCCCGTAACCCCCGTGAGCAGGTGCGCCATCGTCCGCGCCGTGGACGTCGTGATCACGCGGCGGACGGCTACCGCGTCGGCGAAACCGTAGACGACATTCCCCTGCGCGTCGCTAATCTGGCGGATGATCTGGGGCCTGAGGAGCAGGCCGCCGCTGGCGATGACGCACATGGCCTGGTGCATCTGGAGCGCCGAGCAGGCGACCGACTGCCCGATGGGCATCCGGGTGATCGTGAGGCTGTCCCACTTGCCCGGCGGCTTGAGCGAACCGGCGGTCTCGCCGCCCACGGGAAACCCGGTATCCTGGCCGAAGCCGAACGCGCGGGCGTAGTCATAAAACCGGCGGTCGCCAAGCTCCATGGCAAGCTGGTCCGTGCCCTTGTTCGACGAATGGGAGATGATTTCCGCGACGGTGAGGGGATGGTCGAAATGATCCGAGGCGTCTTCCCGTGGAAGGCTCCGCATCGTCCCGTTGTATTCGATCTTCTCCAACGTGCAGTCGAAGGTTGAGCTCGGCGTGACCAGTCCCTCGTTAAGGGCGCCCGACACCGCGACGATCTTGAAGACGGACCCCGGCTCGTACTCATCGGCCACCGCCACATTGCGCATGCGCGCCTGGTCGCCGCGGGGAATCTGGTTGTACTGGTTCAGGTCGAACGAGGGATAGTTGGCGAGGGCCAGGATGAAGCCCGTGCGCGCATCACTGACGATGATCGTCGCCTTGGCCGGGTCGTATTTCTGGGCGACATGGGCGAGTTCGTCCTCCGCCATCCGCTGCACGGCGGCGTTGATCGACAGCTTGACGCTGTAACCGTCGCAGGCCGGCACGTCGCGCGAACGGAACTGCGCGAGTTCGCGGCCGAAGGGATCTTTTTCCGACACCCGCCAGCCCCTCTCGCCGCGGAGGAAGAAGTCCGCATAATGCTCCATGCCGGCGACCGGACGCTCTTCGTGGTCCACGTAGCCGATCACGTGCGCCGCCAGGTCGCGGTCCGGATAGTCGCGGCGGTAGACCCGGTTCATGCAGAGGCCGCGGATGTTCAGCTTGACGATCTCCGAATAGGTGGACTCGGAGATTTGGTCGCTCAACTTGGCCCACCGGATCGGCCGATGGCCCTCGTCGTCGGGCTCGTCATCGGCCGCGGACTCCCCCTCGGAATCCATGACCGGGGTCGCGGCCGTGGGCACCTGGGCCGTTGCGCCGAAATGGAACGCCAGGCCGCCCGCATCCGACACCGGTGAGACGGCCCGAGCGGCGGCCGCAGCCGCCGGCTGGAATCGAGTCGTGAGGATCGTGCGCAAACGCTCGAGCGGCATCCCGATGAGGGCGGCCAGCCGCGGCCATTTGGCCTCGTCCCCGGGATGGAGGGACTGGGGATCGACTCCGAGCATGATCACCGGCTCGCTCGTCGCAAGAAGGGCGCCCTTGGCGTCGACGATGTCCCCGCGCCGCGCGTTTTCTGGGATGATCTGCAGGCGCGCGTCGGCGACCGAACGGAGCAGCACGTCCCGATCAATCACGTGGAGCCATACCAGGCGGACCCCAAGGCCTGCAAACATCGCGAAGACGAAGCCCGCCAGGAGCGTGGTTCGGTAACTGGAGCTGAAACCCCGCGACATGGGTTATGGGGCGCGGCTACAGCCCGAGAGCGACACGGAAGGTCATCGGAGCCGCGCCTTCGATGAGCGGGCTCTGGTCGGCTGCGAGGCGCCGGAGGGGATCCTCGGTGATCCGCTTCAGCCCGAGGGTTTCATCCGGAGCGACCAGACCCAGGCGCCACTCGGCGTTCCGGCGGTTCAGGACGGCCGGATCCCGTTCCGCCGCCGTCGCCGCCGCCGTCTCCTCGATCCGCCGCTCGACGTCGGCGATCTTCGCCTCGAGCTGCTTGTTGGCGTTGGCCGCGAGCGAAATCTGATGCCGCATCCAGACCGTGCCCAGGCCGATCGAGCCGCTGAGGCAGATGGCCACCAGCGAATAGACCAGGAACTGGTTCACGAAGGCGCGGGATTCGGTCTGGCGCATGGGGCTCCTCAGAGTTTTCGCAGGGCGCGCAGACGCGCCGAGCGGCTGCGCGGATTGCCGGCGATTTCCTCGTCGGACGGAACGACCGGCCGGCGCGTCAGCGGCAAGGCCACCCGCACCCGGAAATCTTGCGGGGTAGAGTCGGCCGCGCTTTCCGGCTGACCGCACATCCGCCGGAAGAATTGCTTCACCGGACGGTCCTCGAGCGAATGGAAGCTGATCACGGCGAGCACGCCGCCCGGCCGGAGCTTGCCGAAGGCCGAGGGCATCGCCCGTTCGAGCGCGCCCAATTCGTCGTTCACGGCGATCCGGATGCCCTGAAAAGCACGGGTCGCCGGATGAATGCGCAGGGTGCGACGGTCCCGGGCCGGGATCGCATCGGAAATCAGCGCGGCGAGCGACGCCGTCCGGCTCAAGGCGCCGTTCCCCCGCGCCGCCAGGATCGCCCCGACGACACGCCGCCAATGCGGCTCCTCGCCGCAATCGCGGACCGCCCGGGCGAGCATCTCCTCGGTCGCGGTCTCGAGCCAGCGGGAGGCCGGCACGCCGGACCGCGGATCCATCCGCATATCGGCGGGGGCGTCGTGCCGGAACGAAAAGCCCCGCTCGGCATCGTCAAGTTGGAAGGAGGAGACCCCCAGGTCGAAGAGCACGCCGTCGAAGTCCGTCTCTGCCAAGTCGCCGAGCCGCCCGAAATCCTTGTCGATCCACTGGAGCCGGCCGGAAAATTCGTCCGCCAGCGCGGCCGCCCGGCCACCGGCGGCCGGATCCCGATCGAGCGCCACGACCTGGGTGCCCGGAGCGGCCTCGAGCAGCGCGCGGGTGTGCCCGCCGCCGCCGAAGGTGCAGTCGAGATACCGCTGGCCGGGTTGCGGCGCCAGGAACCCAAGCACCTCGCGGAGGAGGACGGGCTGATGACCGGGTTTCATGACCTCGGTCGGAAGCTCAAGCGGGGCCGGGTGCATGGTGGAATCGTCCAAGGCGGGCCGTTCTCCGGCCGGCCACAAGCCGCAGAACCAGCGCATCCCGCACGCGCGGCATGACCACCGGCGACGACAGCCCGTTCTCGGCCGCGTCGATCCAGGCCGGATAGCTCTGGGACTTGGCGAGACTGGCGGCCCTGCGCAGAAGCACGCTGGCGGCGGCGATTTGAGTGGTGCAGCTCATGGTCAAATTCCCAAGCGGCGCATGATATCGCCGAAGTTTTCGCCGGAGGTCCGCGCCTCGACCTTTTGCCAGCGGGAAGGCGCGTAGAGATTGAACTTGGTGAGCGAGCCGACGAGGACCGCGTCCTTGGTGATCCCCGCGTGCTGCAGGAGATCGGCGCTCAGGCCGACCCGCCCCTGCTTGTCGAACGCAAACGACTGGGTCCGGGAGAAGAAACGCGCCGCGAAATCCTGGCCCGCTCCGTCGCTCAGCGCCATCTGGGCGATCTTCGCGTGCAGCTTTTCGACCTCCCCCGGCGGCAGGACCGCCACGTAGCCGTCCGGATGGGGAGTGGCGAGGAACGCATCGCCTTCCCGGTGCGCAGCCCGCCATGCCGACGGAATCGTCAGCCGCCCCTTGTCATCAAGGGCATGCCTGAAAAGGCCTGTGAAAAAAGCATTGGCGGATTGCTCCATGGGAATGCAGGGAAAGGCACTCTGCCCCACATCGCCCCATTTCAACCCATTTTACCCCACCTCCGTCAAGCAAAGAGTTGTTCACAAACGTACTTTTGAACTTCCGTTGGGCGCGATGGTGCAGGCCGAAAGGATCGGCTGGAGCGTTTTTATAAAAACTGCAGCCGCGGCCGGCGATGAAGCCCACGTCAACGACAACAGCGAGCGGTAACGGCGATGGCACCCGCAGCAATAGATCGTCGGGAGGTGGTTGGCCATGCTCTGGAAAGAACGTAGTGAAAGTCATGCCGTGATGCGTGGCGACGCTCTTTGCTCGCAACTCAACGATGAGCCCGCAGATTTACGATCATCGAAGAGATTGAAGTCAGTCCGGAGCATGCTCGAGGCAGGTTAGGTCGCCATAATAGAACCTATTTTACTAAGGATTAAACTGGATTTTACGGTTCTATCCCCTATTGAAATGGGAGATATGAAAACCGCTGCCAAGGACACCCTAGCGAGTGTTGGAGAGCGTGTGGTCGTGCGAACGCTGCTGGCCCGGCTTCGTGCGCACCGCCTCCGCCGCAACTGGACCCAAGCCGAACTTGCGCGGCGTGCTGGAATCTCTGTTCAGAGCTACCAAAATTTCGAAACGGGTTACGGCAATATCACGCTCGCCAACCTCATTCGGATTCTCGGCGTCTTTGGATTTACTGATCGCCTTAGCCTGCTCGTGCCTGAGATCGAAGAAGAGCGCACACTCCGCGACGTCATCCAGCCGGCTCGACAGCGGGCGCGTGCGAAGAATCCTCGCCCCGCGAAATAACCATGGCCAAGTCCGCTCCCGCTCTCCGCGTCCAATGGCACGACGGCCGCTTGGTTGGCAAGGTTGTGGTTCCTGGCGTCACGTTCTTCGGGTATGATGAAGCTTGGCTCACTACGGGCCACAACCTCTCGCCTCTCGCTGTTCCGTTTACATCCACTGTTTTTCGTCAGCACGGCGACGGCTTCGATCAGTTGCCCGGTTTCCTGAGTGACTGTCTGCCCGACCAGTGGGGCCGTCGGCTCATGGCGCGCGATTTCCGCGAGCTAGACGTCAACCCCACGCCCATGCGTATGCTCGCGTGGGTGGGAAATCGCGGCATTGGCGCGCTCTCATTCGCTCCCGCCTTCGACCCAGCTCACAGCAATTCCGCGTGGGAACCCGTCACCCCGCTATTGCTGACGCGCGAGGCGCAGGCCGTGGTTCAGAAGAGTCCCCCCGAAGCCTTCCGTCACCTCCTCCAAGGTGGAACCGCCGGTGGCGCCTATCCGAAAGCGACAGTCGGTCTGCTCCGCGATGGCACATTGGTCACGCGCGGTAACGTAGCCGCCGCCCGCCTGCCCGGAATGAAACTCGGGATTCTGAAACTCGACACGCAGGATGATCCCCTCGGGACGTCGACCGATGGGCGGGTGGAAGCGGCTTACCTTCACATGGCCCATGCAGCCGGCATCCGCACGACTCGCGCCCGGGTAATGTCCGATGACGCTTCCTCCCGGCCGCGTCATCACCTCTTTGTAGAACGTTTCGACGTGGCTCCGCGCAATCGCCGCCTGCATCTCGTCTCGCTCGCTGGTGCACTCCACCGGCATGACCTCACCTACGTCGATCTTTTGACAGCCACCCGAGATCTGACCGGCGACCGCGCCCAGATCCTCGAGGCGGTGCGCCGTATGTGTTTCAATGTCCGGAGCGGCAACGCCGACGATCACGGGAAAAATCACAGCTTTCTTTTCGATGGAGACTCTGGCCGCTGGACCCTGTCGCCCGCGTATGACCTGACGCCGAGCTATTCGCGCGACCGCGACTTGCGCGGCCTTTTCCCGAGCACCTTCGGGGCGTCGCCTCGGCGACAGGCGCTCGCGGACGTGGCGGCAGAGGTCGGTGTGACGTTGGCCGAATTTGATGAAATCGACAGCGTGGTTGCGGGAGCCGTCGGTCGGTGGCCCGAACACGCTGAGAGGCTGGATGTGCCCACCGACTTGGCATCGCGGGCGGCCCGCATCCAAGAAGATTTAGGCGGTTCCTTGTCTTCCGCCACACCGGTGCGGTCTTCACGGCGCAAGAGATGGTAAGCGAACGAACAAGGCGCAGGCGCTTCGGTTCGTTTCCATTCCTTCCGTAGGACGTGGCAGACCCTCGGCGTTCGCTACGGCATCAATCAGCGCGTCGCTCAGGAGGTGCTTGGGCACTCGGACGCTAACCTGACGGCCAAGGTTTACACCGATGTGCCCGCCTGGCGCTGCACACCGAGATCGCGAAATTGCCGTGGATCGAATCCGTTTCGCGAACTGTTATGGTAAATCGATGTCTACATCGCCGAACAACCCAGAGCCACGCAACATTGAACCAAAGGTTACGTCATGAAAGCACGTTACGTTCATTCTGCTGCAATAGGGATCCTCACTTCCTTCCCATGTTTGGTCTTCGGCCAAGTTGTGGTTGGGACGAACGCGGCGATTAACGCCGCCGCCGCGGCTTCCCATGCCAGCGCCGCGGCATCTCAGGCGGTTAACGCGGCAAACGCCGCGTCGGCTGCCGTTAAGGCCTCTGTCGCCGCTACCGTCGCTGCCAATGCATCAAGCGCTGCGTCCGTGGCGACGAACGCATCCAATGCGGCTAGCGTTGCTGCGAATGCGAGCAGCGCAGCAAGCGCCGCTGCGAACGCTGCAAACGCGGCAAGCGCAAGCACTCATGCGGCGCTGGCCGGCCAGAACGGGCTCGCGACAGCTATTACGGTCGCAAATTCGAATGCCGCCGACGGTCTCGCAGTTGCGACGAGCGCAGGCAGCCAGGATACCACAGGCCTGGCCAAGGCTAGCGAGGTCGCAAACGCGGATGCCGGTCAAGGCCTTCAGATTGCGGCTTCCGCCAGGCAAAATAACCATTCTGGCGGCACCGGATCGGCCAATGCTGGAATAAATGGGTCGGCAAACGCGAATATGCATGCAACTGGCAGCAGCCAGACAGGCCTAGCGAAAGCAACCACGGTTGCAAACACCCATGCCAGCACGGGTCTCGCGACCGCGATTAGCGCTAACACCAAGAACAGCCCGAAGTCCACGGGTCTAGCGAAGGCAAATGCCACGGCCAATACCCACGCCTCGGCTGGCGTTGCCATGGCGGCTAAGGTCGGAACCAAAGGCGCCACTGGACTCGCCAAAGCTGACGAAGTTACGAACGCAAACGCCAACGGGGGTCTCCAGACCGCGGCCATTGCAAACCAATAAACGGCGCCGACGAACGGGTTTGAACTCTTGATTCACGGCGAGATTTTGACGAGGGCTCCAGTTTGTCAGGCGCCCTCGTCTTTCGCTTTCCTCTCCAACATGCTCTCCCGCACATTCAGAATAGCGTTTTTCGCGATTGCCGTTGCCGGCCGCTCTTTAGCACAGATCACACCCGTCGCACCCGAGCCGGCAGCAGAGTTCAAGCTCGACACGAGCCTCGTTTATACCCGAGGAAGCTACGGACTCCCGGCCGACACCGATATCTTCATCGCGCTCGTCAGCCCCACCTATGAAGCCACCGACTGGCGCCTCCAGGCCATGCTCCCGTACGTTTGGCTGAACGGGCCGGCGTCGGTCGTCGGAAATGCGGGCACGTCCCTCGTTTCACGCCATGAGAGCGGGGTCGGCGACGCTTCAATCGCAGGGGCGTGGAAGTTCATCCAGGGAACCGATGGCTGGAACGCCTCCCTCGGGGCCAAAGTGAAGCTACCGACTGCCGACGACACCAAGGGCCTGGGCACCGGCAAGATCGACACCGCCTTTGAGGCGGATGTATCCAGGAAACTTGGGAGCCTCACACCTTTCGGCACGCTCGGCTACGAGTTCCTTGGGGAAAGCGAGCGGTACCCGATGAAGGACGGCCTGTTCGCGACGGCGGGAGTCGTGGCGACCACTTCAGAGAAGACCTCGGTCGGAATCGCCGGGAACTGGCGCCAGCCGACCATTAGCGGCGGTTCGAGCGCAGCGGAACTCATGGGCTTTTTCCAGGAGAAGATCACCGCCACTAGCCATATCCAGATATTCATTCTCCACGGATATACAGATGCCAGCCCTGAAATAGCTGTCGGGGCCACCCTTGGCTTGGCGTTCTGAGACAAACATCACTCCTCCTGACGCCGGGCGGTTGTTGGCCAATCGCTCCAGGGCGTGTCTTCAAAATCGTAAGCGCCTGGCCGGACTTTGAATTACCCACATTTTCTTTGGGGATCGTATCGAATCATCGGATATGTGATCGGCGCGCTATCCGATTGTAACTTCGTACTACAACTATAAGAGGATGAGAGTATTACAACTGCCGCTGATCGACGCGAATCCCAAAGATCAGACACCCTGGATCGCCGATGAAGTATTGGGTTGCCAGTTCCGCGACCGCCGCTTTGGGGTCGTCTTGAAGCAACTATCGACGGCTTGAAGGCCACCTGCGAAACGCTGTTGCCGACCGGCTCTCTGCAAGAAACGAATTCCTGTCCAGAAAAACAAGCTTCCCCGCGACCGGAGCAAACCGGAAGCGGGGAAGACGTTGTCGACGGGAACGCTCCTGGGGGCGATGGAGGGCCTACTGGTTGATCAGGACCACGCCATCGCCGTCCTTGACCGTCACCGTGGTGACATTCGCCCCGTTGTTCGTCGTCGAGTCCTGCGTTCCGGAGAAGTGCTTGAACAAACCGGAGCCCAGGGTCGTGACATTCACCGTCTGCTGGCCATTGAGGCGCGGATTCACCAGCACTAGCCCGTTCTGGTAGAGGCGCTCGTACACCCC
>Ga0070713_100001842_pt1 | contig 13678 bp, 9 predicted proteins | sample LARL82metaG_FD_65465 | JGI IMG/M metagenome (GOLD analysis project Ga0070713, IMG submission 65465) | Corn, switchgrass and miscanthus rhizosphere microbial communities from Kellogg Biological Station, Michigan, USA - LAR L8-2 metaG | ecosystem: Host-associated > Plants > Roots > Rhizosphere ... | reverse complement strand
CACCAGTTTGCGCCGGTGCAGCAGCAAAGCCAGCGCTGCCGTGTTGGCAAAAATCCCCACGTCGGATGCAATGGTCAGCCCCACCACTCCAAACCCCTGGAACAGCGCCGCATACATGGGCAGCGAGGCCACTGTAATAATGGTGCTGGCGATCATGGGCGTCAGCGTGTCGCCGGCGGCATAGAAGGCACGTGCGTAGAGCGCCTGCGCCGACCAGAAGGCCAGCGAGATGGCGAACCAGAAGAAGAAGAGCGCGGTCTCGCGCGAATCGGAAAAGTGAAATCGCCCGCGGCGGTAGACCAGGTCAATCAGCGGCAGCGCCGCCGCCATCATCCAGGCGGTGCTCAGGAACGACACCGCGGTGATGCGGTACACGGAATTATTCACCGTTTCGCGGAATTCCTGCAGCCGCTTTTCGTTGAAGAGCCGCGCGAAAAAGGGCAGGGAAGCCTGCCCGGTGGCCTGGCCCAGCACCGCAATCGGCACCAGGAACAGCCGCTTGGCGTAATTCAGGCGCGTGATGTCGCCGGCGCCGCCGGAAGCAAAGTAGCGCAGAATCCAGTCATCAGCGGTGACCAGCGAAACGCCCAGCATCAGCGGAATGGAGAGCTTCACCCATTCGCGGAACGCGGTATTGCTCAGATCGAAGGAAGGCCGGTAGCCGGTGCCTACCCGCTTAGCGCCGATGGCATTTATCAGGAACGGTCCCACAAAGCTGCCGAACAGCGCCCCATACGCCAGAGATGCGATGCCGATGCGATTGCCCAGCAGCACGCCGCCCAGGATGATGAACACGTTGTAAAGCAGCGGCCCGAATGCGGGCAGAAGGAACAGGCGCCGCGAAAGCAGCACCGCTGAAACTACGCCCCCCACGTAGAAGAACACCTGTGCGGGCAGCAAAATGCGAGTCAGATGTACGCAGAGCTCCAGTTGGCCCGCGTCAAAATGGGGAAACAGGCGGCGCTCGATGGGTGCGGCAAAAATTTCCGCCAGCACAATCCCGATGCCCAACACCACCGTCATGACCGTGATGATGACGGAGAAGGTTTTCTGCGCCTCGTCTTCCCGCTTCTCCGCCAGAAACCGCGTGTAAATGGCGATGAAGGTGATGGAGGCAGTTCCGCCGGCCACCAGGTAGTTGAGCCAGTCGGGCAGGGTGAAGGCGGCGACGTAGGCGTCGGTGGCGTGTCCGGCGCCGAAGGCATAAGCGATGTATGCTTCGCGGAAGTAGCCGATCACGCGCGAGAGCATCACCGCGGCCATCAGCAGGACCGTGGCCGAGAGCTCGGTGTGCTCGTGCGACGGCCGAAGCAGCCTCAGGATTCGCTGGCGAACGCCCATGCTAGCCGCAGATTAACCTATATGCATGTGGATTAGGGTTGCGAGTACTCGAATAGACACGTCATGTCGGTGCGCGTCATTCCAGTGCGAATTTGTAGCGCCGGCACCTTGCCGGCTATCGCGAGGGCGTCTCGCCCTCGCCGAGACGGCGGCGCTACGAATTTACGGGCTGGGTTTTGACTTCGTGCCAGTCCCCACCACATAATTCCTGCGTGTCACAGCCCGCCCGCTCCCAGCCGCGCTCTCCCGTTTTCCGCCGGTCTTTCAACAAAACCTTTCCTGCCGCCGTGCGTGGGGAAGGCGCTCTGCTCTGGGACTCCGAAGGCAAGCAGTACCTGGATTTTTCCGGCTCCGCCGCCGTCAACCTGATCGGGCACGGCGTGCGCGAAATCGCGGATGCTATGGCCGAGCAGGCGCGCGCCCTGGAATTTGTGCACACCAGCCAGTTCACCACGCCTGCGGCCGAGGAGTACGCCCGCGAGTTGCTGGAATTTGCCGGTGAGAGCTTCCGGGGTGGCGCCGTCTTTTTCACCTGTGGCGGCTCCGAGGCGGTGGAGAGCGCCCTCAAACTAGCCCGCCAGTACCAGGTGGAAATCGGGCAGAAGCAGCGCTTCCAGGTTTTCAGCCGGCGCCAGAGCTATCACGGCGCGACTTTGGGAGCCTTGGCCGTTTCCGGCAACGCTCGCCGGCGGCAGATTTATCTGCCTATGGTGCGCGAGTTCGAGCAGGTTTCCCTGCCCTACTGCTATCGCTGCCGCTATGACTGCAAGAACTGCGGCGAGCAATATGCCGCCGAACTGGAGCGCGCGCTGGCAGCCAGCAAGGATGAAGCGGCCGCTTTCATCTTGGAACCGGTCAGCGGCGCAACTCTGGGAGCCGCCGTGCCGCCAAAGGGCTATCTGCAGGAGATCGCGGTCATCTGCCGCCGCCACGGCGTGCTGCTCATTGCCGATGAAGTGATGACCGGTATGGGGCGAACCGGGCGCAACTTCGCGGTTGAGCACTGGGGCGTGGCGCCCGACATCATTGTGACCGCCAAGGGCATATCCAGTGGCTATGCGCCTTTGGGCGCCGTGATTGCCGGGCCACGCGTGGTGGATGCCATCGCAAATGGTTCGGGCAGCTTCACCCACGGCTTTACCTACAACGCCCACCCGGTTGCGGTGGCCGTGGGTCGGGCTGTGCTCTGGCGCATTCGCGAGCACAAACTGGTACAGGCGTCATCGCGGCAGGGGAAGGCCGGCGCGGCGCTGGAATCAGCACTCGAAGGCCTGCGCGATGTGCCCTCGGTCGGAGATGTGCGTGGTATCGGGCTGCTCTGGGGCGTTGAATTCGTGGCCGACAAGAAAACCAAGCAGCCCTACCCCATGGAGTTGAACTTCGCCGGTCGCGTGGGCCAGTCCGCGGCCGCGCGAGGCTTGCTGGTCTATCCCATGCAGGGCGGCGTGGACGGCTATGCCGGCGATCACCTGCTGATCGCCCCGCCGGCGATTATTTCGCCGGAACAGATCACCTGGGCCGCCGACCAGATGCGTGCCGCCTTAGATGAGGCAATAAAGTCCATTCACCACAGAGGCACAGAGACACAGAGGGTCTGACGATTGGAGATGTTCTGCCAGCGTTCTTGCACCAGACCCTCCTTTCGCATCGTCAGTCGGCAATTTCTTTCTTGGCGTCGGCGGTGAGTTTTGATCCTGGTGTGGTCTTTTGTGGTGAATTCAATCGTCAATCGTAAATCTTTCAATCGTCAATCCCTCGGTGGCTCCGTGCCTCTGTGGCTGAGGTTCAGTCCCCCGGCCGGTTATGCATCTGCCGCTCCACTGACCAGATCGCCTCCGGGCTGTGCTCATAGGGATACATGTGCACCATCCAGCCGAACACGTGGGGAATGAAGCGGCCGCCTGCCGCTTCGCACGCCTCTTTGGTGTAGATCGAACCCTGCAGCCCGAACTGCGGATGCGGCTGCAGCATTTCCTGGCGCCGGTCCTTGGGCGGCAGGCACAGGTTCACGTGCTGGTGCCACTGGGCGACGCTCAAGGGGACGCGCTTCTCCAATTTGTCTTCGCTCATGCGCCGCGGCGCCGTGTACATCAGCCCAATCAGCTTGTAGTGGTCGCCGTGCTTCTCATAAAGCAGGGAAGTCGGGTGCTCGGGATTGAAGCGGAACGCCGCCTCAAACGCGTAGCGGCGATTGGTGAAGTGGTACATCTTTTGCGGGACATTGGGGAGAAAGATCTGGTAGCCGTCGCCCAGGGCCACGCGGTAGTCCTGGTATTTGGCAATGGCGCTGCGGGCCTCTTCCACTAGTTTGTCGGCGCGCTCCTGGTCGCCGGGCCCCATCGGCCGCAGCGCTGTCATCTTCATGTGCGGACCCATATCCATGTGGTGCGATTCCATCGCCTCCATGGCATGTTGGCCTTCGGGCGCACCAGACATTCCGGGCATGTTGGACATGTCCTGGCTTTGCGCCATAAGACTTGCACACAAAAACAATGCACATAGGCTTAGCTGAAGTCCCCGAATTGACATTGGTTTCCTCGGCGCGCTTGGCGTCTTGGCGGTGAAGCTCTTACCGACCCCTGGAGGCGCTACAAGGTTTAACCCTGCATCAGCCTGCAGGTTGCTGGGCGAGCGGGTCTTTGGCGGGAGTTACGCCGGTAACCGCGGCTTGCGAGTTGGAAGCGAATGCCGCTGCTTCTTTGCCGGAGCGAATGCAGTCAGGTACGCCGATACCACGATAGCCGTTCCCAGCCACGGCCAGGCCGGGCAACTGCTGCCGCAGGCGCTCAATCCGCTCCAAACGTTCCAGGTGGCCGACCCCATACTGCGCCATCGCGCCTTGCCATTTGTAAATGCGGCAGAAGAGCGGCTTCGCGGTTAACCAGAGAATCTCACGCAGTTCCTGGCGCACAGCCAGCTCGATCTGCTGATCCGTCCAGCTGAGAATTTCTTGGTCTCGCGAGCCGCCCAGAAAACAGCGGATAAGAGCGCGGTCCTGCGGGGCGCGGTGAGGAAACTTGTTATGCACGAAGGTGCACGCCAGCATGCGCTTGCCCTCGCTGCGCGGCACCAGGAAGCCGAAACCGGGCGGCAGGCGCAAACCGCGGTGCTCATATCCCAGTGTGACCGTTACCGAGGAACTGTAGGCGATGCCGCTCAGTTCCCGGCCAAGTTCAGGCTGAACTGAGGTCAGCAGGGCGCCGGCTGTCGGCGCCGGTGTGGACAGAATCACGGCATCGAAGCGTTCGCCACCACTCTCGTCCAAAGCTACCAGCCAGGAGCTTCCATCGAGGCGCAACGCGCGCACTGTGCTATCTGTGCGCAGTGCCTCGTGCGGCAGTCGCGCTACAATCGCGTCCACCAGTTGCTGCATGCCATCTTTCAGTGAAGTAAACAGCGGGCGCGGCGCCGCATTACCGCTTGCCATTTGCTTTCGCGCCGCCAGCATGCCCCGCCCCAGGCTGCCGTGCTTGGCTTCCATCTCGGCAAAGCGGGGCAGCACCGCGCGCACGCTCAACCCGGAAGCCTCGCCACCGTACACGCCGGAGAGCAGCGGATCGGCCAGTCGGTCCACCATTTCCGGCCCATAGTGACGTTCCACCAGCGCCGCCACAGTTTCGTCGCCATTGGCGGGGCGGGGTGGATGGAACCACTCCCGAGCCATGCCCAGTTTCGCCCTTAACGAAAACAGCCGCGAGAAGACTACAGGGAGAATTTTGGTAGGCACCATGAACATGAGGCCGTCGGGAATGGGCACCAGCCGGCCCTTTACCAGGATGTAGGTCTTGCGCTCGGCGTCATTGGAGCCAATCAACTGGCCGGCAATCCCCAGTTCGCGGCACAACTCCGCCGCCCAGGGCTTTTCCGTCAGGAAGGAATCAGGCCCAGCCTCGATCAGGCAGCCATCCGCGCGTTCCGTCTGCAGCGAGCCGCCCAGCCGGGAAGTTTTTTCGAACAACACATAGTCCAGCGGCGTCCCCTTACGGCGCTGCTGTTCCAGGTAGAACGCGGCGCTCAGCCCGGAAATTCCTCCGCCGATAATGGCAATGCGTCGCATTACATACCTGTTGTCATCCCGAGCGAGCGCGAGCCGAGTGTACGAGGTGAGCGCGAACGAAGGACCTATGCATTTTAAATTTTGCTACTGCACCCTGGTCTGCCCCGCCGCGTTCGCCCCTTCCTGCGCTCCCATGCGTGACCTTGACACATCCGCCAGGGCCGCGATCAGCGCAGGCGAATCATTCAGCGATTCCGCCCGCCACAGCCGCATGCCGTTCTTCTCGGCGAATTCGCGAAACATGATGTCTACGTCGTAGAGCACTTCCACGTGATCGCACAGGAACCCAATGGGCTGGATGAAAATGCCAGTGTGGCCTTTCGCCTTAAGCTGCAGGATCGCGTCCTCTACGGTAGGTCCCAGCCATGCTCCGCCTGACATGCCCTGGCTCTGAAAGGCAAATGTCCAATTATCCGCAGTGAGCGCAGGCACCTCCCTGGCGACCAGCGCCGCAGTCTCCCTCGCCTGCTGCTCATAGGGATCGCCCTCGGCAATGGTCCGTTGCGGCACACTGTGCGCGGTGAAGATCACCGGCACGCGAGCGCCCAGTTCCCGGGAGGCGTACTCCCAGCCTGCGCGCAGCTTTTCGGCGAAGGCACGTATCAGCAAGGGATGGTCGTGCCAGTTGTCAATGAACTCCACCTGGAATGGCGGCTGCTCTCCCAGCACTGCCTGACGGTAAAGCCCCACGCTTGTGCGCGAATCGTGCGGAGCCAGGCAGATGGCGATCGCGCGTTGCACGCCGTCTGCGGTTATGGCGCGCACCGTATCGGCTATGAACGGCTTCCAGTTGCGCATGCCCACATAAACCGGCAGGTTCAACTCCCGGCTTAGCATCGCAGCCTGCTTCATCGTGTATGCGGTGAGCGGCGAGCGTCCAATGAGGCTGTAGCGATGCTTGATTTCCTCGACCACGTTAGGCGGCAGCGGCCGTCCTCCCGTCACCTTGAGGAGGAATTCCGGAACTTCTTCCACCGAATCAGGCGTGCCATGCGCCAGGAGCAGAATTGCAGCCTTGCCGGCCTCTGAGCCGTTCATTGCGACACCGCCGCCGCTTTAGCCGAATGTTCACGTACGAAGCGCGCCAGGTCGCGCACATTCTCCACCGGCGTGTCCGGCAGAATCCCATGACCGAGATTGAAGATGTGCCCCGGTCGCCCGCCGGCGCGCCGCAGCACGTCTTCGGCTCGGGCACGAAGTTCCTTCCAATTCGCAAACAGCGCCACCGGGTCCAGATTCCCCTGCACCGCTCCGCGGTGACCCAGGCTGGCCCACGCATCGTCCAACGCAATGCGCCAATCCACGCCAATCACCTCCGCGCCAGTTTCCTTCATCGCCGGCAAGAGCATGGCGGTATCTGTGCCGAAGTAAATCACGGGCACTCCGGCGCGTCGCACGTTGTGCACCAGTTCCGTCGTGCGCGGAAGCACATACCGGCGATAGTCATCGGGAGCCAGGCATCCCACCCAACTATCGAAAATCTGAATCACGTCTGCCCCCGCCCGCGCCTGCTGCACGGCATATTCGCTGAGCACCGCCACCAGCTTGCCCATCAGTTCATCCCAGGCCTCGGGCGAACAGTACATCAGCTTCTTGGTTTCCACGTAGTTGCGCGATCCGCCTCCTTCGACCATGTAGCTGGCCAAAGTGAAGGGAGCGCCGCAGAAGCCAATTACCGGCAGTTTGTCCCCGAAGTGCCGCACCACCAGCTTCACTGCTTCGGAGACGTAGGAAAGGTCAGCCACGCGGTTGGTGTGCAGCCGCCGTATATCGCTAGCGTTGCGCAGTGGCGCCTCGATCACCGGGCCTTCGCCGCTGGTGAAATGAAACTTCAGTCCCATCACCTCGAAAGGCAGCAGCAGGTCGGCAAAGATGATGGCCGCATCCACGCCCAGCGCTTCCGCGGCCGTGATTGTGACCTCAGCCGCCAATTTCGGCTGTTTGCAGATTTCCAGCAGGCTGTGGTGCTTGCGCACGGCCCGGTATTCCTTCATATAGCGCCCCGCCTGGCGCATGAACCACACCGGCGTGTGCGGCGTAGCTTGGGCTCTGCATGCTTGGACAAAGACGGAATTCGGCGCGGACATGAATCTTCAATTTAGCATGACGCGCCCCGGGCAGGGTCGTCACCTCGCGGCGCCAGGGGCCTGATTCATGCCCTTCCCGGGGGTGTCCGGCTGAGCAGCCGATACTCCAGAAAGCGGGCCGCCAGTGCCGGGCTCAAGGCAACTTCATGAGGCTGCGCGATGCGCACCACTTCCCCGCGGCACAGCACCTCGGCCCCTCCAATGCCCTCTATCTCAATGGGTAACACCATATTGATTTCCAGCTCCGAGCGCGGCTGCAGCGACTGCTCGGCATGAAACAGTACCCCGGAGCGGCTCACGTTTTCGGTCGTGCCCTGCCGCCAACGCAACTCACCCGGCAGGCGATACCGCAGCGGCAGGCGCACCGGCAGCCGCGGCGCGCGATCCTCTGCCCACAGTTGCATTTGTCCTTTCTCCACGTCAAACTCGCGCGGTTGCCGCTCCCGGCTTTCCAGTACCTCCCGCACTTTCTCCGTCAGCGTCTGTTCGGTAAAAGGCTTCTGCAGAAATGCCAGCCCGGGTTCCAGTTCCCCGTTCTGCTGAATGGTGCGTTCTGTGTACCCCGACATGTAAACCACAGGCGTGCCCGGGCGCAGACGGAGTAGCCGCCGCGCCAGTTCGCGCCCGTTCATGTCGGGCATCACGATGTCGGTGAGCAGCAGGTGAATCCTGCCGGTGTACTGGGCCACGATGTCCAGCGCCGCACGACCGCCTTCCGCCTCCAGTACCGTGTAGTCGTGCCGCTCGAGGAAGCGCCGCACCAGTTCGCGCAGCGTGGGCTCATCTTCCACCAGCAGAATGGTTTCGCGGCTACCCGCCGCTTTCCGGGCCGGAGCCGGTACTTCCACCGGCAACTCCGGTTCGGTTACCCGTGGGAAATAGATCTTGAAAGTGGTGCCCTGCCCGGGCTCGCTGTACACCCAGATGTAGCCGCCGCTCTGCTTGACGATGCCGTACACCGTCGAGAGCCCCAGGCCCGTGCCCTGCTGCCCTTTGGTGGTGAAGAAAGGCTCGAAAATGTGCGATTGCGTTTCCTCATCCATGCCGGCTCCCGTGTCGCTGATGGAGAGCATGACGTACTCACCCGCGGGCATGGAGGTGCGCTTCTGGGTGTAGCTTTCCTCCAGCACCACGTTCGCGGTTTCCAGGATGATTTTCCCGCCGTGGGGCATAGCGTCGCGGGCATTCACCGCCAGGTTCAGGATCACCTGCGCCAGTTGTCCGGGATCGGCCTTGATTCGGCCCAGTTCCGGTCCGGCCACGTTCACTATTTCTACGTCCTCCCCGATCAGCCGCGGCAGCATCTTCAGGTTATCGAGCACCAGCGCGTTCAGGTCGAGCACCTTGGGCGAAAGCACTTGCTTGCGGCTGAAGGCCAGCAGTTGCCGGGTAAGCGAGGCCGCGCGATCTCCTGCCTTGCCGATCTCCGTGGCTGCCTTGCGCATAGAAGACTCGCCCTTCAATTCCTCCAGCAGCATCTGGGTGTAGCCGGAAATCACCATCAGCAGGTTATTGAAATCATGGGCGATGCCGCCGGCCAGGCGCCCGATAGCTTCCATCTTCTGCGCCTGCCGGAACTGCTGCTCCAGCATGCGCCGCTCGGTGATGTCCTCTGCCACCAGTTCGTAGGAGGACGCCGCGTCGTCCGGCACCGGACGCCCCGAGAGCCGCACCACGATCGGCTTTCCCTGCCGGTTCTTCCATTCTGCTTCCAGGTCATGAAAATGCTCATCCGCCCCGAAATTTCGTTGTAAGTCGCTTGAACGCTGGCTGTCGGCGTACAGGTCGGCAAGCAAGTTGCGTCCCAGTAGCTCTGAGGGTGACACATAGCCCAGCATCAGCAGCAAAGCCGGGTTCACCTGCAGAATGGTGCCGTCACGCGCGCAGCGGCAAATGCCCACGGGCGCATTGTGTACCAGGGACCGGAAATTCGACTCCGAATGCATTAACGCCTCCTGCAGCGAACGAAGCGCCGCGTTGAACCAGCACACCAGCAGTGCCAGCAGCAGGAACAGAACCAACTCGATCAGTTCGCCACGATGTCCGTAATGCGGCTGATTGGTGGGATAAAAGAAGAGCAGGCCCGCCAGCAGCGATAGCGCGGTGGAAAACAATCCTAGCTTCCACCCGCCATACCAGGCGCTCACCATCACTGCCAGGGTGAACACCACCAGCCTGGTCTCTACGAAATTGGAGAGCAGGAGGGTTAGCGCCAGGGCCAGGCCGGTAATGGCGATGGCCAGCGAGATGCGCGCCGCCGCCGGTCGCTTGGGCGGAACGCGAAGAGTGCGTTGGATGGGGATGTCCACACGCATGCAACACCTGACGGAATGCTAGTTCAGTTGAAGATTTCGGCCCACTTACCGAGGTGCAACGAGCAGTGGCCATTTGGACAAAACACAATTGGACGGAAGGCGTGCAACCTTTTTCGCAACCTGGTCATGACAGTGAACTCACAATTTTTGAATCGGCGCACCTCCATTATCGTTGCTTTACTCTCTTGGTTCTCACCGGTTGTAGTTTTGTTCGGAGCGTGACGGCCCGCTGACACGGATTCGGCCATCAAGTTTCGAAGCGCCTTCGTTAGAAGGCGTCATGCTGAGGCCCTTCAGGGCCGAAGCATCCTGCGTGCAGCGCCGATCACTCTTATGAGAATTGCCATCCTGATCAGCATAGGGTGGGACAGCGAGAAACCCGAGAGCGGCAAGGCGCACCTTTCTGGAAAGTGCTTCTAGAACTCTATGGTGACGAAGCGCGCAATGTTGGGTCCAACGTTCTTGAACTGATGTTGTCCCCGGTTTAGCCACTTCACTTCTCCGGGCTCCAGTTTAAGGACCGAATCCGGCCCGCTAGCCTGCTGATCCTGCAACTGCACGCGGGTAAGCGAAACCAGCAGGCTGTCATCACGGTAACTGGCCCCCACAAAACCTTCTCCGGGGGTCAATGATGAGCCTGCCAGCGTCGCCCCGCCAATGGAGAGCGCCCACAAAGGGGGCAGGTGCCGCTCCGAGCATCCGCAGATGCTCCTCTCTACCTCGCCGGAGCAGCCGCATTCGCCCGCCTCCACCCCGTGCGACTTGAGCGCCACCACGATGAAGCGCGCCTTCGCTCCGCTGGGATTCGCGAGTTCCTGCACGCTGAAACTGCGCAGCACGCGCACCTCGCCGCTGTTCAACTGCACGTCCCTACCCTTTCCCTCAGCCGGCAACATGCTGAGCGTGGAATCCTCCAGCGCGATTACCACTACGTCATAAATGTTCTGCCGCAGCCGAACGTGGGCGGCTGGCGGCAGATCCAGGGCAGAGACCTCCACGATGTGATTGGCAAGCAGCAGGTCAAACTTTCCGACCGCCGACTCCCGGCTGGGTACAAAAAGAAGACACAGCATGCAAAAGGGCAGCATTCGCCGGCGGACCAGTTGTCTCGCCATAAATGAAAGGCTCATGATTCCTGAATCGCGGACTTCATCCTTCAGCCCGTATCCTTCTTCCGCTCATATTAAGACGGCCATGCCGCCGCCCCGATAGCAATACCAAAAAAACACAAAGCCAGCCCGGTTGCGGGACATCGTAGCGCCGGCTCTCGCCGGCTGCCGCGCGGGGGCTCTGGGGAAACGGTGCCGTTAGATCGCCGGACTCCAAGTCCCGGAAATCATGCCTATGTCTCGCCGCTATTGTCCTAAAGGACAATTGCGCGCCCTGCCGACATGGGCGCATCATGGACCCGCGCCGCCTCATCAGTCCTATGCGTTTGCCCATGGCTATCGCGGTGCCGGCGGTGCGCAGTTGCCTTGCCGAACTGAAGGACGGCGTTCAAGCTCGCCGTGTCTGCCCATTCTGCGACTTGCCTTGGCTCGGTCTTGCCGCGTTCGCCTATCTTGTTAAAAGCTGTCTTTTGCACCGCCAGCAGCCTTCACGCAGGACTTTCCTCGATGGCGACTCCCCGGACGTCTGCCACTGTCCCCACTGTGTGCACACTCATAGTCACCCACGGGCAGCTTGAGCCTATGCTGCGTTTCGTGATGGCGCGCTGAGGAACTGACCTAGGATAGTTAGCGGGATTGGTCCTCTTTACCGCCAAGCCATGATGACGGCAAAGGCTCCCTTGCGACACAGCAATTCCGGTTTCAGGCCGCTTCGCCGCAGCAACTCCAATTCCCTCTCCAGAGGCACATAGGTGTCCTCGCGCGCCCACGCGGCCAGTAGTGCCGCCGCCTCTTTTGCCGTGTAGGAAGAGAGAAGGTGGGTTTTCCACTGCTCGTACTGTTTCTTTGCTAGGTCTGTGTTGGCGGCCGGCTGGCAATCCACGCCGACGAAGACACCTTGCGGCCGAAGTGCCGCCCGAATGCGGCGATACAAACGGGCCTTGCCGCTGGTGCTGGGAATGTGATGCAGCGCAAACGAGGCCACCACGGCATCGCAAGCTGGCAAAGGGGTTTCCATGAAGCTGCCGCGCAGCAGGCGAGCCCGGTCACCCAACCGCCGCTCGGCCAGCTTCAACATTTCAGCATCGGCATCAATGCCCAGCACGCGAGCTCGCGGCACCTGCCGCAAGCAGCGCTCCGCCAGCGCTCCTGTCCCCGTGCCCAGGTCCACGATACGGCGTGCACGGCGCGGTATTGCGCCGGCCGCTGCCGTCAGCATCTCTTCGTAATCGGGAATAAACGTGCGGATGCGCGCGTCGTATTCCTCCAGCTTGATGCCGAGGTGGCTTGCTACCCCATGCCGCGCTCCTTGCTTCTCTTTTGCAGCGCTCCCCCTTCGTGCGCCTGTCATGTTATCGCAGATTGTCGCTGCCCCTGCTAGCCGACATTTCCCACCATCGGCGGTCAGGGTGGCCATGCCGGAGTAAGGTAAAAAGAATTCGCCATCGTCAGCTGACCTGTGACTTTACGTGGTTAAACCGGGTGTGCTGTCTGGGGTTGGAAGTGTGGGGCCAACAGGTCCTTGCCCATTGGCCCGCTGCCTGCAGGGAGGTGCAGACGTGCACACTTTTGAGTGGTTCGTAATTTGTATACTGCTACCGATATATTCACAAATTACCAACGTGTAGTTGCCAAAGTTGACAATAGGCGAGCCACTCTCTCCGAAGAGGTCCATACCGTCAGATCATCAGTTCCTGACCGCTATTCGGCCGGTTCTCCGAGGAGGGAAGACCCGCACCATCTATGGTGCAAATCTTTGCGGTTCCTGCACCCAACGTTCGTGCTATTACCGGCCATAAAACCTTGCCTCTCAATCGCCGGCGACACACCGCCCTGGCAGCGCCCGTGCATTTCCAGAGGCCTCAGGAGGGTACCGTGCAGCCTTTTCAACTTCCAACTCCTGGTGACTTAGCTCACGTTCCAGCACCTGACCTGACCGTCATCGGTCTGGTCGAAGGGGCCGCTAGTCCCCCCACCGCGCTCGAAACCGAATACCTGATGACGCTTTACGTTCCTCTGGAACGCCCGCTAAACGCTGCAGACAACCTCAAAGTCTGGAACATTCGGTCTCAGGGTAGCTGGCTCGCTGGTCCGGGCATCAACGCCAAAATCGTCAACCCTTCCGGCGACTGGGCCCGGGTTATGCCTGGGGGCCAGATTCGAGTGGACGTTCGCCTCACTTTGGAAACCGAGGACGGCCAAATCATCTCTGTGTTCTATAACGGCGTCGTGCACATGAAAGCCGATGCCATGCACCGGGTCATGCGGGGCGAAACCATCACCGGCAAGGAAGCCTATTTCGTCGTTGCTCCCACTTTTGAGACCCGCTCCGAAAAATATTCCTGGCTCAACGGAGTGCAGGCCATCGGCAAGATGGTTTCCTTCCAGCGCGGCGGCGAAAGTCACGTAAAATACGACATCTTCCGCGTTAGATAGTCTGGAATTGTTATTGTATCCGGCCCTTCGCCGGCGGGTGAGATGCAAACCAGGCCGCTATTTTCCGCCGGACTACCGCCCCCACTCCACCGCTCTTTGCGCCGGCCGCTGTTCATGGTGGCCGAAGAAGCGGAAATACAGAAAGATATTGGCCACCATAACCGCGGCGTACAGCTCGAAGGGCATGGCGAAGTCGGTCTCTTCGAACAGGTAACCGGTAAGCGCCACCGCGCCCGACGAGGCGCCCAGCCGCATCACCTGATTGAAACCCAGCGCTCTTCCAGTCTCATCCGACTGCACCATGTCCGTCAGCGCTCGCTGCTGCGTGGGCAA
>Ga0070713_100001839_pt1 | contig 13695 bp, 12 predicted proteins | sample LARL82metaG_FD_65465 | JGI IMG/M metagenome (GOLD analysis project Ga0070713, IMG submission 65465) | Corn, switchgrass and miscanthus rhizosphere microbial communities from Kellogg Biological Station, Michigan, USA - LAR L8-2 metaG | ecosystem: Host-associated > Plants > Roots > Rhizosphere ... | reverse complement strand
ACCTGCAAATGGTCCCATGCGAATCTCGCCGCGGATGTCTCCGCGAGGCTGCGGCTGAGGAGCCAAGCCGATTTTACCGGGAGGCAGCGAGGTGTGCAGCCGCACCACCAGGTCCAAATGGTTCTCCTCGATCACCTTCATCTCCAGGCGTCGCAGCAGCTCGCGCAGCTTAATCTTTTCGTCAATACCCTGGCGCTCGCCGAACGGCCGCCGGATATCGTCGGTATCTTCCCAATTCTTGAAGGCCGCGCGCTGATCGTCACCCCAAAATTTCGAGCGCGCATTAAGCGTCGGGAAATCGATCAGCGATTCCGTAAACCCGCGCTCTTTCCAGTCCGCGGCGCGGCGCTCGGCGTACTGCACGAAGTGAAAGCGGAACGCGTTCGATTCCACCACTTCCTGAATGAAGCGAATGTTCAAGTTCTTCGGGAGCGGCTCGCGCCCATCGGCCAGAGCCACCATATAGTCGATAGGCGCCAGGGTACCTGAACCAAACTTCTTGCCCGGCACGAACTCGGTGGATTTGATTTTAGCGGCGAACTCCGGAAATTCGGGCTCGCCTGCGCGATTCAGCTGGTAGAGGATCTCAGGAAAGAACACACCCACCAATTGTGCAAGCGCTTGATTATACGATGGCTTCATGTTCTCGATGGCCGGATCGTCAGGCCACAGCGGGTCAACCGATTCCACCAGTGTCGCGCCCAGATAATCCCCCAGGACCGTCTTGATCTCCTTCGCCGCGGCGTCGACGATCGGTTCATCCGCCTTGACTCCCGGAAACTTCAGCATCGATTCGCGAACAATGCCGATGCGCATCCCACGCAAGGAGCCGCGCGCACCTGTTTCGGAAGCTGCCGCCGCAAAAGATCCCGCGAACACGCTCGAACGCGGCACAGTCGTGAAAATATCGCGAGGATCGTAATAGCCGTTCACCGGATCCTTCAACGCATCCAGCACTTTGGCGGAGTCGCCGATGTAGCGGCACTGAATACCGCTGCGGTCGTTATAGATGTCGGAGCCGATCGCTCCGCCGTGGAACGAAATCATGGCCTTGTGCGGCAAGATCAGGGCCACGGAGTTGTGATTGGCCGGACCACGGCAGGAGAGACTGGTCTCCTCGCATAGGCTGCACATCGTCAGATTCGCGCTGACCGACGCGCCCGAGCCCGAACTGGATCCGAGCGAGGCAGCGCGCGTGCTGTCGTAAGCGCTGCTCGGATTGCCCGCCCAAGAACTGCGTTGATACCCGAGCGTCGACAGCAGCACCTTGTTCGGCTTGTTGCGACCGCCTGGATCGCCCGCGCGGCCGTTGTATTCGGTGTTGACAGCCTTGGCGTAAATGATGGCGCCCTTCTTTCGAAGTTGTGCGACCAGCGTGTGGTCGCGCGCCGGGAAATCGATATCGTAACGTGCATCGGCGCCCGCGGCGGTGTGCATGTCCATGGTGTCGAATGGATCTTTGAACGAGAACGGAATGCAGTACATCGGCAGGTTTGCGAGATCGGGATTGCGACCGTATTGCGCGTCCAACTCCGAAGCGCGCTCCAGTGCGTCTGGCAACTTGCGGAGTTCATCACAAACTTTGGGAGAGCCGGCCGGCAGCGGGCCCGACGATGGCGGCCCGTCGCGATCACCCTTACAAGTCACCGATCGCTCACCGCGAATGTTCAGCGTTGCAAGCGCATTGATCTGTCCCGAGTTCGGAGTGCCGATGGTCATGCCGTACTGTTGTTGCGCCGCGGGATCGGTAGCTGTCGGCTCCATACGACCGAATTCCATGGGTGGACCTGCGTACTGATCGTAATTCGGGACCAGCGCGGAGATGCCGACTGTTTCGGTGGGAAACTTGATGGGCGAGCCGGCGCGCGCGGTTCCGAAGGCCTGTGGAATAGGGGCTCCGTCGCGAGTGATCAACCGGTCGCTGGTTCCGTTATAAGCGCGGGCTCGGTTCAAGTAGAGCTGCACCAGTTGGCGGCAGGTGAGCTGGCCTAAGCGAATGGCACGATGCACGTCGGCAATGGTGGCCTCTTGCAAATGGAAGCGCCACTCCGGTTCTTGTGCATGCGCAGCACCAGCGATCAAGGCACCGATCAAAACCGTTCGCACCGGCGACAATGTACTCAAAACCACCTCCTGGGAACATCCATCTTAACGCCGCTAGTGTTTTCTTAACACCTACTTGAGCGAGCGGAGACTGCCGATCTTCGAGCATGCTGCTTTTACAGGGATGTGCCGCGGTCGTCTGCCTCTTGGCGCTGCTGGGCTGTCGTGCACCTGAACCGAAGAGCTCCGGCCCGGGCTATAGGCAGCTGACATTCGAAGGTGGAGAAGCGAGCAGTCCGAGTCTGTCGCGTGATGGGAGGTGGGTGGTCTACGCGTCCGACCGGGGCGGCGGAAATCTCAACATCTGGATGCAGCCAGTGGGCGAGGGCGCACCGCTGCGGTTGACCAACGGCTCGACCCGCGATTACGATCCCGTTTTTTCGGCAGATGGGAAGACCGTTTACTTTTCCTCGTTGCGCGAGCCGAATGGAATTTATCGCGTACCGGTCTCTGGTGGCGAAGTGGAGATGGTAGTTCGAGGCGGGAGTTCAGCCGCGATCTCCCCGGGCGGCGAGTCGCTACTGTTTACCAACGGAAATCTGGCACTGCTCGATCTCAAGAACAATTCCAGCCACCCGCTGCTCACCAACTTCGATAACAGCTATGCGCCGAAATGGTCGCCGGATGGCAAAGAGATTCTGTTCGCGGGTCGAGCCGCGAAAGACGACCCAGTCGAGTGGTGGATCACCACTCCACAGGACACTGCGCCCAAGCACACCGGCATTCTTACCGCACTGCACGCCAGCGGGTTCAGTGACACTTTCGCGCAAGCCTGGCTGCCCGGCGATCAAATCGTGTTTGCGGGAAAACGTGGTGACCAGATTACGTTATGGCGGGTGAAGCTGTCGCCGGATCGGACTCAGTTTATCGGCGCTCCGGTGCGGGCCACCAATGATGACGCGGGTGATTTTCATGCTGCCTACGCAGCCGGCAATTTGGTATTCGATCGCGTCAAGGTGGCACTCAATCTTTGGAGCCTTCCGGCAGAAGTGAATCAAGGAACGGCCACCAGTGAACTTTCGCGTCTAACTTCCACGGACGCTCAGAAGGGTGCGGCTTCCCTATCACGTGACGGGCGGAACCTGCTGTACAGCGCTGAGCAGCGAGGGACCTTTCGCTTGGTGCTAAAAGACTTGACGAGTGGAAGCGAGAAAAACGTCGGACCATCCGAGAACGCGTTTTACTCGGTGTTGAATCCGGATGGCTCGCGCTTCCTGTACGGTACCGGCGCTCCTGGAATGATTGACGTGTCTACGAGGGGCGTGAGCGGATGGAGGTCCTGGCTTTCCCGAAGCGTCTGCTCTCATTGCGGAATGCCACGCGGTCTGTCAGGTGATGGAAGATTTCTGCTCCTATGGAACGACACCGATGCAGGAAGTCATCTCGGCCTCTTGGATACACACAGTGGTAAAGCGCGAACGATCGCAATGGGTTTCCAATTCTATGGCCCTGAGTTATCGCCGGATGGCGCCTGGATCAGCTTCGTCGTCAAGTCCGGTGAGCACGACTTTCGCGGCTACATCGCCCGAGTGCCTGACCGAGGACTCGCACTGGAGAGCGGCTGGCTTCCCGTGAATCCCGCATCGCATGAGTTTCAAATGCTGTTTTGGTCGCCGGATGGGAATCTTCTCTACATCCTGAGTGAGCATGGAGAGGGCAATCTGAATTGGCTGGAAGCCCAGCGGCTCGATCCACAAAGCAAGCGGTCCACAGGTCAGCCGTTTACTGTCTATCATTTCAAGGATCCACGTGTCCCGACCATGGATCCCATCTGGAATCACCCCGCCGCGGTGGAAGGGAAGATCCTGCTAGAGCTAGGCGATATGAGCACCAACGTGTGGATGATGGACACAGGTCGCTAGGTAGAACGCCAGGGCTTGACAATCTGGGCCTGCGTTTCCGACAACATCTCGCTCACTGTTTTCCCATTCACTGGATGACGTAAGTCCGGTGCCAGCTCGGCCAACGGCTCCAGGACAAACCGGCGCTCGCTCATTCGCGGATGAGGAACCTCCAGCTCCTTCGTTCCGATGACGAAGTCTCCGAACAAGAGAATATCGATGTCAATTGGGCGCGGGCCTTTCGGCACCCCGCGCTTGCGGCCTATTCCCAACTCGATGGCCTGAAGACGCGCGAGCAAGAGCTGGGGGAAAAGCTCCGTCTCCACTTCCACAACCAAATTCAGAAACCAAGGCTGATCATGGAAATCCTGCGGCTCGGTTTCATAAATCGACGACCGGCGCAGAATGTGAATGCCCGCAGCCTCGATCCGCTCCAACGCCGAGAGCAGGTGCGCCTCGCGGTCGCCGACGTTGGAACCCAGGGAAAGAAAAGCTTGTTTCAAGGCACTTTTCAAAACAGCGAGTTTTGAGCGCCGCCGCGCATCTTGCGGGCAATCTGGAAATATTCGAATGCACGATCGGTGCCGATGCGCCCCCGCGGCGTCACGTCTATGAAGCCGAGCTGCATTAGGTACGGTTCGTAGACCTCGACCAGCGTGTCCGCTTCTTCATCGATAGAGGCTGCGATTGTGCTCACCCCCACCGGCCCGCCGCTATATTTCTCGAGGAGCGTGAGCATGATCTTCTGGTCGATTTCATCCAGGCCGAAGCGGTCCACTTCGAGCAGATCGAGCGCGCTGGTGGCGACCGGCAGATCGATATGGCCGGCTGCGCGCACTTGGGCGTAGTCGCGCACACGGCGAAGCAAGCGGTTGGCAATGCGGGGCGTACCACGGCTGCGGCGCGCGATCTCCTCGGCGCCCTCGTCATCGACCGTGACTCCCAGCAGTTTCGCCGATCGTAGAACAATGGCGGTGAGCTCGCCGACGCCGTAATGATTGAGGCGCAGCACCAGACCGAATCGGCCTCGCAACGGAGCGCTGACGAGACCCTGCCGGGTCGTCGCGCCAATGGCCGTGAAATGGGGAATAGCGATGGAGTGCGTGCGCGCGCCCGGACCGGTGCCGATCAAAATATCCATGCGGAAATCTTCGAGCGCCGCGTAGAGGATCTCCTCGACATCGGGAAGCAGCCGGTGAACCTCATCTATGAAGAAGACCTGGCGGGACCGGATGTTAGTTAGCACACCCGTGAGATCGAGCTTCTTCTGAAGAATCGGGCCGGAAGTCTGTTCGAAGTCGACACCGAGCTCGGCTGCGATGATGGTGGCCAGCGTGGTCTTGCCGAGACCGGGCGGGCCATAGAGCAGAACGTGATCCATCGCCTCGCCGCGCTGTTTGGCAGCCTCGATGGCGATGGAGAGATTCTCCTTGAGCTTGGGCTGTCCGGTGAAATCGGCCAATTTCGTGGGACGGAGTGCGGCTTCAAACTGGCGCTCGCCCTCGAGCGGCGACGGCGAAGCGATTCCCATCTCACGCATGTGGTTCTAGGTTAGCAAGCGGGACCGTCAACGAACCAATTCCAGTGATTTGCGGAAGAGAGGCTCGAACTCAGCTGGCGCTCCGGCCGTTTTAGCCTTGCGGACCGCCGCTTCCGCCGCAGCGCGATTGCAGCCCAGGTTCAGAAGCGCTGACATCACGTCCTGCTCGATGACGCTCAGCGCCGATGCTGCAGCCATCGACGGCACTCCCGCGGCTGCCATCGCTGCCAGTCCCTCCAGCTTGTCTTTCAACTCCAGCACGATGCGCTCCGCCGTCTTCTTGCCGACGCCTGGAATGCGAACCAGCAGCTCCACGTGGCCATTGCGGATGGCGGCTGTGAGGTCGGACGTGGCCATGCCAGACAGAACTTTGATCGCGAGCGTGGGCCCGATACCGCTCACTGAAATCAGCTTTTCGAAAATGGTCTTTTCGTCAAGAGTAAGAAAGCCGAAAAGCGATAGGGCGTCCTCACGGACATGCGTGTGGATGCGCAGCTTGACTTCGGCGCCAGAGTCGGGGAGCGCCGAGAACGTCGAGACCGGAATGACCACATCGTAGCCGACGCCACCGGTTTCGATGATGACTTGGTTAGGATGTTTCTCGAGCAGCTTGCCGCGAAGAAGAGCGATCACTTGGCTACATTATAAGGGGTTATTCCCAACGCAGCGCGCGAATCGGATCTACTTGCGACGCCCGATGCGCCGGTAAATAGCAAGCTGCCATCGTGACCAGGATCAAGGCCAGCGGCACGATCAGCAGGACGGCCGGATTGGAGCTCCCAAGACCGATCAGCCCAACGGCCAGCACAGGACGCAAGGCGATGCTGCCTGCGAGACCGATTGCGACGCCGATGATCGAAAGAACGAAGCCCTGACGCAAAACCATTCTGAGGACGTCGGAGCGATGCGCCCCCAGTGCCATGCGTATGCCGATCTCCTGCGTCCGCCGGCTGACGGAGTAGGCAATCAGACCGTAGAGGCCGATCAATGCCAGAGCCAGCCCGAGGAGTCCCAGAGTGGAGATTAGTTGCAGAATCATCAGGAGGATCACAGCAGTTCGCTGGTGATAGATGTTTGCCATGGTCCGGGCATTGTAAATGGGGATGTTGGCATCCAGCGAACGGACCACGGCACGAAGTGGCGCAGCGATCTCAGCCGGATCGCCTGCACTCTCTACGAACAGGCTCATGTGGCTACTGACGTTCTGAGCATGAGGAAGATAGACGTAAGGAGTCGGCGGCTCTGAGATGAACAGGTAGCGCGATGTCTTCGCGACACCGACCACTTCGGCCAGCTGGCCATTTTTGTCTTTGACACGGAGACGCTTGCCGACGGCGTCCTGGTTGGGCCAGTATTTCTGGGCGAAAGCTTCGTTGACGATGGCCACCGGCTTGGAATCCGCTTTATCGGCAGCCGTGAAAGCCCGGCCGCGCAGCACCGGCATTTTCAAGGTGTCAAAGTAGTGTTCATCCACGATCGAGCCCAATGTCGTCACCGTTTCCTGGCCCTTTGGAAATTGGTATCCCTCAGGTATCACCGTCTGATTCATTTGACCGGGCGTCATTGGGACAGCTTGTCCCAGCGCAACCGAGCGGACTCCGGGCAGCGCCGCCGCTCGATCGCTCAAGGTGCGATAGAAAATTTTGGACTGATCATCCGTGTACCTGACAAACCGAGTATCGAATTCCATCAGCATCAGATGGTCGGTGCGATAGCCCGGGTTCATCACCAGCGCTTTGCGGAAGCCATCGAAGATCATTCCGGCTGCGACCAACAGGACCAGGGAAAGGGCCACCTGGCCCACGACCAAGGCATTGCGTCCTAAAGTACGACGTCGCGCACTGGAAGAAAGGCCCGCCGATCGGAGTCCTCCGATGAGATCGGTCTTCACCGCTTGCCACGCTGGCGCGATGCCGAAGATGAGAGCGCTCACGATGGCGGCGAGCAGGCTAGCTATCAATACACGCTGGTCGAGCTGGACGCCGATAACAACCGGAAGGTCCGTCGGCACTGGAAGTCCTTTGAGGAAGCGAATGCCGAAGTAAGCAAAGCCTAAACCGAGGACTCCGCCAAACAGGGCCAAAATCATACTTTCCGTAAGCAATTGCCGTACGAGCCGTGCGCGGCTGATGCCGATGGCCAGACGGATCGCGATCTCCCGCGAACGTGCTCCGGCGCGCGACAAAAGAAGGTTGGCGACATTTGCGCATGCGATCAGCAGCACCAGTCCGACCAACGCCATGAGCATCACGGCCAGAGCAGAATCGTAGGGATCTTGCTCCCAGCGGGCCTGCAGCTCGGTCCGTACCGCCACGCTATGGTTGCGATTGGTGTCAGGATAAGCGTTTTCCAAGCCCTTGGCGATGCCGATAAGTTCCGCCTGGGCCTGCTCACGCGATACGCCGGGTCTCAGCCTGCCTCTCAACTCCAAATTGGCAGCGGAGCGATCCTCCAAAACATCTTTCGCCGCGGCGCTCAGACGCTGTGACATGCTCAGGGGCACGTAGAGGGCCGGACGGATGAACGGGTCCATGCCCGTGAACGATTCCGGCGCGATGCCAATGACCGTAAAATCGATCCCGTTCAGACGGACGGTCCGGCCAATCACCGACCGATCGCGGCCGAACTGATTTGCCCAAAGATCGTAGCTGAGAACCACGATCGGATCCCGGCCGGAAACCTTGGCTTCCTCCGGAAGGAAAGTCCGCCCGAGCGCCGGGCGAATTCCTAGAACCTGGAAAAAGTTGTCGCTGACCAGGAAACCCATACGCATTTGGGGCTGAACCGTGGGTGAGGTCGCGAAGCCGAAAGTATAAAACTCAAAGGCGACCAGGCCGGCGAAAGATTGGCTCTTGTCCCGAAAATCACGATAGTCCGGAAACGATGTGCTGCCGAAGGAGTTCCCAGGAGTATTAGTGCTGACGGTAACCACGCCGCCGGGCTGGTCGACGGGCAGGGGACGCAGCAGCAGTGCATCCGCAAGGCTGAAGACGGCGCTGTTCGCTCCGATGCCGATGGCCAGCGAGAGCGCTGCGATAGCTGTGAATCCGGGATTCTTGGCTAGCAAACGGATGGCTTGACGAATGTCTTTGAGCATCGTCTCGATGATACGCAAATAGGGAGCGGGAGATCCGAAAATCGGTACTCCCTTAGCGTACAGTAGCTTACATGGCGCGACGCCGGTTCTTTGTAGATGAGGTACAGCGCGGGCACGCGCATATAAAGGGCGAAGAGGCGCATCACTTGAGCCGCGTCCTGCGGGTAGAAGTCGGGCAGAAGTTCGAGATTTCCGACAATCAGAACGTCTATTTGGCCGAAGTGGAAAACGCCCGCAAGGATCTGGTCTCTTTCGCGATCGTCGAAAAGATCGAGGCCAGTGCGCCGACCGTTCGGGTTGCGTTGCTCGCGTCGCTGATCAAGTTCGAGCATTTCGAGTGGTTGATCGAGAAGGCCACTGAGTTGGGCGTGGAACAGGTGATTCCAGTGGAAGCCGAGCGCAGCGAAAAGGGACTAGCTGCCGCTGCCCAGAAACGCGTGGTCCGATGGAGGCGCATCGCGCGCGAGGCCAGCGAGCAATCGCGGCGGGCAAAGCTGCCCTTGATCGAGCCGTCGGTCAGTTTGGCAGAGGCTTTGCGGGATCAGGCCGACTATCGATATGTGCTCGAAGAGGCAGACGCTCCACCGATCTTGTCGGTCCTGCCGCCGGTATGCCGCTCGAAGGATCGCGTGGCGTTGCTGGTCGGGCCCGAAGGCGGATGGACCGATCGAGAGCGAGCGGAAATCGGCGCCGCAGGCTGGGTCGCTACGTCGCTGGGCGATGGTATTCTGCGGGCGGAAACTGCATCGATCGCCGGTTTGTCGATTATCAACGCGGCCTGGAACGCTAGATCCCTACAATCGCCGCACTGACCGGCTTCGATCCGACCGGGATCAGCATGAACAGCGGACCCTTCCGTGATCGCCGCTGCTCAGTAACCGCGCGGGTGACGTTCTGAATGCGGATTACGGCCATGTCGCCCGAGGCCTGGTTGAGAACCAGCGCGTACTGATCGTCGGGCGTGATGGTGATGTAGGAAGGCTCGGTTCCCACGGGAGTTACCGCCACCACCCGCCTGGTTTCGATATCGAGAATGCTCACGTCCCCGGATTTCGGATTAGCTACGAACAAATAGCCCGGCGTTGCGGACGCTGCCATCGCGCCGGGATTGTGGCCCGCGAGAACGGTCTCGCCGATCTGCGGCGTGTAGTAGGGATATACAACTACGACGGCGTCCATCCCTTCACCGGTAACGAAGAGTTGGCCGTCGTCGGCATTGAAGCACAGGTGATCCGGCCGAACGGCGAGCGGAAGATGGACGATTAGCCGGCGCGTGGGCGCGTCGTACACCGAGAGCATTCGTTCGCTGACATTGGCGGCAATCAACTCGCGCGATTCCTTTTTCTGTTGAAAACGAACCAGGCCGATTTCCCCTGTGTTCCGAACCAGCGGGAAGGCTTGCCGGTGCGCCAGATCAATGAAGCTCAAGGCATGCGCGGGCCCATAGCTGATGGCTAGCAGCGAGCCGTCCGGAGAAACGTCGAAATCGGTCGGATCGGCGGGGAGCGGAAGTTCCCAATCCACGCGCATTGGCTCGAAGGCTAGGGCGACCAGCTTACGCGGGTCGCGACACAGCACGTAGAGATTACGGTGTGAGGGTGCAAGCCGCATGGTGATGGCCGACCGGCATACTTGTAGCTTGCTCGCAAAGGTGAGATTACCGGTTCGAATCTCATGGACACAGCCGTTCTCAGGCGTAAGGGCATAGACTCGCGCGCGCTTCTCGCGCGCAACTACGGCGGTCGGCGCACCATCGACGCGAATGTGCCGCGCCACTGCGAAGACCTCGAGATCGACTGCGGCTATCGCGCCACCTTCACTGTTTGCGATGAAAGCGTAGCCGGAAAATCCTTTAGCTTTGGGACGGGTGCAAGCGGTGAGGGCGCCGAGGCCTCCGAATAAAACTGAACGGCGCGTTAACACGGACTACTTGCCGGACTGGTCGGCGGGGGGCTTTTCGGGCTCGCCCGCGTCGCGAATGTCCTTAGTGATCTTGTATTTCGGATTGCGCCAATTCCCATCCGACCACTCGCCCTGCTGCGAGGGCTGCAGTATGACTTCACAGCCGATGGTGAGAGAGGCGAAGGTCAAGGCGATGGTCGCTGCCAGGGTCCGCATACTTGGTCACTGTAGCATAGAGTGGCGGAGGAAGAGGGATTCGAACCCCCGAGCGAGTTACCCCGCTAACGGTTTTCAAGACCGCCGGTTTCAACCACTCACCCATTCCTCCATCTCCAAACTACCTGATTTCCCTTGCATTTCGCAATCACTGTCACTGGTACTAAACTGCTGTTTTTCGCCGTCTCGGCAAAACTGTCACTACTTTGTCACTACTCCCGAGCTTGGCTACCGCGCGCGCTTTCGTTTCTGCATTCGAATGCGCGTAGCGCATTGTCACGACAATCGTCGAGTGGCCAAGCAGCTCCTTCACCGTCACAATGTCCACTCCACTCCGCGTCAGACGCGAAGCAAAGGTGTGGCGGAAAGTATGCCACGTGATGCCACTGATGCCAGCGCGCTTCAGAGCGTTCTTAAGTCCGAGCTTGAGGTCCTTAAAGCGGTCCCCCGTTGCGAGATTGAAAAATACGTATGGACCGCGTTTCATTCCTTGCCAAGCTTCGAGCACGCTCCTGGCCGCATCGTTCATCGGCAGTTCGAGAGGACGGCGAGTCTTTCTCACCATCACATTCAATCGTCCTCTTTCAAGGTCTACCTCCTCCCATTTCAAGTTGAAGATCTCACCCGACCGAAGTCCGGTATTGATCGCGAAAACGATCATGTCGTGAAGGTACGCGGGACACTGAGCGAGAAGCGCTCGTTCTTCCTCCTCGGATAACGTCTGAAACTGGAGGTTGTCCTCGCGCAGGAACTTTACGAGCCGAACGGGATTCTTGCCGTGATGAAGGTCCCATCTTTCAGCCATGTTGAACATATGCTTCAAGAGAGCAACCTCGCGGTTCACAGTAGCTGGTGAGACTTCCCGGACCCGCTTTTGCTGGTAATCCTCAACCCCCAGTGGGCCGATATCTACCAGGTTGACGTTCCCGAAAAAAGTCTCAAGCTGATCCAACATCTGTTGATCCCGTTTCCAAGACCGTTTGTGCGTCTTGGCGTATTCGAGATAGCGCTCGCCAAACTCCGTCAATGAAATCTTGATCGGTTTGACGTAGACGCCACGCTCGATTTCTGAAATGCGCAAGGCATGAAATTTTTCCGCCTCACGCCTGCTCGCAGTGCCCGTACTTTCCTGCACACGCTTGTTGTGAACATAATAATCGACGTACCAGATTCGGCCGCGTCGGTAGAGTGCCATGCAATCTGCTCCTTCTACCTTTTGCCAGCCACGGCTATTGTACTCTGTTCTCGGAACTGCTCGATTTGCACCAGGTCGAACCGAAGCGAACGCCCGAGCTTGACATACGGCAGTCTTCCCTGGTTCACCCAGTTGTAGAGCGTGGCTTTGGGAACGCTCCAGAGTGCGGAAAGCTCGACGATACTAATGAGCCTCCGCGCAGCAGGCTCGATGGATAGCAGCGGGCTTGATATAGCTCCACTCATTTGCACGCCTCGCCTCACAAGATTCATTTGACGATCCCTCTCCGCCTGGATCTACGCCACACGGCATGGACTCTGGCAATAGTTGTAATCGAAAAGACGCGCGAAGGTGTTTGCATGGACTAGAACCGCATCCTTTCCTTGCACTCTGGACAATCCACTTTCGAATCGTCTCGCAATACCATACAGGGCTCTTCTATTCGTCCGCACAGCGTGTATCCCGGCACAGTGCCTCCGGCTCGATGATAAAGTCCGAGCTGGCCCGGAAGCGGTTCAAACGTCCGACAAGAGCACTCTTTCCACTTGCCGGGAGCGACCTTGTGGCCTGCCGTGCAACGTCTTTCACCATGCTGGTGAGCGTCTTTGGGATGCCCGCAGGAGCATAGCATCCGCGGTCTCTTGTTTAAGATCACATGGACTTTCATTACCTAGAGCAGCTTTCCCGAGGGATTACTATTTCGCGGAACCCAGTACAGAGTAATGCGAAGTTCTTTCGTCACGATCAGTTGACGGATCTCTTCAAGGAGGTCCTGAAGCTTCGGATCACGAACTTTATAGAGCCCATTGAACTGTGAGCACATGAGCTGTGAGTCGGTGTAAATTTCTGCCACGCTTTTCTTTGGAAGCCGTTCGAGTGCGGAACGAAGGCCTCTATACTCGGCTTCATTGTTGGTTAGGCCGTCTACGCGCTGGATATGCTTTTCACCTGTGTCTTCTCGCAACCATGCAAAGCCTGATCCCTTGCCGTCAGGACGGGAGCCCGCACCATCAGTGAAAATGCGTATTAGCTTTGATCTGCCTTCATTGCCATTGGATTTGTTTGTCTGCCGTTTCATCTATGCCATCTCCCTAAAGTGTTGTGAAAAGCTTGTCGAGGTAATTCAGCTGATCGCGTTACGTCAATACCGCCCCCGCGAACTGGCGGACGATTTTCAACTTCGGCCAGGTCAACTCCTGCTAATATCCCGCCGAAGTGCAAACCTCCGAGTTGCTTCGCGGCGTACTTCGCGGTGTAGTAAGCTGCCGCCTTTTGCGGATCAAACGGCTCTATTCGCGTTCGCCCGAACTCTTCAAAGGCCCTTTCCCACCAGACATCGCGGCGAAGGTGCGCGGTACCAGTAATTAGAGCGTGACAGTGGTACCGACCTCCAAGCCCTCCGAACTCTTCCCCGAGGACCCACCCGATCGGGCGTCCTGCCGCCAGTTGGAGATCCGAAAGGTATCCTCGAATAAGCGCCAGTGCCGCCTCAGGCGCAGGTGGACCGGGGAAGAAGGTGTAACGCGAAGACGGGGTCCAGTCACGTAGTCGTGGGTCGGCTGCCAACCGAACGAACTTTTCGTTCCGCTCTACCTCTTCAGCAGAATTAGCCCTGGGTTGTGGTCCAAGATCCCGGAACGTGAATGGATTGATGAACCAGTCCCAGGGTGCAAGCCCAGCAATGAACTCCCCAAAGGCTCGGGGAAGTTGCCTCCGGATTCGCACGGCACGCGCTCTTCGCTCAACCTCTAGTCTTCGATCAGGGACCATGAGCGCACCCCTCCATAGAGCTGCATTAAGT
>Ga0070713_100001837_pt1 | contig 13710 bp, 6 predicted proteins | sample LARL82metaG_FD_65465 | JGI IMG/M metagenome (GOLD analysis project Ga0070713, IMG submission 65465) | Corn, switchgrass and miscanthus rhizosphere microbial communities from Kellogg Biological Station, Michigan, USA - LAR L8-2 metaG | ecosystem: Host-associated > Plants > Roots > Rhizosphere ... | reverse complement strand
CAGCTTCGATGTAGCCGCTCTCGGCGTTCTGCTCGAAGCCGACAATACGGCCCTCGCGGCGCACCACACCGCGTCGCTCCGAAAAGCGTCTCAAGTAAGCTGCGTAGGTCGCGGCGTCGAATTGGAAGGCATAGTTGACGCGCGGAAGTTGCCCGTCCTTGGGGGAGGTCCGACCGAACTTCCGAGCGTTCGCCGCTTCCGCTTCCGCAATGAAGCGTGAGCAGTCCGGATCGCCGCCCAACTGCACCCATCGCAGCCAGTAATTCATGAAGGTGACGCCGCCTTTGATGGCCGCCCCAAACAGACCGAATGGATGGAAGTAGCGGCTGCCCGGTTTCCGCCAGTCGACGAAATCGATGCCGAGCTTGAAGGTGGCGTTTGTCTCTCGAACAAACTCGTCCTCGTCGATCCCGAGGATCTGGTTGAACTGGATGATCGGCGGTATCGTCGCCTCGCCAACCCCCACCGTTCCGATTTCCTCGGACTCAATGAGGGTGATGGACCCTTTGGCCGTGCCAATCACCTTGGCGAGCGCGGCGGCGGCCATCCACCCGGCCGTCCCTCCGCCGACGATCACGATGTCGCGAATGGCCTCAGCCATTGTTCGCGAGCTCCGCCGCACCCGGGCGCAGTGAGCTGCTCAGGAATTCATCGACCGGCGGCATTGCGCCAACGAGCTCGGCAATTCTTGCCATCCTGTCCTGCACTTCGGCGATCTGTTGCGGCTCGGGCTTAGCATCCACGCGTGGATCATAGCTCTGCGGAATTATTCCATGGCCGATGAACACGCTTTCCCAGCCTTGCTCCTGGACCGTGTCGTCATCGTACAGGGGAATGCGGCCGCGCGCGGCGAAAGCGTCGAGCTTTCGCCGGAGAGTTCCTGGAACCGGGTGGTCGCGGCAGTGATCCCATAGTGGCTCGTCGAAACGTCGATTGAGCTTGTAGTGCGCCAGCTGAAGGTCACGTAGGTTGGTCGCCACGCGCCGGACGATGCGGTTGTACAATTCCGCTTCGGGAAACGAAGCCGCCGTCGCCGGAAACAAGGCCATCAACTGCGACACGCAATAATGCGTAATGTGCAATTGAACGGCGTCGAGAGGCTCGAGTGAGAACGCGGATTCGCCAACCGCGACGCAATTTCCGACCCAGCTTCGTTCGCGAATTCCCGGGGCGAGAGTGGAAATGGCGGCATCGCCGTCAATCGGCAGCTGGGCCAGGAGAGGGAGGCTGTCGAGCACTTCCTGGTCGGAGGTCTGGCGGCTGTCGTAAACAGCGAAGATGGCCGTTCTGTCCTGCAACGGAAAGAGGCCGACCCAACCGTGGCGGAAGGCGGAAATCTGGCTGAAGGCGGGGTGCGGCCGGAGCGCCTTCGCCGACCCAACGATCATCCGGTCAGACGGAAGCCATTCGCGCCAGGAGTGGAATTCGGAGTCCGGCATCCGGCCGATCAGGACGGCTTGCGAGCCGGAAGCGTCGACGAACAGGTCGGCCTCGACCCGCTCGCCGTCGGCGAGGATTAGCCCGGCAATGCGGTCGTCCTCGAGCTGGACATCACCGATGCTTGCGGCCTTCGCTTCAACTCCGCCACTAATTACGAATTGCCTGAGCAGCGCGGTATAGGCGCGGGCATCAAGGTCGTAGCCGAAGGTGGAACGCAGCTCCGCGCGTTCGGTCGCGAGCGGAACCCGGCCGGCCTTTGCGGCGACGGCGCCGAGAGAGAAGCTCTCAAATGCCGTTCGCAGTCCTTTTTGGCGGCCCTTGATCCAATATTGCGTGAACCCAAGGTCTGCTTCGTCCGGCGACGGCTGATCATACCCGAGGATGAATGGCGGCGCCCCGCCCGACCAGTTGGAAAAACGCTGGCCAGTCACAGGCACGGCGTTGCACAGGCCCAACAGCAGTTCTTCGCCAAGCCCAAGACGGTGGTGGAACCCGGCCAACTCCGGGCGGGCAGAATATGCATCGACGGGCTGGAGCAAGCTAGGCAACTCGATCACGCGCACGCGAACTCCGGCACCGCCAAGCGAGCGCTGAAGTGCCGCGGCAGCCATCCACGCCGGCGCGTCGGCACCGACCACTACCACGTGCTGGACGCGGCGATTCACAGGTGGGCCTCCGCAGCAACCGACACGCCAACCGGCTCCGCCGCACGATAGCGCTGGATGAAGCGATCGTGCGGCAGCATTTCGTCTACTCGGTCTGCGATCTCGGCGCGAAGTTCCTCGAGCTTGGAGATCAGCTCGTCTCCGGGAATGGCGTCGGCAAACGGGCTGTAGGATTCAGGCATCAGCCCTTGGCCGGTGAACACGCTGAGCCAACTGATGGGCGTGAAAAGCCCCTCCCTGTACCGCTCAATGATCGCGCTATGCCGGAACAGCTCGATCTTGGACGTCAGGCTCTCGGGCACGTCCATGGCCGCGCAGTAGCGCCAGATCTCCGAGTCATCGCGACCATTGAGCTTGTAATGGAGGATGAGGAAGTCGCGAATCCGCTCATATTGCAGTTCCATCAACCGGTTGAACTCGTCGCGCAGCCGCGGATCGATGCTCTTGCCGGGCAGCAGCCGCACGAGGTTCATGATGGCGATTTGAATAAGGTAGATGCTCGTCGATTCGAGCGGCTCGAAGAAACCGCTGGCAAGCCCGACGGCGACGCAGTTCTTCTCCCAGCCGACGGTCCGGCGACCGGTCGTGAACTTCAGCAGGCGGGGCTCGCCTAGGACTTTCGTATCGAGGCTCCGCAAGAGCGAATCCGCCGCTTCCCCCTCCTCGATGAAGCTGCTTGAAAAAACGTATCCGTTCCCGGTGCGGTGCTGCAGTGGAATCCGCCAACGCCAGCCGGCCTCCATCGCGGTCGACCGCGTGTAAGGCGAGAGCTCGTCGCGCTCGCTCGGCACGGCGAGGGCGCGGTCGCAGGGGAGCCACTTCGACCAATCCTCCCATCCGACGCCAAGTGCCTGGCCGAGCAGCAGTGAGCGGAAGCCCGAGCAGTCGATGAAAAGATCGCCGGAGATCGTCTCGCCGGATTCGAGCACGAGCGAGCGAACTTGGCCGCTCTGGGGATCCAGGATGACCTCAAGGACCTTGCCTTCGGTCCTCGCCGCTCCACGCTGCTCGGCCAACCCCCGCAGGAACAGGCCAAAAAGCCCGGCGTCGAAATGGTAGGCGTAGGTATAGGTCGAATTCAGCGTCGGCCGTCGCGTCTCGGGGAACTCGAATCGGCAATTCCGCGCCGCTTGGGCGGCGAATGAATAGTCGTCGATCTGCGACGTCAGACCCAAGCTGCGAGCGCGCAGCCACAGATGGTGGAAAATGTGGTCCATGTTGGGCGGCCCATGGGCCCCGAACGGATGAATATAGCGGGAGCCCTTGAAGCCCCAGTCGACGAATTCGATGCCGAGCTTGAATGCGGCCTTCGTGGCCCGCATCATCTCGGCTTCTTCGATGTCGATCGCGTCGTTGAATTTCTTGATCTCGGGAAAGGTCGCCTCGCCGACGCCGACGATCCCGATCTCCTCCGATTCGACCAGCCGCACGCGGCAGCGGGACAGCGGAATGAGGGACACGAGCGCGGCGGCCGTCATCCATCCGGCGGTGCCACCGCCGAGGATCACGATATCGAGCGGTTTGCTCACCCCTCACGCTCCGTTTGCACGGCCGGGTTGGCCGACGCTGTGCCTGTCAGTTCGACTTCGTCGACTGCGCCTGCGAGCCGGCATGCGCCTGCGCCACCAGCTGGTTGAACTTCTCAGCGGTGATGCTCAGCAGCAGGCCTTTGGCATCCTTGCCGAACGCGATCAGCGGCACGCCGATCTTGGTCTGCCCCGTGTCGATCACAGCCTGGTTCGAATCCGCGACGACTTCATTTGGGGCGAGTACGGCGATTGTACCGACGGGAACTCCCTTGACGTCGCGGACCGGCGCGCCGGGCTTGATGTCCGCTGCGGTTGCCGGACCCACTGATCCATCTTTCCCGCCTGGTCTGGGCAGGTTGGCCCGGTCCTCATTGGTGACCTTCACGCCGCGGCCGGCCAGCGTGTTATAGTCTGTGTCCTGTTGGCGGTTGGAAGCGGCAATGTCCTGGACTCTGGGTCCGCCCGTGTTGTTTCCAGTCCCGGGCGGAGGACCGCCAGCCGGGGCAGTCTGTCCATTTGCCGTGCTTGCGATCGCGAGCGCCACTCCTCCGATAATCGAAATCAATGCGGACCGTCGCATATCCTGAACTCCCTCGCCAATCGCGCTACCAAAATAGCCGAGCCGACAAAAGCGTGAGCCGCCTCGGGCGAACCGAAGTTTCGCGCCGCAGGCGGCCACCACTCGCGGCATGGGCAACCTCACATTCCTGGGAGAGGGGCGCCGCGGGTGCAAAAGCGGCGCCCTTCCCTCGTCGCGCACCAGTTCTGTTTAGCTCCCGAGTTTCCAGCGGAGACCGACCGTGAGCCGGCGATCCTGCCTGAACCAGGAGTTATTCACCAGGATGCGTTTCTGCTCCGGGCTGTTCTGATCGGTCAGCTGCTCCAGGGTCACGGTTTTCGTGCTCAGCAGATTGCTGCCTTCCAGGCTCAACTCGAAATGCTTGTTGATGCTGTACCGGATCGAGCCGTCCAGATAGCCGGCCGCCGCATTCCAGGTGGGTAGCTGGTTGCAACAGGGCGTGGCTGTAATCAGATATTTCGACCGCCAGCTATACGCGAGCCTTAACGACAGCGGGAAATTGGGTCTCTCATACAGGCCGACAATATTGAACGCATATTTGGACAAGCCCTCCAGCGTACCCGAATCGAGGGGCGGGTGGGCAAGCACACCGGCGTTCCCAAAGAAGGTGTTCAGGCTGGCGTTCGGCACGCCCTTGTTCTTAAGGAAAGTGAAGTTCGTTTGGATGCCGAGACCGTCGAACGGCTTCGGCAGGAAATCGAAGAAGCGGTTGTACGCGACTTCGATACCCTCGATCTTCGCTCCCTTGCCGTTGGCGGGGCCAGTGACTTCGACGGTCCTCGTCACACTATTGTTGGTGATGTTCGCGGCGAAGCGTCCACCCTGAATGTAGTCGTGAAAGTTCTTGTAGAACAGATCCAGGCTGAACAGGCCGGAATTACCGAAATAATGTTCGAGCGACAGGTCTAACTGCCAGGCACTCGTCGGCTTCAGCTGCGGGTTGGTTGCATCGGCGGTATAATTCACCGTCGCTCCGATGATTTGGCCTTGGGCATTCTTGATCCAAAGCGGGTCACTCTGACTGCTGCCCGGCAGAACCTGGCTGACTTTTAGATAATCCTTGAGCAGTCCCATGTCGGGCCGCGAAATCGCCTTTGAAACCGCGAAGCGCAGCAGCCATTGCGGCGAGAAGTCGAAGCGCAGGTTGAAGCTCGGAAGCCAGTTATGGAACCTGTCGTTGGACGACACCGGCATGGACGCACCGGTACCGCTCGCGAACTGCACATCCTGCGGCGACAAATAGCAGATCGCGTCATAGGGGTTCGGTGCATTGGGTGGGAGCACCGTCCCTGGCGGTAGGTTGGGCAGGTTGCCCGTGAGACCGCCAGGCACAAGCGGAGTCTGGGGACAAACGGTCGCAGGGTTTTTCGTAATGGTCGGAAAGATGTTAAAGCCGTTGCTTCTGTCCTCCGTCTCGATGAAACGCAGGCCGAGGTTCCCGCTGATCTTGACGCTGCCGAGATGAATGTCGTCGTGGCCGCCGAACTTCACCATCAGATAGGCGGCCTTGGTCTTCTCAGAGATGCTCGCGATCTCATGTTCTCCGAAGCAGCTGTTCGGGAGGATATCCCTCGCTCCGAAGTAGCCGGGCGCATAGGGCGCGTGTCGATCGCATATCGGCTGGTAGGTGCCGATTCCTAGCTTTCTCGCGTCGAATTGGTCCAACCCGTGATTGTTCAGGAAATCGAATGGCATGAACGGGAAAGTCCCGATCGTTCCTCCGAAATAGGATTCCCCGAACTTCTCCAGGTCGTAGAAGCCGGCGGGATAGCCCTTAAAAACAACCGAAGGATCCGAGGGGCAAGTAGCCGGTTTCGAATCCAGGTTGTAGTAAATATACTGACAGCCGTTGGTCCATGTGTTCGAAATGCTGTTCCAGTCATAGTCGCTGTTGCGGACCAACTGTTCGCGATCTGCATAACGCGCACCGAACTTGAGCGTGTCGAGCCAGCTGTTACCTGGGATGTCCCAAATGCCATCGGCCTTGAACGCCCATTCATGCCCGCTGCTGTCCTGGATCTGATCCGCGAGATTGTTGATCATCCAGTTATCGGGATTTGCGTAGCCACCTGGCGACAGGAAGACGTTGCTGGGCGCGTTCAAGGCGATGATACGCGGCTGCGTGCCGAGCCCGCTCAGTTGAGGATTGGTGAACGACTGGAAGCCGACGCCCGCGTCATAAAATTTCGCCGTGGAGTCGACATATTGCCCGTCGAAATTGAAGTGCAGCGCGTCGGACGGATCGACCTTCAGGTTGAACGACGCTTCTTGCGTCATGTCCCTGTTTTGCTGGATGCGGCTGTTCGAGTTCAGGGAGTCGCCGTGGACGTCATAGCCGCCGGGACAATAGCTCGCCGGCTGGCCGCTCCAGGCATAGCAGCTGTGGATCATCGCCTGGCCGGAGTCGTTGCGGGCCATGTCGGCGTCACCGCCGCCAGAGAAGGGGAATCCCCACCAGCCGCCGTTCTGAGCGAACGTGCCGCCACTGACAAAGCCGTTGTCGCCGAAGGTGAAATCGTTTGCGCTGCCGCCCGCGACGGGGATTCCCGAGTCGCCGGGATGGAAGCGGAAACTCGGATCGCTGGTCGTCCCGTAAAGCCCGACGCCGATCCCGTGCTCCTCCATCGAATTGTTGTACACTGACCGGATATATTGCGCGGTCGCAAGCCACCGGTGATCGTTGCTCCTCCACTGGGCAGCCGCGGCGATGCCGGTCCGCTTGCGGTCGAAGCGGTCATCCAGCATGCTCGCGGCTGACGGGATCAGGACGTTCCCCGTGCCGAAGGGGCTGGTGACATTGGCGCTTCCGGGGATCATTCCCCCGGTAAAGATCTCGGTGCGATAGGTTTGCAGTCCCTCCGACCCGGTCTTGAGCCGCGAATAGGCGATATCGCCCATCAGGCCGAACTCGCCGATGCCCGTCTGCCACCGATTGCTGTAAAAGAAATTGGCGTCGGGCGTGATTTTTCTGCCGATGTCGCCCCAGTTCGCCTTTACGCCGATCTGGAGAACTTGTCCGGTTGGCTCGAACGGGAGGCGGGTCCGGAGGTTGACCAAGCCCGCGATTCCGCCTTCGATCAGGTCAGCCGTCTGGTTCTTGTAGATGTCGACTCCGGCCAGCAATTCAGCTGGGACGTCGCCCCAGGAAAGGGCCCGGCCGGCATTAGCAGAGAAGGTATCGCGGCCGTTGAACTCGTTGCGCACCTGCGGAAGGCCGCGGACGAGAACGCCCGAAGGCTCGGTCGTGAAGTGGGCCGGATCGGTGGGGATGGAGAACCGGGTGACGCTAATTCCCGGAACGCGCTGCAGCGCTTCGGCGACCGACTTGTCCGGGAACGCGCCGATGTCGGTCGCGCTGATCGAGTCGATGACCGTGTCGGCATTCCTCTTGCGCTGCCGTGCGTTCTGCAAGGCCTGGCGCTGGCCAGTGACGATGATCGAGCCGGTCGAATTCCCGTTTCCGGAACCGGCTTGCGTCTTAGCGGCGGACGTCCCCTGCGCGAACGTAGGCGAGGAAACGAGACTAGCGGCAATGGCAAAAAGCGAGGCTCCGAATCGTAAAGGACGGCGACGCTCATTTACGATCCTGGTGGAAATCTCCGGATTCATTGAACGGCTTCTCCCCTAGAACTCATTCAAGAGCCGGGGACCGAACGCGAACCGGACCGACAAAGTGCGACCAGGCTAGCGCAGATCACGGTGCTGCAATCGCTCCCCAAACGTGAAATCGATGACCACAAATCGGCTCTTTGTCCACAGGCAAAACTGCTACGCACATTTGAAAAACGGGCTGAAATCGCACTTTTCGGCACGCGGAATCCACTTCGCCTCCGCTGGAGTCCGGTTCGCAAACGCACAGTCCCTCTCGCAACATTCTGTGGGAAAAGTCTGAGTTATTGATCTAGTTAGTCACGCGGCCCCGGTGGTTGCATTGCCGAACCCACTTCGATCAGAGGCTCTGTCCGAGCATCGACTCAAGGAGCGCCCGGTGTGTACGGCCGAGGCTGTTTCGAGGCTGGACACAGCCCCATGCCGTCCCATGCAATTGCTTGCGGGTAATCGAGTCCTGGAGGAGGGCCCATCGGCATCGCGTCAAGGTCCGGCTCGCAAGTCTCATCGACGACTGAAACGGCAGCCCATTCGGGACATTCGTCGGGGCAACTATCTCCGGCTGCGGAACACATCGGTGCTGAGGTAGCGCAAACCAGAATCGACGATAAGGGTGGCCACGTCCGGCCCTTCCCCAGGCGCGCGGCAAGGCGATTTTCTTAATGAAGGACCTGGAAGCTGTGCGCAGGGATGGCAATTGATTGGGCATGGGGCTGGCCCAATCGTTCAACGTCAACACGAACGGCATCATCGCGAAAGTTCTCCACGATGAAGGCGCCATTATCGTAGGCGAACAAAGCTACGTGGTCAGGCGCGTCAATCTGCAGCGGCAGATCGGCGAAGAGATATTGTTTAATCCGCGTGATCATCGGCCGCGGCAGATTGTACAGGTCACCGAAATTCTCCGGCATGTTCCAGAGGTAGAGCGTGCCCTTGGAATAATGGTTCATCAGGACGATCGGGAAGCCCTTGGCCGCCGCGACGCCGCGGATGATGCCCCAGCTGTCGTTCGTGTAGAAGCGCACTTCGGGGAACAGGATCGGCTGCGTCTTGCCCGGCTCCTTGAGCTCGGTTCCGTTGCCGGCTCCGAAGCCGACGAAATATTGGTCAATCGAGATGGCGTGGCCGGTCGTTTGCCATTCAGCCAGGTCCCGGAAGCCCCTGCCCTGCATCTCTTCAAGGAAGCCTGACGTGACGATCACGCTGGCGCCGCCTTCGAGGCTGCGCTTGATCTTGGCGATGATCGCCGGATCGGTCGCCGCGCCCTGGGTCAGCAGGATCGTGTGCGCGGCCGCGGGATATTCGGGATAGAGCTCGATCGGTACGCCCAAATTGCCGATGTAATTGTGGAGGAAGTCCTCGCCGATTCCGTGCGGCGGCCGGTAGCTCGCGATTCCCATCGGCTTTCCAAGCTGCCCGAGTACGGAGTCAGCGACGTGCAGCGCCTCGTCCGCGGCAGCTGCCCAGCCGCCGGCTCCGGCGACCGGCCATTTGAAGCTCGTCGGCTGGCTAGCCCACGGCCTGGTGCCGGGCGTCGCGGGTCGCGGGTCGGCCATCGCGCTCCAGTTGAACAGCATCTGCTCGGGCGCCTTGGCGAACAGCCCGTCCCACACTTGCTCGGCATAGCGGTCGATCACGCGGATCGAATAAGTGTCGACCCAGGCACCGACGTTCGCGCCGGGGCGGACGTTCGAGAGATACCTGAAGATCTCGTAGCTTTCGTACTGTTGGAGCAGCTGATCGGTGATGACTGGGTCGCGGGTCTCGGTGCCGGTGTAGATCGCGTCGAACATATGCGCCTCTTGCGCTAGGTCGTAGCCAAGGCCGTGGAAGTGCTCGTACCAGTTCGGATATTTGATGATGACGCGAACACGCGGGTTCACCTGCTTCGCCGGCCCGAGCACCAAGTCGCGGCTCGCCTCTCGCATCTTGTCGACGCGATAGTCGGTCCAGCTGCGGTTGCCCTTCGCGGCGATGTCGGCGTCGCTCTTCGAGGTGTAGAAAAAGAAGTCGTCGAGGATCACTTCGTCGAAATGGCGCGCAATGAGGCGCACCGCGCGCTCGCATTCGGCGCGGTCTGCGGGGTTCTCGTAATCGAAGGTGCCGAACTGGCCGCCCGAGCCGCCGGCGGCGAGCGTGATTCCGCCCGACGTTTGGATGCCCTTCGCCTGGAACTCGCGCTTGACCGTTTCGAGCTCGGCGTCGGTCGCGACAAGGTGGTCGCGGTAGGCCTCGATATAGACCTTGTCGAACTTGAGCTGCGAGGAAACGCGACGGAACTCCTTTTCAAACACGCTTTCGTCGGCAAGCTTCTTCGTGTCGCCAACGGTCACGTAGATGGCCACGCGGAAGTTACGATACGACCGCGCTTCAGCCGGGAGCGCGATGGGCAAGACCAAGCTCAACAGGACCGCAACAATTTGCCGGAGACGCATGGACCACTCCTGCTGTTAGCGCTACCAGTACCCGACGCACGGGAAGGATCAAGCGCGAGGCTCATGGGGAGAATTGGTGGCGAGCATTCTGCTAAGTCTTCCCTCGCCATCGCAGCCGGGCGGCATTCGTTCGCGAGCACGCGAGTGAGGAGACGTGTTTCCGTCGTGAAACGGACATTCGTTAAGCGCATTGCTGTTTGTTCGGCAGCGGTATTCGCGGTCATGCCCGTAAACGCTGTTGGGCAATCGCGCAGCGATGTGCCGATCGAAATTCACGCAGACGGCGCAGGCCCGAAAATCAGCCGCGACATCTTCGGCCAGTTTGCCGAGCATCTTGGAAGCGGCATCTACGGCGGAATCTGGGTCGGGCGAGGCTCGGCCATTCCTAACGTGCGCGGCATTCGCAGCGACGTCGTGGCGGCCTTACGCGCAATTCACGTCCCGAACGTCCGTTGGCCGGGCGGCTGCTTCGGCGACAATTATCACTGGCGAAATGGCATCGGACCACGCGCAAGCCGGCCGGCGACCCTGAATCCCGACTGGGGCGGGGTGATCGAGCCCAACAGTTTCGGGACCGCAGAATATTTCGACTTTCTGTCGCAAATCGGCGCCGACGCCTTCATCTCCGAGAACATCGGCTCCGGCACGGTCGAGGAAGCCGCCGATTGGTTCGAGTATCTGACGTCGGGCAAGCCGACGACGCTGGCGAAGAAGCGCGCGGCCAATGGGCATCCTGCGCCGTACAAGGTCAAGTATCTGGGTCTCGGCAACGAAAGCTGGGGCTGCGGCGGGGCCATGTCCGCCGAACATTATGTCGAGGAAATGAAGCGCTTCGCCCGATTTACCCGCAACTACAATCCGGCGCAGCAGTCTCCGGCGACGGCGATGAAGCGGATCGCTGTCGGCTGGGACAGCGGCAACAGCGACTACACCGACGCCGTGATGAAGGCCTGGAAGGACAAGGACTGGAGCTGGGATATCGAGGGCGTCTCGCTCCATGGCTATACCATCCCCGATAGCTGGGAGAAGAAAGGGCCGAGCGTCGGTTTTGGTGAGGATGACTATGCCAAGGGGGTCGCGGCGACGCTGAAGATGCGCGACTGGATCACGCGGCAGTCGGCCATCATGGACAGGTACGATCCCGACAAGAAAGTCGGTCTCTACGTCGACGAATGGGGAATCTGGACCGATTCAAATCCGGGGACGAACCCGGGCTTCCTCCAGCAGCAGAACACGCTTCGCGATGCGGTGATCGCTGCGCTCAATCTCAACCTTTTCATGCGCAACGCCGACCGAGTGCGCGGCGCGAACATCGCCCAGATGATTAATGTGCTTCAGGCGATGATCCTCACCGATGGTCCCAAGATGGTCCTGACACCGACCTATCAGGTTTACCGGATGTACGTGCCGTTTCACGATTCCATTCTGGTTCCGGTGAGTTTCGATGCCGGCACCTATTCATATGGCGACCTCAAGCTGCCCAGAGTGGACGCGATCGCCGCGCGCGACTCCTCTGGCAGAGTGTGGCTCGCGCTCGTCAACATCGATCCGAACCAACCGGCCTCGGTTGCAGCGACGATCGACGGCGCGAACCTGCACACCGCGAACGGCCAGATTCTGACCGCCGCCGCGGTTGATGCCCACAACAGCTTCGATCGGCCGAATGAAGTCGCACCGCGGCCGTTCGCCGGGCGCATATCGGGCGGTCGGCTGCTGTTCGATCTTCCGCCGAAGGCGGTTGCAGTGGTGGAATTGCAATAGCTTCGCGAGGAAGGGGCGATAGTGCGGCAATCTGTTGTTCTCGCGAGCGTTCTGGCGATGATTTCCGCCGGGCCTCTAACCAGTGCATCACGCGCAAAGCCGCCGGTTCGTCCAACCTATCTCAATCCGACCCTGACGCCGCAAGCGCGCGCGGCGGACCTCGTTCGCCGAATGACGCTCGAGGAAAAGGCCTCGCAACTCGTCAATCACTCGCGCGCGATCCCGCGCCTCGGCATCCCGGCCTACGACTGGTGGAGCGAAGCCTTGCACGGCGTCGCCGTTGGCGGCACGACGGTTTTTCCCGAGCCGATCGGCCTCGCTGCGACGTTCGACCCGGACACCATTCGCCAGATGGCGGCGGACATCGGGGACGAAGGTCGGATCAAACATGCCGAGGCCATGCGCGCCGGTCACTCCAGCACGTTCCAGGGGCTCGATTTCTGGGCACCGAACGTCAACATCTTCCGCGATCCGCGTTGGGGCAGGGGTCAGGAAACCTATGGCGAGGACCCTTTTCTGACCGGGCGCATGGCGGTTGCCTATGTGACGGGCCTGCAGGGCAGTGACCCGCACTATTACAAGGCGATCTCCACGCCGAAGCATTTTGCGGTCCACAGCGGTCCCGAGCCGACCCGCCACCTCGCCGACGTCGACGTCAGCAAGCACGACATGGAGGACACCTACCTGCCCGCATTCCGCGCTGCCGTCGTGGAAGGACACGCGGACTCCGTGATGTGCGCCTATAATGCGGTGAACGGCGAACCGGCCTGCGCAAGCCAGTTCCTGCTGCAGCACACGCTGAGGGGTGCATGGCACTTCGGCGGCTATGTGGTGTCCGATTGCGGGGCGGTCCACGACATTTTCGAGAGTCATCATTTCCGTGCGAGCCAACCGGAAGCGACAGCGATCTCGATGATGCGCGGCATGGACAATGAGTGCCTCACATTCGGCGAGGTGACCGGCCACGACGACTATCAGCCGTACATCGACGCGATGCGCAAAGGCTATCTGCCGCAGAAGGCCGTCGATACTGCGCTCACGCGCCTCTTCACCGCGCGAATGCGGCTCGGCATGTTCGACCCGCCGTCGATGGTTCCGTACAGCCGCATCCCGGCAGGCGAGCTGGACAGCTCGGCGCACCGGCAATTGGCGCTGAAGCTCGCCGAGGAATCGATGGTGCTGCTCAAGAACGACGGCGTGCTTCCGCTCAAAGGCGCGAAGCGGATCGCGCTGGTCGGGCCGCTCGCCTCCCAGACCGAGGTGCTTCTCGGAAATTATCACGGCACTCCGACGCACATCGTCTCTGTCCTTGATGGAATGAAGGCAGCCTTTCCCCGAACCCAGATCACCTACGTTCCCGGCACCGAGTTTTTGTCGCTCGAAGGCGGTCCGATTCCTCCGGCGATGCTGGGTGGGACAGGCGGCCATCCGGGCCTCTATGCGGAGTACCGCGTCGGCGAGAATGTCGATCCGAACTCGGCGCCCACTGCCGCTCGTGTCGAGCCCACCGTCAATGTCGACGCGAACTCGGTTCCCGAGCCAGTACGCGGGCAGGGGTTTCTTGCCCGCTGGACGGGACTCCTGAGCGCGCCCGAGACCGGGGACTATCGGCTGGGGGTGAAGGCGAACGGCACGGCGCGCATCAGCATCGGCGACCGGATGATCGCGCAGACCTACGGCGGTTCGAGCAT
>Ga0070713_100001836_pt1 | contig 13711 bp, 12 predicted proteins | sample LARL82metaG_FD_65465 | JGI IMG/M metagenome (GOLD analysis project Ga0070713, IMG submission 65465) | Corn, switchgrass and miscanthus rhizosphere microbial communities from Kellogg Biological Station, Michigan, USA - LAR L8-2 metaG | ecosystem: Host-associated > Plants > Roots > Rhizosphere ... | reverse complement strand
CATATCGCTGAACATCATCCTGCCGCTCGGACCCGAGAAAACGCTGGCAATTTTTGAGTGGTATCTGCCGGAAAAGGATCTGGGTAGCGAAGCGGCCCGCAAAGCATTGGCCTTCAGCGATGAAATTCAGGTGGAGGACGCCGCCATGTGCGAGATCGTCCAGAAGAATCTCCATTCCTCGAGCTACCACAGCGGCCGCTACAGCGTGAAGCAAGAAAAAGGGCTTCACGCGTTCCATCACATGTATCGGGAGTTAATGCCCGGATAGATTGTAGAGGGACGGTTACTTCGGAGTGTTGGCGGGCGGTGCAGAAACGTCAAGGTCAGCGCAACAGCGGGTTAGAATCGTTGTCGGCAGGAAGGTAAAGAATTGCTTTAAGCGCCCTTCAGCCGATGAGGTTGCCTCCACCGCTCACATGTCAGCGTCTGGCAAAAAACACGGCGTCATTCTCTCTCTGTTGTTGGCCGCCGCCACGCTCGCTTTCTACAATCCCATCATCCGCAACCAGTTTGTCGATTTCGACGATCGATCCTACATTCTTAGGAACTGGCATGTGCAGGGTGGTCTGACATGGGCTACCGTGAAGTGGTCGTTCACAACTTTTTATCAAGGCAACTGGCACCCTTTGACATGGTTGTCGCATGCCTTGGACTGCCAATTCTTCCACCTCAATCCGATCGGCCACCATTACACGAGTCTCCTGTTGCATACCGCCTGTGCGGTTCTCCTGTTCCTTTTGTTGCGGAGAGCTACCGGATCTGCCTGGTCCAGTCTTATCGTAGCTGCCCTCTTTGCGCTGCACCCGATCAATGTTGAGTCGATCGCATGGGCCGCCGAGCGCAAGAATGTACTCAGCATGTTGTTCTTCCTGCTTGCCCTTCATGCTTATGACCGCTATGCGCGAGGAGGAGCGAGATATCTTTATTGGTTGGTGACCGCTTTTTTTGCGCTTGGCCTGATGGCGAAGCCACAGATTGTCACTCTACCGTTTGTGCTTCTGCTTTGGGACTATTGGCCCTTGCAGCGCATGGGTGCGCAATCCAAGACTCCGCAATCCAGGGCCCCGGATTCCGGCGCCGATTCTGGTGCAGAAGCCTTGCCCCCGGCTTCTGCTCCGCGTTCCTTCTTCTTTCTCGCGTTGGAAAAGTTACCCCTCTTCGTTCTTGCCGCGGCTGACGCCGTCGTCACCGTTATTGCGCAACACGCCGGCAACACCGTGCGCACGCTGTCGGAAGTTCCACTGTCTGTTCGCTTCGAGAATGTGCTGGTCTCCTACGTGAGATATCTTGGGAAAGCGCTTTGGCCGTTTCCGCTCGTTCCCATGTATCCGCGTCCAGAAAGCACGCTGCCCGCCGGGCAAGTGGTGGCTGCGCTGGCGCTTCTGCTGTTGATATCGGTGTTTGTTATTTACTGGCGGGATCGCCGCTATTTGCTGGTCGGCTGGTTCTGGTTCCTCGGAACGTTAGTCCCAATGATCGGCATTGTTACGGTTGGCGACCAGGCCATGGCTGACCGCTACGCTTATCTCCCTTTCATCGGTTTGTTTATCGCTGTAGTGTGGACTCTTGGGGCCCTGCTCTCCGAGCATCGAGTGTCCGGCCTGTGGCCCGCAGGCGCCGCTGCGCTTGTGAGCATTAGCTTGATCATCGGCTTGGGATGCCTCACCTATCGACAAATTGGCTACTGGCACGACAATGAAAAACTGTGGCGCCACACGTTGAGTGTCACTAATCGGAATTTTGTGGCGCACAACAATCTAGCGCTCGCGCTTCGCGACCAGGGGCGGTCCGATGAAGCGATCGAGGAGTTCCGGACTGGGATGGCCCTTCACAACTACGCCCCCAACCAAATTCTCGACCTGGCTGCCTACGAGTTGCAGGTCGGCCATCCCAATGAAGCTATTGATGCGTGCAATGCGGCGGAGCGGGCATCCGCGGATCCGATGATTAAGGCGGCGGCCTTGGCTGAAACTGGTCAAGCCCAGCTGCAGTTGCGGCAGTATGATCACGCCGCCGAGAACTTTCAAAGCGCTTTACGACTGAATCCGCATGACGGGATTGCGCTGATGGGTGCCGGCGTCCTGGCGCTGCGTGAAGGGCATTATGACGTAGCGGTAAATCAGTTGATGCAGGCGGCGCAAGTCGATTCCAGCGATGTTGATGTGCTTCTCCTGGCGCAAGCTTTGCGTCGCGCAGGCCGGCCTGCCGAGGCCGATTCCTTTCGGGCGCAAGTCTGGAAGATTTCCCAGGACCCGAACCGCGCTGAACTCGCGGCCCAGCAACTACTCGCCTTCGCCGGCCTGAAGTTCTTGTAGATTCGTGTCCGTCTTTGATTATGACCGAAGATGATTATGACTGATGATTATGACTGAAAACTTCAACCCCGCTTCAGCAGCAGACAAGTAATGTCGTCGTGCTGCGGAGTATTCCCGACGTAGCGGTCTAACTCCGCCAGCAGGTTTCGAAGCAGTTCCGCAGGCGTAGATTCCGATTCGCGGTCGACAAACCGCAGCAAAGCGGCTTCCCCGTATTCTTCGTCTTTTTGATTAACCGCTTCCACTAGTCCATCCGTAAATATCACTAGCCAGTCGCCGCTTTCGAGTCGCGTCTGTCCGGTCTGGTAAGGCGATTCGGCGAAGATACCGACGGGGATGCCTCCCGCGTCAATGCGCTGGACCAGACCTGATTTCTTTCGGAGAATTGGAGCGTTGTGACCCGCGTTCAAATAGACGACGTCGCCGGTCTCAGCGTCCAGTTCGGCAAAGAAGGCGGTCGTGAAACGAACTCCGCCCTGGCTGTTCGAACAGGCATAGTGATTCACACCATCCACTAGATCGGCCAGCGCGATGCCGCTCCTCGACAATGTACGGAGACTTGCCTGGAATGTGGCCATCAGCATCGCCGCCGGAATGCTCTTTCCCGCCACGTCGGCCACCACGAAGAGAACGCGGTCCTCATTATTATTATTAGTAGTATTATTCGGGCTGTGATTCTGGCTTCCCGGTCGCAGGATCACATCGTAATAGTCGCCGGCCACAGTGTTAGCCGGGCGCGTTGCATAGGCAATCTTGTAACCCGGGATTTGCAGCGGCGCACCGGGCAGCAACCAGGCCTGAATGTCTTTGGCGATCTCCAGATCGCGCTTCATTACGACCCGATCCGCCAATTCCAGAAGCAGAGCGACAAAGAGGAGCAGTCCTCCGTACACATGCAAATCAAATTCGTGGATATCGACATGCCCGGTGTGGTCGGCGTAAGAAGATGACGCGGACGGAAAGAACAGCAGAATCAGTCCGAGCAGCACCAGCACTCGCCGTGCCGGCGTGAGCTTTTCCAGGATCGCCCAGAAAAGCGACTTCGCAATCTGCCGGCCCCGTCGAAATCGGGATCGTTCGACCTCTAAGCTATCAAGGCCCGCCGAATAGAGCCGATAGCTCGAGCGCGCATCTTTTTCAAACTGCGACCAGAGTTGGCTCAAGGCCAGCCCCTCCGTCACTCGATGCCAGAAATTGCGGGCACCGCCACGAAGTCCGGGCCGCGATTGAACAGTTGGTGGAGGAGAGGACATGGCGAGGCAACATTATAGGGGCTGCCGTCGCCAATGAGCTAACGAGCTCAAGAGCTAATGAGCAAACGATGGACGGGCTAGGGCGCGCCCATCGCTCCACTGCGACAACCAGGGGCCGTCACGCTTCAGCTTACCTCTTGGTTAGCTTACTTCTTGGCGAACGTCCGAATGTAGTTGACCAGTTGCCAGACGTCCTCGTCCTTGGCGCGGTCGCCTTCCGGAGGCATATCGGGTCCCTTGCCATTCCGGATGATGTAGAACAGTTCGCCGTCGGATCGATTTTTCAGGGCGTCCGGCTTAGTAAAGTCGGTTACGTTCTTAATATCCGACGCCATGTCGCCCTTGCCATCACCGTCTTTGCCATGACACATAGCGCAGTCATAGCCATAAAGCTTCTTGGCGTGTGCGTGTGATTCCGGGGTTGGCTTAACCGGATTCTGCTTCGCCGCAGCCTCGGGCGGGATCTTGTATTCGGCCGGAGGCTCATCTTTCGGCTTTTGTGCCGATACCGCCAAAATGAAAAAGCAGACAAGACAAAAGGATGTAGCGATGAACAGTGAGACTTTCCTGAATGTTTTCTGGGACGAAGTGGGCGGCTTCCTCAACAGACACCTCCGCTGGATGCAACGGTTGAACTGCTGAACAGCACACGATACTCTATGCGGCCGCCAGACGCACGCAAAACTTGGCCCCTCCTACGCTACGCGTGCCGGAAGTTACATGACATCATCACCATTAACCATTCCGGAAAAATGCTTGATCGCGTGTCGCTTTTCAGTGACGCGTTACTCTCGTAACCCGTTTAGCTCGCGAGGATTACAGAAGTATTACAACGGAATCGTCGCGCTCTTGCTATGGTCGAAGATGTAGCTCAAGAAAAAAGCTGCGGGACGAACGCCTGCTGCAAATCAGAATTGCGAATCAAGGCTGCGAATCAGAATTGCGAATCAAGATTGCAAATCAAGACCCTGGGGAAATGATAATGACAGAAGCCATGCGCGAAACCGTGAGTGAAGCAACGAGCCGGGCAATGACCGAAGGCGGAGAAGGCACCAATCGCAAAGTCCGAGCGAACCGCGACGGATTTAACTGGGGCACTGCGATTGCCATGGGGCTGTTTCACGTAGGCGCAATTGCGGCATTATTTTTCTTTACCTGGAAAGCATTCTTCGTTGCCATGTTCTTATGGTGGGTTTCTGGAAGCCTCGGTATCGGCATGAGCTATCACCGTCTCCTCACGCATCGCGGCTACAGGACTCCGAAGTGGGTGGAGTATTTTCTGACTTGGTGCGCCACGCTTGCGCTCGAAGGCGGGCCGATTTTCTGGGTGGCAACGCACCGCATTCATCATCAGTTCTCGGACGACGAAGGCGATCCGCACTCCCCGATCGACGGCAAGTGGTGGTCGCACATGGGCTGGATCCTGATGGGCAAGTCGATGCATCACGACACCACGACGCTCGGTCGTTACGTCCCCGACCTCACCAAAGATAAAGTCCACGTCTGGCTCACGAAATATCACTGGACCGGCAACGTCATCTTAGGCGTAATTCTATTTGCCATCGGCGGATTGCCCTGGCTGCTCTGGGGAGTGTTCGCCCGCGTTGTGGTTGGACTGCACGCTACCTGGATGGTGAACTCGGTCACGCATCTCTGGGGATCGCGACGCTTCGTAACCAAAGATCTTTCGACCAATAATTTCCTTGTGGCCGTGCTCACCTTTGGCGAGGGCTGGCACAACAATCATCACGCGCATCCGGTTTCCGCGCGTCACGGTTTGAAGTGGTATGAAATTGACATGAACTGGTATGGCATCTGGGCGCTGAAAAAACTTGGCCTCGCCCGTCATGTGTACAAGGTCGATCTCGACCGGCTTCCACCGAAGCCGGCATTGACCCGCGATGCGAGCGCTGCAGCGGTGTTAGCTGCGGCTGCCGGCAACGACTGAAAAACAGTTTAGGTATTAGGTGTCAGGAAGGGCTCTCGAACCGGCCAGGGTGGTCGGTGCCGAGAGCCTTTTTTGGTGTAAATCGTCTGATAGCGTCATGAAGCCGGGCGCTCTCGTCGATAGCACCATTTCGGCGGACACGCTAAAAGTTCGGTGCTCGTCCGTTAGCGGCCTTGTACCAATCGATCCAAGGTTTTGGATTCTGACCAAGGTTGCGCCCGACAATGTCGGTAAGGCACTTCTGTGCCTTGGAATCCTCCCCGAGAAATGCTGTGAGCAGGGGAACACTACCAGAGTATCGGTGTTTGCACAGGGCATCCTCTGCGTCTGAATCGATACTCCACATTCCCGCTCTGCGTCCAGGCATAAATTCCTTCAAAATGCTATCAATCGCAGGGAGGTTACCTGCGTCCGGCATGTCGCGGAACGCGTCCACCACGGCGTCTGCCATCTGTTCCAAGTGATACTTCGCGGACCAAAGGCCAGCGGCTCTGATGTAAGGCAAGTCGGCGCGATCAGCGAACCTAGCGAGTCCGGCCAAACCATAGTAGAGCTCTGCTATTACATTTTTAAAACCGTCAGGCATCGTGCTCCAGTCGATCTCTTTTGGGAGCCTACCCGATCTTCCAACGAAGTCCTCGTAACGGTGCTGTAGTTTACCGAGATGTGTCCTCAACTTGACATGCAACTGCTCGCTACCGTATGTACCCGCTCCGGGAAGCAACAACATGCGTTCATTGGCTGACATTCCGTCAAACTGTTCCGCGAAATATTCCCCCGCCGCGGGTTTGGCTTTCTCTAACTGTGCTTCGGTGTGCTTGAAAAAACTGACGCCGTATTTTTCAAGGGACAGGAACGGCCAGAGCGCGGCAACTCGCTCCTTCGGATCAGACAATCTGACGGCCCCTTCCCATTGTTGCCTCAAGTCAACGGCGCGTTCCGCCGCCCTCCGCAACAGAAGTACATCCTGGGATCTTTGCACCCAGAAAAATGATTCGTGGAAGTACGTCGGTTCCCAATGCGTTGAAGATTTCTTGTTGCGCTGCAAGAGGAGAAGAATTCTCGTGTCGGGAGTAATGGGGTCAGTGATTGGAGGACCATACTGCTGAGTCGTCTCAAGCTTAAAGTCGTCAAGATCGACGCAATCGCCTTTCTTTTTGTCGCCCAGAAATACTTCTTCAATCTTGAACACCTTCGAGCTCTCGGCTGGCCACTGTCGCACAATGACCACAAGCTGCGCATCCAAAACACCGTCGAGTGGATCTTTGGGTGGAACCATTCTGCCGAATGTGTTTGATGCGACGACGCCTACACAGAAGGCTAGGACCACGCAGGAATTCATGAGTTCCCCCATATGGGTTTATTGTCTCACCGAGATGCGTGTGCAGCTCCCCTCGCTTCTCGGGAATCGGGGACATGAATCCGCGGACAGACGGTGCACTCCACCCGTTTGTCCCCGCATTTCCCGAAACCCTAATCGAATACTAGGCATAGAATCCCGTTATCATTAATGGTTCACCGCATGCGGTCGGGGAAACAATGAACTGGAAATCTTTTGGCAGAGCGCTCAGATGGATCGGGCCGATCTCGGTTCTGTTGGCCGGTCTGTGGAGCCCGGCGCCGGCTCGTGCCCAGTCCGGTTCCGCTGCGCCGTCGACACAACGCAAGACTAGCGACCCTTACACGGGAGATCTCTCCATTTTCGAAGCGCCTGGGCGCGATGAGCGCCTGCAGGTCAACCGCGTCATGGATATGCTTGGCATTGAGCCCGGTAAAAACGTTGCCGACATCGGTGCCGGGTCGGGCTGGTTCACGGTGCGCGCCGCGCGCCGCGTCACGGGTTCGGGCTCGGTTTACGCTGTGGACATCAACCAAGAGGCAATTCATTACATTGACCAGCGCGCAAAAAAAGAGCAACTCCACAACATAAAAACGATCCTCAGCCAGCCCGATGACCCACGGATCCCAGCCGACAGCATCGACGCCGTGTTGCTGCTCAAGACCTACCACGAGGTAGCTCATCCGATTGTGCTGCTCAGAAACCTCCGCTCGTCGCTCAAGCCAGGAGCCAAAATTGGCATCATCGATCGCAATGGCAACGGAGAAAATCACGGCGTGAGTAAAGACGTGGTTGTTCGCGAAGCCGCCCAAGCCGGATACGAACTCCGCGACTCGCAGGATTTCGTGAAAGCCGATGGCGTGGATTATTTTCTGATCTTCACTGCGAAGGCGGATTAGGGCCGCACTGCCTCCTGGCTAGGACCCTGCAGAAGGCCCCGGTTGGAATCATCGTCAGATCCGCCTGCGGTTACGGGAAGCATGACGGCTTGATTTCTATCGATGTGAAGCCGGGATACCAATTTTGTTGGCCATTCTTACCAACTCCGGCAGTGACTCCGCGCCCATCTTCTTCATGATTTGGCTGCGATGCACCTTTACCGTTGCTTCGGTAGTTCCTATTTCGGCGGCTACTTGTTTGTTGAGCAAGCCTGCAACTATCAGCGGTAGTACCTCGCGCGCGCGGGGCGTAAGCGATTCCAGACGCTCCCGAAGGATGACAATCTCGGCATAGCGTCGTCGTCGGGCACGATCCCGCCCCAGTGCCACATGAATCGCATCCAGCACATCCTGTTCTCGAAAGGGTTTGGTCAGGAAGTCGACGGCCCCAGCCTTCATGGCCCGCACCGTCATAGGGATATCGCCGTATCCCGTGATAAAAATAATTGGAAGGGGAACGTTGGCCTCAGCCAACTCGCGCTGAAAATCAAGTCCACTCTTCCCAGGCAACCGGACGTCAAGAATCAGGCAACTCGGCACATCTGGTCGCTTCTCCAGCAGAAATTCAAGTGGCGAGTCGAAGCAATCGACCCTCAAACCGACCGAACTGATCAGTCTCGTGAGTGCATCGCGGGTCGAGACATCAGGATCAACGACGAAAACGACGGGCGGCTGCTCCGTCATGACACTCGGCTGCCCTCGATACGGTGAATCGAAGGATTCCCACCGCGTGAAGGTTCCGGATGAAACCAAGCCCGTTCCCACATCCACCTCCCACAGCCCCCAAATCAAAAGTAAACGATGACAGAACGCTGCGGTGTTTCGTTTCCGTTGATTTTTCGTGACGTTTTAGGGGTTTTGCACTTGTTACTCCAGTTGAAGTTTGGAGGGCCGCTGCCCCCTGGCGGCAGGGCTGAGGCGGGGAACGCACAACCCCCGGGGACTCAGGCGCAGGGCATCATTTGTCCTGCCACTTCTGTCCTGCCACTTCATTGCCCCGCAAGGGGTTACCTTGAACGCTGCTAGCTGGAATTCCAGCAAAAGCTATATGATTGGCGCACTTGATCCCTGCAGTCGGGCCCCGCGCGGTGCGGTCGGAACATCCTTGGTATCCGCGATGAGACGGTTTGGATCATTCTGGCTCGACATAGCAAACCAGTGCCTCCGGCATGGAGAGGCACGGGTCGCGCTCACCCCCAAAGCCTTCGGCGTGTTGCGATATCTAGTCGAGCACGCGGGACGATTGGTCACCCAGGACGAGCTTCTCGAGGCGCTCTGGCCCGCCACCTATGTGAGCCCTGCGGTGCTCAGGAAGTACATTCTGGAAATCCGAAGGGTACTGGGAGACCGGTCTGACAAGCCGATATTTATTGAGACGCTGCCTAAGCGGGGATATCAGTTTGTGGCTTCCGTCACCGACGAAAGCGCTGCCGGGACGTCGTCCGCAGCGGGAACGAAAAGGATCGTGGGCCGCGAACCGCAGCTGGCCGATTTGCGCGGCTACCTCAGCAGAGCGCGGCGCGGCGAGCGCCAAATCGTGTTTATCACCGGGGAGCCGGGCATCGGGAAAACCTCACTGGCGGACGAATTCCAGGGCCGGGTACGGTTTGATACGCCGACAATTCTCATCGCGCGTGGTCAGTGTGTGGAGGGCTACGGCGGCATGGAAGCTTACTACTCAGTGCTGGAAGCGCTGGGGCAGTTGTGCCAGGGAGCGGAAGGAGAGTCAGTCGTCCAAGTCTTGAGCAAACAGGCGCCTACATGGCTGGTACAGTTTCCCGCGCTGGTAACAAGCAAACAACGCGAGGCCCTGCAACGGGAGATTCTGGGCGCGACACGTGAGCGCATGCTGCGTGAGATTGGTGATGCTCTGGAGACGATTACTGCGGAAAAGCCGCTGCTGCTGGTGCTTGAGGATCTGCACTGGGCGCACGCTTCCACCATCGATTTCATTTCGGCCATGGCGCGTGGCCGCGCGCCTGCCAAGCTTATGCTGATTGGCACATATCGGCCTGCGGACTTGAGATCTGGGGAGCATCCCTTGGAGACCGTCAAGCAGGATCTGCTGTTGCATCGGTTGGCCCACGAGATTGCTTTGCAACCGCTGGAGGAAGTCGAAGTGGCTGAGTATCTACATATCGAATTGAAAGGCACAGCCCTTCCCCAAGGCCTGCCCGCATCAATCCATCGCTACACCGGAGGCAATCCGCTCTTCATGTGCGCGGTTGTGGAGCACATGCAAAGCAGGGGTCTGATCGGCGCCAGGAATGGAGGCGAGCACATCGAGATACGGCCGGAGAAGATCGACCTGGAAGCGCCGGAGAGTTTGCGGCACATGATCGAACTGCAGATCGAGCGGCTCAGCGAGGAGGAGCAACAAGTTCTAGAGATCGCGAGCGTGCTCAGAAAATTTTCGCTGTCGGTCACGATTGCAGCCGCTGTGTCCAACTTTGAGCCGGAAACAGTTGAAGAGTTGCTCGACCGGCTTGCCAGTCGGCATCAGGTTATCCGTTCGTCAGGCCTCAGAAATTATCGGACTGGTCCGTCTCCCGGTTACGACTTTGTGCACGAGATGTATCGCGAGGTCTTGTATAGGCGAATTCGGCCCATACGAAGGAAAAAACTTCACCAGAGGGTGGCCGAAAATATCGAGGCGCTCCATGTTTTAACCGAGAGCGAGGTAGCTTCCGAGCTGGCCGAGCACTTCGAACTGGGTGGCGATTGGCTGCGCGCCATCAAGTACCTGCAGTTCGCGGCGAATATCGCCGGATGGCGGTTTGAACCTCAACAAGCCGCCGACATTCTTGTACACGCCTTGGAGCTGGTGAAGAAACTGCCGGAAGCGGAGGGTGCGGAGTACCAAATCACGATTCTTGAGGAGCTGGCCAGGATTTATATTGCGTGGGTCCGTAAGGCCACCGGCAGCTGAAAACTTGGAAATAGGGGAAAGCTGGAATTGGGGAAAGATCGACCTCGACCGGCAAGAAAGAACTGTCAATTGCCGCAACGCACGAGGACGGAACTTTCGAGATACGAGAGTGAACTGTCTCTTCGCTTTGAGGCAAGGAATGCCTCACGCTGCTTTGCGGCGCGATGTAACTTTGCGAACGTGATCCTGATGGGGGATGACATGGGCGTGTTCTGCGCAGAGCTTCAGGAATAGTTCGTTTTGTCCAGTATCGGGAAAGGCCGCAATCGGATAAAAGCAGCGCAAACGGCAGCAAACCCGCTCAGCCAGTTCGTTCCAGAAATGTTCCAGCTCGATTGCGGCCTCCGCTTTTCCGTCCGCCCATAACAAGGACACGACCTCGCCGCACACCGCCACCGCCTTCGGCTGGCTTTCCGCGGCGGCTTCGAGGGGCATGAAGACTTCGCGGATGAACTCGTCAAAGCGCACCCTGCTCAGTTTGCCGTTGACTGTCAAATGCGCCAGAACCTGGAAGGCATCAACCGTCACGTACCGTCCTTTCTTGGCCGCGGCGCTCGTGTCGACACCCAGAACTCTCAGCCGCTCCGTAATCCCATCCATGTGCGCCTGAGTTGCAAGAACAAAGCATGAATCGCCTGCCCCCAGGGCGGCGCCTATGAACCGGGCAAGAGAATCGGGGAGAGAATCGTCACCGGCGTAGAACTGAAGTGCGTGCGGAGATCGATCCAATTCAAGCCAATTCGGTTCCACCGCTGGCGATCCACTCTGTAGATCCGGGAGTCTGGGTGTGCTCATGAGGCACCCCTTTCGTAAAACATAATCGTAGCGCTCAAAATCGAGGCCTTGAATACAGGCAATAGTGTAGAGCCCCACAAGTCGAGGCGGTCACTTGCCGGTGTAGAGGAGCGTGCAAAGGCGCGCGGATCGATCGCACTAAGTTAAGCAGACTCCTTACAAGTTGTGTCACCACGGCACAAACAATTTGTAAGGCGCAAACAGTTTGTAAAAGGTTGGTCGATTAGTGATAAGGGGTTTTCAACAACTGAGGAGTAGCTCAATTTATCCAGTATCATTTGTTCTTGCCGCGTTCCCAGCCATCCACTCTAGTCTGCATTTTCCGCCAGCTCTGTCCGCGATGCCGGTCTGGCAGAATCTTTCGCTCTACGTATTGCTGGAGATTCCCAAAGATGAATGATCGCTGCCCCGTGTGCGGTCTCAACTTCAATCGCGAGCCAGGATATTTTCTTGGTGCTATGTACCTCAGTTACGGATTGGCCCTCGCTCTGATATTTGTTTTCGGCGTCGTTTTTTGGCTGGTGACCCGCTGGCGTTTGGACAAGGTCGCAATCTGGGCAACGGTGTCTTTCTTGCCCTTTACCCCTATGTTGACATTTCTTTCCCGTGTGCTTTGGATCTATCTCGATCAGACGCTGGATCCAGACACCAAGTAAGAGGCGCTGGCTCGCGGCAGATTCCTAGCGGGGTTTTGAGTGTAATTTGATTTCGTCAATTGAGTTGCCGGAGCATAATTGATATGGCTGTATCGGCGACTTCTCGCCGACACCTCTTTGCACGAGGATCGAAAGTGGCTACGAACCGTAAGATGTTGCTCTATCGTTCGCTCGGAATCCTTTTGTTTGTCTTCACGTCAGGGTTCTCGTCGGCCCAGTTCCAAGCCTCCGATGTAAAAGCTCTTCCCGTAAGCCTGATAAGGGTGATTGCGAATCCAGAGAGACTAGATGGCCGTACTTTGCGGGTCATAGGCTTTCTCGATTACGGGGGAGGGCTAGATCGGTCGGTTTGTCTGTACCTGTCGGAAGTAGATGCGCGAAATGCCGTTTTTTCAAACTGCATCTACGTTAAGAAAGCGTTCGACAAGGGCGATAAGCACCTCAGCAAGTACGTAGTTTTCAATGCGAAATTCCGCTACGTAGCTGGAGGCAATGGTCCTGACTTCTTATCTTTCGAGGACATCTCGGATATGAAACTCTGGCCTTCTCAGGCTGACAAGTAGCGTGGCCTCCCCAGCCACGCTAGCGTGGGTTGCGGCAACTATTGATAAATCGCGGTTACACTCATAGACCCGGATCAGCCAATTCTCAATGACTAAGAACAAGCTGTTTCACGACAGCAAACCGCCCGACAATTATAATGTCGCAAACCTGCGGTCGTGTGGAGGCCGTCATGCGATCTAGCCGATGTTTCCGTCTTGCGCTCGGAGTGTTGCTTCTGGCTGCTCCTCTTTCAAGCCAAAGCGTGAATCCGATGCGCCCCCAGGAAATCGAGGCCCAGAAACATTCGTCGCCCGAGGACCTAAGGGCACGGGCTGCCAATCTTCAACTCCAGAAGGATGTTAAAGAACTCGCTGGACTTTGCGCTTCTGTCTCCAAAGACATGGACCATGTGAATCAAGGTCTGTTATCTAAAGACGCACTGGAGAAACTGAAGCGGATGGAAAAGCTATCCAAACGAGTACGCGAAGAGCTTGCTCAGACGCCGACTGCGCCCTGAAACAGTGCGGCTTGAGGAACGTCGTTCCCCGCGCTGAGTTGCCCGCCTGTCCAGAGTTGGCCAAATATCGCGGTTACACTCGCTGACGAGTGGTCAAAACGTGTGATGGCCTGCTTTCGCCAACTACGACGCGGCTTCTTGGGTAGCGGTATACTTGTGCTCCCAATGCCCCAGACCCGAACCCGAGTTTAAGCCGGAAAAAGAAAGGAGAATCAAAAATGAGCAAGTTCGGAAAGTATTTTCTTCTCGCAACAGGTTTCGCGCTCCTTGCGACTTTTGCCCACATTCCAGGGGCCATCATCAACGTTCACGCCCACGATCGCGGCTGTAGCGTTGCCAGCCTCAAAGGGACCTATGCGGTCCGCAGGACAGGCGTGAACAATGTCGTGGGTGGCCCTATCGCCGAGATTGGCATCCGCGTCTTTAACGGAGACGGGACGCGCGGCCTCATTCGCTCGACCAGAAGCACCAACGGTGA
>Ga0070713_100001835_pt1 | contig 13711 bp, 7 predicted proteins | sample LARL82metaG_FD_65465 | JGI IMG/M metagenome (GOLD analysis project Ga0070713, IMG submission 65465) | Corn, switchgrass and miscanthus rhizosphere microbial communities from Kellogg Biological Station, Michigan, USA - LAR L8-2 metaG | ecosystem: Host-associated > Plants > Roots > Rhizosphere ... | reverse complement strand
ATCGCCGAGAGCTTGTCGGCAAGTATGCGCGCGACGGTATCCGTCGGACCTCCGGCGGCGACCGGCACGATGATGCGCACGGGTTTGCTCGGGTAGCCGGCCTTCGGCGTCTCTGCACGCGCCGCGAGCGGCCACGCGGCCGTCGCGCCGCCAAGCAGGATGACGAAATCGCGCCGTCGTATACCTGACACGAGGGCTTCCCCCTCGCAGTCGGTCCGCCGCATTCTCAGCCTACCACCGACCCCGTGGCAGGTCCTTGGGAACAGGCCTGAATTGTTCTGAATCTGGGGGTGCGCCCAAGCTGCAAGCGGGCAGATGGCGAGGGCGCGATGGAAGGCGGGGTTAGGACGCCTTGGCAGCCGGTAGGTTCTCGGTCACCTTGTCCCGCGCGAGATGAAAGTTGAGCAATTGCAATTGCACGTCCCGAATAGATCGTAGGGGCTCGGCCTAGATAGTTGGAAGAGGACGGCTTGACGCACTCGTCACGCCGTTTTGGTTGTGGCAGATATTGTTTGCAAAAGTCTTTTTGCGGCGGACTATACCATCGATGCGCACGAATTTGAGTTCTCGGAAGCCACAAAAATTAGAGAGAGTGAAACTTTCCCGCCTCAAATTCCTTCATCTGGCCGCTGGCGCTGCCGCGCTGCCAGCGATGTCACGGATCGCGAGTGCGCAGGCCTATCCGTCGCGGCCGGTGCGAATTATCCTCGGATTTGCCCCTGGCCAGGCGATTGACATCGTCACGCGCATAATAGGTCAATGGCTCTCCGAGCAGCTTGGTCAGCAATTCATCATTGAGAACCGCCCCGGCGCCGGCGGTAATATCGCTACTGAGGCCGTCGTGCGTGCGCCACCAGATGGCTACACACTGCTCGCCATCGGCTCGAATAATATGATCAATGTCACGCTCTACGAAAAACTCAATTACGATTTTATCCGCGATATCGCACCGGTCGCGAGCATTTACCGCGTGCCTCAAATTATGGAGGTGAATCCTTCATTTCCGGCGAAGACGATTCTAGAGTTCATCGCATACGCCAAGGCCCATCCGGGCGAAATCAGTTTTGCTTCGGCCGGCAACGGTTCCGTCGCCCATGTGACAGGTGAGCTATTCAAAATGATGACCGGCGTCGATATGCTGCATGTTCCTTATCGGGGAGCGCCCCCGGCGCTGACAGATCTGATTAGCGGACAAGTGCATGTCATGTTCGACAATATGCCCTCTTCCATCGAACACATCAGGGCCGGGAGGCTGCGCCCTTTGGCGGTGACCGCGACGACACGCTGGCAGGAGTTTCCCGATATCCCGACGGTGGCCGACTTCGTGCCGGGTTTCGAGACGAGCGCGTGGGCCGGCATTGGCGCGCCGAAGAACACGCCAGCCGAAATCATCGACAAGCTCAACAGGGAGATCAATGGCGCTCTCCTCGACCCTAAGATTAAGGCACGCATTGCCGAACTTGGTGGCATGGTGCTTGCCCTCTCACCGACCGAGTACGGAAAGCGCATCGAAGAAGAAACCGAGAAGTGGGCGAAGGTAATTAAGTTCTCCGGTGCGAAGCTGCATTGATGAGCTGCTGCGCTTGTTCGACCTCCGGAAGTTCGAACCCCGCACTGAAGCCGACGAGGGCCGGAACGAGCAATTCCATGGCGGCCTGATCCCGACCGGTCGTCTGATAAAGCTTTGCAAGCGATAGTGCAGCGCGCAACTCGAACGTTCGCGTCTGTTGGCGGCGGGCGATCTCGATGGCACGCACGAAAGCTGATTCTGCCGCCGCAACGTCAGGTCGCCGCAATTTCACGAGAAGGTCACCACGCACCCGGTGGACCTCGGCATCGAACCAGCGCTGCCCGCTCTGCTCGACCGCCGCGAGCTGGGCATCCAAAGTGGCCAGTCCAACCTCAACACGGCCCGCCTCTGCCTCACGCTCTGCAAGTAAGGTACCCGTAAGCGGTGCAAATAAACGGTAATACATCTCATTCCATAGAGCCAAACCCTCGCGCATTCGTGCTTCTCCATCTCCATCGCCGGCGCACCAGCGTGCCCAGCCATGGTAAAATGAGCCGTCTGCCAGCCGCATCGGCAGTCCGTGCTCGTGCGCTACTCCGAGGAGCTTTTCCGCATGTGGCCTGGCCAGCCTAGGTTTGCGGCAGATGCCAGCAAAACGGCATGTATAGGCGTGCGCCCATGCGATTGTTGGAAGGTGACCGCTTTGCCGGGCGAGGCTGAGCGCGTTGTCCAACAGGCGAGCCGCTTCATCGACTTCGCCAAGAGGCCACAGGATCACAGCTAGCCAGCCGGTGGCAACGACTCTGTCATCGAAGACGAACCGGGGGGCAAGATGGTGATCCTGCTCGTGGTCATAGGCCGCGAGGGCCTGTTCAAGGTGCGACCGCGCGCCGACGTAATCGCCCTGGAACCAGCAAGTCACGCCAAAGACGTGGTGTGGCCGGCCCGCCGCCGGCAATCTAGGCGAGTGAGTGGCGTCACGCAGGGACGCCACCGCCATCTCGCGCATCGGCGCAAGGTCGGCACGGACAAAGCTTACCAACCACATGCCGTAATAGGCCGAGAACCTCGCGGCGGTGTCTTCGATCCCTGCGGCAAGCTCGCGGGCGCGCGCAAACGCAGCAATCGTCTCTGGCTGGCTGTGCCCTCGACCATGAAGTAATGCATGACCATACGTGGTCTGCAGCCGCAGCCGGAGGAGTCGCTGCGCAGGACCATCGGCCGGTCCCTCGGTTAGGCTGATCGCCTTTTCGAGATGCGCGATCGCCTCGTTGTTGGCGGATCTGTCCAACGCCCGGTCACCGGCCTTGACCCACCATTCGACGGCAGCTTCGCTAAGCCCCGCCTGCGTGAAATGATGGGCGACGACCTCTGGCTGGACCTCAGCCATTGTCCGGAACCGATCGCACAAGGTCTCGGCAATGCGCCGATGCAGTACCTGCCGGCGGCTCTTGAGCAGGTTCTCGTACGCCGCCTCCTGTACCAGCGCGTGTTTGAAGCTATAGATGGCTTCCGGTGGATCGCCGCGGCGGAACACGAGTTCCGCGTCCTCGAACTGGGCGAGCGCGTCCTTCAATGCCCTCTCGTCGCGATCTACCAACGCGCGCAGCAGAGAATAAGAGAACTCCCGCCCGATGGCAGCGCCGATCTGGCCGATCTCCTTCACCGGCGCCAAGCGGTCGAGCCGCGCCATCAAAGAGTCTTGAAGGGTCTCCGGGATGGCGAGCGGCGGCAGAGGCCCGTCGAGCCGATAACCCTCGGCGTCCTCGACTAGGATGCCGGCCTCCAGCACCGCCTTGGTCAGTTCCTCGATGAACAGGGGGTTGCCGTCGGTCTTCACCACTATCTGTTCTGTCACTTCAGTGGGCATCGGGCGGCCGCCCGTGACCCGCGCAACCATGCTTTCAACGTCGTTGCGTTGGAGACGACCGAGCGTCAAGGTGCTGACGTCGGGGAGACCGACCCACGGCGGCTCGAACTCCGATCGGAAGGTGAATAGTGCAAGGACGGGTAGTCGGCGCACGCGCTCGACAGTGAGATTGAGTAGCTCAAGGGAGGTGGCATCCGCCCAGTGCGCGTCCTCGAACGAGAGCAGGATCGGTTGCCGGCCGGCGAGACCCTCGAATCGATCGAGCAGTGCCGCGAGCGTCCGGCGGCGCTGTTGCGTGGGGCTGAGCCCCAGCGGCGGATACCGCTCCCCGAACGGGATCGACAGCAGCGCAGCAAAAAGCGGCGCTACGGCTTCAATTCGCGATCCGTCCACAGCAAGGACCGCTTCCAACTTGTCGAGGCGCTGCTCGGACGTATCGTCCGCCTTGAGCCCTGCCGCTCGCTCCAACTGGGCGATGAACGGATGGAGGGCGCTGTTTGTGTGATAGGGCGAGCATTGATAACGCAAGCGCGCATGCGGCTCGCCAGCGATGCGCTCAGCGAGAGCCGCCGCAAGGCGCGATTTGCCGATCCCCGGCTCGCCCGAGATCAGCACGATCTGCCCTTCGCCCTTCCAGGCCAGCCGTTGGCGCTCCAGCAGGAAGTCGAGCTCTTCCTCGCGGCCGATGAGATCGGTCAGACGGGCGGTTCGGATCGCCTCTAAGCGGCTCTCGGAATCGGATACGCCCTCGACCGCCCACGCCGCGACTGGCTCGGCAATCCCCTTGACCTCGTGCAAACCGAGGTCGCGCAGATAAAACAGATCGCCGAGCAGCCGGCGCGTGGAGGCGGCGACGACGATCGTCCCAGGCTCGGCCAAACCCTGAACGCGGGCTGCCAGGTACGGCACGTCCCCAACGCCATGCTCGCGCAGCGCATTCTCGCCACGGAGGTCGCCGACCACCATTACACCGGTTGCGATGCCAATGCGAACCCCGAGCGGTTCCGGGGCAGGCGTCTTGAGCCGCGCAACAGCGGCAATGATATCGAGTCCTGCCCGCACGGTTCGCTCCACATCGTTTTCGTGCGCGCGGGGATATCCGAAATAGGCCAATATCCCGTCGCCCCGGAACTGAGAAAGGAAGCCGTCATAAGTTCGCGTAATGCGGGCGCAAGCGGCGTGATAGGCATCGATCACGGCGCGCATGTCCTCCGGATCGAGCCGCCTCGATAGGGCAGTCGATCCCACCAGATCGCAGATCATCACGGTGAGGTGACGGCGCTCGGCGTCCTCACGCAGCGCTGGTGCGGTCGCTGTTTCAGTCGGTGCAGAAGCCGCCCCATCAAGCTCCGCGATCGCGCGCAGAATCTTGCGGCGATGCCCAAGCAGAACGCCGAGATCCATGAGGTCTTGCTCCGTCAGATCGCGGATGACCGAGAGGTCAATGGCGTTATCGGCGAACCGCTGGGCGTACTCACTCAGGCCGATCGATGCTAGCCACTCGGCAATGTCTTTCATGGCATTTCCTGTCGATCAGTGGGCCATTCCTGCGCGAGCGTCGCGAGCGGCCGCGCGAGCGCGCCGCCCATGAGCGCAATGAAGTCCCGCTGCCTCATGTTGATTATTGGCCTTGTTGCCCGGCAGGAAATGACCACCCCGCTGGCCGACGACCCAAGGCAGTCGGTTTGCCGGCAACAAGCTGCCACTGACCGGCCTGCAAGTCCTTGGCGCAGACCTGAATTGTTCTGGATCGAGGCGAACTCCCCGGTCGTAAACAATGATGCGCCCCTTGGCGCTGTGGCACTGTTTGAAGATATTTTTGTGGTCGTCCGATGGAAAGGGCCAACAGCGTGATGACGTGCAACAGCAGACCGCGATCATCGCGGGCGTTGCTGCCAACAGAGCATTTCAACCTTTCACGCTCCTGAGTAGCCTTGCCCCCCGTGCGGGACTTGTTACTTGGTGCCAAACATTTGTTCATTGCAGCCAGCAGACCGCCGCTTCCAACCAGAGCAATGAACTCACGCCGCTTCATGTCGAGCATAGGGGACTTCTTCCCCTATGCCTATTAGCGCGCCGACAGGCCTGTTCGGTTTACCGCACGCTCAGGCTGCCTCAGGGCGGAGGCTAGGTCCTTGGGGCAGACCCGAATCGTTCTGAATCGACGCGGGGAAGCCTTTGATAGTCAGTGTTCCGCGCCGCCCGGCAGGCGGAGGGTGAACACCGAACCCTTGCCCGGTTCGCTCGTCACGGTCACATCGCCGCCCATCATACGCGCGAGCTTGCGGGTGATGGCAAGTCCGAGCCCGGTACCGCCAAAGTGCTGAGCGGTCGTTCTGTCAGCCTGGCTGAACTCCTCGAACAGCTTGGCCTGCTGCTCAGACGTCATGCCGATGCCGGTGTCGGAGACGGCGAACTCCACGAAACTGCTGCCATTGCTCACCTTGCGGGCAGCAAGCTTGACCTCGCCCGCTTTGGTGAACTTGCAGGCATTGCTGATGAGGTTGAGCAGGATCTGCCGCAGCCGCATGGGATCCACGGTCAACGCGCCGATGTTCTTTTGGACGTCAACGACGAGCCGGTTATGGTTCTGCTCGGCAAGCTGCCTGGCGGTGTCGATGACCTCCTTGATAAGGGGTGCCAGCTGCACCGTTTGTGGGTTGAGCTCGAGCTTTCCGGCCTCGATCTTCGAGAGGTCGAGCACCTGATTGATAAGGCCAAGAAGGTGAGTACCAGCGCGGTTCACGCGCTGCAGTGGCTCCTGCGCCTTTTCTGTTCCGAACCGCGCCGCGTTTTTGACCATCATTTCCGTCAGTCCAATGATGGCATTGAGCGGCGTGCGCAGCTCGTGGCTCATACTGGCGACGAACTGTGACTTGTGTTGGCTCGCCTCCGCGAGCCGCCGGCTCTTGTCCTGGATGTCGTCGAAGAGCCGCACATTCTCGATTGCGATCACCGCCTGATCGGCGAACGTCGTGACCACCTCGAGCTGCTTGTCGGTGAACGGTCGCGTGACGGAACGCGCCAGCACGAGCACTCCGATCGGGTGTCCTTCGCGCAGCAGCGGAACCGCGAGCACGGAGCGGAGGCCAGTTCTTTCCTGGGCCTCACTCCATGTGTATTCCGGATCAGCCAAGACATCGGATACTTGGACAGTCCTGCCTTCCAGCAAGGCCCGCCCCACTACGGTCCCACGACCTGCTTTAACCGCAACGCTCTTAAAATAGTTACCGGAGTCAGCGCTGATGCCATAGCTCGTCGCGTAGTAATACGAGCCAGCTTCCTTCTGACGCACAATCGCGGCCATTCGCGCCTCGCAATGTCGCGCCGCCGATTCCGTCAATGTGTCGAGCACCGCTTGGAGATCAAAACTCGAGCGGCTAATGACCTTCAGTACCTCGGCGGTGGCTGTCTGCTGCTGAAGCGATTCGCGCAGCTCGTTGAACAGCCGCGCGTTCTCGATGGCGATCACGGCCTGATCGGCAAAGGTCTGGAGCAGAGCGACCTGCCGCTCCGTGAAGAGCTGGGCCTCTCTACGGCGGAGTGCGATGGTGCCAATTGCGACACCTTCTCGCATCAAAGGGACACAAAGTAGTGCGCGGAAGCCCCAGCGCCGTGCGTTATCGCTGCTCTCGGGAAAGTCGGCATTTTCGGTCGGTAGGTCAGCAATATGCAAGGCGCGCCCATCGAGAACCGTTCGTCCCGCGACTGTTCCGCGGATCAGGGGGAGGGTGTCCACAGGAATTGGACCGTGATGGGCGACTAGGAGGAGCCGGTCGCCGTCCGGACGCCAAATGGCGGAGTCGTATGCGTCGCACAGCTGCGCCGCGGATTCGACCAGCGTTTTCAGCACCGCCTGTAAATCAAAGGTCGAGCGGCTGATGACCTTGAGCATGTCGGCGGTGGCCGTCTGCTGCTGTAGGGATTCGCGCAGTTCGTTGAGCAAGCGGGCGTTCTCGATGGCGATAACAGCCTGCGCGGCGAAATTCTGGAGCAGCTCGGTCTGTTTGTCGGTAAACGGCCGCACCTCCTGACGAAAGATGACGATCGCACCCATCAGTGCGTCGTTCTTGATCATCGGTACCACGAGTAATGTTCGGATGCCGCCGAGTTCAATGGCCGCAACTGTGATTGGGTCGCGGTCAAGATAGCTTCGATCTGTACGATAGTCGTCAAGATGCACTAACTGGCGGGATTGGATGACACGGCCGACTGGAGTTAGCGGGCTCACCCGATTCAACGGTGGCCGGTGAGGCCCTCGCTTTAGATACTCCGCAAATGCCGGAGGTATGCCGAGGTTCGAAATAATCCGAGCAGCGCCATTTTCGATCCGGTACAGCAATCCAAATTTGGCATCGCAGGTCCGCGTTGCGCTTGCCAAAATGGCCTGGAAGACCGGCTCCAACTCGCCAGTCGAACTGGAGATCACCTGCAACACCTGGGAGGCCGCGGTCTGCTGCTCCAGCAATTCGCTCAGATCGTCGGTGCGTTGCCGCAGCTCGTTGAAAAGTCGGGTATTCTCGATGGCGATGACGGCCTGATCGGCAAACGTGGTCACCAACTCGATCTGTTTGGCAGTAAACGGTTGCGGCACGGTCTTCGCTACGAAAATCACCCCGACGACAGTTCCCTTATGTAAAAGCGGGGCACCTAACGCAGCTCGATAGCCGCCAATCTTTTGAGCGCCACTCCAGGTATACTCCGGGTCCGCCAGTACGTCGGGAACGTGAACCGCTCGGGCCTCCATCGCGGCTCGTCCAGTGATGCTGCCTCGATCTACTGGAACTTTCCGGGCTTTGAAATAGTCCCTCAGCTGCGAACGCACGTCAGTCGCATGGCCGAAGCTGGTGAGCCAACGGAAGAATTCGCCCTCTCGTCGAAACAGCCAGGCGTGGTCAGCGTCGCACAGACGAACGGCTGATTCCACGAGCGTATCGAGCACCAGCTGGAGATCGAAAGCAGAACGGCTAATCACCTTGAGCACCTCGGAGGTCGCGGACTGCTGCTCCAGCGCCTCGGAAAGGTGCTCGCGCGCCTCGACCAACTGCGTCCGCGCTTCCGCGAGCTCCCGAGTGCGTGCGTCGAGTTTCTTTTCCAGTTCGACCCGAGGCTCGTGCCCCACGCGGACCTGCGTCCTCGCCTTCGTTTCGGTGAGACGAACCTTGTGACAGCGCGTCCGGCCCTTGACCCCTTTTCGAGATGACGTCACTCTTGATCACCCCATGTAACAAGCCGAGAATTAGATGTTGAAAAATCCTACCGTCGCCTGTTGCGTCCACGCGGCAAGCGGCCATACAGCCGCGCCTCCGCACTCGCGCCTTCTCATTCGATCACCTCGTCGGCGCGGGCGCGCAGCGCCGGCGGCACTTCGAGGCCTAAGACCCTAGCGATCTTGTGGTTGATCACCAGCTCCTATTTCACTCTGATTGATTTAACGCAGCAAACGACATCATTGTTAGATCACCGCGTCGTTAAGCCAAGAATCTCTCGCAACGCGATATCTGCCAAATCGTGCAGTCGCTCAAGATCAGGGCCTTCAAGAGTCCGGGGGCGTGTATCAAGCAAACATAAGGTGCCAATGCAGCTTCCGTCATCAAGGTTCAATGGATAGCCGGCATAAAACCTTATTCGGGGTTCGTTGGTCACCACCGGGTTGTCAGCAAACCGCACATCCTGGAATGCGTCGGAAACAACTATTGGTTCACGGCTGTAGACGACGTGAGCGCAAAAGGCGGCGTCACGCGGAGTCTCCTTGGCATTAAGCCCAATGCACGATTTAAACCACTGTCTATCTTCATCAACGAGACTAATAATCGCCATAGGCACATGAAACAGTGCCGCAGCAAGGCGCGTGATGCGATCGAATCTTTCCTCCGGCTCAGTATCCAGGATCTTCAGTTCGCGCAGAGAAGCTATGCGGCGTTCCTCGTCGTCGGGAACGGGCGCTCTTATCCAGCGGCACTCAGTTCTCAGCACCCACGCACGTATCTTCGTTCGGGCGTAACTGCTCGTGAACGGCTTGATCAGCCAGTCGGAGACGCCAGTAGCCGCCCCAGCTCCGGTGTCTTCCTGCGCGGCAACCATGACCACCGGGGTTTCCTGATCTTTTATCTGCCGAATTGCACGACAATTCGCCATTCCATCGACCCTGGCCTCATCGTGCTCGAGTATCACGAGAGAGGGGCGATCTTTGCTGATTAGTTTTCGCGCTTCATCAATGGCGGAGAAGAAATTGAAACGAATGCCCTCGGCGCCGATAGCCTCGGAAAGCACCGCCGCCATGCTGGGGTCGGCGACGCCGAGAAGCACGGAACGCTCCAGCAGCGCCGGCTTTATGGGAGCCGCTGCCGAAAACTGTGCCACCGAGCGTTCGGCGGGTTTGGAGCAGGAAGGCTGAATTTCAACGATCTCACCTTCGACTGCAGCGAAAACCTGCAGCGGAGACGCAGCGGTCCGCAACCCAGCTCTGATTCCTGCAACCATGCGATCCACCGCGTCGTCGTCGCGCAGCGGGTCATGATGCGTTAATGCCAACTTCTTCACCTGGGCGCGCTGAGCAAGCTTGACAGCGTATTCAGCTGAGCTATGGCCCCAGCCTATCTTTGATGGGTACTCCGCGGCGGTATACTGTGCATCGTGGATGAGAAGATCTGCGCCATTGATGAATTCGGCATGCCGGAGGTCTTGCCCTGCGATATCTCCGTGACCGCTGGCCAGGCTCCGTGAGTGGGGCTCATGATCGGAGCAATATACAATGGTCGCGCCATCCGCCTCGAGTCGGTATCCGAGCGTCAGCGCCGGATGGTTTAAGTAATGAGTTGTGATTTTGATGTCGTCGATATTGAAGGTGCCTTCGACAAGATCGTGATAATGAATTGTGGCTCCGAATTGATCAGGTGTTACGGGAAAATAAGTGTATTGCATCTGACCTGCGAGTGTTTCGCGCAAGGACTGGTCGAGACCCTTTGGACCGTAGATATCCCAGTGATTGCCAGTCACAAAAAGCGGGGCGAAGAATGGGATGCCCTGGATGTGATCCCAATGCGTGTGACTGATTAGGATATGACCGCGCAAGCCCTTGACGCCGCCCGACATCAGCTTTTGGCCTAATGAGTGTCCGCCCGTCCCGCAATCGACAACAACAAGTGTTTCTCTTGCCGATCGGACCTCGATGCACGAGGTGTTTCCCCCATAGCGAGCCGTGCCCGGTCCAGGCTTGGCTATCGAACCGCGAGTCCCCCAAAACTGTACCCGCACGTCGCCTCCTCTAAGTTTACTCAGGCTGCGACCGCTTGGCGTCGCGCACCGCCGTCTGCGTCGCTTTCTGTGCCTTGCTGATCCTAGCCCTCACTCGCCCCGCTCGTTACGAATCATTCAACCGCTGCTAGTACATAGTCATCGCTTCATGGTTTCGACGAGATCATCGAGTGAGTTGCGACTCCTATTCGGCCGCTTTCGACGCAAAGCGGACCTCAGTCAGCGGTTGCCTAATAATCGCGGTTTAAGAGTACACGCACCAAGTAGTGCTAACGAAGCTTGTCTTATTCCCGCCGGACGACCTCGTTGATGATCGCCTCTGCGTCTTGGTTCCAATGCTTTGCCCGGCAGCAGTCACAAACCTCGAGGGGATTTCGGAACGACAAAAGACATCGGTCCGCTGGCGGAAACTGATTTCCTTCATTGCGTCCGGTGACGTGGCCACTCTTGCAAAAATCGCAGCGCTGCACGTTGTATGCGTCGTCGGACATGGTGCCCGCCGATCGTGAAACCAGGCTCCCACAAGTGCTTCGCCCCCATGTGTGAACTGCTTCACACACTCAACACAAATCAGACATGCAATGGTACGATCCTTCTTCTGGGAAGCCCTGCTCGCGCTGAACGCGCAGAGACTGCCGATAGTTGGTGTTCCAGGCGCGCAGATTGCAGGTCCGCTTTGAGGGGAACCCGCCTGCGCTCTCAGGGTCGGGTCGTGCAGCGGCCGGCCCTCGATTCAGAACACGCCCTCGATTCACAGCAAAGGACCTAACCTCCGCTCTGAGGCAGGCTGAGCTTGCGGCAAACCGACGAACGGCCGGCGCAAGGCGGTTGGAGGAAACCCCGATGTCCGAGATGAAGCGACGTAAGTTCATCACGCTTCTCGGCGGCTCGGCCGCATGGTCCGTTGCGGCGCGGGCGCAGCAGCCGCCGGATGGCGGCTTCTCATGGCGTCGCGCCGGGAGCGCGGCAGCACACCAGATTGATCACCAGATCAAACCCGTTAGTCGGCTGCCGAGCCGGCGACATGTGTTTCAGCCTTTTTGTTCACTGAGTTCGCTCGCAAGCCTCGGAGTAGCGCCTGGGCGTGAACCAGGTCTGATGTGCCGAAGCCTTCGGTGAACTGATCATAAATCGATTGTAACAACGTGAGGGCTTCATCGTTACGACCTTGCCCCTGCCAGAGGCGTACAAGATCACATGCCGCGCGTAACTGCCAGGAAAGGGCCCGCTGGCGTTGTCCTGTTTCCAGGCTCTTGCGTAGTAGGTTTTCGATTTCGTCCGCTGCAGCGCGCCCCTTTACTTGCAACAACCCGGCTTTGATCCGCAACACCTCGGCAACGGCCCAGCGTTCACCGGTCTCGTCCGAAGTGGCGAGAGCTTCATCGATGATCTTCCGCGCGGTGTCACTTCGGCCTGCCTTGGCGTGAGCCTCGGCTTTGAGCGCGAGAAAGATCGGCAGCCACAGGCGTGCGCCCGTCTTACGCCAGGCCGCTAGACCCTCATCAAGCTTCTGGATTCCCTCGTCTGCCTTTCCCTGGCATGCAATTGCCCAGCCTTCGAGAATCCGCCCGCCCGCGGTCCAGAACGGGAAGTCGTGTTCGGTGCAGATCGAAATGACAGTGTTGGCGTAAGATTGCGTATCTTCCGGGCAGCGGCGGAAAACATCTATCATGCCTCGGCGTGACAAAGGGTGTAGGCAAGCGTGAACGGATGTGCCAATGCCTCGGCCCGTTTCGTTGCCTCAGCCGCGACCTCCACCGCCTGATCAACATATCCGAGATGCCACAGCGCCCAGCACAAATAGCTGAGGGCGGTCGCTCCGATGTCCTGACCGTAGAGGTACTTGGATCGAGAATGGTGCTCGGGATCGTATAGCTTTCGAGCGCATTCGAGGTGTTGCCGCCCAGCGCTAAATTCGCCCATCTGTACATAGGTAGTGCCAAGGGTGCGATGGGAGAGACAGATCGAGGCAGTCTCGTCATGCCGCTCAGCTTCCGCAAGAAACTCCCCAGCCGCCCTCTGCTGCATGGGCACCTCGCCAGCAACGTAGTAGGAGGCCCATATTCCATAAAGAATAGAGAATTTCTTTGACACCTCGGTGTTGTCATCCGTTAACGCCTTCGCCTGCAGCAGAACTTCCCTAGTTTCGGGTGCGGCATAGCCGCGGCCTGCGATCATCGCTTGAGCCAGCTTCACGTGCAGTTCAAGCGCTTTTCGCTTGTGCTCCGGATCTTCGCGCAGTGATTTCAGAAGTTCCAGCGCAAGCTTCAGATGTCCAATGGCCTCCACGTTGGCTGAGCTCTCGTTCGCACGCTGCCCAGCTTTTTGTAGGTAATTGATCGCCCGGTCGGTGACCCCCGCTTGCGCCAAGTGATGCGCCATAAGCTGCGGCTCTGCCTCCGACAACTCGGCGAACTGGTTCTCGAGCGCGTCGGCAATATGGCGATGCAGTTCCTGCCGCCGCGCCCGCAGCAAGCTCGCATACGCTGCGTCCTGCAGCAGGGCGTGCTTGAAGGTGTAGGTGGAATCCGGTGGTTCGCCGCGGCTGAAGATCAATCCAGCGAGCGTGAGCTGCTCAAGCGCCGACTGCAGTGCAATACTGGAAAGCGGCGCAATGGCCGCGAGCACAAAGAACCCGGAAGAGTACCGACGCCTCGCGAAGAAGTGCCGAGAAGCCGCGGGCTCGGTTTCAGCGGAAAACGAACGGGCCGAGTTCCTGGCCAGGGCGAAAACCTTTGAATCCCTAGCCGAGCATTGTCCCCATCACCCGGCATTGGGTGAATAGGATTAGCTCATTGGCGTTAGACACAGAGACACGTCCTGTGCTTCGCTCATCTCCGTGATCTCGACTGAGTTAATCGCGCTAATTGTTGCGGGCTTGCTGCTCGGCCTAATACTTTGGCTGCTGTGGTGAGATGAGCTTCAGCAGCGCTGTGGCGGAGCACATGACCGTCTCAACATCGCTTCGCTATCTTTCGCAGTCTTTCGCCAACTTACCATTTAGCTCGATGGCACAAGGCTAACTTTCACTTGATTCGCTTCGCGGCCTTTCGTATGCTTTCGCCGCAAACCGC
>Ga0070713_100001832_pt1 | contig 13720 bp, 13 predicted proteins | sample LARL82metaG_FD_65465 | JGI IMG/M metagenome (GOLD analysis project Ga0070713, IMG submission 65465) | Corn, switchgrass and miscanthus rhizosphere microbial communities from Kellogg Biological Station, Michigan, USA - LAR L8-2 metaG | ecosystem: Host-associated > Plants > Roots > Rhizosphere ... | reverse complement strand
AACTGCGGAAATGCGCGCTGGATACCAATGCCGAACGCGACGCCGAGCAGTCCGCCCGCCAGGCCGAGAGCCACGGTCTGGATCAGATAAATCCGCATTAACTGGCTGGATCGCGCACCGATGCATTTCATGATCGCGATAGAATCCATGCGCTGCTGGATGTGGGCGTGCATTGCCGTAGCCACGCCGATGGCGCCGACGATCAAGGTAATCAGGCTGACCAGGCTGAGGAACGTGGTGGCGCGGTTGAGACCGCGCGTGATGATGGGGTGCGACTCGCGATAGTCGGCAATCATCGCATCCGGGAAATCTCTCTTCAGTTCGACGCGCACCGGCTCGATGCCCGGCGAGTTGGTTCCTAGGCGGAACAGGAAACGCTCGGCAGCGCGGCTACCCGGCAACATCAGGCCCGTGCGCTCCAGACCATCGCGGGTGATCATCACTCGCGGGCCGACGTTGAGGGTGCCGAGCATCCGGTCGGGTTCGAAAACGACTTGGCCGATAATCCGGAACGGCTGGCTGCCCAAACGCAGCGTATCGCCAACTTTGAGATTCAGGCGTAGCAGAATGTCATCGGAAACCGCGACTGTATCCGCGGTCAGCACCTGGGAGAGCGCGGCCGGAGGCGACAGGCGAATCTCGCCATAGAACGGATACACGCTGGGGTCGACAGCCTTCACCGAAACCAGCATGGGCGGCTTAGATTCTGAACTCGACGCCATGGTCAGGGTTTCCGTGATCCAGGTGCGCTCGACGCCGCGCTTGGCGAGGGCGTCCATCTCGGCAGTCTGTTCGGGCGTAGGCAGTTCGAAGACGCGCAGCGAGAGATCGGCAGCCATCAGCGTGCGAGCCTGGCTCAGCAGCATGTCGTGGAAGGCGCGGCTGAATCCGCGGACGCCGGTGAGAGATCCTACGCCGACCGCGACGGCGAGCACCACGAATCCAAACTTGAACGACGATGCACGCGCCTCGCGCCAGGCGATCTTGCAAGCTGTGGCCCAGGCAAATTTCATGACTAATCTTCGTTGACCACCAGTCCGTCGCGCAGCACAATGCGGCGGCTGGCTCGGGTGGAAAGAGCCGGATCGTGCGTTACCAGTACCAGCGTGGTACCTTCGCGCTGGTTCAGCGAAATCAGCAGCTCGAGCACATGTTGGCCGTTCTGGCTATCCAGGTTGCCGGTTGGCTCGTCGGCTAAGAGAATGGGCGGGCGAACCATGAAAGCGCGCGCCAGAGCAACGCGCTGCTGCTCGCCGCCGGAAAGCTGGACGGGATAATGATCGCGGCGATCCGGCAGTCCCACGCTTTCGAGCAGCTCTCGGGCCCGCCGCCGACCCTCGGAGCCGTTGCCTCCGGTCAATTCGTAAGGCAGCAGGACATTCTCTTCGGCGGTCAACGTCGGCAACAGATGATAGGACTGAAAAACGAAGCCGATTTTCCGGCCGCGCAACCGCGCCATCTGGTCTTCGTCCAGGCCCGTGATGTCGTCACCATCGAGAATGATTTTGCCGGTGGTCGGCGTATCCAGGCCAGCCAGCAAGCCGAGTAACGTACTCTTACCACTGCCCGACGGTCCCATGATGGCAACGAATTCGCCGTGCTGGACGTCAAAATCGATACCACGCAAAATGTCAACCTTGTGCGTGGCGGTTTGAATGCTCTTGGTGAGAGCCGAAACCCGGATGGCCGGTGTTCGGATCAGATTCTCCTGCAATTCTTTATTATGGCATTGGGTGATGTACATCTTCTTATTTGTTTTCGCTCTCGGCCTCTCCATGCTGGGCTGTGGCGGACCGAAGCCGCCAGATACGGCACCGCCGGTCACTGAAGCGCGGCCTGGTAAACCCTCCACAACAATAGATACGCGCCCTGCGATTGTTGCGTTCGGCGATAGTTTGACGGCCGGCTTCGGCGCCGAGCCGGGCAACAGCTATCCGGATTTTCTGCAAAAGGACCTGGATCGCGCGGGCCTTCACTGGCACGTAATCAACGCCGGCGTGAGCGGTGACACTACTACCGACGGAGTCAACCGGCTGGGCGAGGTGCTGGCCTATAAACCGCGCATCGTGATCGTGGAATTCGGCGGCAACGACGGCTTGCGAGGCCTGCCGATCGAAACCACGCGCGCCAATCTGGACCAGATGGTGATGACCCTTCAGAATGCGGGTGTGAAGGTGATTCTCGCCGGTATGACGCTGCCGCCAAACTACGGCCCGGATTATATCCGGACCTTCGAGCAGATCTATCGCGATCTAGCGGCCAAATATAGAGTAACGCGGATACCGTTTCTGCTGGAACGGGTGGCGACCGTGGCCACTCGAAATCTGATGCAGCGCGATGGACTGCATCCAACCGGGCCGGGCAATGCAGTAGTGGCGGAGACCGTCATGCGTTATTTGAAGCCGATGCTCGATTAACCTTCAACCGTTTCGCCCGCAGCTGGGCCGTGACGGTACGGTGGCACTTCAGGCACAGCGTCCGGATATTCTCGAGATCACATTCGCCGCCGCCTTCGACTACGGGAACGATATGGTCGGCATCCCACAGGCTTTTTCTACCAGCCGCTCCGAGGCGGAGTCCCCATTCCAGCCGAGCCTTCAGGTTAGCCGCGCCGCGCAATCGCTTCAGATGTTTCCAGGCCGCCAGGCAATCGACGCCACATTGCGCGCAAACACCCTGGTCACGTTCCAGTACTTTTTCGCGAATATATCCAGGATCGGTGCGCAGCCGCCACTCCTCCACGCACCAATCGGAACAGAACGTCAGCCGACCTTTCGGTACTTCCAGACTGCACCAGCGGCATAGATTTCGGCCGTTCGCGCCCTTGGGTAGACGGTTACGGTCGGCCCACCCGCCCGGCATCGTTCGCGTGGTACTCATGGACCGATTATGCAGTTGGACCGGCGGCGGCTGTCAACGGGGCCGGCAATAAAAAAGTTCAATTTTTTGATGCTTTTTGGGTGGTTCAGAAGGAACAAGAGTACCCTGGTAGACATCTAACGTTACGGGAACTTGCAGCGCAGCCCGGTTTCGGATATACTCCGCAATTGCACCAACTTCAAGTCTAAGGGTGCTGGGCGCCATGCTGCGGTTAGGGATTCAATTGGCCGAGGTCAACCTAAATGACGAGATCCGGGAGGCGGCGAGTGTACTTTCAACCATCTAAATTCGTGTTCGCGCTTGCAATAACAAGCGCATTGGGATTAGCGCCATTGCGAATGGTGGCGCAGGATCCAGCGCCGGCGGCCGCTCAAGGCCCGCAATGGAAAAACCAGGCGGAGTTCGATCTTTTCACCGCAATCACGAAAGAGACCGAACCGAAAGCCAAGCTGGCTAAGATCCAGCAGTGGGAGAAGGAGTTCCCCGATACGGCCTTCATGACGCAGCGGCGGACGCTCCTGCTCACCACGTACTTTCAGTTGGGCCAGGCCAAAGAAGCCGTCGAAGTTGCCAAGCAGATTCTAGCCGTCACGCCCAACGACTTCAGCGCGCTGTATATTACAGTGACTCTCACGCAGAGTCTTGCTGGAGCGAGTCCAACACCGGCCGTTCTGGATCAGGGTGAGAAGGCAGCCACCGCACTTTTGAGCGTCAATGACCCACCCGCGAATTTGACCGCCGCGCAATGGGCCACCCAAAAACCTCAGGTGCAAAATCTTGCGCACACGACGCTGGGCTGGATCGCATTGCAGCGGAAGAATTACCCGGCAGCGGAAGGCGAGTACAAGAAGAGCCTGGAAATCGATCCTAATAACGGTGCGATCGACTACCAACTGGCGACTGCGATCTACTCGGAAAAGGACCCGGCGAAGATGCCCACTGCGCTGTTCTACTATGCGCGCGCCGCCACTTATGAGGGACAAGGAGCGTTGAATCCGGAAGGCCGCAAGCAGGTGATGACCTTCGTACAAAAGGCGTACAAGGGCTATCACGGAAGCGACCAGGGCTTTAACGATCTGATCGCCTCAGCCAAAGCCAGCCCCACCGCACCGGGCGACCTCGGTATTAAGAGCGCGCTGGATATAGCCAAAGCAGAAATGGCGAACGAAGAAGAGTGGGTTAAGGCGCACCCGCAGGAAGCGATGTGGAAGGGCATCAAAGAAGCCCTCACTGGCGCGGATGGAGCGAACTACTTCAATTCCAGCATGAAGGACGCCGCGTTACCTCCTTTGAAGGGGAAGGTCGTAAAGCTTGAACCGGCAGCGAAACCCAAGACGATCCTGATCGCCATGGAAGACGGGAAGTCAGATGGCACGACGGCCGATGCAACCTTGAAATTTGAGATGCCTCTGCCCGGCAGCGTCGAACCCGGCACCGAATTGACCTTCGAAGGCGTGCCAGAAAGCTACACGGCGAGCCCGCTGATGGTGGTCTTCAATGTCGAGAAGGAAAAGCTGCAGGGATGGACCGGAAAGAACGCGCCACCGGTCCGCCGGCCAGCTGCCGGGGCGACCAAGAAGAGCAGCGCTAAGAAATAACGCTTTCGCTCTGCGGTAACCTACTAGCAGAAGTGGAGGCGGCAAGTGTCATTCCAACCCTTTAGATTCTTATCGGCTGTAGTGATTGCAGGAGCTTTGTGTCTTGCGCCCCGGATGTTAGGCCAAGCGACGGCGCCCTCATCCTCAGCGCCGCAGAAGAACTGGAAAGATCGCGCGGAATACGATCTGTTCGACGCGATCACCAAGGACAGCAATCCCAAGACGAAGCTGGAGAAGCTGCAGCAATGGGTGAAGCAGTATCCGCAGACGGATTACGTTACCGAGCGGCGGACCCTTCTGCTGGCAACCTATTTTCAGGTCGGAATGGCAAAAGAGGCCGTCGATGTCGCCAAACAGGTTTTGGCCGATGATCCCAACAACTTCAGCGCCCTGTTTATCACGGTAAGTTTCACGCAGGCCGTGGCTGGGCAGAATCCGACACCCGACGTTCTGGATCAAGGTGAGAAGGCCGCCAAGGCGCTGATCGCGATACTCGATAAAACTCCACCGAATTTCACCGAAGAGCAGTGGAAAACGCAGCGGCCGCAGATCGAGGCACTGGCGCACACGACCCTCGGTTGGGTAGCCCTTCAGAGGAAGGATTGGAAGACCGCCGAAGCTGAGTTCCAGAAGACGCTGGCGCTCAACGCCAACGACGGCCAAGTGGATTACTACATGGGGACCGCGATCGCCTCCGAGAAAGATCCGGCGAAGATGCCGACCGCGCTGTTCTATTTCGCGCGAGCGGCAACCTACGAAGGCCAGGGTGCACTGAATCCCGCCGGGCGCCAGCAGGTGATGGGCTACGTGCAGCGCGCCTACAAAGGCTTCCACGGCAGTGACGAGGGCTTCAACAACCTGATCGCCGCTGCCAAGAGCAGCGCCCTGCCGCCAGCCGGGGGCATCACTATTAAGACCGCGACCGAAATCGCGGAGGAGCAGCAGAAGAAAGCGGCCGAGGACGCGGCCAAGAATCCGGAACTCACCCTCTGGAAGAATATCAAAGCTGAACTCACCGGACCGGATGGCGCGAACTACTTTAATTCGAGCATGAAGGAGACCCAGGTTCCTATGCTCAAGGGAAAAGTGGTGAAGCTCGAGCCTGAGAACAAGCCCAAGACGGTAATCATGGCACTCGAAGATGGCACCACGCCTGACGCGACCTTGAAGTTCGAGATGGCGCTGCCGGGTAAAGTAGACCCAGGCACCGAGCTATCGTTCGAGGGAGTTCCGGAGAGCTATACGGCCAGCCCCTTCATGGTGGTTTTCAGTGTCGAGCCCGACAAACTCCACGGCTGGACCGGCAAGAACGCCGCACCCGTCCGGCACACACCTGTCAAAGGAAAAGCCGGAGCGGCCAAGAAAAAGTAGTCTTATACGGACTGCTGTCCGCGCAGGCTACATTTTGTAGCGCCCGAGATCCTCATCGTTCAAGCTTTCGAGCCAGCGCCGCCATTCTTCGTTATTGATCTTGTCGGAAGAGGCGTTGGACCGCTGCGAATTCTTGAGTACGGTCTCATCCACGTAGATAGGGCAATCCAATCGGAGCGCCAGCGCCAGCGCATCGCTGGGCCGGGAATCGACACTGATCAAATCTCCGCTCCTGTCCAGCCAGATCACGGCGTAGAAGGTATCGTCTTTCAATTCGCTGACCACAACCTTGCGAATGCCAGTGCCCAGACCGAGCAGCAGGGTCTTGATCAAGTCGTGCGTCATGGGGCGCGGCGTCGAAACTTTCTCGATCTCGAGGGCGATGGCATTGGCCTCGTAGATCCCCACCCAGATCGGCAAGATGGTGCTCCCGGCGATGTCCTTCAGCACCACAATCGGCATGTTGGTGACAGGATCCATCATCAACCCGCGGATTTTCATTTCGACTTCCATACGGTCCCCCTTTATGATTTGACTCAACTGACGGCCTCACCGGCCAGCGAGTTCGGGCTCGCCCGAGTAACCCGAACGTTGCAATAAGTGCCGGCCAACGTCGCTCCTTCTTGCGGGCCCGCATGCTCCGGATGAATGAAGTTGAGAGTGCGGTTTTGAGTAGTCCGGCCGATCCATTGGCCCGTGGCCTGATTATAACCTTCCACGAACGTCTCTTCGACGGTTCCAACCAACTCGGAGTTCCGCTGGATCTGAATGGTCCGCTGCCGCTCTTGAACAATAGCCAGCCGCCGGCTCTTTTCCTCTTCCGCAATATGATCCTCGAGTGTCAAAGCGTGGGTATTGGGCCGCCGGGAATATTTGAAGCCGAACAATGAATCGTATTGTACTTCGTCCAGCAGGCCGAGCGTTTCCTCGAAGTCCTCTTCCGTTTCTCCAGGGAAACCTACGATGATATCGGTGGTGATCGAGATGTTCCGCCGCGCTTTCTTCATCCACTCAATGCGACGCATGTAATCGTCGCGCGAGTACAAGCGCTGCATGCGGTCGAGTATTTTCGTCGAGCCGGATTGCACCGGCAGGTGAACGTGATTGCACAGCACGGGATTGTCGTCGATGGCATCCACAATATCCTTGACGAAATCGCGGGGGTGCGACGTTGTAAAGCGGACGCGCCGGATGCCGTCGATTTCGCCGACGCCACGCAACATGCGCGCAAAATCCCAGCCCGCCGGCGACGGATCGCGATAACTGTTGACGTTTTGCCCCAGCAGCTGGATTTCGGTGTAGCCCATGCGCGCCAGCTCGCGCGCTTCCTTGAGAACGCTGTCGCTGGTGCGGCTACGCTCCGGACCTCGCGTAAAAGGCACCACGCAATACGCGCAGGATTTGTCGCAGCCCTCGATGATGGTGATGTATGCGCGATGCGGATTGTCGCGGCGCGTGAAGGGCGTGTCGAATGCTTCCTCGGTGTCCAGGCTCAAGCCCGTGACGTGACGGTTGCCGGCTTCGAGTTGCACCAGCATTTCGGGGAGCTTCGAATAGCTGGCCGACCCGGCCACCAGACTTACGAACGGTGCGCGCTCAAAAATCCGCTCGCCCTCCTGCTGCGCCACGCATCCTAGGACGCCGAAGACTTTTCCTCCGCCATTGTTCTTCTTGAACTGCTGCAGGCGATGGAAAACTTTCTGCTCGGCCTTATCGCGAATACTGCAAGTGTTATAGAGAACCAGGTCGGCCTCTTCGGGAGTTTCGACCTGGCTATATCCTTCAGAAACCAGCGTGCCGATGACCTTTTCGGAATCATGCGCATTCATCTGGCAGCCAAAAGTTTCGATGTAGAAGGTCCGCATGAAGGGCTTTGCTTTTATTGTATCGAGTTGTGAGCGGAAGATTGCGAACCCGAGTACTAGACTGCATTCGGGGTTCGCTTCGTGTAGACTAGTGTTTTAGGAGGTGCCGTCTTCAGCAGTAGCAGCCTAACAAAAACTGCCTCGAATGATTTGGCCCCTTCCTTCGCCCGCAAGATCTACGTTAGTGTTTTCTCCTTAGTTTTCCCCGACGAGTGCCGCCTCTGCGCAAAACCGCTGCGTGAAGTTTCACGAATCCCCGTTTGCCGAACATGCCTGTTAAAGCCCGAGCCGCTGGCAGCCGAATACTTCTGCGTGCAGTGCCGGTCGCCGTTCCGGAGCTCGTTTCCCCTCGACGAGCAAGGCTTGTGCGGATTGTGCCGCCGAGGCGTCAGAGGCTTCGACGCTGCCTACTCGTTTGGATTCTATGAAGACGAGCTTCGCGAACTAATCCACCTGTTTAAGTACGGGCGTGTGCAGCCCTTAGCCAAGCCGCTGGGCCGTCTGCTCGCCTTGGCGCTGCCGCGCGATCAAGAATTCGACGTGATCGTGCCGATGCCCTTGCACTGGCGCAAACGCTGGCAGCGGGGCTTCAATCAGTCAGCGCTGCTCGCTTGGGAAATCGGCCGGCGCAGCAATGTGCCTGTGAAGAATGCCCTGCGTAGGATCCGGCCCACTGCCACACAAGCAGGCCTGACCAACGCCAAGCGTCGCTTGAATGTATCCGGCGCATTCCGCGCCCGCAAGACCTCGGCGCTGACCGGCAAACGCGTTCTTCTGGTCGACGACGTTATGACCACAGGCGCGACAGCCGCTTCGTGCGCGCGTGCCCTCAAGATCGCAGGCGCCCGGCAGGTGACGTTGCTCACGCTGGCGCGCGTCGACCGCCGCTTAGGATTCGACCAACCGATTCGCGATTCCAACTTCTCCGGGAGTACCGAAGATGCCTAGCCTCGATCGATTGCACAGACCGGTCCTCGTATTGAACGCGAGCTATGAACCGATCAATATTTGCGCGGCGCGCCGAGCGTTGGTGCTGGTATTGAAGGGCGTCGCATCCGCCGAGGAGGAATCGCAGGCGCACGTCCATTCGGCGCGTCATTCGATCCGCGTTCCGTCGGTGATCCGGCTGCTCGAATACCGCAGAATCCCGCACCAGACCCGGGCCCTCTCGCGCAAGAATATCCTGATGCGCGACCGTTATACCTGCCAGTACTGCCATCGGACACTGCCCTCTTCTGAGCTCACGCTCGATCACGTCGTTCCGCGGTCACGCGCCGGCGAGACCACCTGGGAGAATCTGGTGGCTTGCTGCCATCCCTGCAATAACCGCAAGGGAAGCCGCACGCCGGATGAAGCGAATATGAAGCTCTCGCGCGCTCCCCGGCCCTTCAGCTTGCATACCAGTCGCCACCTGATGCGATTGCTCGCCAAGAGCGACAACCAGTGGCAGAAGTATCTTTTCTACTAAGAGCGCTTTGAGCCTAATGGGCGGGTGAAGCCGGTGACGGTTTCTCAGGCGGCTTGTCCTTGGGCGGGCCACCACCGCCAGTAGCCTTCACCGGACTGATGATGACGTGCGCGTTGCGTCCCTCGAGTCGCGGTTGGCCCTCCACCAGGCCATGCGTGGAAAGATCCTCGGCGAAGCGCAGCAGCAGCTTCTTGCCCAAGTCGACGTGCGCGATTTCGCGGCCGCGGAACTGCACCACCGCTTTCACGCGGTTGCCTTCCTTCAAAAATCGGATAGCGTGGTTCTTCTTGAATTCGTAGTCGTGGTCATCGGTGTTGGGGCGAAACTTCAGCTCCTTCACCTGGATGATGTGCTGCTTCTTCTTGGCCTCGTGCTGCTTCTTCTTGTTCTCGTACTGCCACTGACCGTAGTCCATGGCTTTCGCGACGGGAGGCTCGGCGGTAGGCGAAACAAGAATGAGATCCAGACCCATCTCCTGAGCTTTGCGCACGGCGGCCAGAGTCGGCATAATCTCCACCGTGCCATCCGGAAACACAGCGCGAACTTCACGCACGCGGATCGCCTCGTTTACGTTTTCCCGAACCTTGGGACGGCGGGGGGGATAGTTTCTGGGATTCATTCAGAAACTTGGGCAGGCCGATTCAAACGAGTCATATAAGACTCCGATACAAATGACATTACCTTGATCGTACCAGAATCCTGCTTGCTTCGGCGATGGCGCGTCGATATCGGCAATAGCTAAGCCTTGACCACCAGCGGGAAGACTTCGCGAAACTTCGCCATGTCCGCATCCGTCCCGATGGTGACGCGCAGCATCTGATTCAGCGGCGGGAACGGACGTCCCACGGCCACACCGCGATCCAGCATTTCGGCGATTACGCCGCGCACGTCGCGCTTGACGTCGATCATCAGGAAATTGCCGTGAGGCGGAATGAACTTGTAGCGATTGGCATCCAGCCAGTTGCACACTTCGGACCGGATTTTCACGAACTTCTCGCGACGCTCGGGCACCAGAGTGGGCGAAGCCAGTGCTACTTTGGCTGCCTGTACGCTCGGGACCGGCACGATGTTATTGCGGTACACGGACATCTTCCGGATCAAATCGGGGCGAGCGCAGCCGAATCCGATGCGCAGTCCGGCCATCCCGTAGATCTTGGAGAAGGTCCGCGCGACGATCACATTTTTGCCCTGCTGCACATAAGGGATCGAGCTCGCCAGATCGGGCGAAGTGGAGAAGTGAATGTACGCCTCGTCGATCATGGCCACTGTGTTGGGAGGAAGATTGGCAACCAGCCATGCGATGTCCGCCTTCTTCGTGATCGAGGACGTCGGGTTGTTCGGATTCACGACGTAGATGAAACCGCCGCGCGTTTTTTCGGCTTCGGCCACCATCTTTCGAACATCAGCTGCCCAGTCTGGAGTCATCGGCACTTTGATCACCGGATTTCCATGAGCGGCTGCTATTTCCACCGGCTGTTCGTAAGAAGGCAGCGTGGTAATCAGCGGCAGCGTGGGCGACGTGAAAGCATCCACCGCGCAATGCAGAATCTCGCTCGATCCTGATGCGGCCAGCACCTGGTCGGCTTGCAAATGTTCTGAGGCGGCTATCGCAGAAGTCAACGACTCCGTGTCTTCGTCGTGGTAGCGGCCACCGCGAGGGAGAGCTTTGGTCATGGCGTCGATGGAGATTTGCGGGGGGCCCTCGGGATTCTCATTCGCATTGAGAAGCACCAGCTGGCTGCGGTCCTTGGGGTGTACGCCGGAACGCTGGGCGAAAGCGGCCTCGCCTCCGATGGCGATGCTGGCAGCGACAACTCCGAATCGACGGGCGAGATCACGACGAGATAGCATAATGCCTCCTTGGTCTAGTTAGGATACCGCAAGTGGGACGGTCCCCTAGATTGCCGCCTACTCTTGTGGGGCGGACCCCCTAGATTGCCGCCTACTCTTGTGGGGCGGTCCCCCTGGACCGCAGCCTACTCTTGTGGGGCGGTCCCCCTGGACCGCAGCCTACTCTTGTGGGGCGGTCCCCCTGGACCGCAGCCGACGCCCTCGTCGGCCTCTCTACCGTTACCGCAAGTCAGCTACGGCCGCGCCGGTGATTCGCAGCGTGTCGTGCTCCTGCACAAAGACCACTGCCCGCAGGTTCTCGCGCTTCCACTCATGGGGAAGGCGCAAGGTGTTGGTGATCTGTCCGAGGTTCGATCCGCGCGGATCAATCCGCCCAATGATGCCAAAACTCCGTACCACCGGAGCGTGCCTGAGCCGGCGACCGGCGTTTTCCCCGCGCAGCACCTGTGACTCCAGCTCGCTCTCAGTGACCGCCAGATAGACGTCCGACGCGCGCGGCTTCGGATTCTTTGGACTCGTCACCTGCACCGATAGATCCACCAGGTCAGGATCCTTGCCGCTGATCGCGTTCTTGAGGTCGACCGAAGTAGTCTGCATCTGCTTAGCGGCCCCGATCACCTGGTAAGCGCGGTTGCCATCGTCACCTACAAACTCCGCCTGTCCATTCACCACCATCTGCGGAGTGTAGATGTTCTCGGTGCGAAAGGCGAGAGCGTAATCGTTTTGCCGGCCGCGATAGTGCGGAGCGGAAAATGGATCGACCCAACCGAGCTGGTTCCAATAATCGACGTGCTCTTCGAGGGCGATGACGCGCGCGCCGGCAACAGGCTGAGACCTCTCCAGCCGGGCTAGCAATAGATCGGCCGAGGGACAACTGGAGCAGCCTTCGCTGGTGAACAGTTCCACGATGACAGGCACCCTCCGGTCCTCGGCCGACAGCACCGCCAGACCCAACAAGGCCAATAGGACTAGTCGCATATTCTTACTCATATATTACGAATTCACGAGCAAAAGCGTGCAAACCTAAATTGACCCCGAAGACCCGTTTTTCGGAAAGCCCACATATTGCACCTCTTCCTCCAGCTCCAGTCCGAACCGCTCGCGGACGCGCGTCTTCAGCTCGCCGATGATCTCACATAACTGCCGGGCCGTGCCCTGGCCGGAATTGTAGATGAGGTTGGCATGATAATCGGCCACCTGAATGTCGCCGCTCCGCATCCCCTTGGCGCCCACTTCCTCCAGAAAATAGGCCGACGGCGCCTTCCCTTCCCGGATCACGCGCTCGGGAATCTGCCGACGTACCTCCTCCGGCAGCTCGGCCAGAATCAGGTTCTTGAAAATGCTGCCCGCGCACTTCATGGTCGGCGGATATTTCGCTAGCCGGATTTGGAAGATCTCGTCGGCGGTCTTGCGGAGTTCCTCGGCTGGAGCAAGATCCATCTCGAGTTCGGCGGAAAAAATGATCCAGTCCTTGTGCCGCTTGAATATGCTCTCGCGATAGTGAAACTCGCACTCCGCTTTATTGAAGACCCGTACCTCGGCCCCATCGAAAAATCGCACGTGTTGAATCCGCTCCTCGATCGAGTGGCCATAGGCGCCCGCATTCCCGTACACCGCCGCGCCCACCGAGCCCGGAATCCCGGTCATCGTCTCCAGCCCTTTGAGTCCGAGGTCGATGCAGTTATCCACCAAGGTCTGCAGCTCCGCGCCCGCGTGTGCCCTGGCAGTCTTAGCCTGGCAATGAATATGCCGCGCCGTGAAGCGCAGCACGATTCCAGGAAACCCCGCGTCGGACACGATCAGATTGGTTCCATCGCCGATCACCGTATAATCGGCGCCCCCTCCGCGCGCCAGAGCGAATGCATCCATGAAGCTCTGCTCGTCCGAGGTCTCGGCATATACTTCAGCCGGTCCCCCGATCCCGAAGCGCGTGTGCCGGCTCAGCAAAGCCCCTTGCGAGATCGCTAAATTGGGAAGGTTGCTTAGACGCTCGATGGTATCTTTCCGGACGGGCATCTTATCAAATTATAGAGGAGTGCATCGTGGCAGCTGGCTTTCCTGGATTTCCTAAAGAGATGACGACATTTTTCCGGAGCTTGAAGCGCAACAACCGGCGCGAATGGTTCCAGCCCCGCAAGCACGTGTTCGAACAGCACGTCAAAGAGCCGATGATCGAACTGGTCACCGCGCTAAACCGCGACTTCGCTAAATTCGCGCCGGAGTTCGTCAGCGATCCCAAGAAAGCGATCTTTCGAATCTATCGGGACACTCGCTTCAGCTCCGACAAAACCCCCTACAAGACGCACATTGCCGCTTCGTTCGCGCGCCGTGGAGGCGAACGCCTGGCCGCGGGCGGTTTCTATTTCAGTGTTTCGCACGACCAGATCGAAGTTGCGGGCGGAATCTATCATCCCGAGCCCGAAACGATGCTGGTGGTCCGCAATCACATCGCGGAGCATCACCAGGACCTGCGCCGCTTACTCGCCGACCGCAAGGTCCGCCGGCTTCTGGGTGACCTGCAGGGGGACGCATTAACGCGCGCACCCAAAGGATTCGACCCTGCTCATCCCGCCATCCAGCTGATCAAGATGAAGGACTGGATTCTGGACACAACGCTAGATCCAGCGTTAGGGACCAGTCCCCGGCTTTATAAGGAACTCGCCGATCGATTTCGTGCCATGACGCCG
>Ga0070713_100001828_pt1 | contig 13732 bp, 13 predicted proteins | sample LARL82metaG_FD_65465 | JGI IMG/M metagenome (GOLD analysis project Ga0070713, IMG submission 65465) | Corn, switchgrass and miscanthus rhizosphere microbial communities from Kellogg Biological Station, Michigan, USA - LAR L8-2 metaG | ecosystem: Host-associated > Plants > Roots > Rhizosphere ... | reverse complement strand
TCGATCGCGACGTGGTGAAGGTAAATCCCGAGCTCTTCTTAATAAACACCTTGATATCGCCGGAAGCCATTTGCGCGCGCAGCGCTTCAGGTACTTCCTGGAGCATGTGCTTGCCCGCGAATTCAATCAGCTTTTCTGCGAAGTGACTCTCCACCTGGTCATGACTGGCGGCATTCAGGGGAGCCGCCGAGGGATCGGAAGAGTGGATATCGAAACTGCCGTCAGGCTGCTTCTCCACGTGGAACGAAAACTTCATTTCACCCGAGCCGGCGGGAAGCTTCAATCCGGGGAAGTCCACGCCCAATCCGGCGAGAACCGTGGATTGGATCTTCTGCTGCAATTCGTCGCGGGTCGCAGCTTCAAGGGGAGGCACGTTCGGGTCGCTCGCGCGGGCGATGAATCCGCCTTCAGGTTTCGTCTCGATCCTATATACGTACTTCTCGGCCAGTCGCTTGATCTCCATGCGCGGGATTGTAGCGCGAACCGATGCTGAAGTCGTTTATCGTCTTGGAGCATGGGCGACGCCATCAGGTTCGAAGCTCAGTACCATTTGTATGTGCTGACGGTTTGCCAGCAAGCCTGGGCAGCCTTAGCCAGGGACAGTTTTCTTGATCCTTGGCTGAAGTCCGTTGCTGACGCGGACAGGGAGTACTCAACAAATCTTCCCAGCGGCCAGGTCTTTCACCAGGGTGAGATCCGCTTCGAGGAAGTCATATCCTGGCAGAGTTTTCGGGTCCGCCCATACGATCTCGCGAAAGATGCGGTTCTCGAGTTCTCCCGCAAACTCGCGCACATCAAAGAAACGGAGTTCTACCGCATTGCCGCCGGGATACTTATGCTGAAGGCGAACCACCTCATCGCCGATGACTGCCGTGATGCCAAGTTCCTCGTCCAGTTCACGACGTAACGCATCCCGCGGCTGCTCGCCTTCTTCGATTTTGCCGCCGGGGAACTCCCATTTCAGGGGCATTGGTTGATGCCGCGTGCGTTGGCAAATCAGAATCTTGCCTTCCCGCCAGATGAGTGCCGCCACAACGCGCTTCATAGGAGATTTGGTAATGGGTAATCTTGTAATTGGGTAATCTTGTAATTGGGTAATCTTGTAATTGGGTAATTTAAGACGAACTGCCCGTCGAACAACGGTTTTCAAATTACCCAATTACCAAATTACACAATTACTCAATCTTTCCCATGCATCGTAGTCCTTCCGGCTGTGGAAAGTGCTCAGGATGGATTGCCGCGGCTAAAGCGTACAGGCCGTGGACCAAGGTCGGCGCGGGGGTGTTCAGGTACTCGTCGCGTATGCAGTAAACCCGCGAGGTTTGCACTGCCAGCAAACTCTGCCATCCGCGCGACTGAACGATCTTCTCCAGCGGCACGCGATCCCCTGCGCCACACCACGCTGCGATCAGTACCTGTGGATGCGCCGCTGCGACGGCGGCAAAGTCGATCTGCGCGCCGGGACTTCCAATAAAGTTTCCGCCCGCAGCCTTGACCAGTTCCGCTACCCAGGGCTGCGACGTGATCAGAGGCTTGCCCCATTCCTCACAAAACACCCGCGGACGTTCAAGGCCCTGAGTCTTCTCGCGAAAAGTTTCTATTCGCTCCTGCATACAACGGATCACGCGGGTCCCTTCTTCCTCCGCACCCACCAGTCGCGCAATGATCGCGATATCAGCATAGATATCGGCGAGTTTCTTCGGTGCCAGGGCGAGGAACGGCACACCACACTTCAGGATCTCGACCAGCGACTTCTCCTGGTAGGGCACCGATGCGATGACGAGGTCGGGATGCACAGCTCGGATTTGATCGGCCTGGGCAGTCCACGAATCGGCAACAATGGTGAGATTCCTCGCCTTCACCTCCGGACAGATCTCGGCGCAGTACCTGGTGCACGCCACCAGCAGGTCCAGTTTGCCCAATTCGCGCAGAGTCACGGTGACGCTAGGCTGTAGCGAGACGATCCGGCTGAGAGGGGTGACCGGCGACATGAGATAAGTATGACAGCAACGGCCTACAATACTCCCGTGTATTCGCCACAGCTTCTCGATCACTTTGAGCACCCGCGAAATGCAGGGGTTCTGCCGAATGCGCAAGCTTCAGCTCAAGTGGAGAACCCTGTTTGCGGAGACGTGTTGAAGCTGAGCGCCTCGTTGCACGGCAATGTCATAGCGGACATCCGTTTTCAAGCCAAAGGCTGCGTTCCCTCTATGGCCTGCGGATCAGCGCTGACGGAACTCGCTCGTGGAAAGACTGTCGCTGCAGCCGCATCCTTGCAAGTTGCCGACGTTCTCGCGATGGTCGGCGGCGTGCCCCCAGCCTCCACTCACGCCGCTCAACTCGCGATCGATGCATGGCGCGCTCTGCTCGCCTCTCTCGCAAAACACTAACCGCGAAGAAAACTAAAAGCCTTTACCACAGAAGACACAAAGGTACACAAAGGAACACCACAGAGAAGCACGATCCAAAACAAGCAAAGGTAGTACCGCGCTTCAGAACACGCGCGAAGCTTCCCCTATCCTCGTTTCTCCTATTCCTTTGTTGTTCTCCCTCTGTGGCGTTCCTTTGTGTACCTTCGTGTCCTCTGTGGTGAAGGTTTTCTTTTTGGCCCTCCCGCAGCACGCTCGGCGTTTCACCAGTGATATCTTTGTCCTTACCCATGGACGTTCTGCAAAAACTTTTCGAGGAGCATTTTCATGCTCCGGTAGTACGTGTTCAGCCGCTGCAAGGCGAACTTGGCGGCTCCGGACGGCGCATCATTCGCCTGTTCGGCGAAAATGCCCGCGCTATTGGAATTCTCTACAACGTGCGCGAGGAGAATGCCGCTTTCCTGGAGTTCTCGCGCCACTTCCGGCGTCATGGCCTGCCGGTTCCCGAGATTTACGCCGACGACCTCACCCACGACGCCTATCTCGAACAGGACCTCGGGGATACGACGCTCTTTGAGTTTTTGTCGGAGAATCGCCACGGCGACAAAATCGCCGCTCCCGTAATAGATGCGTATCGCAAGGCGCTCGCCGTTCTTCCCCGGTTTCAGGTGGAAGCCGGGCGCGATTTGAATTACAAGGTTTGCTATCCACGCTCCAGTTTCGATCGGCAGTCGATCGCGTGGGACCTCAACTACTTCAAGTACTATTTCCTGCGTCTCGCTGGCATTCCGTTCAACGAGCAGGCGCTCGAGCAGGACTTCACCCGCCTGACAAAGTTTCTTCTCGGCGCACCGCACGACTATTTTCTTTATCGCGATTTCCAGTCGCGCAACATCATGCTGGTCGAAGGCGGGCCTTATTTTGTCGATTACCAGGGCGGACGCAAGGGCGCGTTGCAGTACGACGTCGCTTCCCTGCTGTACGACGCCAAGGCTGACCTGCCGCAATCGGTACGACAGCAGCTGCTCGATGACTATCTCGACTCATTGGCCAACCACCTGACCTTGGATCGCGATGCTTTCATGCAGCACTACTACGCCTATGTCTACGTACGGATCATGCAAGCGCTCGGCGCATATGGTTTTCGCGGATTTTACGAGCGCAAGCCACACTTCCTACAGAGCGTTCCTTATGCGCTGAAGAACATTCGCTGGCTGCTGCACAACGTGGAATTATCCGTTCCGCTGCCCACGCTCACCGACGCGTTTCGCGCCATGCTCGGCTCAGAAAAACTCCAGCACATCTCCTCGGACAAATCGGGAAAAGAAAACGTAACACCTGATGCCGCGGGGACTTCGCCGCTCACTGTCCGCATTTTCAGCTTCTCTTTCCATCGCGGAGGAGTTCCCAAGGACGACAGCGGCAACGGCGGCGGATTCGTTTTCGATGGCCGCAGCCTGCCGAATCCCGGGCGGGAGGAGCGTTTCAAAGCGCTGACCGGGAAAGATACCTCCGTAGCGGACTATCTTAACCAGCAGGAGAGCGTACACCAATACTTTGGGAATGTTATCTCGCTCGTCGACAACAGCGTGCGCGAGTACAAGCGCCGCGGTTTTGCGAATCTCATGGTGTCGTTCGGGTGCACCGGCGGCCAGCATCGCTCGGTCTACCTTGCCGAACAACTGGCGCGTCATCTGGAAGCCAACAATGGCGTTAAGGTTATGGTCCGTCACACTGAACTGGAGAAGATGGGCCTGTGAAGGCCATGGTGCTGGCGGCGGGGCTTGGCACGCGCCTTCGTCCGCTCACCGACGATCGTCCGAAAGCACTGGTCGAAATCAACGGCCGCACTCTACTCGACATTACCCTTGCGCGGCTGCGACGCTTTGGAGTTCGTGAGGTCATCATCAATGCTCACCACTGCGCCGACGTGCTGGTCCGCTATCTCGAGGAGCATAAGAATTTCGGAATGCACATCGAGGTTTCGCGCGAAGACGATCTCCTGCTCGACACTGGCGGCGGGCTGAAGAAAGCTGCCAAATTCTTTCTGCGCGACTCAGGCGAGACGCCATTCATCCTGCATAACGTCGATGTGCTCAGCACGATCGATTTGCATGAAATGGTGTCCCTGCACCGCAAGCACGACGCGCTGGCTACGCTTGCCATGCGTGATCGCAAGAGCTCGCGACTGCTGCTGTTCAATTCGCACTGCGAACTATGCGGAAGGCAGATTACGAAGGACAATACTGCGTCTACCGAAATGGTCCGCACCTGCCCGCATCCGCAGCCGCTTGCTTTTTGCGGCATTCACGTCATCTCGCCGCGCCTGCTGAAGCTCATGACCGAGCAAGGCGTGTTTTCGATCATCGATGTTTATCTGCGGCTCGCCGGCGCGGGAGAAAAGATTCGCTCGTTCCGCGCCGATGAGTATTACTGGCGCGACCTGGGTCGTCCGGAACACCTGGCGCAAGCCGCCAACGATGTTGCCAGCGGTGCGCTTGTTCTCGGCTGATTGCGAATGGCACCCACGTAACCACACAGCCAGTACCCGCGTAATTTGCCGCCTGAGCCAGTGCGTGCGAACCTGATTTCACGCGCCGGACTCCCCGCCGTGCGTGGTTCCGAATCGCAACGTAAGCTCTGTTGCGCGTCACTTTATGGAACACTTCGTCGTGCATTCCGCGCTGGGAACGTTCAGTTCCGCGATCCTCTGGGGAGGGCTGGCGGTCGGGGCGGCCGTGTTCGCGTTGTTGCTGATCTCTGAAAGCAACTCCGGCGTGCGGCCGCCCGGCTGCCAGCGGAGTATCGGAGCAGGCAAACCACTACCGTAGAATTCGAATCCATCTCCACATCCTGCTGGCCGGGCTGACTATCCCACGTCCTTCACCTTACCAACCACTTTTCTACGACTTATATAAATGCCCAAATTCCGACTTCGGAGTTTCTATTCCGGCGGCTCGAGAAAACGGCCACTCGTGGAGGAGCTGAAGTTATCCCGGCATGCTCCAACTTTACACATCTCAATGACTGGCGAAACTGCGCCGGCATCGTTGTATCTATCGGAGCGAACGAGTAAGGCGGAGTCGCAAAACAAATCCCGCGGTGACGAGAGTTCTGTGCTCTCATCGGGTGCCATGAGGCAACACTCACTCCGATGGATGAGGCTGGCCGTCCAGGCTCGGGCGGCGCGTCAGCGTGGGACGGTTCGCATTATGGAGTTGCAGGCCACCTTCCATCCGGTTCAGCCGGTCTTTGACGTCCTCGAATTCCGACGAGTCCAGCTTGTATTCGGCTTCCGGCGGAAGCAATGTCGCGATCTCTTCCTGGGTTTTCAGGATCCGGTCTGGCGTTTGCGGATGGGTGCGAAAGGCCTTGGCCACGGGGCTTTCGTGGCGCTTCTCCATTGCTCTCACTTTTTCGAAAAATGATGTCAGCGCCTGCGGATCGTACCCGGCCTTGTACATGTATTGCACGCCGAGGAAATCCGCTTCAGCTTCGAACTTGCGCGAGAACTTGAAGAACGTCAGGGGAGTGGCAACCGCCAAACCTTCATAAGCCACGTAACCGACTGGGCCGCCAACCAGCATTAGTGGAAGCGACGCCATGTTCATCAGCTGTCCGCGAGTGCGGCTTCGTGCGGCATGACACGCCGCCACGTGCGCGATCTCGTGGGCCATCACGCCCGCCAGCTCGGCTTCGTTGTCAGCGGCAAGGATGAGTCCCGTATCCACGTAGAAATAGCCGCCGGGCAGCGCGAAGGCGTTCACATCGTCGGACTCGATCACCTTAATGGTGAACGGTACCTGCGAATCCGAGTTGCGCACCAGGTTCTGACCTACCCGGTTGACGTACTCCAGGATTGCCGTATCTTTTACCAGTTTCGATGTGGATTCGATCTCGTCAGAGTACTGCTTTCCCATCGCAATCTGGCGGTCGAGGCTGTACCAATTGCCAAATCCGCGCCCGCAGCCCAGATTGCGCGTGCCAATAGCATCGATATCGCGCCTGCCACGGTCGTGATTGGCTGTTACGTTCGAAGTCAGTTGAGTCTCAGGAACGGTTGCGGTAGGTGCAGCAGAAAGGGTTTGCGAAAAACACAGCGATGCGCTCAGACAATACGCCAACAGACAAAAACGGAGCCCCATGGTTTGCTCCAGCCTTTAGGGAAGAACGAAGTTGGCAAGCACGTTACTCCAGGAACCGTCGGAAGGCAAGATGAATTTAGGCCACTAAGCCGAACCTCTTAGAGGGGGCCGCCGGTCGGCATCAGGTTGAGTTCCTCGACTGTGCTCTCCGGAGGGAGTTTAAGCGCCGCAACGATGGCCTGGGCCACGCTTTCCACCCGCATCATTTTGTGGCGGGGAGCCTCGGGCCAGAGTGTTTCCCAGATGGGGGTATCGGTGGAGCCCGGGAGAATAGCAATCACTCGAATGCCTTCCTGGCGAAGTTCTTCGCGTAGCCCCTTTGTGAAACCTAGCGCCCCAAACTTTGACGCGGTGTAGGCGGCGAGGTTCGGGAAAGCCCGCTTGGAAGACATCGACAGCAAGTTTACGATCGAACCGCCACGCTTCATCAGCGGCAACGCCGCACGCGTCACCAGGAAAGTGCCGGTCAGGTTTGTGGCCAGAACGTCGTTCCACTCCTGCACGTCCTGCTCTCTGACCGACCGAAACGGGTGGGCAATTCCAGCGCTGTTAATCAGGATGTCGACTTGCGAAAAGACCTTACGGACTGCCGCCAACATCGCAGAAACGCTCTTTTCGTCGCGAACGTCGCATGAAACTGCGATTACGCGGATTCCTTTGTTGGCGAGTCCTGTTTCTGCGGCCGCGAGGCGGCTTCGATCCCGTCCGCAGAGAATCAGATTGCAGCCTTCCTCCGCCAGCGCTCGCGCCGTGGCCAGCCCAATCCCCTGGGTTGCGCCGGTGATCAGCGCCACCTTGCCACGAAAGGCTTCGGAACGTGATTGGAGGTCGCTGGACCGAACTGGGCGGGAAGCCTCAGCCAATTTTTTTGAGCGCGATTTCTGCACGTTGTGGAGATGAACTATGAATGATGATTGTAGATGACGGCATCCACCAGAACATCGAGCACAATTGGTTCACTGAGCACGATGCCCTGCCTTCAATGATTCAATCCTCCGATGATTCAATGATTCAATGCAGCTACACGCCATTCGGCCTCTGCCGAATGAGCGAGAGGAATTCCTGCCGCGTTTCCTCTTCCTCGCGGAAGCAGCCCAGCATGGACGACGTCACCGCCTGGGAATGCTGCTTCTCCACGCCGCGCATCATCATGCAGAGATGGCGGGCTTCAATCACCACGCCAACACCTTGCGGTTGAATCACCTTCTGAATGGTTTCTGCGATCTGCGTGGTCAAGCGCTCCTGAATTTGCAATCGTCGCGAAAAAGTCTCAATCAATCGAGGAATCTTGCTCAGTCCAATGACTTTGCCATTCGGAATGTAGGCAACGTGCACCTTCCCGAAGAATGGCAGCATGTGGTGCTCGCACAGGCTGAACATCTCGATGTCTTTTACGATCACCATCTCGTCGTAAGTAACCGTAAACAGCGCGTTCTTCAGCAGCGCTTCCGGATCTTCGTTGTAGCCTTTGGTGAGGAACTCGTACGCCTTGTGCACGCGGCTCGGCGTGTTGAGCAAGCCCTCGCGGCCCGGGTCTTCGCCCAGGCGCACGAGAATTTCTTTCATCAGCTCTTCAAAGCTGGCAGAGGTCAGAGCCGGAGTTTCTGTTTTGGTCACCATGTAGTGATTGGGTAATTGGGAAATTTTGTAATTTGGTAATTTGGGAACTTCCGACGCATGCACAACGTGTTTTAAATTACCCGATTACCAAATTACCCAATTACAAAATCTTCTCCTCTCCCGCATACTCAAACGCATTCATCATTGTCTCTTCGAGCCGTACCTTTTCCAGATGCGCCGGGTGGAACTCACGCTTCAAAATGTCGTAAATCACGGTGCAAAGGTTTTCCGTCGTCGGCACGGTGCCTGCAAATTCCGGTCTACAGTTTAGATTTTCCAGGTCGAATCTGGTTACAACATTGCTCTTCACGCATTCGTCGAGGTCGACCAGGTTGCAAACCATCCCGTTCTCATCCACCTGCCCGCTGACCGTGACTTGCAGGACATAGTTATGCCCATGCCCGTGCGGATTATTGCATTTGCCGTAGGTCTCGCGGTTCTCCGCATCCGACATTTGCTCGCTATGCAGCCGATGCGACGCCGAGAAACGATAGCGGCGATTGAGGTAGGCTTTTGCCATTGGGAAATTGAGTAATTTGGTAATTGGGAAATTCGCGCGGCCACAGGCATGATCAGATCCGCGCGCCACCAAGATCGGGAGGGCATGGCTTACAGCCGCGCCGATAAGCACAAACCTGAACCTCGGGCTTCAGCCCCTGAGGTCGCTTTCAAATTACCCGATTACCAAATTACAAAATTACCCAATCCTCCTCATTCCTCTCCATAGAAATCCGCGAAGAGATCATGGTTCTCATACACGCGCACGCGATGCAGTTTGGCGTTGGTCAGCTTAGGTGCGAGGCGCTGCCAGATGGCGATGGCCAAGTTCTCCGTGGTCGGAATGCGCGTTGCAAACTCCGGCACTTCTTTGTTCAGAAACCGATGATCCATCGCATCCAGCACCTCGCGGTTCATGATTTCCTTAAGCTGCTTGAGGTCTACGACGAATCCAGACCGCGGATCGACGTCGCCCTTCACCGTTACTTCGAGGACATAGTTGTGCCCATGCCCATTCGGATTGTTGCACTTCCCGAACAGCCGCCGATTCTCCTCCGGCGACAGCTCCGGATTGTGGTAGTAGTGCGACGCAGCAAACTCAGCTTTGCGGGTGAGGTAGAGCAAAGGATTCCTTTCGCGGGGAGCCGTACACCCAAGCATCGCCGAAGATAAGTGCCAGGACAATAATCGGCGCAACGATGGTCCAAAAGGAAGTTTGCCTTGAAGCCCACAACACCGCCACAAGCACTACCGCCATAGCCGCAACTACACGAAGCTGCCTAAGATACTCGGTAAAGCTCTTTCTGTAATCTGACGTTCCTTGAAGAAGCAGAATGCCCGCAGCAACGCAGCCAACAGGAATCCACAACCCATATCTCGCAACGATCCAAATAAACCCGACGATGAGCGCAACGTTCTTAATCACCGACAGGGGATGCCATGAATCTCGCTTGACCGCACCCCGTGCTGTAGCTACCAAGTACGCCGCGAGGCAGCCAAGAGGTATCCACAACCCGTATCTGTGCGCGATCCAAGCGAGTCCGACAAGGAGAGCGATGTTTGCGAGCAGGGGCAGCGGATGCCACCAACTTCGCTTGGCCGCGCCCCATCCCGAGGCGATGGAAACAACTGCAAAGCAACCTCCCGGAATCCACCATCCGTACTCGTGCCCAATCCACGCGCCAAAAAGGATTCCATATGCGATCCAGAAAATTCTCGATCGCCAGCTTTGCCTGGTGGCTGCTGGGTCCAGAAGCCTGAAAGAAAACGAAAAGAAGATGAACGCGAGGAACGCATCTTGAGCCCAGTCCCAGTTCCTCAGGCCGTGCTCCCACATGCTGTAAACCGCAGCCAAAGATAAGCCGAATGCCCCTATTAGGTACACCCAGCGGGGAATCACATCATCTAGGCCACTCTGAAGTTCTGGATTATCCATTCACTGACCTCTGTGCCGCAGGGAGTACTTAAACAGTCCACCGGTTGATACGGCTAATTGTAAAGGGAACCCCGAAAGCGTGGGAACGGCGGCTGAAGCTTGACCCCTGGCGCCGGAAGGTTGTCCTCTGCGAGTCCCAGCAAAAAGCCCGCTGCTTTCGCAGCGGGCCCGATCACCTACCGAACTCTTCTCCTACTTGATCGTCACCGACAGCAACTGCGCGCCGGAGACTACATAATCCAGCGGCTTCGTCTCAGTCTCACTGACCGACGACTCGCCCAGCACCGTCATATCCTGGGTCCCGCGCATGCCGTCCATGACGTTCATGACCGACAGCGGCAGGTCGGGCATCACTTTGTCGGCAACCATCGCCTCTGGATCCTGCTCCAGCACCGAGACGTAAACCCGATTGTTAACGTGCTGCTTGTTCAGCACACCAATGGTGGAAGCCAAGTCGAGCCGTTGCCCTGTTGGGCTATGTCGCAGGCGATCGAGCATGTCGCCATCGCTGACCAGGATGTGCAGCGTCGATCCTTTGGAGGCCGAAGTCGGAATCCGTACCGGTACGTGCTCGATGATCGCTTCCCCACGATACGGCCGCAGGAGGACTTCCACCGTGACTTCATCCCCGGGGCGAGCTTCACTGATATCCGTGCGCGCGCTCTCCAGCCTTGCCGAGCGCCGCTCGTTAGTGACTTCAAAATCCAGCTGCAGACCCTTGATGTCGGGCGTGCTGTACGGATTGTCGTAAATGCGCCCGAAGCTTCCGCCGATAGCGCTGGCTGCCATCATCGCGGCAGGCTGCATTCCGTCGGCGCTGGCCGAGAACATGTCTTCAAGCTTCACTTCAGGAAAACCGCCCACGTTGATGACACCCTTCATCGCATAGGTGGTCTCGTCGCCGTATTCATTGACGCCGTGCAGTGCGTTGTACACCGTGGTCGAAATCGCCACCGGGCTGAGCCGCGCGTTGTTCAGAACCTGGTAATGGAAAACCTTTGGCGTGGTGCCGCCGTGAATCGTCAGCGTCACCGGAATCATCTCGGCGGCCTTGCCGAACTCGCCTAGAATTCCGTTGTGGCGATCCTGAACGAACGATCCGACCGTCTCAGTCGCGTTCACGATCTTGAACGCATTCAGCGGTGACGGCAGCGTGGCCAGCACCTGCGCTTTGGTCATCGGCAGGTCGACCATGCCGAACTGCATCAGCGGATGACCGCAGGCCAGCAGGTGTGTCGCATCAAGATAGGTCACCGTGCAAGTCGCAGCAATGTTCATGTCGCCGCTCACCAGCACCGCGCTGACAGCCGACCCCGGAACCAGCGGCTCCGGCTGCTTCACGGAGCTCGCCGAGCCAACGCCCATCACCGGAACGATTCCCTGCGAGGCAAACTGGCCGGCAAATTTCTGCACCGCGTCTTCCGAGAAGCCGCTGAATACCAGCGGCGTATCAATCGGCTTCAAGTAGTTCGCGAAGCTTTGCACGGGAACGCTGGAAACGCCCGGCCCTGATGTCTTGGAAGTCAACGAGGGCAAGGACTTCGCCTGCACAGGAACGCTGGTAGGCGTGGTATCGAGCGCGCTGATCTCCAGCATCTCAGATATTGGCGTCACCCCAGCGATAGGTTCCTTCGAGAACTCTCCAATGCGGAATGCAATCGCTCCGGCGAGCTTGCCGTCAATGTAAACCGGGCTGCCGCTCATGCCGGCAACTACGCCGGTGTACTGGGCTTTCTCTCCGCCCAGGCGCACAAGAATAATGTCGCCCTTAGGCCCGTTGGCATTTTTCAACACGCCGAGAACCTCGACATCCATCGACTCAGGAGTGGTTCCCTGGAAGACGGTGTAAGCGACGCCGTGCATGCCGGGCGCTACTTTTTCGAGCGGGAAAGTGTTAACTGGTTTGCTATCTTGAGCGAAGGTCAGCGAGGAGAGTAGAAGACCGTACACTACCACTACGCCGAGAGCAGCTTTTCTCATTTTGCCCTCAGGACCACCTGGAAGGTCCCAAATTACTGGAATTCACTTCGTTTGTTGATTTGCCTGCTGGGGAAGTCAAGGCAAAACATCCCAATCACGAAGCCGTGCGTCTATACTAGCATGGGAGTTGCCGGAGAGGCCCCAATGTTTTCGATGGTTTGCATGCAGAATTTTCGTCGTAGCGCACATTTGTGCGCACTGTTCCTAGGTTTTTCCGTCGCGGTTCTCTTCGCGTTCCCAGGAATCACGTTTGCTCAGTCGGATTCGACTTCCAGCACCCAGCAAAACCCAAACCAGCAGGAAGCGCCGCCGGAAGCGGGTGGTCCGAACGGGAGTACGGGTCCTTACGCCATCCCTAAGAAGACCGAAGAACCTCCTCCTCCGCCAGTCGAGAAGCCCAAAAAGATTGAGGGCATGCCGGATTACTCGATCCATGTGGATGTGCCGCTCGTGACGGTGCCCGTTATGGTCACCACCAAGGACGGCCAGTTCATCCCTAATTTAAAGAAGGAGAATTTCCGAGTTTTCGAGGACGGCAAGCAGCAGACCCTGAGCGATTTCAAGATTGAAGAAGCACCAATCACGGCGGTGTTGCTGGTGGAGTTTGCGTCAACCAACTATTGGTTGATGTCGGACACGCTCGACGCGTCCTACATCTTTGCCAGCATGCTGAAGCCTCAGGACTATGTTGCGGTCATCTCTTATGATATGAAACCCGACATCCTGGTGGACTTCACCCAGGACAAGCAGGCACTACAAAATGCTTTAAACGGTTTGCGCATACCGGGCTTCGCGGAGACCAACCTGTTCGACGCCGTCTACGACACGCTCGATCGACTCGATCGCATTGAAGGACACAAGTACCTCATTCTCATCAGCACCGGGATTGACACCTTTAGCAAGCTGAGACTTGACGAGGTCTTGAAAAAGGTCAAGACCACGAAGGATGTCACGATCTTCACCATGAGTATCGGCTGGGTGCTTCGCAACTACTGCGAAACCCACAATTGCACGGGCATCAGCCACGGGATGGCCAGCTATGGTATGGCTCAGATCGATTGGCTGCAAGCGGACAATCAACTTCAGACATTCGCCAAGCTTACCGGCGGCCGCTTCTTCCAGCCCCGCTTCACGGGGGATATGGTCGATGCATTCAAGGAACTGGGACAGGACATCCGCCACGAGTACACGCTGGTCTATCGACCAACCAACACCGCCCTGGATGGCTCCTACCGCAAGTTGAAGGTGGAAGTCGTTGCTCCGGATGGTGGTCCGCTCAAAATCCGCGACCAGAAGGGCAAAGATGTGAAGTACCAGGTCATCGCTCGCGAAGGCTACACAGCCAAGCACACCGTGGAGTAGCTGTTGTGCAGCTACGGACGGCCCGCCTGATTTGGCTACTCGGTCACGCTTAGCATGTTGCAGCGAATCGCAATATCGCGCTGCACCCTTAGCTGATATCCTGCCGAATCATGCCCGTCTATGCTTACCTGCTCATTGTCGGCGGAATCGTAATCTGGTTTTATCCCTTTGTTCCAGCACATCAGAAGACGCCCGGAGCAAGCGTTGTGGACCGCAAGTCCCGGTGGGGAGTTCTGCTGCAGTTCCTGGCTTTCCCGCTTCTCTGGCAAGGGCATTTTTGGACGCGACCTCTGCCGTGGTGGCGACTTCTCCTCTCCATTGTT
>Ga0070713_100001826_pt1 | contig 13741 bp, 12 predicted proteins | sample LARL82metaG_FD_65465 | JGI IMG/M metagenome (GOLD analysis project Ga0070713, IMG submission 65465) | Corn, switchgrass and miscanthus rhizosphere microbial communities from Kellogg Biological Station, Michigan, USA - LAR L8-2 metaG | ecosystem: Host-associated > Plants > Roots > Rhizosphere ... | reverse complement strand
CGGTGGATGAACGGCTGTACCCGGAACTCGTCAATCAGTTTCGTGATGGACGCTTCGACAGCAGTCACCGCTTCCGCGACCCATCCATCACCCTGTGGAGGTGCCCGGACGATCTGTCCGGCCTTTCCGGGCAGTGCCTCAGCGTCGGCGGGCAGACCCTCCTGCTCGTTGTACAGATCCTGATCGTGCGTTCCGTCGTGAATCATCGACCTGAGTATGACTCTTCCCCGGCCGATTTGTCAGAACTGCTCCGCCCGCTGACCCACCCGGGAAACCCCAGCAAGCGCACAAGTAATGGCGGCCGCCGGGCGCACACCCTAACCGCTACCGATCACGGAACGCGGTCGAGCCATCATCCAGTCCCGTGCGATATCGCCGAATATTTCGCTTCAAGGGCATGGGCGCCACAGGCCAGATCTGCGCGCAGATGTCCCGGTTCTGCGTCCATGGGAGAAGGCAGGTGACTCAGAAACGGATTCGGCGGCAGCTCTCTATGGGCCTCCTTGTGGGATGATGCCGCTGGTAGTGACTCAAATCTCGTCGCGCCGCGTAAAAAACGTGCACTGTCTCCGTTGATGTCGTTATGCAGGGACATCACGGGTCCTCGTCCAATATCACTTACGTAGGAACGTTCCACTCACGTCCGACGGGGCTCGGCCAGCGCTATGCCGCGGACGCTGGTAAGAGCAGGATCGCGGCTGCCGCAATAGACAAGGGATTCAGCCTTCGGAGTTGACCTACCGCATAGAGAGCGCGACTATCCAGGAATATCCGGTTGATCGACAGAACGCCGCGCTTTGCCATCTCTATGTGAATTCGTTCTTTACCCGGGCCGGTCAGCGTCATGCGTTCTGGACGCAAATCATCCTTAACCCTCAGATGCGCGCGGACGCGAATGACCGCTCCCGGATACAGATCTGGAGGAGTCGCCTCATCGAGCGGCGGTATGTCTATTATGGTTTCGTTATGAGGAACATGCCATATACTTTGCGCAAAGTAGACGGGGTCAATTGAATTGCTATCGTTTATGACAGTGAGCCGGACATTGTCATTGCCAGCCCTTCCCTTTAGCCTTGGGAATAGCCTCGGATCGTTTAGGAGGCGCGCACTGACCGAGCGCATTACGTCCTCATCGAGATAGATCAGCCGATTTGACGGCATCTCCTCGATCTCCTCGATTAGGCCGGAAACGCCGTTACCAACCTCCTTTTGGCACATCGCCTGGCTGGCACCGGAGGGATTATTGTCACGGTCAGCGGCCGAGTCATCCGCAGCAAGATTGCGGATTGCTAGGGATTCGCCGCTAGCCATTCTCCAGCTCCAGCCCTCTGATCGCCTTTTCTTTTGTCTCGACAAGCAATATCTCGTTACCTGCAGAAAGGGAGAACGAGTCGACTAGGTGAAATTCATACTTTTTACCATCCGAAATCTCAAGCTGCTGGAGGAGTTGAGACTTGACCGTTTCGACGTTCAGATCGGAGTCGATCTCCACTCTGTAACGTTTCCCGTCGGGAGCCTGCAATCTCACATTAACAAACGTCATCTTCCCCCAACTCCTATCGACCGAACACACCATCAGTGACAGAATGCCATACCTTGGCGATCTCGACTAGTAGTCTGGGATTCGCATCCGCTAAGCCCGTCGCGCAGTATCGCAGTGAAGCTGTATTGATAGCCGTCGCTACGCGACCACCGCCAGCCCGACGGTCGCCGCCGCTTCCCGCCGAGATCCTGCCATAGCCGATCACGTGTGCCACCGGGCCGTGCCCGGAAGCCACGGACAGCCCCTCGCGCACCTACGGTCCAGCTAGGCAACCACAGGGATGCATCCCGAGAGAGGCACTTTAATCGCGCGTCATCGCCCAGCTCACCGCAACCTTTGCAGCGTACTGACGTCCCAGGGGGAGCAGACTATCTGTACACACGTTCGAGACCCAGAGTATTATGCTCGCATAAGCGTTCGAACGAGGGGTACCCGAGATGAAGACGGACGAGTACAGGATCACCTATCGCGACGGCTCGACGCAGCTGGTCAAGGCGACTCAGCAGCTAGCGCAAGAGCCCTGGCTCGTCTTCCAGGACGACTACACAGAGGTTCTCCGGATTCCGGCGGCTGACATAGAGAGCGTAAGGCGAGCGGACGTGCCTGACCGCGAACGGCCAGGCGCGGACCGTCTCCTTCACTAGGGAGGACCGCCACGGCCACCGGATCAGCATGGACGAGGTGGTCCAGCCACGCGCGGCTGAGGTTCCGGTTGCTGTGGCTGGTCAACGCACCATGTGCATCCGTCAGCGTCGGTCCATGTGATCCGCCAGGCGCCCAGCTGGAGTTCGGGTGCCGCAGCGTCGAGAGATATCTCCAGCGTGTGACTGTTTTCTGACAGGAGAATTCTTTCCTCCGCCCGCCTCGTGCAAGGGCTACCCAGCGGAACACCTTCGAGCCAAACCTCTGCTTCTATACCTATGATGGGCCGGTCGCCGTAATTGACAATTGGGAACCGCACCTCATAGCGATACAGGCTCCTGTCCATGGACGACATCTTAGAGATTTCTGGTGCGCTCACGATGACCAGCCGAGCTTGCGCGAGTTGGCGGGCCAGTCGCTCCGCCTGCGCTCGGTCGTTGGCTTCGTCTCGGTCCGCTTTCCTCAGCTTGTCATCCCTCCGTCGGTCCGTACCGGCCAAGTAAAGGGTCACAAGTGTGGTCACGACGGTAACTACAGCGAGCGAGATAGTTCCCCACCCGGTCAGGTAGTCCGTCAGGCTAGGTGCGTCAGCCTTGGCTACGGCTGGCAGTGAAATCGGTGCGAATGAAATCAGAGTGGCAGCGTACACGTGCTGATGTTAAATCTATTCGCCGGAGCGGGCAAGACCGCGTTGGAATAGACATTCGCAAAAAGTTTCACCTAAATACTCGGGAAATCATAAATGGAGCAGACTGCAGAGACGAGTAACTCTGGATCGAGTTGATGGCGTCGCCGCCTTCGTATCTCGACGGCGCGACAAACCTGGACTAAATGATCGCGACCATGTCATCAGGTCAATACGGTTCAGTTGGGGCGGACACACTTTGCCACCGGAGCTGGGCGTGCGGCCGCTGGGTGCCGTAGCCGCGCGGCTTCGTGCCAGTTTTATCGCCACCGCCTGTGCTGGCCAGTTGGGCTCTGAAAGTTGTCCGGCTCCTGCAGCATCAATTGATCCAGGCGTCGTATGTCAGCATCGAAGCCCACGAGCTGATGCCACAAAGTCCGCTCATCGGCAGGTTGAGACGGTGCATTGGGTCCAATCTATGGCCACGGCAGCACAGATCAGCCCAGTCTGTTTGAGGCAGTCGATCGTCGCGACAGCTGCGGCGACAGCACCGAACGGCGGATCTTTCGCGTACGGTCTCCGCTGGCGCTGACCTTGCCGTGATGAACGCCCGGTCGCCGATGGACGCCGAAGGCAGGGCTGATGAGGACCCACTCGCAGTATCTCCGGAGTCTGCCACCGAGATACTTGAGGGATCTGAGGCGTAGCAACGCCGTCGCCGCGTCGTTAAGCTCGGGCGCAAGCACGAACGACACCAGTATGCGCTGATCGAGCCAGCCGAATGTCCGCCCGCTCAGGCGGTCAGCGCGTACATTCCGCCCATGACGTTCTTCGGCGCGACTCTCCTCTCGGCGATAGCGACCGTGGTCCTTGCCGTGTTCGCCATCTTCACTGCCCGGTACGCGCGCCGGGCTTTTCTCAAGCAGTCGCAGGAGGTCAGCATCCTGCTTGAGCAGAACGAGCGCGACAAGGCCGAGCGCCGCATGGCGCAAGCTGCCAGAGTGTTTCTCGCGGCAGACCCGGACGCAGACCACCCTGTCAGGCCGTACGTGAAGAACGCAAGCGACTTCCCCGTCTACGACGCGCGGATCTCATACACCGACCTGCACGACACCGCAGACCGCGAGCACCTGGGGATGATCATGCCCAGCGCCACCCGCAGCGCCGCACGTGAATTCTCCAGCGACCTCAACGCCCTCGAATGCACATCGGTGACGTTCCGCGACGCGGCGGGAGTTTGGTGGACGCGGATGCCACGCGGCGAGCTCAAGGACGAAAGCTTTCCCGCCGCGCTCAGCGGCGCTAGCCTCGCCGCCGCCTTCGAGAGGGTAACCGGGCGCCGGATAAACCGCCGGAGAGCGACACGCCGGTTAGCTCCAGCGGAAGCACAAGCTGTGGCGTCACCACCGCCCGCGCATCGCCCTGAACGCCTCGTCGCGGGCGAGATTTCAGGCGGTCGCCGCATCGACGGGCACGCCCATAACGGCGCGACCACGGCGCCAGCTAGACCACCTGATGATTCGATCGGCCGCTACCATCGGGCAGCGTCCGCAGCCAGCGAGAACTCGACGGCCAGGATGCATTGGCTTTTCGGTGCAGTCGGTCCGCGCGGAAGAACCCCCAGCCGCCCCTGATGATCGTCCCAGCCTGCCGCGCGGCCAAGGAGCGCAGATCACCGAATATTCGCTCATGCGTCGACGTGCCATCTCACCGGTCCGGTCGCGCAGAACAGCCCTGATATGGACGCAGCTCACCATGTCCGTTCCGCCCCGCTCCCGGATCTCCAGCACCATCGCGCCGCATTGGTGACACCGGTGTACCTGCCCGAAGGTCGCCGGCTGGTAGCCCGGCGGGCGCTATCTTCGCGCCGGAAGCCGGGCGTCGAGCCAGCTGGCGATCCGACCTGACCGCGATAGGCACTGAGCGCGGCAACCGGGTGAGTCCTGACGGCGACGGCCCGATGGGGGTCACCCGGTTGCGGCTGTCCAAGCCGGTCATTGCCGCGGTAGCGGGGCACGCGGTGGCCGGTGGCCTTGAGCTGGCCTTGTGGTGCGACCTGCGGGTCGCGGATGAGACCGCCGTGTTCGGCGTCTTTTGCCGGCGCTGGGGCGTCCCGCTGATAGACGGCGGTACCGTGTGGCTGCCCCGGCTGATCGGCACCAGCCGGGCGATGGTCGTGATCCTCACCGGACGCGCCGTCGACGCTGCCGAGGCGGGCGAGATCGGGCTTGCCAACCGCGTCGTGCCGCCCGGTCAGGTGCTGGCCGCCGCCCAGGAGCTGGCGGCCAGTCTTGCCGCGTTCCCGCAACTCTGCCTGCGCGGCGACCGAGCCTCGGTGCTGGACCAGGAGGGATTCGACGAGACCGCCGCCCTGGCATCGGAGTTCGCTCACGGGCGCGATGCGCTGGTCAGCGAGGCCGCCGCCGGCGCCGCCCGGTTTACCGCCGGCGCGGGACGTCACGGAACCTTCGGCACCTGAGGTGCGGCGCCGGCTTCGCAACGCTGCCCGGGATCGGACCGGGCGCCGACTCGGGGCTGCCGCGCGTTCTCGCCGCCGCCGCGGTAGTCGCGGCCACCGTTCTCGTGCTCCCCGCCTGAGACCCGGTGATTTAGGAGAGCCTGGCGCATGATCCCCTGCCATGGGGGCAGGGGATCATGCGCCGCGATTGGGGCGGCGGAGGTTGCCAGCACCACCTCGCCTGCCGCGGCCGGGATGTCCGCCGGCCGGCCGGAGAAGTTCGCGGCCACCACTAGCGAACCGACTCGGTAGGCCCACTGGCCCTTGGGGGCCGGAAGCTGCTCATAGCCCGCGATGCCGCCGGCGAGTTCAGCGCGCCGGAGCGCCAGAAGCCGTCGGCACAGCCACAGCGTGGAACCGGGGGCGGCCGGCGCCGCGGTAGGCGTCGCGCGGTCCCGGCGCAGCCCACCGGCACGTCGACGTCGGTCATGCCGATCTCGTCGCCGTAGTACAGCACGGTGGTACTGGGCAAGGTTGCCAGGACGAGCAGCGCGAGCCTGATCTTCCGCTCGTCGCCGCGGCACCAGCGGGACGGGAACCGGCCGATGTCGTGGTTGGAGCCCATCCAGGCGGGGCACCCGCCGGGCGGCAGCGCCGCAAGCGTGCGCTCCACCATCGATGCCAGCGCGTGCGCCGGACTCCGCGAAGGCGAACGGGAAGTTGAACGCGAGCTGCAGCTCGTCGCAGCGGCCGTAAGTAATAGGAGGCCATCCGCTCGGGATCGGGGACCCATGTCTCGCCGAGCAGCAGCCGCGGCGGAAAGTAGCCGTAGTACTGCCCGCTCTCGTGCCACTGCCAGGCGGACCGCCCGGTGAAGTCCAGCCAGTTGTTCGGCCGCCCGCCGCCGGGCGCCGGATCGGCCCATACGTAATAGTCCCGGTGCTGAGCGTCCCGGCTCTTCGCGGCGTCGACGAACCACGGGTGCGCGGAACTGGTGTGGTTGGGAACCAGGTCGAGCAGCACGCGCATGCCGCGCCGGCCCGCCTCGGCGATCAGCTCGTCCAGGTCGGCTTGCGTGCCCAGCTCGGGGTGGACGCCTGTGCAGTCACTGACGTGATACCCCCAGTCCGCGTCCGGGGACGGCATCATCGGCGACAGCCAGATGCCGTCCACACCTAGCCAGCACAGGTGGTCCAGGCGCTCCACGATGCCGCGCAGGTCACCGTACCCGTCGTCATCGGCGTCGCGCCAGGATCGCACGTACAGCTGATGGAGGACCGCGCCCTGCCGCCACGGCTGGCCCTCCGGCGATGCGGTCAGCCCTTCACCGCCCCGGCGGTAAGGCCGGATACGACGCTGCGGCGGAAGATCAACACGAGGATCGCGATCGGGACCACCGCCACCACGCTGGCGGCGAAAAGCGTGCCGTAGGGGACCGTGAACTGCGATCCGAACAGCGCGACCCCGACCGGGATCGTGCGGTAGTCGTTGGAGACATTGAACGACAGCGCCATCAGGAACTCGGTCCAGCAGGCGGTAAAGGTGAAGATCCCGGCCGTGAACAGCCCCGGCCAGGCCTGCGGCAGGATGACCGACCAGATGGTGCGCAGCGGGCTGGCGCCGTCGATGCGGGCGCTCTCTTCCATCTCGCGCGGGATCGCCAGGAAGTAGTTGCGCAGGATCCAGATCGCGAACGGGAGGTAGAACGCGGTGTACGGGATGATCAGCGCCTGGTAGCTGTTCAGCCAGCCGATGTCGCGCAGCAGCGCGTACAGCGGCACCACCACCGCGATCGCGGGAAACACCGAGATCATCAGCAGGACCACCAGCACGGTGAACTTGCCGCGCATCGGCAGCCGCCCGAGCGCGTACCCGGCCAGCGTGCCCAGTACGAGCACCAGCGCGGTCGCCACCACCGCCACGATGACCGAGTTGATGATGTAGTGGCCGAAAGTGTTCTGGCTGAACGCCACCGTGAAGTTCTGCACGCTGAGCGGGTGCGGGAAATACTGCGGTGGCGACGCGCCGACGTTCGCCGGCGTCTTGAACGCGCTGGCGACCATCCAGTACAGCGGCAGCGCGATGAACAGGCATACCACCAGGACGGCGAGGTTGATGCCGTTGACCACACGGCGCCACCCGTGGCGTGAGCGGTTGCGCATTTATACCTCCGTGCCGGCCTGGGCGCGAAAAACCCTAAGGAAGATGAGGCAGCCGACCACCACCAGCAGCGCGGTGCTGGTGGCCACCGCCGCGCCCGGCCCGAAGTCCAGGTCACGGAACATGGCGTTGTACGCGAGGATCGCTAGCGGCTGCGTGCTGTAGCCCGGGCCGCCCGAGGTGAGGACGAACGGCAGGTCGAACAGGCCGAACGCCTGCAGCACCCGGAACAGCACCGCCAGAGCGATCGTGGGCCGCAGCAGCGGGAACGTGATCCGCCAGAAGGCCGTCCAGCCGGAAGCGCCGTCCACCTCTGCCGCCTCGTAATAGTCGCGCGGGATCATGACCAGTCCGGCGAGCACGATGATCGCCACGAACGGCGTGGTCTTCCAGATGTCGGCCACCATCAGCGCGGCGATCGCCGGCACCCGGGTGCCCAGGATCACCGGGCTGCCCAGCCCGATACGGGAGAAGATGTCGTCAATTACCCCGTACGTTGGGTTGTATATGTAGGCCCACAGCTCGGCGTTGATCACCGTGATCATCGACCACGGGATCAGCAGCAGCGCCATCATCCAGCCCCGGCCCGCAGTGAGGCGCTCCAGCACCAGCGCTACGAGAGTGCCGATCACCACCTCCACCGCGACCGTGACCACCGTGTAAAAAACGGTGAAGAACAGCGCGTACCGCCACTGCGCGGCGTGGAACATGATCGAGTAGTTACTGCCCGTGAGGCCGGACAGGGTGAAGCCAGACCCGGTAGCGCTGACGTTGGACACGCTCATCGCGATCGCATAGCCGATGGGGAAAATCGTCACCGCGGCGATCAGGATCAGCGCCGGCGCCGATAGTCCCCACCCGAGCCTGGCCTGCTGACGCCGGAAGACGTCGTAGCGCCTAGCGGGCGGCGGCGCGGCCGGGCCGGAAACGTCCACCCCGCCGCCCGGGGCGGGGGCCACAGAAGGTGTGCTCACAGTCGCTCCTGCTGTCAGGTGGTCCCGGCCGGGCGTACGGCTCGCCCGGCCGGGACCACGGCCGCCTCGTCAGAGACCGGAACTGCTCAAGGCCGAGTCGATCTGGCTAGACGCGGCCGACAGCGCGCCACTAGGTGAGGTCGACCCGGACAGCATCGAGTTGATGTTCGTGTAGATGGCCTGGCTCACCTTCGCGTACTGCGGGGTCTGCGCCGGCCGCGGGATGAGCCTGGTCTGCCCCACGATGGCCAGCACCGGGTTCTGGGCCTTCACCGCCGCCGAGTTGCGCACCGACTGAACCGTCGGGATCTCGGAGAACTGCGTGCCAAGGATGGTCTGCGCCGCCGGGCTGGTCATCCACTTGATGAAGGTGACGTCCGCGGCGGTGTTCTTGCTGTGCGGGTTGATGTACAGGTTCCATCCGCCGATGTTCGAGGTGCCCGGCGACGGCTGGCCGGAGAACGAGGGCAGCGGGGTCACGCCGACCTTGCCGACCACCGACGACGGGGACGATGCGGTCTGGGAGTAGCTCCAGCCGTAGTCCCAGTTGCGCAGGAACGCTGCCTGGCCGGTGGCGAACGCCGACATCGATTGCGCCTCCTGGAAGGTGGTGACCGCGCTCGGCGTGGCGCCGGAGGTGATCAGCGAGTGCATGAAGTTGGCCGCCTGCGTCCCGGCCGCGCTATCGAGCGTGGCCTTGGTGTCGTTGGCGTTGAGCGCCGTCCCGCCGGCCGAGCCGAGGTACTCCATGAAGTTACAAGTGAGTCCCTCGTAGGAGCCGCCCTGCCAGACGTAGCCGTACTTGACCAGGCCCTTGTGCACCAGCGTGGCGGCGTCGGTCTCCAGTTGCTGCCACGTCGCGGGCACCGCCATGTGCTCCTTGGCGAGCAGGTCCTTGCGGTAATACAGGAAGCCCTGGTCCTCGAAGAACGGCGCTCCGTAGACCTGCCCCTTGTAGGTGGCACCCTGGACCAGGCCGGGTGCGAAGCTGCTCCAGTAGCTGCTGGGGAAGTAACTCGACAGCGGCGTCGCCAGGCCGGAGTGGCCGAACTGGGCAGGCCAGATCACGTCGCCCATGTAGACATCCGGTGACGACGCGCCGCCGGAGATCGTCGTGATCAGGCTGGCCCGGTTAGTGTCCGTGTCCGTGGGCGCCGACTGCAGGTGCACTTGGATGTTCGGGTACACCTTCTCGAAGGCGCTGATCAGCACGGTGCGGGGATCCGGGCTTGTGGTAGTGATCGGGCTCGCCCACCAGGTGATGTTGCCGCTGGTGGCGGAGCCGCTCGCGGCCGGCGCGGAGGCCGTGCCCGACGCGCTGCTCGACGGGCTGCTACTGCACGCGGCGGCGGTGAGCACGGCGGTGACACCCATGGCAGTTACGAGCATGACTCGGGATCTACCGCGCATCGCAGCTATTACTTTCATGACGCTTCCCTTCTCTTCGTTGAGTTGGTATATCGCCCGTTCTTTGTTCAGTTGTTGCGTCACCCGCACTATCTGGATGTTCGCCAGTTCGTGCGGAAGCTTACGGCGGTGCGCGTTCCGGCAGGGCGGTGAACTGCGGCGATAGCGATCGCGCGCGGGGCGTGGACGTGGTGCGCCGGGCGACGACTTCCAGCGGCAGGGTCTCGCGCAGCGGGCTGACCGAACCGCCGCGCAGCAGCGCGCACAGACGCGCGGCACCGCGCGCGCCGCTCTCCCGCAGCGGCTGCCGGACCGTGGACAGGCCGACGAACGCCGCCATCTCGATGTCGTCGAAGCCGATCACCGACAGTTCTCCCGGAACCGGCAGTCCGGCCGCCTCCGCCGCGGACACCACTCCCATCGCCTGAGTGTCGGAGGCCGCGAAGATCGCGGTCGGTGGTTCCGGCAGGCGGAACAGGCGCAGCGCCATGTCCGCGGCGGCCGCGAAGCCGCGCGACCCGCGACTGACCAGCGCCAGGTCGATCGGTGCCCCGGCCATCGCCAGCGCCCGGCGATAGCCGCGCAGGCGGTCCGATGTGGAGGAAAATCCCAGCCCCGCGTCTCCGGTATCGCCGATGAACCCGACTCTGCGATGCCCCAGGGCGATCAGGTGACTGGTCGCCAGCATCCCGCCCTGCACATCGTCGACGACCGTGTGCGGCACGCCGCGGAACGGGACATCAACCAGCACCACATGCACCCCGGCCTCGGCCAGCTCCGCGAATTGCGCGGCGGACAGACGCATCGAGATCACCACCACGCCCGCCGCGCGATGTCCGGACGCGAGCATGTGGATCTGGCGGTCCCGCTGGGCGGGTGTTTCCACGTTGCAGACGATCGTGTCGTAGCCTTCGCCGTCCAGCACCTCGATCACGCCCGCGAGCCGCGCTACCACCGATGGCCTGGTCACGAACGGCACGACGATCGCCACGCTGGCGGGCGACCCCCTGGACAGGCCGGCCGCCAGGCGGCTGGGCCGGTACCTGGTCTGCTCGATGGCCTCCAGGACCCGGGCGCGGGTGCTCTCTCGGACCTGCGGCGAGCCGTTCAGCACACGTGAGACGGTCCCCACGCCGACGCCAGCCCGCGCCGCGACGTCCGTGATGCGCACCCTTCTCGAGACGGCCATTGCTCCGTTGCCACCGTGTCATGGACGCGATTCCATGGAACCGATTCCAGCATCATCAGCCGGGCTTGTACCCAGGTCAATAACCCGTAACCCGACCGAAAGGCACGTGTCACGACTTTGTTACCGCAGCGAACGACGGCGGGCTGTCAGGGGATCAGGGCGATCTTGCCGCGGAGGTAGCCGGTTTCGAGCCGCTGGTACGCCTCGCGGACCTGGGCAAGCGGGTAGGTGGCGCGACCGGCTCCAGCTCGCCGTTCGCGACGAGCTCGGCCAGTTAGCGCAGCGTCTCGGCGCTGGCGCCGCCGCGTTGCCGTCCACCATGACACCGTACTTTTCCACCGCGTCGAAGCGGACGGTCGTGTCGGCGCGGGCCGGCTGGACGCCGAACTCGTTGAGGGCGATCTCCACGCAGTCGCCGCCGTAGGTGCCGATGAGCGCGCCGGCCTTCTGCGCGGCCGCGCGAATGCGGTCCGCCACGCCGGCGCCGTAGGCCACCGGGATCACGCCGTGCGATTGGAGCCAGGCGTGGTTGGCCTCCCCCGCCACGCCGATTACGGTGGCGCCGGCCCGCCTGGCGAGCTGGACGGTGAGCGAGCCGACCCCGCCGGCCGCGCCCGACACGACGAGCGTGTCCCCCGGCTGCACGCCGACCGCGCGCACGGCCGCCCAGACGGTAAAGCCGGCGACGGGGAGGGCGCCCGCCACTTCCCAGGGCACCGCGGCGGGCTTCGGCACCAGGTGCGCCGCCTCGACCGCGGCGTATTCCGCCCGGCTGGACCGGGGTGTCGACCCAGCCGATCACCTCGTCGCCGACCGCGACGCCGCTCACGTTCTCGCCGAGCTGCCCGACAATACCGGCCAGGTCGCTGCCCTGCCCCGACGGGAACGTGGCGGGCCAGCGGGAGTGCAGGAAGCCCTCCCGGATCTTCGCCTCACCCGGCCACTGCGCTTCCGCGCCCTCGACCGGGTCGATCGTGGCGCTGTGCAGTGCGAACCGCGGATCCCGGCCCAGATCCGCGCCCTTGCGCGCGTCCGGCATCGAGCCGAAGGCGAGCTCGCCGTCCTCGAAGGCCACCTCGATCCCGGAGATCCGCGGCGACCCGTCGGCTCGCAAGGTGGCAATCGTCTTGTATCTGTGCCTGTCGAACAGCCCCCGCACGCGCTGCGCGAACTGAGGTTCCGCGCTCCACGTCCTTCCACGCCGTCACGCGCCCAATATCGCACAGGCGGTCGAGGGGCCAGCCCGCCGCAATGAGCAAGACTCAGGCGCAACTGTCCGGTGCACTCCGCCCGGGCATCGATCCGGCGATCCGCTCATGCAGATCCGGACGTCCACAGGGGCGGACGTTCGCGTCGAGGGCGGCGGCGAGGCGGCGAGGCAAGGCGACGGTAGACCCGGTGCCGCCTTCCCCGATGCACGCTGCGAGCGCGGCGTCCGCCGCCCCTGGCCCGCCTAGGCTACCCAGCGGCGGCCACGTCTGCGCCGGGATCCCCGGTATCCCGGTCGCCACCTAGGTCCGGCACCCCTCAGGCGGGCTTCACAGCTCCGGCGGCACCCGTGCCGTAAACGCTCGCGCCAGGGCAGATTCCTGGCCCAGATTCTTGCCTTCCCCAGCGCCGCCACAACCGGCTACCGGCCTGCAGCGGCGGACTCCCTGGCCCGAAGATTGGGGTCAGGTTTTGACGGTGAGCCGGATAGCGCTCAGGTGGTAGCGCCGGGCGGCCTCGGCGAGCGCGTCGGCCGCCGGTGTCCCCGGGGTGTGAATCTTGAGGCCAAGCATCCGCCGCGCCCGCTTCACGCCGAAGTGGTCGATGGCGCGGACGTAGAGGGGCGCCACCGCCTCCGGGTCGTCAAGCAGCTGCCCCCGCATCCGGGTGACGTGCCCGTCCAGGGTGACCTCGACGTCGGCGCCGTCACGGAAATTGTTGCGCCAGGCGGCGTCGGTCAGCGCGTACAGCTCACCGTCCAGCCGGTGCGCGACGACCGGGATGTCATAGCGGCGGCCGGTCTTGCGGCCGAAAAAGCGCAGCACCATGAACTGCCTGCGCATCGGGCCGCCGGCCGGCGACCGCAGCAGCCCGCGCATGACCGGGTTGCTCACCCGCATCATCGCCGCAGGCGGATGCGCAGGCTCGACCCCCATCGCGCTCGGCCCTGTCACGATGCCAGCGTACGCCCGGGACCAGCGCCGGACCAGGCCCGCCTGGCTGCCTGCGCCGACCGCAAGGCATCATCGAGCCGCGGCCCGAGCACCTGCCAGCCGCCGCCGACGGCCTCACCGGTCCGCCGCTAGCTGGAGACGTCGACCTGGCCGAGGCGCTTGTGCAGAGCTTATGGAGCAGTTCAACATCGACGCCCGCCGGATCCGCGCCGAAGGGCGGCCGACTCCGGCACCGAGGCCGCCACGGTCTCCGGCGAGGGCGTCGTGCGGGTCGATGCCAAGACCCGGTCCATCCCGGCGAGCGCTGCACCTTCGCCATCAACGCCAGCGGCAGGCAGTTCTCGACTCCTCGACGACTGCCGATCGGCCGGACTTCCAGCTCCGCGCAGCCCTTGCCGATGGCCCAGAACGACGCGTTATGCGCGAAGGCAGGCTGCAAATCGATCTTGACCCGAACGATGCAATGAGGCGGTTACTTGCGCGCTGCAGTCTTCCCTCAAGCCTCGGCCGTTGACTTGGCCCTCCTGTCACGCAGCTGGGCTTTCCATCCGCCTTGCAGTTCCGGTGCGAGATGGTCTCGC
>Ga0070713_100001825_pt1 | contig 13748 bp, 9 predicted proteins | sample LARL82metaG_FD_65465 | JGI IMG/M metagenome (GOLD analysis project Ga0070713, IMG submission 65465) | Corn, switchgrass and miscanthus rhizosphere microbial communities from Kellogg Biological Station, Michigan, USA - LAR L8-2 metaG | ecosystem: Host-associated > Plants > Roots > Rhizosphere ... | reverse complement strand
GGGCCTCCGCTTTGCAGCAGTGCCGCGTCGGACAGCGTGCGGCGCCAGGCGCGCGCTCCTGGCGAGCCATGGTAGAGCCCGAGAATGTGACGGGTTATTCCGCGCAAGTGCACGCCGCGGGAGAGCTGCGCCTCGATATACGGCAGCAGCGCCACGACGATTTCGGCGCGCGAGCGCGGCCGCGCGCCGGGGCCGAAGCAGAGCGTGTCGGCATCGGCGAGCATGTACGGATGGTGGTAAGCGGCACGGCCAAGCATGACGCCGTCGACCTCCGAGAGCTCGCGCGCGACGTCGTCAAGCGTCGCGATGCCGCCGTTGATGACGATGGTAAGCGCGGGAAAATCGCGCTTCAGGCGGTGTACGAATCCGTACTTCAGCGGCGGGATTTCGCGGTTCTCCTTCGGCGACAGGCCTTTCAGGACGGCGTTCCTGGCGTGGACAATGAAGGCGCTGGCGCCTGCCGCTGCGACGGTGCCGACGAAATCGCGCACGAAGGCGTACTCGTCGACCGCATCGATGCCGGTGCGGTGCTTGACTGTCACCGGCAGCGCCACGGCGTCGCACATCGCCGCGACGCAATCGGCGACCAGTGCGGGCTCGGCCATCAGGCAGGCGCCGAAGCTTCCGGTCTGCACGCGCTCGCTCGGACAGCCGACGTTGAGGTTGATCTCGTCGTAGCCCCAGGCTTCGCCGAGCCGCGCGCAGTGCGCGAGCGCTGAAGGGTCGCTGCCGCCGAGCTGCAACGCGACCGGATGCTCGGCCGGGTCGAAGTCGAGGTGCCGCGGCACGTTGCCGAACATCATCGCGCCGGTCGTCACCATTTCCGTGTACAAGCGCGCGCGGGGGGTGATCAGCCGGAAGAAGTAGCGACAATGACGGTCGGTCCAGTCCATCATCGGGGCCGCGCATAATCGATGCGATAATTTATTCATTCGCTTGATGTTTGATGCGCTCGATCAGTCCCATAACAGCGGAGTGGGATAGAAACCGTGGGAACGATCCACGGGCCCGCGAACGTAGCGGCTGGCTACCGCCCCGCGGTCCTCCCATCCATCCCTGCTATGCCCGCACGCTGGATAAAAGGTCGTTCGCTTCCCTCAAATTTGCCGCATCGAACTCCGGCGGCAACGTTGCGCAGAGCTCACGCAGCGAGGTGAGACCTTCCGCGGGACGGCCGATTGCAACTGCCGCGCGTCCGAGGCTCATCGCGGCTTTGAGTTCGAGCAGCGTAGCTCCTTGCCGCCGTGCGATGTCCACGGCGTTCTGCAAGGAGCGCATCGCCTCGACTTCGTTCGATGGGTCCAAACGCAGCAGACAGACGCCCTGCAGTCGGTATAACTCGGAAACGTAGAATCCGACTCCCGGCTCGGTGACACTCTCCAGGGCTGGCCGGAGAACAGTCAATGCGTCGGCGAACCTGCCGGCTTTCTCGCGGCCTTCCGCCAGGAGCGCGGCGTAGTACCGGAAAAACAGACCGATGCTCGAGGCACGCGGGAATTCGGACTCCATCGCGGCCAGTCCTGCGTCCAAATCGGTTGTAAACGCGCGCTCCCAGCCCGACATGAATGCGGCGTGCGTCCGCTGCGGAGGCAGATTGTACTTCTCCGCAACCTCGAGAAGCCGTTGCCAATACTCGCCGACGGCTCGGTGGTCGGCCCGGAGCTGGGCAATGAGGAGTGCGGCCTGCAGGGCATGAGCCTTGCTGTGCGGATGCTTGAGTTCCTCCGCGAGCGATAACCCCTGCTCGACGCGCTGCCTGGCTTCGGCGTGACGACCCGTCTGACTGAGCGCGAGGGAGCAAACAGTAAACGCGCAGACGCCGGGATCGTGACCGCCGAACACGGGGCCCATCCAGCTATGCTTCTCGCGGTCGTAGCGCTCGGTCCCCTCTCGGGTGTTCTCCAGCGCACTTGCAATGTCGCCGCGGAAGAATGCGGTCGACCAACGACAGTGAAAGCCTTCCAGCATCAGGTCACCGTCGTTGGTCTTCCCCGCGAGCGTCACGAGCGCTTCCGCGTGATCGCGGGCGCGATCGAGCCGGCGTCCGACGAGCACGTTGAACCATAGACCCCAGGTCGCCTTGAACAGTTCGGCGTCGTCGCCCAGCGCCGTCGCGCGCTCGTGAGCGCGCTGGTAGACATCGCCCACGTCATTGCTCTGCGGACCTTTGAGGATGACGAGCGGCGGCCCCAGTTTGAGAAGCAGGCCGAGCTCGCGGCGCGTCCGCTCCGGTCCGGCTCCCAGCTTGCCTGCCTCCGTCAACGCGGCAGTGAAATGCGCTGTCGCCTCGATGAAGGACGAGCGGGCCGCCGCGCGGTCGCCGGCGCGCTCGCGATACGTGCAGGCGAGATCGAACAGGCCGGCGTTAGCGAAATGGTAGGCAAGGAGCTCGGGTTCGGACTCCGCGAGGATCGAGAAATTCGCCACGATCGTTCGTGCGATCACCTCGTGTAGTTGCTGCCGTCGCGCGCGAAGCAGGTTCTCATAGGCGACATCGCGCAGGAGCGCGTGTTTGAAGTTGTAGTTCCATTCGCCCGCCCGGCCGCGGCGATACACCAGCCCCGCTTCGATGAGACGCAGGATGCCCGCGGCCAACTCGGCCGCGGAATGGGAAACCACGGCAGCCAGCAGGGCGTGGGAAAACTGCTGACCGATCACGGCGGCGACCTGCGCGATTTCCTTGGCCGGCCCGAGGCGGTCGAGGCGCGCCATCAGCGAATCTTGCAACGTTGCCGGCACCGTTGGCCGGTCGGGCGCCGAAGACTCCAGGACGGCTTTGCTGAGTTCCTCCACGAAGAGCGGTACGCCATCAGTCTTGGCTACGATCTCGTTGACCAGTGCCGGCGCAAGCACGCGCGGCGCGGCGATTTCAGCCACCAGCTCGGCGGACTGCGCACTCGTGAGGTGCGTGAGCTCGAGCACCGGCACTTGCCCTGGACCGGTCCAGGGCGAGGTGAATTCCGGTCGCGCCGTGACGAGCGCCAACAAACGGGTTGCCGCGATGCTGCCGATCAGGCGAGTCCACAATTCCTTCGTCGTCGGGTCGATCCAGTGGGCGTCCTCGAGCAGCAGCAGTACCGGGGCATCCTCGGCGAGCCGCTTGAGGAGATCGACCAGCGCCGCGATGGTTGCGGCCTTGCGCTGAGGAGCCGGGAGCTCGAGTTTGGCGTAACGGTCGGTGGGCAAGGAAAGCAGATCCGCGATGAGACTCGCTGCCGGAACGGCAGGGCTGCCGTCCGTCGCGCCAAGCAACGTTTCCAGCTTCGCGAGCTTGACTGGATCGGGATCGTCCGGCGCAAAGCCCGCGGCTCGCTCGAGGTGCCGGATGACTGGATAGAGCGCGCTGTTGGTGTGATAGGGCGAACACTGGCAGGTCACGCGGGTGCAAGGGTCATCGCCGATGCGCTCGGACAAGGTGTCGACGAGGCGCGACTTGCCCACGCCAGCCTCACCCGAAACGAGCAGCGCCTGGCCATGGGCTTGCGACGCGAGCCGCCACCGATCGAGCAGCAGGGCTGTCTCTTCACCGCGGCCGATGAATGCGCCGTGCCTGGCGGCGCGTGTGGCCGCAAAGCGGCTTTCGCTGGCGGCCTCGCGCAGCACGCGCCAGACGCGAACAGGAGTGGCGAACCCCTTGAGTGCGTGATCGCCAAGGTTTTGATAGTCGAACCGCCTTGCAAGCAAGCGATAGGTATTGTCGCCGATGAGAATCGCGTTGGGATCCGCCAGCGCTTGCAGCCTCGATGCGAGATTCGGCGTATCTCCGACGATCGAGTGTTCGCGCGCGGCTCCCGCCCCGACGATGTCGCCAATCACGACGATTCCGGTTGCGATGCCGATGCGCGCCTGAAATGCGCGTCCGTCCGGACGCTTGAGCTGCTCGATAGCGCCGATGATGGCCTGCGCGGAGCGAACCGCATGTTCCGCCGCATCCTCGTTGGCCTGCGGATAGCCGAAGTAGGCAAGCACACCGTCGCCCATGAACTTGGCGACGAATCCATCGAATCGAGCGATCGCGCCGGCACATGCATCCTGGAAGCGATGGATGAGCGCGCCCACGTCCTCCGGATCGAGCAAATTGGCGAGTTCGGTCGAGCCGACCAGGTCGCAGAACATGACCGTGACCTGACGCCGTTCCGCGTCGTGCGCATCGGCTGAAACCGGACTGGACTCCGGGCCGCCTGCTGTCGGCTGCGGGACCGATTCGCGTCGCCGGTTGTCGAGCGCGCGCAGGAGCTTCCGGCGATGACCCAGCGACAGTCCCAATTTCTCGAGGTCTGCCTCTGTAAGATCGCCAAGAACCTCGAAGTCAATGTCGTTGTCGGCAAAGTGCTTCGAGTATTGTTCCAGGCCCTGTGCGCTGAGCCATTGCTCCAGGTCGGTCATGGGATTCGCAGCTCCCCAGATGCGCACGCGGTGTTGGCGTGGCCGGAACGCGAGATCTACCCCAGCGTCCGCCGATCGTTCGTCGAGCTACGTGTCGACGAATGGAAAGGCAAAATACTACGTTTCCCGGCTGCGCTCAATCCCGTCCGGCGTTTGACCTTATTACCCGAAATGTACCGATCAATGACCGCCATCGGGCGCAATGCGGTGTGGCTGGATTTGGCCGGTCGGGGCGGCCGTGAGTGGAGCCCGATAGCGGACAACTCCAAATCGAAGATGGGTATGCGAATTTGCGGCCTGTTCGCGCATTCCATGATGGACCCACGGCATCCGAAAATCCGCCGCGGCCGGCATCGACTCAAGGGGACGCAAGTCGCAGGTCTTGACGCCCTGATCGTGGCGGCCGGCGAATGCGCCGGGTGCGTCACCGCGCGAACTCCCTTGATGATTTGCGAGATTCGGAAAACGAGGCGAGAATCGACGCTGCCTCGGCGTGAGCGCCCGATCGCTCAGCAACGACCTTGAGTTCCAGTTTGATCCTCAGTGAGCGCCACCGGTAAGGCCATCTTCCTGAGCTACGCCTCGCAGGACACCGAGGCGGCACGACGCATCTGCGATGCGCTGCGCGGCGCCGGCGCCGAGGTGTGGTTCGACCAGAGCGAACTACGCGGCGGAGACGTGTGGGACGCCTCGATCCGCAGGCAGATCAAGGACTGCGCGCTGTTCGTGCCGATCATCTCGGCAAACACCCAGGCGCGCGAGGAAGGCTACTTCCGGCGCGAATGGAACCTTGCCGCGCACCGCACGCTGGACATGGCGGACGGCAAGCCATTTCTGCTCCCGGTGGTGATCGACGCCACACTGGATGTCCACGCCCTGGTGCCCGATAAGTTCCGTGAGGTGCAATGGACTCGGCTGCCGGAGGGCGGAACGTTGACGGCGTTCATCGAGCGGGTGCAGCGGCTGCTGACCAGAGGCGCTGCGCCACCGATAGCGATCCCTTCCGTGCGCAGTGCGATCCCGGCCGGCATTGGGCCGCCGCCTCGGTCCTTGGTGGTCGCCCCGTTTCGTGCTTCGCAGGAAGACAGCGAACTGCGCTCCTTAGCGAGCACGCTTGCAAGCGACCTCTCGCGCTGGCTCGCCGACACGATGCGCGACGTGCACGTCGTGCCGGTCGACGCGGCGCGCGATCCGGGCAACTTGGCGCTCGCGGACCCTGAGCGCAGGGCTCGGTATCTGGTCGAGGGAGAGATTCGCGCCTCGGGCGACGATGTCGTCATCATCACGCGATTCATCGACGCTGTCCTCTCCAGGCAGATGGGGAGCGACCGCCGCGTCGTTTCTCGTGCTCGCTTGTCCGGCGAACAGGAGCGGACCACCCTCCAATTGATGTATGCGCTCCGTGACCATTTCGAGAACGCCGAGCGCCGCCGCTGCGTCGCGCCGCTGCCGGCGAATGCCACGGCGCAGGAGCTCGTCGATCGGGCGCGGATGATCCAGGACGTTCGAAATGGCGAAGACCTCGAGACCCTGCGCGAGGCACGGAGCCTGTACGACCAGGCAATCGAGCGCGATCCGTCCCTGGTGGCCGCATGGGCGGATCGTGTTGGCGTCGGGTTCATGGAATTCATCATTGACTATAATGCCGACCGCTCGGGGCTGCTCGCAGAGATGGATCGCGACTCGGCGCGGGCGCTCGAACTCGACCCTCAGGATCCCGCCGCCTGGAATGCGCGCCACCTCGCGCTGCAGTTTACGTCGCGCTTCGATGCGGCGTTCGCCGCAAGTGATCGCGCCCAAGCGCTTGATCCAGTCCATTATTTCTTCTACCGCGGCTTTCTGCTCATCTTTGCCGGCCGCGCCGCCGAAGCTTTGGCACTCATCGAAGCACGAAATGCCATGCTCGCCAGAAGCGATCTATCCGCGGATGTCCTGACCTGTGACGCCTATGTGCAGCTCGGGAATTATCGCCAGGCCATCGTCTGCGGCGAGCGGGCGGCGGCGGGGTTGGACACCTACTGGAACTACCTCAATCTCACGGCCGCTTATGCGCAAGAGGGTGAGATGGCGAAAGCCGCGGCCGCCAGGGATGAGCTGATGCGGCGCGTTCCTGAATTCACTATCGCGCGCTTTAAAGCCAAGCAGTGGTCGACCGACCCGACGTGGATGCGCCAGAACGAAGAGCACCTCATCGCCGGATTACGCAAGGCTGGGGTTCCGGCGTGAGGCTCCAGAGGGCATGTAGAGCTAGGCCAGTGCGTGCAAACGATTTGCAGACGGTGCGTTGTAATTTTTGCGTCTCGGTCGATCCCACAAATTGAAGGGGTCGACGGTGCGCTGATATTCCTGGCCTTCTGTTCGTCCCGCCTTGGCCAAATCAAGGACTGGTCCATCGGGTATAGTACGGACAGCTCTCTCGGGCCGGTAGCGCCGCGTATTTGCCACAGGTTTGCGCACTATGCACTGGCGTTTGTACGTTGACCTCCTAAAGCGATCCGGAAGCGCATGGGTTGCTGACAATGCGCCTAGCATGGGCGCGGCGTTGGCCTTTTACAGCGCTTTTTCGCTGGCCCCTCTTCTGATCATCGTCATTGCTATTGCCAGCGCCGCCTATGGCGAGGACGCGGCGCGAGGCGCGATCGTGGCTCAACTCGGCGGCATCGTCGGCGTGTCGGCAGCACAAGCGATTCAGGCACTCCTGAAAGGAGCCCAGGAGACGACAACCGGAATAGTCGCGACGACCATAGGCGCAATTGCCGTACTCGTTGGTGCAACGACGGTACTGGTGGAGTTGCAAGACGACCTCGATCGAATCTGGAAAGCACCTCCGCGGGAAGGAAGCGGCTTGTTGACCATTGTACGGGCACGCGTGCTCTCCCTGGGGATGGTCCTGGCGATCGGATTTCTTCTGCTCGTTTCACTGGTCTTGACCGGGGTGGTGGCGGCGGCCGGAAAATACTGGGCCACCGTGTTCCCCGGAGCGGCGCTGTTTCTGTACGTTGCCAACTTTTTTCTTTCGCTGGCGGTCATTACGATGCTCATTGCCATGCTGTACAAATGGCTCCCCAATGCACGAATTGCTTGGCGTGACGTATGGATCGGCGCGCTTACGACTGCGGTGCTCTTTACCGTCGGCCAAATAGCCATCGGGATGTACCTGGCCCGAAGCGCGATCGCATCCGCTTACGGAGCAGCGGGCGCGTTGGTCGTCCTGTTGCTGTGGCTCTATTATTCGGCGCAGATTTTTCTGCTGGGGGCTGAGTTCACGCACGCTTATGCTAGTCGGCACCGGGAAGTCGCGATGCCTGGTGGGCACGGTTGTTCGTCCTGAGGGCGTCCGCGACGATCATTGCGCTGGATGATTCGAAAGGCGCCTAGCGCTGTCGCTGGCATTGCTCACTTGACCGTAATCTTGCCGCGCATGCCTGCTTCGAAATGACCTGGTTGCAGGCATGCGAAATCGAACGTCCCGGCGCGGGTGAATTGCCAGACGAGGTCTCCCGTCTTGCCGGGATCCACGGTCCGCCGGTTCGGGTCGGCATGTTCCATTCCCGGAAAATTCCGCATCAGCGCCGCGTGCTCCTTGAGCTCCCTGCTCGAGCCCAGCACCATTTCGTGCCTGACCTTGCCGGAGTTGCTGAGAGCAAAGCGGATCGTCTCGCCTTTTCTTGCGCTGATCAGTGCGGGCGTGAAGCGCATCGAGTCCGACATGTCGATCGCGACGGTGCGAGAAACCTTCGTCGGGTCGCCTGGCCTGCCGTACGCCGCGTCATGGCGTTCGTCCGCATGCGCGCCGCACGCGTAGGCCGCGAACGCGAGCGCGATTGCGAGCAACACCGGCGCTCGCTCCTGGATCGTGGCAATCGGCATCAGATCCTCCTTTCGTCCTGGCTCAGACCGCCCCGGTGCCGGCTGGCCAGGGCGCGTTTGCGTAAACTGTATATATAGTATATTATCGCCCTTTGATTCCCGGCCCTCTCTTTCGAAGCCAGTCCGATGTCCAGCAGACCTTCCAGATACGGCGCTGAGCAGCTTGGCGCGGCTCCCGCGCGAGCCGCGAAGCGGAAGCCGGGCTCGTCTTTGAAGAGCAAGAGGAAGGCCGCGAAGAGTGTCAAGCTGGTGCGGGTGATTCGTGACAGCTTCACCATGCCGGCAGCCGAGCACCAGCTGATCGGAGCACTGAAAAAAAGATGTATCGGCCTCGGCGTGGCCATCAAGAAGAGCGAGCTTTTGCGAGCAGGGCTTGCGTCACTGGTACGGCTCCCGGATGAGGGATTGGCGAAGGTAGTCGCCGCGGTCGAGAGCGTAAAGACGGGACGCCCGCCGGGCAAGAAAAAGAAAAAAAGGAAGACAGACCGGGCAAAGCGCAAGAAGCAGTGACGGGCAGTGATTCGAATCGATAGGAGGTCGGCGTGGAGACAACTCAAGTTACGCGGGACATTGCCGTTTCCGGCCTGGCAAACAAATTCGCGCTGGGCACCAGACTTGGGACCCAAGTCGTGCTCGACCTTTACGAGTGCGAGACCGCTCACCTTGACGACATCGCGTGGGTGAAGAACACCCTCGTTGAAGCGGCTCGCGCCGCCGGCGCCACCGTCGTCGAGACAGTCTTCCATAAATTCGCGCCGTGCGGCATTTCGGGCGTCGTCGTCATCGCGGAGTCACACCTTGCGATCCACATATGGCCCGAACATCGCTACGCGGCGATCGACGTGTTCACCTGCGGTGACAGCGTCCAGATGGACGTCGCGACCGCCCTGCTGGCCCGCGAGTTTCGCTCCAGGCGGCCGGTGCAGCGGCACTTTACCCGAGGCGACGACGTAACGGCAGCGTAGGCCGGCCCTCCCGGCCGGGCTTGGCCCTCTTCTTGCTGCGTAAGTCCGGCACGTACCGAAAGTGTACCGGTGCCGGGCGCGTGCCTTTGCGAACGCCCGGTTAAGGCAGTTTGTGCCGTCAGACGTCATTGAAGCAGCCTCCCCACCTTCGCTTTTCCCTCACTCGCCAAAGGCTGTTGCTGTGGGCGCTGCCGGCGTTCGGCCTGTTGCTTGTCGCCGCCATGTGGGCCGCGGCCTGGGTGCAGATGGACACGACCGAGCGCGCGTTGATTAGCGCTGCGACCCGCACGACCGAAGGCCTGGCCGAGGAGTTCGAGCATTACACGCGCCGTGCGATCGACGATATCGATCTGACGACGCGTCTGGTGAAGCACGAATTCGAGCAGCACAACTCGATCGATGTGGCCCGGCTGATCCGGGAGGGTTTGCTGGGCGAAGGCCGCGACCGCGTGGTCATGAGCGTCGCGGACGCGAAGGGCAATATCGTTGCCCGCAACCAGCCCTTCAAGCCGTTCAGTATCGCGGATCGGGAATATTTCCGGCTGCATGCCGAGCGTGACACCGGCTTGCTCGACATCAGCAAGCCCCTCGTCGGTCGCACATCCGGTTTCGTGAATATCCTTTTGAGTCGCCGCTTGAATCATCCCGACGGGTCATTCGCAGGGATTGTTCTGGTCGCGGTGACGCCTCAGCATTTCATGGAGTTCTACCAGGAATCGGAGCTGGGCAAGCTTGGCAGGCTGGAATTGCGCGGGCTCGACGGGGCGCTCCGGGCGCTCCGCGTGGGTGAAAACGTTAGCTCGACCGGCGATGGCAGCGGACCGAAGCTCATGGCGTTAGCGCGGGCAAGCCCTTCGGGCCACTACGAAACGCAGAGCAGCACTGACCATGTCACCCGAATCGTCGCCTACCGGAAGCTTGCCGACTACCCGTTCATCGTGACCGTGGCGCAATCCAAGGATGAGGCGCTCGACGATTTTTACCAGCAGCGGCGGAGCTATGTGGTCATTCGCGCAGTGGTCACCGTGATTATTGCGCTGTTTTTCGGCATCGTCACCCTGCAGGCAATTCGTCTGCAACGTCAGCGGGCCGAGCTCAATTCCCAGCGATACTTTCTCGAGACGCTGGTCGACAATATTCCGTCGGGCATCACCGTCCGCAGCATGGGTCCGGAGAATTTTGGGCGGTACGTGCTGTGCAGCGAGTCGAGCAAGCTGATCTTCGGCATCGGCAAGGAAGCGCTCGGCAAGACGGTCGGCGACGTCGTTGCGCCTCCGCATGCGGCGGAAATCGTTGAGCTCGACCGACAGATGCTGGCGAGCCCGATGGTGCAGGACATCGTGCGGGTGCACGATTCGCCGGGCGAGCCGGCGCGCACCTATCATCTGGTCCGCGCGCCGATCTTCGGCCCCGACGGTGAGGTCGAGTACATCTTGACCAGTGCGGCCGACATCACCGAGGAGCGCGCGCGCACCGACGAGCTGCAGCTCGCCTCGAAAGTGTTCGAGACGACCGCCGACGCCATCGTGATCAGCGACGCCGATGATCGCGTCGTCATGGTCAACGCCGCGTTCTCGAAACTGACCGGATTCGACGCGGCGGACATCGTCGGCAAGATTCTGGCCGAATCGCCGTTTCGGCCGCTGGATGTCGAGCCATCGAAGTCGCGGATGGAGCGCCAGCTCCGCGACGGCTTCGTCACCGCGGAGGTGTCGCGCGTCCGGAAGGACGGGGCGCCGCTCTCGCTATGGGTGACCGCCTCCTCCGTGCGCAACCCCGACGGCACGCTTCGCAACCACGTGCGGGTGTTCACCGATATCTCGCTGTTGAAAGCCGCGCAACGGGAGCTCGAGCAGCTGGCGAGCTTCGACGCACTGACCGGTCTGCCGAACCGGCGGCTGCTCAACGACCGGCTGGAGCAGACGCTGCGGCGCATGCAGCGCAGGAACGATGGCCTTGCGTTGCTGTTCATCGACCTGGACGGTTTCAAAAACGTGAACGACACGCATGGCCATGCGATCGGCGATCTGGCGTTGCAGGCGGTGGCGTCGCTGCTGCAGCGGTGTGTTCGTTCGAGCGACAGCGTCGGACGCTGGGGCGGCGATGAGTTCGCCATTGTGCTGGACGGCGCCCGACTGCCGACCGACGCGGCGCTGGTCGGGGAGCGGATCGTGGCGGCGATGGCCGAGCCGCTCGTTATCGAAGGACGGCAGCTTACTCTCGCGGCGAGCATCGGTATTGCTGTCTACCCCGATGCCGGAAGCGACGCGGCTGGTTTGCTCAGAAGCGCGGATGCGGCCATGTACGAAGTGAAGGAGGCCGGACGCAACGGATTCCGCTTCTCCTCCAACCGTCGTCCTGCCAAGGCCGCTACCTCTATCGCTTGATGCCGCGGCTTTCCCGGCAGGCTGCGGTATTTTTCTTCGGTTACGCCAGCGAGCCTGCCAGATCGCGCAAAGTCTGACGCGGGTTCTCGTCGATCGTGGCGCCATGCGATACGAGGATGCGCTTCAGCGACTCGATTTCGGCCCACTGCATCAGCTGAGCGCGCAGCGCGCTTGCATCCTTGATCATCACCATTTTCACCACTCGGGGGATTTGCGCTTCTTTGCCGGCGAAGCCTGCAAGTTGCAACAGCCAGCTGCGTGAGCCCGGTTCGGTGCGGATATTGCCGACTAGGTCGTTCAGCACCAGCGTCGTGCCGTTCGGCGTGCGAACGACCAGCGCCGCCTCGTGCCCCCGCGTCCCCGGAACGGTGACAAACCGGGCGTTCGGGTCGTCGAACCGAGGCTCTACCGTGTCGACCGGCACCACCTCCTCGACTTTGGCCCGGGCGCCTTCCGGCGTGACCACCTGCATCGCCGGATAACGGCTTTTCCACGGTTTCGCGTCGAGCCGGTGCTTGTCGCTGGGCACGACCAGGAATGCCGGACGGCCATAAGCTTCGAGCCTGGCCATCTCGCCCTCGTTCAGGGCGATCGCGCTGAACACGATAAGCCGCGACCCATTCAGGCGGACCACGGTCATGCGCCGCGGCAGACTCATCATCGGCATGCGGATGTCGCCGGTTACCGTCAGGATGTTGTCGTCGATCTCCGACAGCTTGCCGTGCGGCAGTACTTTCCACTGCTGAAATGGCCGGGTCATCGTGGGCTCCTCGGTCGCGGGACGCGCCTTGAATTGGCGGCGGCAGTCCGCTATGATGAAGTGTACGTGTAGCGCGGGGACTGTAGGCAGACTCCCCGCTTCAAGACGCCCGCCGGCGTCCAAGTTCTGCTCCGATCGCCGGGCCAGCAGCCCGCGGGAGCGTACGTTGGGCGCATCAGTCGATTCGGCGGCACCTCCGCCTTCGCATCAACAACGCGGCGACACTGGTTCGGGCCGCTGCGGCCGCCGCACGTCCGCAGCGCCGGCGGGGCGGCCAGCGCCATGAATCGCCGGACGCTTTGCGCGGGCAGCGCGATTCTCGGCATCCAACTCTGGAGCACCATCGCCATGGCGGAAACATTCAACTTCGATGCCGACACCGTCGGCAGGGTCCCGGCAGGCTGGATCGCCGGCGTCACCGGTCACGGCGCTCATCGGTGGAGCGTCGAAAACGACGCAAGCGCCCCGTCGCAGCCGAACGTTCTGAAGCAGAGCGGCCGCGGCGATTTTCCCTGGTGCGTTCGCCGGGACAGCGCGATTGCCGATGGGCATGTCGCAGTGCGCTTCAAGCCGCTTTCGGGCAACGAAGACCAGGCGGCAGGAATCGTCTGGCGCTGGAAGGACGGCGGCAACTACTATGTCGCGCGCGCCAATGCGCTGGAAAACAATGTCTCGCTCTACTACACGAACGCGGGCCGGCGCATCACCATCAAGTATGTCGACGCGCCGGTCGCCGGCAAGCAGTGGCATGAGCTGCGCGTGGAGTTTTCCGGTACGCATATCCGCGTCGCGCTCGACGGCAGGACCTATATCGAGGTCGACGACGACCATATCGCCGGGCCCGGCGCCGTGGGCGTGTGGACCAAAGCGGACAGCGTGACGTTGTTCGACGATTTCGCCTACGAAAGTCAGGGCACCCGGTGAACGGGCCGGGTTCCGACGGGCGCGCGTCGCATCGCCTGACGTCGCCGCAACGCCGCCACCGCGCGATCGGGCGGCGATGATTTCGGCCGACGTTCGCAGGCTGTTGTGGGTCCGCGCGCTGCGGGCGTTCGGCGACGGCTATGTGAGCCTCCTCCTTCCCGTGTATCTGCTGGCGCTGGGCCTGTCGCCGTTCGAGGTCGGCGTGATCACGACCGCAACGCTGCTGGGCTCGGGCGTGCTGACGCTGGTCGTCGGGCTGCATGCCCATCGCTACCGCTACCGCACGCTGCTGCTCGCGGCCACGGCGCTGATGACCGCGACCGGGCTCGGCTTCGCGGCGATCACGCAGTTCTGGCCGTTGCTGATCGTGGCCTTCGTCGGCACGCTCAACCCGTCGAGCGGCGACGTCAGCGTTTTCCTGCCGCTCGAGCAGGCGGTGCTCGCCCGCATCGTGTC
>Ga0070713_100001824_pt1 | contig 13749 bp, 24 predicted proteins | sample LARL82metaG_FD_65465 | JGI IMG/M metagenome (GOLD analysis project Ga0070713, IMG submission 65465) | Corn, switchgrass and miscanthus rhizosphere microbial communities from Kellogg Biological Station, Michigan, USA - LAR L8-2 metaG | ecosystem: Host-associated > Plants > Roots > Rhizosphere ... | reverse complement strand
TCGCTCCCGGGGATCTGCCACAGGGCCGCTTCCAGCGCCTCGAAGTGCTCATCCTGGACTACGGCCGGGCGGCGGGGCGGGGGCGGCACCTCCCCGGTGGCCATCCGGCGCAGCCAGTGGACCAGGCCGCGCTTGACCGGGCTGCCGTGCCCGCCCTCGTAGTGGCCGCCCTTGGCGCCGCGCAGGTAGGCGAACCGGGCCAGCTCGGCCTTGGCCGGCTCCAGGTACCAGGTACGCCCGTAAGCGGCCAGCGGGTGCCCGGCCCGCTGCCAGACCTTGACCACCTGGTTGCCAGCGGAAGCCTCCAGCGCCGCGGCGGCGGCCAGCACCACGTCCGGGGGCAGCTGCGCCACCCCGAGGTCGACCAGGGGAGCCGGCGGCTCGCCGGCGGCCGCGGCGCGGATCTCGTCCCGCAGCATGCCCAGGTAGCCCGCGGCCTGGCCGGGCCGCATCCCGAACCGCCTGCGCACCGCGGTAACGCTCACCGTCTGGCCGGCCTCCACCCGGCCGCGCAGCTCGTCGAACAGCTCCAGCAGGCCGGGCTGGCCGGGCTCGGGCGGGCGGGCGGCCAGCCGGGCGCGCAGCTCCTCCAGCGCCACCTCGTCCTCGACGAAGGCGTACCCGTCGGGCCCTCCGTCGGCCACCTGCTCGATCCAGCTGGAAGAGCCGTCGCCTACCTGGACATCGGCGGCGTACACCTCGCGGCCGTACCGCGAGGCCAGCGCCTGGGCCTTGCCCCGGCAGTACAGCGCCGCCTTGGCCAGGATGAACGCCCGGAACGGGTCGCTGGCCCGCTCGCTGGCCAGCTCCGGCCTGAACTGGGTGATGACGTCGTTGGCCACGAACTGGCCGAGGATGTACTGGACGGTCTCTTCCCGGTCCTCCGGGTTCGCCCACGGGATGGCCCGGCGCACGGCCGAGCGGATGTCTGAGGTGTAGCGCCGGGCCATCTCATCGAAGTCCGCCGGTGCCACGGAGGATGCTGAAGCCAACCGCGTTCTCCCACTTTGTTGCGGCTCCTGCCAACAGGAACGATCATATCACCCACCTGACACACGTCAAGTTGACTCGGGTCAGGTTTGCCCGTCTGTTCCCCGGCAGGCATCTGAGTCATTCACATAGTGCACGTCCGGCTGCCTCCTGTCAGGAGAATCCGGGAGCGGGCAGCCCGCGTGCACCACGACCGACCCCGGGCGCGGCCCCCAGACCATGATGGTGCCGGCGCAGCCGCCCGCGCACGGCTCGGACCACCACCGCGCGCTCACCAGACCGCCTGGAACTGCTCGCGGGCAGCCTTGACCGCCGGCTGCCCGACCGCGATCCGCGACCCCGCGATATCGTGCGCTCCGTCCGGGTCGGTCTCCTGCAGCACGACCCCGCGCAGCGCGAGGTTCGTCGACAGCGGGGAGGCGTAGGCGTGCCCGCCGGTGACAACCTCGAACTTGCCGCGGCGGAAGGCTACCTGCGCGCCGTCCTGCACCACGGTGCCGGAGGCCTCCTCCAGCACCCGCCACTTACGGTGCTCGAACAGCTCCTGCCACCGGCCGGTCGTGCTCATCGTCTGCTCCCAGGAGGTCGGGCTCGGTGAACCTGTTCACCGATGCGGTCCTGCGAGCGACGGTATCGTCCACGCGGCGGGCCAGGTCCGCGGCATGCTCGGCCTCGCGGTCCTGCTCGGCCCAGCGGACGTACTCCGCTGCGGGCCCGAGCGGGTCCCTGCCCTCCTGGAACAGCACGGCCCACGGCCCGCAGCCGGCGATGTGCCGGTCGATCTCGCGCACGGGCCCGGTCTGCTCGCAGCCGGCGCACCGGCCCTGGGGGGCGGTCACCGCGGCGCGCCGATCAGGCCCTCGGGCATCGGCTCGTGGAACACGTAGTCAGGCCGCTCCCCGTGCCCGGTGCTCTCCGGCGCGGCCTTGACGCACACCTCGATGCCGTTCGCGTCGGTCCAGTACTCGCCGCGGCGCCACAGCCCGGTACCGCAGCCGCGGCAGGAGGCCTCCGGCGCGGGCGGCAGCGGCTCCATCCAGAACGCCGTCATCAGGCCACCGCCAGCCAGGGCCACTCGGCAGCCCTGCTGTCCGCCGGGATCTCGGCCCCGTCGTAATCTCCCCGGTACGAACCCTGTTCCAGCACCATAGCGTCTTGCAGGCACAGGATAATCTCGTAGCTGCTGCCGCCGCGCTCGACGACCTTGCGGTATCCGGGCACGTCATGATCCAGGTGGCAGATGTCCACGGGAGCAGCCAGCTCCCACCCCCTGGCTGCCAGGAACTCAAGGTCCGGCTCCATCAGCGCTCTCCCGCTAGCTGCCCCCGCATACAGGATACGACCGGTCATGCGACGTCATCCATAGTGAAAGGAGCGTCCCATTCCGCGCGCTGGCGGTCGGCGTGCTTGCAGTGCTCGTGGTAGCGGAACCCGGGGCAGTTGCAGTCCCAGGACCCGGCCGGGGTCCTGGTCACCGTGTAGGTGATGGCCCGGTCGGAATCCGACCGGACCGTCCAGGACCCGGCGCCGTGGTTCACCAGCGGAACCGATGTCGGCGCCGGGTACAAGTTCCCGCAGAACCTCATACCCGGTATTACGCCAGCACCGCCTCGTGCTCTTCCGGCACCGCGATGTCCGCGGCCACCCGGTGCTCGCAGATCTCCGGCTGCCGGCCCGCGTTCCGCAGCTTGCGGCACTCCGGGCACGACTCGGCCGCCTTCCTGGCCGCGATCAGGTCATCGACCTCGGCCGTCCGCATCACCAGCGCGGCCGGGCGGGCGCCGGTCCCGCGCACCCTGCGGACGGTCCGCAGCTTGCCGGTGTTGGCCATGTCGGACAGCCACTGCCGGGACAGCCCGGTCTGCTCGGCCGCGACGGGGATAGCCGTCCAGCCGACCAGTTCCTTGATCTCGTAGGTTCCTGCTCTGGGACTCGCCATGTTCCCCTCCTCTCCTCGTAACGGGGATACCCTGACTGCCTACGATGTTAACTCAAGTCAGGTGGCTTTGCCAACCGACCTCAGCATGACCTGCTCACACCGGTCCAGCCACTCCGCGCAATCTGCCTCCGTCCGCACGTAGGGCAGCTTGCCCAGGCAGGCCGCGAGCACCCCGGCCGGGCGCCGCTCGTACTGCAGGTCCTCCCAGCCGGGGATGTTCGCCGCGCACCAGGTGCGCAGCGCCCGGGCCAGCGCGGGCCGGTCCGGGTCCGGGTCGCGCTGGGCGTGCTGCCAGGCCCCGGCCCAGTCCACGGGCACGAACCCGATCTCGTCCAGCGCCCGCCGGGCGGCGTCCTCGGGCTCCATCTGCCACACCACGGACAGCAGCCGCACGGCTGAGAACCGGGTCCGGCAGCTGTGGCAGAAGCCGTGGTCGGTGTAACCGCGGAAGGCCTGCTCCGACCCGCACTCCGGGCAGTCAGCCCGGCTGCCCCGCTCGGACACGTGCAGGCCCGCCCAGGACGCGGCCAGGCCGAACCGGACCTGCTCGTTAGCGATCCGGGCCAGCGACTTGCGGCGCTGCGGCATGAGGGCTCCGCTCGGGGCGCGGGGGAACGGGAGGCTGGGTGAGGACGAAGAACCGGCGCAGCTCATGACCGCGACGGCACACCACGGCGTACTCGGCGCCGTGCCGCCTGATGCGGAACCACCGGCACCGGCACCGCGGGCAGCGCGCCAGCTCAGGCACCGACAGCCTCCAGGTCCAGGTCCAGGGCCACTTCCTCGGCCACGTCGCGCTCGGCGAAGTAGCAGGTAGCGTAGTCGGCCTCCAGGTAGAACCGCTTCCCGCGGGCCCCGTCGCGGACCTTCAGCGCGGTGGCCTCCAGCGGGGCCCGGCGGCCGCCGGAGGTGTCCTCCTCGCGGTCGACCAGGCTGAACACCATGTCCGGGGTCTTGGCCGCCTCGGTGGTGCCGTGCGCGTCCTCCAGGCCGTACCCGCCGGCCGCCTTCATGGCCACCCGGCCGTTCTTGTTGACCTGCCAGGGCGAGATGAAGGCCACGCCCTGGCCCTTGTTGGCACTGGCGCACCACCGCTTGGCAGACTTCAGGATGCCGGCCTGCTCCCCGCTCTCCGAGCCGTCCTTGCGGGTCCGGTCGGGCAGGAACAGCTGCAGGTAGTCCGCGATGCACAGCGCGGGCCTGTACTGCCGCTCGATAGCGGCGTGCCGGGCACTCAGGCCGGACACGGTGCAGTTCTCCGGCATCTGGATGACCCGCAGGCGGCCGTAGTCACCGGTCTTGAAGTCCCGGATCACCGCGGCCAGCGCGCGCTCCTCGGACGGGCTCAGCCGGCCGGCCCGGATCTTGCGCGAGTTCAGCCCCTCGGCCAGCCCGAACTGCGGCAGCCGGGAGTGCCGGGCCACCAGGTTGATGCACACCTGCGGGCGCAGCGTCTCGGTGGTGAAGTAGACCACGTGCTTGCCCTGCACCACCGAGGCGTGCCAGGCCTGCTGCACGCACATCCGGGACTTCCCGACCGTGGTCCAGCCCAGCCAGAGCCCCATCTCACCGGGCCCGATGCCACCCTCCACGTAGGCGTCGATCGTGTCGATGCCGAACAGCACGCCCGGTGCCTCACCGCGCAGCTGCAGCTCCTTGGCCCGGGCATAGGCGGCCAGGATGTCGTCGGCGTCGTCGCGCGCATCCCCCTCCGGGGACTCGGCCATGCCCAGCTCGCTCTCGATGGCGGCCAGCCCGGCCAGCACGTAGGCCCGGGCGTCCTCGTGCCCTTTCAGCAGGGTCTTGTCCCGGTCGTCCTCGTGTGCCCCGTGCCGCAGGATCTCCAGCCCGGTGCTCAGCACGTCCCCGGTACCGCGGATGGCGGCCAGCTCGCGCAGCTGCTGGACCGAGTGCAGGAATGCGTGCTTGTCCGGCAGCGGACGGCCCGCCAGCGCCTGGTAGTAGGTCACGTAGTCCAGCCGCGTGCCGGCCGCCTTGTCCCGCAGCAGGTCCTCCAGCGCGGCCGCGGACATGATGCCGTGGGTCTGCTCGGCGTACCGGCGCAGCAGCTCGATCAGCATCTGCTGGCGCGGGTCCTCGAAGTGCTCCGGGGTGATCCGGGTCAGCGCGAAGTCCAGCGCCCGCAGCGACCCGCGGCCGCCGATGACGGCGGCGAGCACGATCTCCCCGTGCTCGGCGGTCCCGCGCATCAGGCAGCCCGCTGGGCCGACAGGAAGGCGCGGGCGTGCTCGGCCACGTAGGCCAGGTAACAGGCCGGGGCGGCCTCCACCAGCCGCTCGCGCGGCATCCTGCGGGTGACGCCCATCAGCTCCCGGGCCTTGGCGATGTTCCCGACGTGCCCGGCGATCGACATGGCCGTGCCGGGCACCCAGTGCCCGGCCTTGCTGGCCGGCAGCAGGTGCTTCGGGTGGTGCAGCGGCGGGACCCGCAGCCCGCCGCCGGTCTCGATCCTGCGGTGCCGGTACAGCTCCTGCTTGCCCCACATCGTGCCGCACAGCATGATGGTGCGCTCCGGGCGCAGCACGTCGCAGCGCTCCACGTTCTCGATGACGTAGGGGACGCCGTGCAGCTCGGCCAGCTCGTCGAGCACCGGGCGCATCGGGGTGATCAGGTCCGGGTACTTGTCCCGCAGCCCGGGGCGGCAGGCGCACATCGCCGACCAGCGCTGGCACGGCGCGCCCAGGTGCACCAGGTCATAGTCCTTGAGGTCATCGGCAGTCAGCGTCAGGATGTCCAGGCGGCGGAACTCGCCGGGGTAGTACTTCTCGCACCCCGGGTCGTTGTCGAACCCGGTCACGGACATCCCGGCGCCGACGTACCCGTCCCCCGAGATGCCGACGCCGCAGCACAGGTCGGCCACTCTGAACATGGCCTACTCCGCCAGCCGGTGCGCGTGCACCTTCTCCTGCAGATCGAATGCCAGCACGTTCCCGCCCTTGCCAGTGAGGATCACCTTCATACCCACTGCTACGTCCGAGCGGCCTGCCACCGTCTCGTGCCTGCGCACAATCTGCCTGTGCTCCACCTCGCCGACACCAGGCACGGTGTCTCCCACCTGGACCTTCTCGGCCGCGACGTACTGCCAGGTGCGGCCGTGGCGGCTGACCTCGATCCGGTCGCGCCGGAACGGCGCCGGCTTCACCCGGCGGGTGACCGGCATGCTCGGCAGCGTCTGCCCGTCGAACATGGTCCGGCGGGCCGCCTCGGCCTTGCTGATGGGCACCAGCGCCTCCGCGGGCACCGGGGGCGCGGCGGCGGCCGGGGTGGTCCGGGCCTCGATCTGCGCCAGCGAGGCGTCGCTCAGGAACGCCTCGGCCGGCGGGGCCGGCCCCTTCCCCTCACGGAACCGGTCGACGTCGCGGCCGAGCGATTCGGGGATCTCGATGACGTGCTCGGGCGTGTCAGGCACGGACTGGCTTCTCCTGTTCCGCCGGCCGCTCCGCGGCCAGCACGATCTTCCCCCGGGCACTGCGCAGCACCAGCCCGCAGTCAGCGCACCGGCCATCCTTCCAGATGAAGGCCAGCGGGCCGTCCTGGGCGTAGTGCTCCTGCAGCGTGATGCCGGTGCTGGCGCCGCCGCGCTCCGGGCAGTGGTGCCGGACCACCCGCTGGCCGGGGTCGACCTGTCCGCCGGGCGGGACGAGGCTGTTCCTCGCGTCCAGGGCGGCCTGCTGGGCCGCGGCGAACACGCGCCCGGCCTCCTTCTCCTCCGCTGTCAGGCTCATGTCCTGTACTACTCGCCAGTGAGGTACCGGGCGATCGACAGCTCGGCAGCGATACGGTCAGGCACCGCGACCTGCATCCCCAGGTCACTGACGAACTCGCGGGCCTCCTCCATCGCCTTGCGCCGGTCATCTATCCGCACCGGCGGGCGCTGCGCCACCACATGCTCCTCCAGCCGCCCGAACTTGCCGGCCAGCGCGGACACTGCCCCGGCCAGCTGGGCCATCTGCCGTTCCCGGGCCTCATCCGGGGTCTCCAGCAGCCGCGAGGGACGCGGGCCCGCCTGCCCGGGCACCGGGATCTGCGCCGGGTCGTCGACCTGCATCGCCCGCTGTGTCATGAGACCTTCTCCAGCATCGCGTCGTGAATGGCCAAGATGGCCGCGGAGTGCCGCCTGGCTGCCTCGCCGGGCTCCATGCCCAGCGCGGCGGCCGCCTCGGCCAGGGACCTCCCGGCGTAGTACCGCAGCGCCAGCAGGACCTGTGCCTCCGGGTCCAGCTGGCGGGTCACGGCGGTAACCGCGGCCAGCACCTCGGAGACCACCGCGGCGGACTCCACGTCGGCCTCGTCGGCGACGTCGTGCGGCTCGGCGTCGATCGAGACCGGGCGGGCCGACACGGCGGCCATCGTCGACCGCACCTCCGCCACGGACATGCCGGTGGCCGCGGCCAGCTCGGCCTCGGACGCGCCGCGGTCCTGCCCGGCGTCGCGGATGGCCTTGGCCCGGGTCCGGTCGCTGCGGGTCACCCAGTCCTGGGAGCGCAGGTTGTCCAGCATGGCGCCGCGCATCCGGGCCAGCACGTAGGCCGGGAAGTACTCGAACGCCCGCGGGTCATGACCCCGCTCATGGCAGTACCGCTGCCACCGCGCGGCCGCCTCGGCCAGGCCCTTCAGCGCGATGGCGTGCAGCTCGTCCAGCTCCAGGGCGTGCGGGGCCCGCTGCCACACCTTCCAGGCCTCGCCCCGGGCCTGCGGCATGATGTCAGCCACCAGCTCGCTCACCCGGGCGGCAACCTCAGGGTCCGTCATGAACTCAGGTCCCCTGCTCGACCTCGCGCCGCGCCGGGACGATGATGTCCTCGATGAGGGCGCGCGGTATGGCACACTGCTCTGCAATCTGGTCGTCGGACCAGTCCCGGTGAGCCCGGAGGGCCTGCTTGGCCCGGAGGAACATGTCTGTTCGCGTGCTGGGCATGCCGTCGCAATCGTCATGCCCTTATCACCGGCTTGGGCCCGGCTCCTTACGCGGCTGCCGATCCGGGGCGGCCCTCGGCGATCATCCGCATGAGCTGGCGCGGGGTCAGCGCGGTGAAGATATCGCTCTTCTCGTCCCACACGATGTCGGCCACCTCCTGCTCGCGGCGCAGCAGCGGCAGGTAGCCGTCCTCCTGGGTGCCGCGGGCCAGCAGGTGGTGGAAGAACACCGTGGGGTACCGCGAGCCCTGGCGCCGGATGCGCCCGGTGAGCTGGGTCATCCGGGCCGGGTTCAGGATGGTGTCCACGCCGATCATGTGCCGGGCCGCCTGCAGGTTCAGCGAGGCCTCGATGGTCGTGGTACCGACCAGCACCCGGGCCCTGCCCTCCCGGAACAGGTCCAGGCGGCGCTTGCGGCGGAGCTTGTCGGTCATCCGCGACCACATCAGGACATGCGGGATCTTCTCGGCCCTCAGCCGCGCGGACAGCGCCTCGACGTTGCCCTGGTGATAGACGAAGCAGACCACCTGCTCTTCGGCCAGGTCGCCGGTCAGGGCGTCCATCACCCAGTCCAGCTTGACCGAGCTGCCCGGCGCCTCCGGGCCCTCGTCGAGCGCGGCCAGCCCGCCGCAGATCTGCTGCCCGCGGGTGAACGCGGCCGCGGCGACGGTGTAGGTGACCTCCTCCCCGCCGGCCTTCAGCCTCCGCAGCACGCCCTCGCGCAGCTCCTCGTACCGGCGGCGCTGGCGCGGCAGCAGGTCCAGGAACACCGGGTTGACCTGGATCTCGGGCATGGCCACGTCGTCCAGGTCCTTCGCGGTGCGGCGCAGCACGATGGGCGCGATGGCGCGGCGGAACTCGGCCACCAGATCGGGGTTGCGGACCATGCCGTTGTCCACCCAGATGGTGCGCCGCTCGCGGGACTTGCCGGCCGGATCACCCCGGCGCGGCACCAGGATGGTCTTGCGGGTCTGGGTCACGTACCGCTGGCGGCACCGGGACTCCGAGCCGAGCCGCTTACGCCCGCCGACCGGCTGGGTGAACGCCCACAGCTCCATCAGCCGCTTCTGCAGCGGGGTGGCGTGCATGCCGTGCACCCGGGAGCACTGCCCGGCCAGCGCGCAGATGGCCCGGTAGGTGCGCGAGCCGACCGAGCGCATGGCGTCGGTGTCGTCGTAGAACAAGATGTCCACCGGGCGCCCGGCCAGGAAGTCGACGTCACCGGGGCGGCTGGCCTTGGCGCCGGAGGCCGGGGCGAAGGTGCGCTCGGAGACGACCGCGACCTCCCAGTCCCCGGCGTACAGCCTGCGGCGCTTGGGCGGGGTCCCGTCGGCGATGATCACCTTCAGGCCGGGCGCGAGCCGGCGCAGCTGGTCGCCCCACGGGTCGTGCAGCGCGGCCGGCTTGCACACGATGACGGCCCGCTGGTCCAGGCTCAGCGTCCCGGCCTGCTTGTACATGGCCAGCACGGCGATGGCCTGGGCGGTCTTGCCCGAGCCCACGGTGTCGGACAGCAGCCCGGGCAGCCCGAGGTACATCCAGGTGGCGCCGACCCGCTGGTGCCGGCGCAGGACGATGCCGCACGCCATGCACAGCGGGTCCAGGTCGGGTGCGTGCCGCGGGCACGGGGCGGAGTTGAACCACTCCAGGTCCGGCCAGGGCATGATGTCGCGCAGCGTCTTGATCCGCAGGGACGCGGCCTCGCGCTGCTCGTAACTCAGGCAGGCGGCATCAGGCAGGGTCACACCCTGTACTACGCCCGGCCTCCAGCTGGGCGGTCTGCTCCTCGGTCACCCGGTCCAGGTGCCCGGTCAGCTGGGCGGTCTGCTCCTCGGTCATCTCGCGCACCCGGCCGGTCTGGGCGTGCGTGAGCTTCGTGACATGCCGGCGCAGGCTGCGGTGGGAGATGAACAGGCCGATGACGAAGACGGGCAGCGAGGCCAGCGACTCGCCCAGGACCTGCAGCCAGAAGTCACTCCCCATGCTCCCCCGCCCCGGTCGCCCGCGCGATGTCGTCCAGCGTGCGCAAGATGGACAGCTGCTCCTGCTGCAGCTGCACCAGCTTGTCGGTGTTGGCCTCGGTGTGCAGGGCCACCCGGGCCGAGATGCGGTCCCCGCGGTTGGCTGAGATCTGGAGGATGATGCCCTGCACCGCGGCCAGGCAGGACAGGCACAGGTTCAGCAGGATGTACGGGTAGGGGTCCCAGCGGGCCCCCGTCCGCTGGGCCAGGACCCACACGGCGATCGTCCCGGCCACCGCGGCCAGCGCGGTCCAGGTGCCGAACCAGTGCTTGAGCCAGTCCGCCGCCCGGTCCCGGGCCCGCAGCTGCGTGCCCGCCAGCGCCGGGTGCTGGCGCCACAGGTGCAGGGCGCCGCGGCGCTGGCGGCGCCCTATCGCCTCCGAGATCCACGCAGCGAGCCCGAGCACCCCTGCGTAATCGGACCCCCGCGCGGCGGGAGCCTAGTTCCCGCCGTGGCCCTTCAGCTCGGCCAGCAGCGTAGCCAGCTCGGCCAGCACCGCGTCCTTGACCTGGATCACCCGGGCCTCCGCGGCCGCCAGGTCCTTGCCCGCATGCTGCTCCAGCTCGGCTGCCTTGGCCTTCAGCGCGTCGATCAGCTTCTGGACTTCGCTCATGCCGGGGATATCGTCCGGTCTCCCAGGCGCAGAACAGCAGGAGCAGGCCGATGGCGGTCATCAGGACGGCCGTCTGCCAGCCGTCGTGGTAGGGCCGGCCACGGGCGTACACCACCGGGACCAGCGACAGGCAGAGCAGGCCCGCACCCGCCACTACCATGCCGAACCGGTCTTTCATCACGCCGCCGTGCAGTCGGAAACCGGGACCCCGGCGCGCCACGGTACCCGCTCGGCCAGCTGGTCCGCAGCCTGAACCTCGGAAAAGGACCGGCCCGCCTCGGCGTGGTTGGCCGGCCGGATCATCTTCCCCGGCCCGGCCGGGGCGTCCAGCCCGGCATAGGGCGGCTGGGTGAACCGGCAGCCGCCGGTCCCGCAGGCGCCGCGCTCATCGCAGGTGAACTCCCCGTCCCGGGCCGCGCAGGCGGCCACCGCGCGGTTCACCGCGGACCGGACCGCGGAGCGGATGCCCGCGGCATGCGCCCGCTGGCGCAGCGCCACCGCATCCCGGGCGATGGCCGCGGCGTACCGCTCGTCGGTAGCCAGCGCGCCCTGCCAGGAGGCCAGCTCGGCCGCGCGGGCCCGCTCCAGCTCGGCGGCGATGGCGGCGAGGAAGGCGTGCTTGGTGACGTGGCGCCCGGCCGCGCCGATGCCGCCGGTCTTGGGTGCCTGCCGGGCCCGCTCGATGTACGGGGCGGCCGCGCCGAAGTAGTCGCACCCGGCCAGCGGGCTGCCTGCCGCGCGCAGCACCGGGGCGATGGCCGAGGTGCGCGAGGCGAGCAGGATCTCGGCCGCGCGGACCGCCTCGCCGTAGGGCACCGCCAGGCCGCCCACGGTCACCTGGCGGGCGGCCAGGGCCGGCCAGGCCCCGGCTACCTTGCCCAGCCCGCAGGGAAGGGAGAGACTGGCCTTCTCCTGCGGCCCGGGTGCGCCCGGCTCCGCAGCGACGTCCGACCCCGGCCCGCCTCCTGCCCTCACAGCAGCAGGAGCGGCCACCACAGCCCAGCGGCCGGGGTCCGGCGCGGTCAGATCTCCTCCGTCAGGCCGGAGGGACGGTGCGGGGGGAACCCGCCGGCGGTGACGCCGGTCCCGGACTCCAGGGTGACCGGAGCCGCGGTCACGGTCACGTGCAGCAGGTGCAGGGCCAGGCCGGCGAAGGTGGCGACGGCGGCGACGACCGCGCCGCGCTCCTGGGCGTTCATCCGGATGCCGAACAGGGCCAGGTCGGCCACGATGATGGCGGTGACGCCGGTAAGAGCCTGCATCGAGACGGGCTTGCCGGCCATCACGCCGGTGATGATGACCACGACCGTGCCCGCGGCGGTGGCCAGCGAGGCGGCCGTGGCCGCCTGGGCCGGGCTGAGGTGCGCGAACGCGGTGATCAGGGCGGCGATGGCGCCCAGCGCGGTCACCACCCCCGCCGCGGGGGAATTGCTGACAGACATGCGAAAGCCTCCAGCGCGATGGCGGAGGCTGTGCCCGCTCGGCACGCTCTCCGCCGGTGAACGGGGAGATGTGCCTCGCGGGCTCTTGCCCCGAGGCTAATCTCGGGTCCTGACCGCGGTCAAGCCGGGCGGCGCGCCCGGGGAAGGCAGGAGCCATGGCAGCCGATGACATCCGCATCGCGTGGGACAAGCGCACCAGCAGGCTGTGCGCGCTGCACCCGGACGACGCCAGCTTCGGGCCGGGCGTCGTCGAGTTCGAGTTCGCGGACCCGGCCGACATCACGCCCAGGCAGGCCGAGCTGGCCGGGAACCAGCTGCTGATCGGGCCCACGCTGGGCCAGATCAGGGCCCGGATGATGGAGTCCTAGCTAGCCGGCGAGCGGGAAGGTGCCCCAGGCCGAGCCGGCCACGTCCTCCTCGACCAGGCCGCGCACCGTCCAGGTGCCGGGCAGCCAGCCCGCCGTGGACACCAGGGCCAGCCAGCGCCGGGTCCGCGGGTCATAGGCGCAGGGCGCGGCGTGATCCGGGTCCTGGCGGGCCTCCGGGTCATGCTCAGGGTCCCGGCCGGGCGCCCAGAACTGCGCGGTGACCTGCCCGGAGCTGATGACGCGGCCGTCACGGACGGCGCTCACCTTCACCAGGATTCCCTCTCCTGCGTGCACTCCTGCGCAATCGGGTACGGCGCGGACGGGTGGCCGGGGGGCAGGGCCGGGCCGGAATGGCGGCCGCGGGGCATCAGCCCGGTCATCGCCTGGGTCAGCTCCTCGACCTCGCCGGCCAGGTGCGCCCCGGGCGCCCGGGCGGTTCCGATCAGCCCGGCCTCGGTGAGCCGGTAACCGGACCGGGCCATGTGATACGGGGTGATGCCGGGGTGCCGGGCCCGCTCGGCCCAGCCGGCCTCGATCATCCGCCGCAGCACCTTGTCCGTGCACCGGCGCCCGGACCGGCGGGCGATCTCGCGCCCGGGCAGGCCCAGCCCGTACGGCAGGCAGCCCGGGTCCGAGCGCAGCACGGCCAGCACCGCAGCGTGCCGCCGGGGCACGTGCCGGGCCCACCGGCGCCAGGGCAGCTCGCCATGGCGGCGCGGGCGCGGCATGCAGGACATCAGGAGCAGGAACGCGACGGCGGCCAGGGCCGTGATGACGGCAGCCGTCAGGGCGTGGTACTGACCGGGCGTGATAGCCAAGGCAACCTCCGGGTGATTCAGGCCCCCGGATTATCGCCTCGTCAGCCGGACACGTACGTGTCCCCGCGCCGGGTGCCGTCCGGGCGGTCCCCGCCCCACAGGATGTGGCCGTGGTTCTTCAGCCAGTCCCGCATCTGCCCGAACTCGCGCAGGTCGAACGCGGCCAGCGCGGCGCGGATCTCAGGCAGGTCCGCGGACACCCAGACCGACGGGGCTGCCTGAAGCTGGCGGCGGCGCTCGCGCTGGCGGCGGCGGTGCTCCCTGGCCCGGGCCAGGTTCATCCGCACGTGGTGCGGCCGGACGGTCATGTCACCCCTGCGGTGATACCGGGACGGGGGGAGCTGCGGGCGCGGGCGGCCGTAGGCGTTGACAGGCAGCAAGTCGGCGGTGTAGAGGCAGCGGAACCCGGCCGGCTCGCCGCAGCCGCCCTCCTCCTCCGGCGGGCAGTCCACCGAGTAGGCGATCCAGTCCGGGGTGCCTTCCTCAGCCTCGGTGACCGGGTACCGCCCCACCTGGTACCCGGCCGTGATCATGCCTGGGTGTCCTCGTACATGCCCAGCTTGCCGGCCAGCTCCTCCAGCCCCTGGGACACGGTGACGGTCCACCGCGGCCCGCCCAG